>JADMIO010871577.1_pt1 | contig 11410 bp, 8 predicted proteins | sample 8958161 | NCBI WGS metagenome assembly JADMIO01 (sample SAMN16585339, study PRJNA669376) | soil metagenome | isolation source: Crop rotation soil | place: USA: Cullars Rotation, Alabama | collected 2011
TTACCGCGCTGGACGTGCTGCTGCTGCTCTCATTGCAGAGCTTCGGCATGCGGATGGTCGAAGCGTTCATCCTCGTGCTCGTGCTCACCATCGGATTCTGTTACTTCACGGAAATCTTCATCCTGCCGCAGACTCGGCCGGACTTCGCCGAGATGGGCGCGGCCCTGATTCGGCCCGGATTCCGCGAGAGCGGCATGATCTATGTCGCCATCGGGATCATCGGCGCGACCGTGATGCCGCACAATCTGTACCTGCACTCTGCGCTGGTGCAGACGCGCGCGTTCCAATCGGACGAGCCCTCGATCCGCAAGGCGATCCAACTCAACACGATCGATTCAGTGTTGGCGCTCTCGATCGCGTTCCTCGTCAACGCCTCGATCATGGTCCTGGCCGCGATCACGTTCTATGGGAGATCGGATCTGACGATGCCCGATGGCCGGCCGATCGGCGAGGATTGGATCCAAGGGGCGTACCACACGCTCGCCCCGCTGCTGGGCACCACCGCCGCCAGCATTCTGTTTGCGGTTGCGCTGCTCGCCAGCGGGCAGAGCTCGACTGTCACCGGCACGCTCGCCGGGCAGGTGGTGATGGAAGGATTCATGCACTGGCGGATCCGCCCGTGGGTTCGCCGCATGATCACCCGCCTGCTTGCGATCGTCCCCGCTGTGCTGGTCATCGGCATCCGCGGCGAAAACAGCGTGAACGACCTGCTCACCCTCAGCCAGGTGATCTTGGGAATCCAACTGCCGCTGGCGATGATCCCGCTGCTGCATTTCACCAGCGCGCGCCGCCGAATGGGCAAGTTCGCCAATGGCCCATTCCTGCTGATCGCAGGGTGGACGTCGTGTATCCTGATCACGGCGTTGGATGTTTACGGACTTGTGGGGATGCTCAGAGAAGCGATCCAGGGGACGTGAACCATGTACCAGACGATCCTTGTCACGCTCGATGCCACCGAGGCTGATCGAACGATCCTGGAGCACATCCGCCCGCTGGCCAAGTCGTTCAACAGCCGGGTGGTGTTGCTGCATGTCGCCGATGGATGGACTGCCCGCACGTACGGCGCGGACGGCGTCAGCCCGGAGATCGCCGAAGACCGCACGTATCTCGCGAAAGTGCAATCGGAGTTGAACGCCGACGGCATCCCCGCCGACGCCGAACTCGCCTTCGGCAACCCCGCCGATGAAATCGTCCGCTGGGTGAACAAAAGTCATTGCGATCTCATCGCCATGAGCACGCATGGGCATCGTTTCCTGGCCGATCTTGTCCTGGGCGCGACGGCGCATCGCGTGCAGCATCAGGTATCGGTGCCGGTGTTATTGCTGCGTGCAAAGACATAGACTGATTCGATGCATCACATCCGTCGCCGCGGCCGCTCGCCGTCGTTCGAGGTCCTGCACGCGACCGCCACGGCCGAAGCCGCATTGATGACCCTCCGCCCCGGCCAGAGCACATTAGACAAACCTGAAAACGAACATCCGCGCTGCGAGCAATGGCTCTACGTTCTATCCGGCGCCGGCCGGGCGACGGTCGGGCGCAGCCACGTGAGCTTGAAGGAAGGCTCGCTGCTCGTGATCGAGAAGGGCGAACCCCACCGCATCACCAACACCGGCCGCAAGGCGCTGGTCACCCTGAACTTCTACGCCCCGCCCGCCTACACCAAGTCCGGCGATCTGCGCACCATCGCGCGAATTCCGACCGTGATCGACACACTGAAGAAGCTAGCCAGGTGACGAAGTCCCTGAATATTTGAGCGCATCAATTCGTAGATTAAACTTCAGGTCGGAGACGCGTTGACCATTCACAGGATCACGAGCGCGTTCGTTCTGGCGTTACTGCCCGCCATGTCGCTCTGCGCCCAGACCGCGCCACAACCTTCCGATGTCGAGCAGGACATTTCTCGCGCCCAATCGATGATGACGGCGGGTAGGTATGACGAGGCGGCCAGGACCTTCGCACACGCGCTCAACCTCGAACCGAAGAATGCCAGTCTGTGGGTCGCGTACGGCGACGCGATGAATCAGCTCAGTCCCGACAACGTCGAGTGGATGACCCGCGCCCAACACGCATGGGAGAACGCGCTGGTCGCCGACCCGACATACAAACCCGCGCTCGAGCGCATGATGCAGTTCTGGTCCGACATCGCCAACATGGACCAGAGCCAACCTCGGGTCTTCACTTCGTTGCGCGAGACGGCGACAAAGCTCTTCGAGGCCGACCCCCAGAACCAGGCGGCCGAGGTTGCCATCTCCACGTCGGTCGTGCGCGCCTGGCTGGGCGGCGCCGAGACCGACCGCAAGACCGTCGAAGTTCAGATCGCAAGACTTCTTGACCTCATCAAGAAGTACCCCGAAAACCCCGACCTCCCGATGTTCGCCGCGCAGGCGAAACTCAAGATTGCGGAGGGCGAGCGTCAGCATGGCCGCAACGAGTCCGCCGATGCCTTGACCATCCAGGCGAGTCAGATCATCAACGATGCGATGCGGCGGACGCCGACGGCGGCGATGTACTTTTCGGCCGCGCAGGTCTATCAGGCGCAGGAGTTGAACGAAGCACAGAAGCCCAAAGGCTCGGCGCAGGCGTGGCGCGACCAGAAGCGGGCGGCGTACACGTGGGCGCGACAGCTCGCCAAGCAGGACGATCCGCTCTACGTCTACATCTTCATCAATGCTGCCCGCGCCATCGACAACAAGGCGGAGGCCGAGAAAGTCCTCCGCGAGCTGTATGCAAGCCGCCCGGATGATCAACAGGTTCGCTTGGCGCTGGCGGATCACCTGGCAATGGACCGCGGCAAGCGCGAAGAGGCGATGGCGATCCTGGAAAAACCCTTCGCTACCAACGGGCTGAGCGGTCCAAAGTGCTACCTGGTCCGCGAGCTGCGCATCCGCACGCTCGTCATGCTCACCAACCTGCGGATCGAAGCTTACGCGCAGGCGACGCAAGACCAGCGCAAGAGCCTGCTGCCCGATATCCAAACTGGGTTAATGAGCATCGAATTGATGGATGGAGTCGGTGCCCGAGTGCTAAGGCTGCGGGGCAAGCTGCTGCGACTTCAGGGCCAGACCATCGAGGCGATCCAAACGCTGGAAAAGGCGCGGGGTCTCGCGGAGCGCCCCTCGAGCAACGGCGAACTCGCCAACGATCGTTTCGAACGCTGGGAAATCATCGACATGCTCGCCAGGGCGTACATCGAGACCAACCAGATCGGACAGGCCAAGACGATGCTCAGGCAACTGGTCGAACGCTTCCCGCAATATGATCCGGCGCGAAAGCTGCTGATGTCGCTGCTGGCGAAGGACGGCTCGTTCGACGAAGCCCGCAAGCACATCGAGTACTTCAAGGCCAAGGATCCCAACGATCCTGACGTCATCCGCATCGAGCTTCAGATCAGCGACGCCAAGAGCGCAGCAACCGCGCCCGCAAAGTCCAACGAAGCTGTCAGGGCAAGCATGGACCGTCTACCGGAGAAGACCAAGCAGGAGCTGCTCGACAAGCTGAACGCAGCGATGGCGCTGGAACTTCAGGACGCGGCGAAACGCCTGCTCACCAAGCTCCTCGCTGAACATGCGGGAGACTACGACGTGGCGCGCATGGCAGTGAAGTGTTACCGCGCGATGGGAGACCTAGATCAGGCTCGGTCGGCGGTTGAAGTCTCTCTGAAGGCGAATCCCAACGATCCGCAGCTTGCAGTCCTCAAGCAACAAGTTGCGGACCTGACGCCGCAGGGGCTCATGAAAGTCCGGCGGGAGGAGATTGCAAAGAATCCCGATGAGTTCATGCGCGAGGTCGGCTTCGCCGACTGCGATCGTCGCGACAACAAGCCCGAAGAATCGCTCAAGCACCTCATGAGGGCGCGGACCCTTCAACCGCGAAATACTGATGTCGCCGCGTTGCTGTTCAGTCACCACCTCTGGCAGAAGCAATACGACCAGGCAGAAGCACTGCTTGACGAACTGAGTCGCGCGAATCAGGACCAGACTGGAGGAACGCTCTTCAAATACCGCCTCGCGATGGCGAAGGAGGACTACCAGACCGCGCTTAGCTATGCCTCCGACCTGACGCGCCGCATGAGCGAGTTCGGGCAGAGCTGGCTCGCCCTCGCGCAGGCGCAACAGGCGATGAAGCAATATGACGAAGCGCTCAAGAGCTACGCCGCTGCACTGGCGAAACAAAGTGACAGCCCGGAGGCGCTCAAGGGCGCCATCGAGTGCTATTACGCGCTCAATCGCGTCAATGACGCGGGCGAGAAGATCCGCGATGCTCGGCGAATGATGCCCGGCAACGCGATCTTCCAGGATCTGGAGGCCAACCACGAGCTGAGGTACGGCGATCCCGCCAAGGCGATCGCCGCGCGCGAGCAGTTTTTCAGGAAAGTCCCCTCTGCCGCCAACACAATGGCGCTGGGTGAGGCCTATCTCGCGACCGCGCGCTCTCTGCAGAACCAACCCGGGAAGGCGGATCAAGCTGCCCAGAACTTCACCAGGGCGCGCGACACCTTCCGCCAAGGCCTGACCAAATGGCCGGACGAGGTCGCGTTCTATGCATACTACGCCGAGACCGGTATGCGATCCGGCGAGTTCGGCGATACCGAGCAACTGCTCAAGGCGCTCGCCGCCCGCGAAGCCTGGAAGAGCAAGCCCGAGCCGCAGATGCTGCTCGCGGAGTTCTACGGCATGACGAATCGCTACGCGGAGGCGGAGAGCATATTGCGCGCCCTCATGACGCGGCAGCCCGGGAACGTCGACGCCGAAATCCGCCTGGCGAATCTTCTGGCCAATCAGAAGAAGATCGATGAGGCGCTCAGAGCGCTGGAATCCAACGCCGATGATCCGCGCGTCGCCCGACGGCGCAGCGAACTGCTGCTCGCGCGCCCCCCTGCCGCCGTCCATTGAGTACCATCTGCCGACATGACCCAGCGATTTTTTGATCACGAGGATCTGGCGCTTCTCAAGGAGGTCCTCGACGCCAACGTCCCATCCGCCATCGACGGCCGGTGGACGCGCCGGCTTCAGAAGGAATTCGCCGCCGCGAATGAATCCAAATATGCCGTCGCCGTCAACAGCGGGATGAGCGCCCTGCACGCCTGCCTCGCCGCCGCGGATGCATCGGTCGGGGACGAGGTGATCTGCGACCCAATGGTGCAGTTCGGCGCGGTCGCCTGCTTCTACAACAACGCCGTCCCCGTCTTCGCCGACATCCAGCGCGACACGCATAACGTCGATCCGAATTCGATTCGCGCTCGCATCACTGAGCGCACCCGCGCGATCCTCTGCACGCACCTCTGGGGCCTGCCGTGCGACATGGACCAGATCATGGCCATCGCGCGCGAGCACACCCCCCCTATCTTCGTCATCGAGGACAACGCCCACGCGCTTTTCGCGCGCTACAAGGGTCACATGACCGGCAACCTCGGACACATGGCGGCGTTCAGCTTCCAGGCGGCGAAGCAGCTCGCGACCGGTGACGGGGGGATGATGACCACCAACGACGATTCGCTGCACGACCGCCTGATCGCCTATTCCGGCACTCGCGGCATGGCGACGTTTCCCGAGCTGATGTGGAACTATCGCATGAGCGAGCTGGTCGCCGCCGTCGCCATCGTGCAGCTTCGGCGGGCGGCGAAATATGTCGAGCAAGGCATCGCCGCCGGGAAGATCTACAACGACGCCGTCGCCGACATCGCGTGGATTCGTCCGCAGCACACGCCGAGCGATCGCACCAACGTCTATCATCTCTGGGCCGCGACGTTTGAAGGCGACAAGCACGGCATCGCCCGCAACGATTTCTCCCGTGCGCTCGGCGACGTCAAGCTCAAAGGCTCTTTCGGCTTAGGGTACATCCAGAAGCCCGCCTATCTGCACGATGTGATCCGCAAGCCCCTGGCGTACAAGCACGGCTGCCCGACGCACCCGCCCTACTACACTGGTTCGAGCGCGAGATATGAAGAAGGCCTCTGCCCAGTCGCCGAGGAGGTCATGCCGCGGCTGATGCTGATCTCCACGGTCGGCGCCGCCGACGATCACCGCCGCAATGCAGATGCGCTGCGCCAGGCGTGCGAGCGCGTCGCCCGGTGACGCTTTAGTCGCCCGGCGACGAGAGCGCCCATACATTCGGCTGGCGCTAGCGCGCGACTACACCTCCGCCCCAGCAGGATTCTGACACGGAGAAATAAGGACTTACGTTCCATCAAAAGTCGGAAGTCAGAAGTCAGAGGTCGGAAATTCCCTCGTAGCCGCGGGCGCGAGCCCGCGGGAAGGTGCTCGACAACATCTCGTCGCACCGCCGTAACTCCTTATTTTTCGCGCGAGCTCAAAAAAATCGCTCGCAAGCGTCGGCCGGGCCGGGAGTAAAAACGCGCAATTAGAGACCGGCCGCCGCGTCCGGCGGTCGCCGACGACTCAGATCTCGTCGGCGGACCAAAATGCGGCTAATGCACCGGGGCTGGCGGCAAACGCCAGCCGCGCTTTCGCCGATGCGGCGCCGCAAAAGAAACTGCCGAGCCTATCATGCGGCGATGCCTTACCGGCGAACGCTTGTCACCGGCTTTCTTCCCTTCGGCCGATTCGAGGTGAACCCGTCGGCCGCGCTCGCCGAGTCATGCGGTCGGCCGCACCTGCTGCTCGAAGTCGCATACGACGCGGTCGACCATTTCGTCGATGAACTGCCTCTGGATTCGTTCGATCGGCTGCTGATGATCGGCGTCTGCGGGCACGCGACCGGGATGCAACTGGAACTCTCGGCGAAGAACGTCGTCGGCGACCTGGCGGATGTGCGCGGGAAGGTCCTGGGTCCGAACTTCATCGAGCACGGCGGCCCGCCGAACCTGCACACGACCTTGTGGGATCCGCTCACCCCACCACCGGCGGTGCCGCTGGATTTGCACGCCAGCGATGACGCGGGAACGTACGTATGCAACTACGCGTACTATCGGGCGCTACGCCGGCTCGCGCCCGAGAAACACGTCGGCTTCCTCCACCTCCCGCCCATCGAGGTGATGCCCATCGAGCGGCAACAGAAGATCCTTGCCGAGCTGCTCGATTATCTCGAAGAGACACGTTTAAGTGGACGAAGACAGTGCTCGACGGAGGACTGCCGGCGGTGACGGCTGCGATTCCCGGGCCGCGGGCGTAGTGCCGCGGTTGCGACGCTCCTGCGCAAACGCGCGCCGAAGTCTGGACATCACCACCAGTGCATCCGCGCTGACGATGAGGAATACCGCGACCCATATGTTTCGGGCCGACAGCCAGGTGTCTCCCCGTGCTTCGATGTTGTACCAGACCCAACGCAGGGCGTATGGATAGCCTGTGCCAGGAAGCGCATAGATGTCGCCACCGTATTGCGCTGAACTCATGCCATAAGGAAGGAACCGGAGTCAGGTCATAGCCGCAGCCGCAACAAGCCAAGTCCCGATCAATCATCTGAGAAAGCTCGCGTTCCTCCGTTCCACCCGCAATAGGCGTGCCGACCCCGCGGATTTACATCCCGCCGCTCCTGTCTAGACTGTTCCGGACTATGGCCGACAAAGAACCGACTGCGCCGAAGAAGATCGTGCTCGCCTACTCCGGCGGGCTCGATACGTCCGTCATTCTTCCGTGGCTCAAGGAGCGTTACCCCGGCGTGAAGCTGGTCGCCTTCGCCGCCGAGCTGGGGCAAGGGGATGAGCTCAAGGGGATCGAAGACAAGGCGCGCAAGAGCGGCGCGGATGAAGTCGTCGTGATGGACCTTCGCGAGGAGTTCGCCGAGAAATACTGCTGGCCGATGCTGCGGGCGCATGCGATCTATGAGCAGGATTATCTTCTCGGCACGTCCATCGCCCGCCCGCTGATCGCCGCCAAGCAGGTCGAGGTCGCCCGACAGACCAACGCCGACGCCGTCGGCCACGGCGCCACCGGCAAAGGCAACGATCAGGTGCGTTTCGAGCTGACATACATGGCCCTCGCGCCCGATCTGAAGATCATCGCGCCGTGGAAGGACACAAAGTTCGAGCTGCGCGATCGCGAAAGCGCCGTCGAATACGCGCAGAAACACGGCATTCCCATCCCAGTCAGCAAGAAAAAGATCTACAGCCAGGATCGCAACCTCTGGCACATCAGCCACGAAGGCGCGGAGATCGAGAAGCCGGATGCCGAGCCGAACTGGGAGGCCTGCCTGACGATGGTCGTGCCGCCGGAGAAAGCGCCCAACGAAGCCGAGATGGTGTCGGTCGATTTCGAGCGCGGCAATCCGATTACGGTGAACGGCAGAAAGCTCCCGCCGCACGAGATCATCGCGACGCTCAACCAGATTGGCGGAAAGCACGGCGTCGGGGTGACGGTTCTCGCCGAGAATCGCTTGGTCGGCATGAAGTCGCGCGGCGTGTACGAGACGCCCGGCGGGACGATCCTCTACGAAGCGCACAAGGCCCTCGAGCAGATCTGCATCGAACGCGACACGCTGCACTACAAGCAGCAGGTGGCGTTGCGCTACGCCGACCTGGTCTACAACGGCCAATGGTTTCATCCGCTGCGCGAGGCGTTGCAGACATTCATCGATCACACCAACGCCACCGTGACCGGCGTCGCCAAGGTGCGCCTCTTCAAAGGCCGCGCGATGCAGATCGGAGCGCAGAGCCCGCACACACTCTATGATCCGCAGCTTGCCAGCTTCAGCATGGAAGGTTACGACGTGACGGCGGCGAGAGGCTTCATCGATCTCTTCGGCCTGCCGATGAAGGTCGCGTCACAGCGAAGGCGGTGGTAGTCACCCTGCGGACGTAAGCGGTTCAGCGTGCGTCCGTCGCGGCGGCGAGATAGGCGATCTTCCCGCAAATGTCGCGGACGTCATCGGTGTCGCTGAGGATCGCCAAGGCGCGCTCCAGAGACTCGAGGTCTTCCTTGCTGACCAGGACACAGCGCTGATCGCTGCCCGGACGGGTGATTTCGATGCGCACGTTCGTGCGCGTCACGTGCTCGTGCAGCCTCGCGAAGTTGGCGGCGACCGTAGTCACATCGCAGGTCCGACGGTGTTCGAAACAATCCAACATGTGCAAACGCTCCCGCTGATACCTTCCCTCGCATGATCCGAGTCGAGAAATGAACAACAACGACTCGCCCGATCTCCCACACATGCGTATGGAATCGGCGGCGTAAAGGTTCGTTTGAGGCTGAAATTTCCCGCTAGACCGTGAGGCCGCTTACGCAGCTAACCTAAGGACGTGCCCATACTTACAGGCGGGAGACGCGGCACTGAGCCGGTGCGCGGGGGCAGGGGATCGCTCTGCCGCGCACGCCCGACGGTCGAGTCGAAGTGCGCCGCGGTCAATCCCAGGATCACCACCGCAACCCCAATGTGCAGGATGGCGACGATCATCACCAGCAGCACATACGCTCCGCCGGGAATGGGATGATATCCAGGTCCCGGAACCCGCGGCTGGGCCGTGGCGTGGTCCATCGCATCGCCGAGGTAATAGAACGGCTGCCACCAGCTCGACATCTCGGCGAGATCGTTGTTGTGGTTCGACAGCTCTCCGCTGACGAGCAGCATCAGCGGAATCACCGCATACAGCACCACCGGCAGCGCGAGGTTGATAATGACCGCAACGGTGACGCGCCGGCAGAGCAGCGACAAGAACACGCCGGTCGCGACCCAGATCGTGTTGAAGCTCGCGATGACCACGATCGCCACCAGAAACGCCCAGAACGGGATCACGCCCGCAACCATGAAGACGAAGAAATGAACAACGATGAAAATCATCGGAAACATCAGCCGCCGAGCCGTGCCCACCGCCTTGCCCCAGACGATCGCAGATCCCGAGATCGGGCTGGCGAGGAGGACGGTCCAGGTGTCGCCCTCCTTCTCCTGCGCAATGGCCGTGGCGGAGATGACGCATGCCAGCAGAAGCATGATCGCGTCGAAGACGATCGAGAAGGGAACCTGCAAATCGTTGTCGCCCAGCGCCTTGTTGCTCCACGCAGCGCCGTAGCTGACCACCAGCAAGGCGGCGGTCGCGGTCAGCCCCAGGACACGCTGGATCCGGGTGTTCATGAGCGGACGGCGCAGCTCGCGCCAGAGGACGGGGTAATCGGAGACGGTGCGGCCTCCGCGCCCCGTGGGCGGGGGCATGATCGCGGGGTGATCGCCATTGGTCCCGCCGGGTTGACCATCCATCTCGATCGCAGGCATCGGCAGCGTCGGCGCCGGTGCAACCGCCGCGGCAGCCTCACCTTCGCGACGCGCCCATCGGCGAACCATCAGCGCCGACATCACCAGCATGACCGCCGTCGCGACCAGCTGCGAGATCACGCACGGCACCCATTCATCGGCGAAGATGCGCATCTGCCCCAGCGCCATGAAGAAGGTGCAGAAGAACGGATCGAACTTGGCGATCTTCGACATCCACTGCATCCCCCCGCGCGCGCCAACGGCGTTGACGTAGCTGAGAATCATCGCCGGCGTGAACAGGTACGCGACGCCGATCAGCACGTAAGACAGCAGGATCACGGCGTACGCCCGGTGGACGATTACCGACAGCAAGAGCCCAAGCGCCGCCGTGGACATCGCCGTCGCCGCCGCGATGGCGACGATCCCGAACATCTGCTGCAATTCCACGCCGCCCAGCAGGCGGACCAGCGCCAGCACCGGCAGGCTCAATCCGATCAGCATGAACGCGGTGAGAAGTCGCGAGAAGAGCTTACCCGAGACGATCTGCCACGACGTCAGCGGCGTCATGAGCAGCACGTGCAGCGTCTTGTGCAATCGCTCGGTGTTGATCGCGGTGGACGTCAGCACCGGCCCGACGAGGGCCATGGCGGCAACGCAGAAGAGCGAGAAGAAGAAAAAGAACATCTGCCCGAGTTGTTCCTGCTGCTGCATTCGCGCGGATGCGCCGGTCGTGCCATAGCGCTCGGACGTGATCGTGTACGCCAACAGCAGGAACAGCAGAAGCCCCAGGAGGTAGACCACGCGCAGCAGATAATTTCGCTTCCGCCGGGAGGCGGTGCGAAGCTCCTTGCCAAAGATCGGTCCGAAGGGGCTCAGGCCCGAGAGATGCATGCCGGTAGATTACCGGCCGGGGCGTGTCAGGGACATCTTAGAGCTTCTGGCGGAACTGCACGGCCATCTCGTACCGGCCATTGCTGACCGGGCGGGATCGGACGACCTCACACCGGTGGGAGGCGGACGTCGAGCCATTGTTGTTTAGGATGTCGATGTTGCACTCCTGTCCCACCGCCAAAGCCTCGCGCAGCAGAAAGGAGACCCCGCTGAAGGAGAGGTCGCGCGTCAGGATTTCATGGGTCGAATTCGCTGCCGCGCCATCGAGGACCTTGAGAATCGCCCGGCCTTGCAACGGTTTCCGGCTGTCTCGCCGCCGGTCCGGCGTGGATGTGCTGACGGTGACCGGCGGACGTACCTTGTCTAACCTCATCGAGTC
>JADMIO010909379.1_pt1 | contig 11410 bp, 10 predicted proteins | sample 8958161 | NCBI WGS metagenome assembly JADMIO01 (sample SAMN16585339, study PRJNA669376) | soil metagenome | isolation source: Crop rotation soil | place: USA: Cullars Rotation, Alabama | collected 2011
AACCGCCATGGCCAAAATACTCGGTCTGAGTTTCATTCCGCCCGCTACGATTCCACAAAGCGTAGAGCTAAGGCCAGCGGAAATACCGGGAAATATCGGGTGACGCGACTTTGCGAGGTTTATCTATCCGACGGCGCTCACCTTAATCCTCTCCCTGAAGGAGAGGAAATCATCGCTTCGCTTGTTCGCTCCGCTAAAGTTCCAAGCACCAATCTCCAAGCACCAATTGGAGTGCGTTCCGCTGCGCGGAATGGATATCCACCCCGTGGCGGGCCCGCGAACATGGCCCCACGAACCGGCCGGTCACCGCTGCAGACAGTGCCGGCGTTCAAGACGGTCTCCTCTCCCTCAGGGAGAGGATTAAGGTGAGGGCCCACCACCGGGTCTCGTGCCTTACTTCAGTTCCCCTACCCGGCCCTTGAAATAATTTATCGTTTCCCGAATTCCCTGATCAAATTCCACCTTCGGTTCCCAACCAAGGACCTTTTTCGCCCGCGAAATGTCCGGCTGGCGCACCTTGGGATCGTCCACCGGCAAGGGTTTGTACTCCACCCCCGACTTCGTGCCGGTAATCCGAATTATTTCGTCGGCGAACTGTTTGATCGTCATCTCGCGCGGGTTACCGATATTCACCGGCTCATGGAAGTCGCTCATCGCGAGTCTGAAAATTCCGTCGATCAAGTCCGACACATAACAGAACGACCGCGTCTGGGAGCCATCCCCGAACACCGTTAACGGTTTGCCGCTGAGCGCCTGGCCGATGAAGGCGGGCACGACCCGGCCATCACGGAGTCGCATGCGCGGTCCGTAGGTATTGAAAATTCGCACAATCTTGGTGTCGACCTGATGATAGCGGTGATACGCCATGGTCATCGCCTCGGCGAAACGCTTGGCTTCATCATAAACCCCGCGCGGGCCGATTGGGTTAACGTTACCCCAATAGTCTTCCTTCTGCGGATGCACCAGCGGATCGCCATAACATTCAGACGTAGAAGCGAGGATGAAAGTTGCTTTCTTGTCCTTGGCCAGTCCGAGCGTGTTATGGGTGCCAAGCGCGCCCACCTTCAGTGTCGGAATCGGCAATTCGAGGTAATCGATGGGGCTGGCCGGCGAGGCGAAGTGAAAGACGTAGTCGATCTTGTTCTCTGGAACAAAGATGAAGTTTGAGACGTTATGCTTGATGAACCGGTAGTGTTCGTTCCCGGCCAAGTGCGCGATGTTTTCGACATTACCGGTGATCAGATTATCAATCGCAATCACGCGGTGACCTTCCGCCAGTAACCGGTCGGTTAAATGCGAGCCCAGGAAACCGGCGCCGCCAGTCACTACGGATACGGGCTTCGATGTCTGGTCTGCCATGCGCGGAAGTATCTAACGGCAGAGCAAAGACTTTGCCAGCGGGAATCTCCGCGGACGAGGCAGTGTTGGAGTATTGGACAGGCGCGCGGCTGATTCCATCCGCGTTAAGCGTCCAACCCTCAAACGCTCAATAACCCCATTCGGCTATGAAAGGCTCCATTCCATTACTCCATTACTCCATTACTCCATTACTCCATTACTCCATTACTCCATTACTCCATGTCTCCCAGCTCTGCTCACTCCAGGGTTCCGTTTCCGATATGCTGAACTCGAAATCCGATCACGCATACGTCATCATCGAACGACTCCCGTTGGGCAAACTGCCGGACATCGTGCAAAACATGTGAGAAAAACTCTTCCGGCGCACGCGTCGCATGGCGGTGTGCGGCAGCCTGCAGTTGTTCCTGGCTGAACACATTGCCCGCCGGATCCTCCACCTCAAACAGACCGTCGGTGAAAAGCATCACCAAGTCGCCTTTAGCCATCGGCCGGCTTGCCGTCTGATAAGTAGCACCGGGGAGGATCCCGAGCGCCGGTCCATTCCGCGCCGGGCCCTGCAACTTCTCGGCAGCGCCGTTACCGTATCGGATGTGCAGTGCCGACGGGTGCCCGGCATTCGCGAATCGCAACTCAGCTGCATGAACATCGGCCACCACGTAGAAACAGGTCGCAAACATGGTGGTGCCGGCTTGTTTCAGGATCAGGGTGAGCGCCTTATTCACCCGCGTCAGCAATTCACCAGGGTCGTTAGTCGCATGAGCGTGTTCTTCCACCAATGCACGAATCATGCTCGTAATTAACGCCGAGCGCACGCCGTGACCCATGACATCGCAGATGAAAACGCCGGCTGCATCTTCTCCCACCGGAAAGACATTGAAGAAATCGCCGCTCACATCGCCGGTAGGAAAATAAAGGCTGAGAAAACGCAGCGCGGCTTGATCGACCGCCGCATCGGGTGGGATCGTCGGAAATTGTTGTGGCAACAGTGCCACCTGAAGTTCTCGGGCCATATGAAGCTCTTCGGCCATTTGCCGATTCTTCTCCTGCAGTTCACGAGTGCGTTCCTGCACCCGGGTTTCGAGTTCGGCGTTGAGCATTAGCAACTGGGCTTGAGCCACATTCCGCGCCTCCTCCGCGCGGTCGATACGGCCGCCGATCAGCAGCGAAATCTGAGAGATGATCCAGCCTAACAACGCGGCAAAAGCAAGCGCGCACAGTGCCGCGGCCAAAGCCGGATTGGCATGCATCCGCTTCAGGAGCGCCGTGTTTACCCAACCGTTCACCAGCGCCGCGGCGACAATCATCGGCACGAAGGCTCGAAGCAAAACCGCGCGAGTCGAATCGCCGTAAAACAATTTGAGCGGCCACCGCTCGGCGCCCGCCGCGACAATCACGCCGCTGCCAAAAAGAAAAAACGCGGCCGCGGTGGAGAACGCCACCGGAATAATACTGCCGCCATAAAGCAGCGGAGTGCCGTACCAGTATCCCACCAGAACGATCGAGCTGATCACCAGAACCGCAGCGCCAAATAAACCCGCCCATTCGCCTCTGCGATCGCCGGCTAACCGCACCAAAGATTCAGCCGCAAACAAAAAACTGAGCGCCGTGATTGGCGACATCCGTCCGGTCGGAACCGCCCCGAAATTTGCCGGATTGCGTACGAACCAGGCGTCGATGCCGAATTGAAGTCCGGCCACGACCTCGAGAAGTTTTGCGATCGCCATCAGCAGAACCACACCGGCGAGAATGCGCGGCAACCATCGCAAGGTCGGTCGCAAAATCTGCAGCATTAATCCCCCGCCGAGCAGCGAAAAGCACAACGCGGTGCTGGGCGCCATCGGGATGTATTTCGCCCGGATACTCGCCAGCACCGATAAGCCGGCTAGCCAGCCGACGAAGGTGAGCAATCCCAGCGCTATCGTCAGCAACGCGCAAACCAGCGAAATGATTGAAAACCAACCACGGCCCAGCCCACGTTCCATCGCACTTCACTGTGCCCTAACATCAGGTGGTGTCTACCCCCGGTCCTTTGTCGATGCCACCAATCGGAACGAACGACACCAATAATGGCTGTGCCGGCTGCTTCGCCATTCGACATTCGTCATTCGTCATTTAATAAATGACATGCCGGAACGGCGCTCAATCACACCATAAAACCCATGCGCATTCTATCCGGGATCCAACCGACAGGCATTCTCCACATCGGCAATTATTTCGGCATGATGCGGCCATCGATCGCGCTACAGCAAGATGGCGAAACCTTCTACTTCATCGCCGACTATCATGCGCTGACCAGCTTGCGCGATCCGAAGACGCTCCGCGAAAACACTTACCGCGTCGCTTTGGATTTTCTCGCGTGCGGGCTCGATCCAAAAAAAGGAGCGTTGTTCCGCCAATCAGACGTACCGAAGGTGACTGAACTCACCTGGATTCTTTCCACGGTGACGCCGGTAGCGCGCCTGGAGCTGGCCCATTCCTACAAGGACAAGGTTGCCCGCGGCATCGCGCCAATGGCCGGGCTGTTCAGTTATCCGGTGCTGATGGCTGCCGACATACTGATCTACGACAGCGACGTAGTACCGGTGGGCAAGGATCAGAAACAACATATCGAAATTACGCGCGATATCGCCACGCGAATTAACGAAACCTATGGCTCGGCACGTGAGCCGGTGTTGAAATTGCCCGAAGCGCGGATTCAGCCAGCCACCGAAGTCGTTCCGGGCACGGATGGTCAGAAGATGAGTAAGAGCTACGGCAACACGATCGACATCTTCGGCGATGAGAAGGAAACGCGAAAACGGGTGATGAGCATAGTGACCGATTCCAAACCGGTCGAGGCACCGAAAGACGCGACCAATTCCACTATCCTTCATCTCTATACGCTGTTCGCGTCGGATCGGGAAAAGGAGGAAATGCGCGAGCGGTTCGAGAAAGGCGGAACTGGCTACGGGGATTTCAAGAAAGAACTGTTTGGAAAGCTGTGGGAGTACTTCGCGCCGATGCGGAAACGGCGGGAAGAGCTGCTGGCAGATAAAGGTTACGTCGAAGACGTGCTAACCACCGGCGCCCGGAAAGCGAACGCAGTAGCCGACGTGGTGATGAAACGCGTCCGCACCGCGGTCGGCCTTTAAATGTCTATGCCGGAGGGACGAGCTCGTCTCGTCCCATTAACTGCTCCAGTCATAATGGACAAGACAAGCTCGCCCCTCCCATGAATAACAGTTAGGCCGACTGCCGGGCCAGAGGACGAATACTCAACGCTTCCTTGAGCTCGGCGAAAATCAGCCGGCCGGCCGCGGTCTGCAACGCGCTGGACACAACAACCCGCGCGGTCTTGCCTAACAATGTCCGAGCATGATTGACAACAATCATTGTGCCGTCCGGCAGATAACCCACCGCCTGGTGTCCTTCGCGTCCTTCCTTCACCAGGTTGAGCTCGATCTCGTCTCCGGCGGTCAACGCCGGCCGCAGCGCGTGGGCCAGATCGTTCAAATTCAAGGCCGGGACCTGTTGCAGCCGGGCCACCTGACACAATGCGTTATCGTTAGTCAGTAATCGGGCCTGCAAAACCTTCGCCGTCCGGACGAGTCGGGCATCGACTGATGTTTCGGCGTCGTCCGTCGTCTCGTGTATCGTTAGGTCGACATCTCGCGATTTTTGCAACTGATTCAAGATTTCGAGTCCGCGCCGTCCGCGTTCCCGCTTGATCGGATCGCGAGCATCAGCCAGGAGCTGTAACTCGCCCAGGACGAACCGCGGAACGATCAGCGATTGACTCACAAATCCAGTCGCGCATAAATCCGCGATTCGGCCGTCGATAATTACATTCGTATCGACCACCACCGGTTCGCGCTCCAGCGCATGCCGGCTGAACCGCACGTAAGGAATAATCAGCGAGAACTCGTCACGGTTGCTTCGCATGGCCAGCATCATCCCGAGGTAACCGAAAGTGCAAAACACGATCAGCCGCGACAGCCACTGTACCGTCTCCGATTGATAGTGAAGGACGTCCGACGCCAACAGCAGATTGCCGAAGATTAATCCAAGAACGAGCCCGAAAGTGGCGGACGAAAATGCGCGAAGAGAGAATCCTTTAAGCAACCGGTCCGCCAGCACCACGAATAGGCCAATCGCGACCCCAATCACGAGTCCGGTCCAAACCGTGTTCCGCAGTTCCCCTGAAATGCTGCCGCCAATTACGCCACAAAATGTGACGAACAACACTCGCAGCAGATTAACAGTGAACAGCGGAGTCATTGCGGTTGTGTAATTGCCTAGCGCGGCACTGGTCGCTGCGGCGCTTTGTTTTCGCGAGTATTCGTCTCAACCTTTGCCGCGCTGTCCCGGTAAAACAGCACTCCGTGTGCCCTTAGGTTAGTGATTAGAGCCTTCAAATCGGCGGCCAGCTCTTTGTTGGTAAGCAGGGTCGCAAGGGCGCCGTCCCCATGTGTCGCCTGACGAAAAACGTCGCCCGCGGATTGCACAGTCTTACGGGCATCAGCCAGCACCACACCCAGGCTGTCAGCGTCCTTTTTCATCGAACCCATCGTCTGGTCGGCCTGGGTGATTACCCCTTCGAGTTTTTGGGACGACTGCGCGAGCGCGTTTGTTGCCTGGCTCAAATGCTCGAGGCTGGCTTTCAGGTTATCCATGTTTCCCGGCGAAAGCGCATCCTGTCCCAGCCGGTCGACCACGCCGTTGATTTTCTGCACCGTGCCGCGCAGGTCTGTGACCAGCGCCCCTCCTTCACGGGTCAAGTCGTCCAGACCGGTTTCACGTACACCGGTGATGTAACTGTTAGGGGCAATGAACTTCTTTCGTTCACCAGGCGGAACGGCCACATTCACGAACCGGTCGCCTAACAAGCCCGAGCTTCCCACGCTGAATTTACTTCCCTCCGGAACCTTGATGTAATCGTATATCTTGAGGGGTACATCGACACCATTGCCTTCCTTGGTCATGCGCGGCCCACCGGCCACTTTGCCAATCCTGGCTCCGGCCAGCAGCACGTCCGATCCTTTGAGCAAGCCGCTGGCATCGTTAAAACGGACCGTCACCGCATAATAGGTTTTGAATCCTTCCCCCAACCGGCCGAACTGCACAACCAGGGCACCAACCGCAGCCAAGCCAAAGAACACGAAAACGCCCACCTTCAATTCAATTTTTCGATCCTGCCGGCTCATTGTTGAGTTGGAACTGTCGAACTTCAGCGCGGTTTGGCAAATCAGCGACCTGGAGTCGACATTCCCCTCTCTGTCGGGTACGGGTCCTTCCCGCGGTCTCTTCTAATGGAGCTCTAGAATCGGCGCAGGGCGCTTCACGGCTCAGAACGGCCCATCAAAAAATCTTGTAGCAAGGGGTCAGTCGTTCGCTGCAACTCCGCGGCGGTGCCTTGAAAATAAATTTTGCCCTCATGCAGGTAGGCAATCCGATTGCCGACGTCGAACGCGCTCTTCATGTCGTGCGTTACCACGATGCTCGTTACCCCAAAACGTTCCTGCAATCGGCGAATCAAACGGTTGATGCTGTCGGAAACTACTGGATCAAGGCCCGAAGTAGGTTCGTCATACAGCACACATGTGGGACGACGGATGATGGCGCGCGCGAGCCCGACGCGTTTTTTCATGCCGCCACTGAGGTTTACGGGCATTTTGTCTTCCTGTCCTTCGAGCTCTACAACTTCCAATATGTCGCGTACGCGCGATGCGAGGACGGCTGGATCGCGTTCGCCAGCCTCGCGCAGCGGAAAGGCGATGTTCTCCGCAACAGTCATCGAATCAAATAGCGCCGCGCCCTGGAACAGGATCCCGATTTTTTCGCGAATCGCTCCGAGCTGCCGTTCATGCAGCCCGATGATATTTCGACCTTCGATTAGGATTTCGCCGGCATCAGGCTGCATCAATCCGATCAGATGTTTGAGCAGGACGCTTTTGCCGCCACCGCTGCGGCCGATGATGACCAACGTCTCGCCCCGCGCCACTTCCAGATCCACGCCGCGCAAGATCTCCTGCCCGGCGATCTGCTTCACCAGTGATCGCACCGAGATCATCGCGGCGCCGTTTTCGGGCTTGGATGGGACGGGTGTCGACGAAGGTGCTTTCGTTGCTAAAACATCAACCACAGGGAAACATTCACGCTCAGCGCCCAACCTTCAACGCGCAAAGATGAGCCCGCCCGCAAGCGCCAACCGAGTGTAACGCTTCAACGCTTCAACAATTCAACGCCAGCGGCGCGAAAGCGCAGCTACTGATATCCCGCCGGATATATGATGTTCAGGGTCATGGTGAGGAAGAAGTTACACACCAGCACTGCCAACGAACCGTTCACCACCGCTTCGGTCGTCGCCCGGCCAACGCCCACGGCCCCCTCGCGCGCGGTTAGGCCTTTGTGACAACTGATAAATACAATCAGAATCCCGAAGCAGAACGCTTTCGACAATCCCATGATGATGTCGCGGTTGCGCGTCCATTTCACCATGTTCGCCATGTAATAAGTGCCGTTTATTTCGAGCAACGAAATGGCCACCAAATATCCAACTGCAATCCCGACGGCGATGCATTCCGCCACCAGCAATGGCATCGAAACCATCATCGCCAGGGCGCGGGGCACTACCAGGTAATCCGTTGGATAGACCGCCAGCGCGCGCAACGCATCGATCTGTTCCGTAACTTTCATGGTACCGATTTCAGCTGACATCGCAGCGCCAACCCGCCCTGTGACCATCAATGCGGTCAGGACCGGCCCCAGCTCGCGACAGATAGCGACCGAGACCACCGCACCGACCGCTGACCCCATTCCAAGCTTGTTAAATTGGAAAAAAGTCTGAGCCGCGAAGACGGCTCCGGTGAACCCGCCGGTAATGATAACTACCAGTTGTGAACCAAGTCCGATGTCCACCATCTGATTCAGAAAAAGCCGCCATCGCAGCGGGTGTGTGAAGGCCGAACGAAAAGTATCCGCGGCCAGCAACACGAGTTCACCGAGGTACTGCGAGAACCGGATCAGCGGGGTCCCCAAGGCAATGAAAAAGCGGGCGAGCATTTGAGAACGCAGAAACGTTACGCAGGTTCGATACTCATGAAATCGAGATCGGAAGCTTTCAGCCCGGATCGAATGCCGGTCTCATCTGCAATGAAATTCCTCCGACCATCGGCGGGAAGCCGAGCGACAACATCAAACCCCGAGCAACTGCGTTTTCGATTTGGGTCGAAGCTCCGGCGGAATCGCACCCACGAACCGCGGATCCAGACCGAGCCTTCGAAAGATCGCCCGAATTTCGCGAAACGTGATTGCCGGATCATCCTCGAGCTCGAGATAAACCAGGTCGTGATTTGAATCGACCTTGTAACGAAGTCCGGCAACAGCTTCGAGTTCGTGGTCCAGCTCAAGAATCTTGTTTAGATCGCGAACTCCGGCCGCGTAAACTTCGACTTCAATCATGGGCGGCGGTCACTGTAGCGGGCAGCTTTCCTGGCGTCCATAGATTAAGCGCGGTCGGCATTCTACGAAACAACGCGGGAACAGTACTGCGGGATGCACGGCCCGCGGATGCCGGATTCACTCCTACACTCCTCAACTCAAAATAGGCGCTGCCATTCGCTCCTAAATTACGCCGAGACGCCGGCTTGCGAAAAGATGCCCGGCCATTGTCACCAACGCGCCGTTTGCACCGAAAGGCGACCTGAGATACAGGATTGCCGACAAATGAATTCCGCGTTCTGTCGATTTCTTGCCGCTAACTCCTTGCTAATCTCGCTGTTGCTCACCGGCTGCATGACCGAACCGCGCGGGATTCAGGCATCCAAGGCTGCGATGGCCCAACGAATCGCGTCCGAACCGCCCGGCGATTATTTTATCGGCCGACGTTATTTCAAACCCGATTTCAAATTTTGGGGATACATCCGCAGCCCAGGGCAACCATGGTCCACGGCCAAACTGGTCATGTTGAATGAAGAAAAAAAATTGGCGCCGGATCGCGAGCAGATGAATTTCGGCAGCGATAACAACTACGAATACAAACTTTACGGCTACTTCAGCGGCGAGACGGTGTACGAACCGGCAAGCAACGGATTTTATCCGGAGTTCGTTCTGAAAAATTACGAGCTCGTATCCACCAGTCCGCCGGCAATTTTCAAAAGCCAGATGAGCGGCTCCGGTCAGGCAGCAATCAGTCGTTATACGATTGAAAGACCATGGAACTATTGATTAGATGACCACGGTCAAACGCCCGGTGTTTTGTCTTTTGTCATTGTACCGTCATCCGCGTTCCTGTCGCAGCCTTGGCGAGGGCGAGTCATTCGTCATTCGTCATTTTCCATGACTCCACCGGCTTACGCGTCCCGGAATGGTGATTCGTTAGTCGAGCAGTTTGTCGATTTCCTCAAAGTTGAACGCAACGCTTCGCCGCGAACGATCAAGGCCTATTCCCAGGCGCTGAACGATTGCGCTGCGGAGCTGAAGACTCCCTGGAAAAAATGCACCGCCGATCAGTTTCGCGATTATCTGTTCGAGTTGATGAAGCGCAAACAGGCGCGCACTTACATCCGTTTGCAGTTCTCGGCGCTTCGCACGTTCTACCGGTTCCTGGTTAGCCGCGAAAAGCTGAAACACGATCCGACCCGCGAATTGCAGTTACCAAAACTGGAAAAAAAGCTGCCGCTGGTGTTGACGCGCCCGCAGATCGACGAACTGCTTGCGGCGCCATTGAAGATCCCAAAACAACGGGCGGCGCCCGGTTGGATGCCGATGCGCGATGCGGCAATCATGGAATTGTTTTACAGCAGCGGATTGCGATTGAGCGAACTGGCGTCGCTTCAGGTTAAGGATCTTGATCCGTACACTGAAACTGTGCGGGTTCTCGGCAAGGGATCTAAAGAGCGCGTATGCCCGGTTGGCTGGCCGGCGATCGAAGCGATTTCGCGCTATCGCGCCGCGGCCAACGTTCACACCGGCAAATTGTTCATCAACAAATCGCGGCGGGGAATGTCACCACGTTCGATCTGGCTAATCCTGAAACGCTACCTGCGGCACACGTCGATCCCGATTTCGATCAGTCCTCACAAGCTGCGCCACAGCTTCGCCACCCACATGCTTGATCGCGGCGCTGATCTCCGGAGTGTGCAGACGTTGTTAGGGCACGCCAGCCTATCTACCACTCAAATTTACACCCACGTTAGTGTCGAGCGGTTAAAGAAGGCCTACACCAGCGCGCATCCGCGCGCCTAAGGGCGCCTGGAGCGGAGCGAAAGCCTCAGCTCGCGCTGGCCGCGGTGTGGGGCTCAGCCGCGCGGAAAACCAGCTTCCCGTTTTCCGCAACCACATGAACCGTGTCGCCCGGCTTGACGTTGCCGCGGAGAAGCTCTTCAGCGAATGGATCTTCGAGGAACTTTTCCACCGCGCGACGCATCGGACGAGCGCCATACTGCGGATCGTAACCCTTCTCGATCAGAAATTCCTTGGCACTGTCTTCGAGTTCCACGTGGACTTCTTTCGCCTTTACCCGGGCCAGAACCTTGCCGACCTCGAGATCGACAATGTGCATGAGGTTCTCCTTGATCAGCTGGTGGAAGACGATGATGTCGTCCAACCGGTTGATGAATTCGGGTTTGAACGCGCGCTTGGCTTCCTCCAGCAGTTTGTCTCGCATCGCATCGTATTCATGCTCGCCGATTGGCCTGGTAGCTCCAAAGCCCATGGTCGTCTGCTTCCGAAGCGTTTCGGCCCCGACGTTCGACGTCATGATGATGATAGTATTACGGAAATCGATCTTTCGGCCTAACGAATCGGTTATTTTGCCGTCCTCGAGTATTTGAAGCAGCAGATGCATCACGTCCGGGTGCGCCTTCTCGATTTCGTCGAATAAAACGACCGCGTAAGGCCGGCGCCGGACCGCTTCGGAAAGCTGGCCGCCCTCCTCATACCCAACGTATCCCGGAGGAGATCCGATCAGCCGCGAGGCGGTGAACTTTTCCATGTACTCTGACATGTCGATCTGAATCAACGCGTCGCGGTCACCGAACATGAATTCAGCCAGCTGTTGAGCGAGGAAGGT
>JADMIO010976228.1_pt1 | contig 11410 bp, 11 predicted proteins | sample 8958161 | NCBI WGS metagenome assembly JADMIO01 (sample SAMN16585339, study PRJNA669376) | soil metagenome | isolation source: Crop rotation soil | place: USA: Cullars Rotation, Alabama | collected 2011
GATTTGAATTTTAATACCCTCCTTCTTTATCTTTACTAAGTAAAATAATTTAACATGAAATCAACATGCAGTTTTATAATTGTATTTCTGATACTATTTTCATTTTTATCAACTGCTCAACCTCTCCCTGTTCAATGGATAAGAGAACATACTCCACAAGGAAAATCCGCTGACCGCATTGATAAAATTATTGCTGATTCTGCTGGCAATGTTTACGTAGCTGGATATGCAGGAGCCTCACGTGGTTATCCGGATGCATTTGCAATGAAACGCAATTCAAGTGGTGATACATTATGGACGTATTACTACAATGGTCCCGGAATGTTTGAAGATTATTTCTATGATATGTTGGTTGATGATACCGGTAATGTTTATTTAACAGGACAATCAACTGCATTAGCAGTAGGATGGCACGAATGCATCACTGTTAAACTGGATAATAACGGAGTGCAAAAATGGCTGAACCGTTATTCTCCTACCGGTAGCGGTGACTCACAGGGAAACAGTATTGCATTAGATGATTCAGGAAATGTATATGTTGCAGGTTATTTTGATCCTCCTGCAAACTCGCAGCAATGGCTGGTGATCAAATATAATTCTCAGGGTATACAACAATGGGTTGACCAGGTTGATTTAGTTCCCGGTGACGATGAAGCCATGCAGATTATTATTGCACCCAATGGAAATGCTACTGTCAGTGGAAAATCTTTTCTTGATATGTATGTAAAACAATATACACCAGGTGGAGGAAATGCAGGATCATTCACCTGGACCAATCTTTCTGCAAGCGGATTTGATACACCTTATGGACTGAAATTTATTCCCAATGGTAATCTTATTGTAGCAGGTATTGCAACTGCAGGTCCGGGAAGTCAAAGTGATCCTTTTGCTGTTTCTTATTCTTTCACTTCTTCTTCTGTTCAATGGGAATACATTTATACAGATGCAACAACTGCTCCTGATGAATTTGCTTACGCTGTTGCAATGGATGACACCGGCAATTGTTACATCGCAGGTTCCGACTGGAACAACAACCTTATTACAAAAATCAATGGCGATGGATCAAAAGGATGGAGAAGATCCTGGAATGGTCCTGCAACAAATTCGAAAGATGTTTTGTTTGATATAAAGCTAGATAATAACGGGGGAGTGTATGCATCAGGAAAAGGAATTTATCCAGGACCGGATTATTTTGGAAATGGTGGCATCGATAACATGATCGTACTTAAATACAATGTGAACGGGGATTCATTATGGACAAGAAGAATTTCAGATACGAATGATATTTCCATAGGATGGACAATGGATATTAAGAATGGAAAAATTTATGTAAGCGGATTCAAAGCGGATACTGCAGATATTGATCAGGATCATTATGTGTGGATCATGGATACTACAGGAACAACAATTCATGAATGGATTTACAACGGGAAAGGAGAAGGTCTCGCGAAAGGACAAATTGTTCGTACAGATGCATCAGATAACATATACGTTGCAGCAACCTGTGACCGCCAGGCAGGATATCAATTAGGATATGATATAGTAATCCTCAAATACAATGCAATTGGTGATCTGCAATGGGAAAAATTTTACAGCAGTCATAAATTCCGGAATGATACACTTACTGCTTTTGATATTGATGCTGCGGGTAACCTGATTTTATCTGTTTCATCGGATACAAACGGATTAGGAAACGGGTACCAGTTGTATCTTGTTAAAATGAATGGAACAGGGCAATTTCTTGATACATTATTTATCAGCGGACCCACAGCTGCGAATTCAATTGCACATGATATGCATATCCGCAATGATGGAAGTATTATTCTCGGAGGTGTAGCAGGTGGACTTGGAGGGTTTGTAACTTTTATTGATGATCAGTTCACACAACAATGGATTGCACAACTGGATTCAACTCCGAATACAATTTCAAGTGTAAATGCTGTCGATGAATTTTCAAATGGTGATATTGCGATAGGCGGAACAACTTATGATCAGCCTTTGACAATTGCAAAAGGATTGGTGCAGCGATTTGACATCAATGGAAACAGGTTATGGACAATTGATGTTGACTCGGCAGGTATTTATGATAATATCAGAGATGTAAATGTGAGCAATAATGATAACGTTGCAATTACTGGTTCATCAGGAACTACCACAATGACAGAGATGCACAATGGCATTGATGGACAATTAATCTGGCGCAGCATTTATAATCCGAATACACCGAATGAGTACGGTATGAAAGTGATTAACAGCAACCAGGGAAATACAGTCGTGTTGAACAGGGGATATACAGGATTTGTTGCACGTTTCACAACAGTTCAATACAATGGAACAACCGGTGCACAACAATGGGCAACTTCTTATAGTCCTGTAACCAGCACGCGTGAACCTGTGGATATGCTGGTAGAACCATCTGGCAGAGTAGTAGCCGCAGGATGGGAGATCAACGGATCTACTGTTGATGTGAATTGTTCATTGGTAGGATATACAACTACAGGTGTTCAGAATTTTGTCAATACATACACTTCGGCAGGAAGTCATCCTGAAAACTGGAATTCATTGTGTCGTGATCAGCAGGGGAATTTTATTTTAACAGGAGGAAGTTCTGCAGATTTTTTAAACGAATACCTGTATCACATTCTCACAATAAAATATGGTGGAAGCGCAGTGGGGGTGGAAGAGATCAGCAAAAACAATGATGCAATGATCGTGTATCCAAATCCCACTTCTACCGGCAATTTCAGAATTGTAGAAATAAATTCATCGTCTCCGGTTATTAATTATGAGATTTATAATTTAACCGGGCAATGTATCCTTCAAGGTAATGATATAGAAAAGGAAATTGATTTATCAGTATATCCCACAGGAACATTTTTATTGAAATACCAGAGGGAAAACGGACAATACGGAACTGTTAAAATTGTTCGTAATTACTGATCACTTGATTTTTCTGCCGAATATTTTAAATCCGATCGGGAGTAACATGATCCAGAATGTACTCATTGATTTTAATTCCTGCTGCGGAATCATAACATACGTAACAGCAGTAAGCGGAATAATAATCAGGAACATTAATAAACTCAGTTTACGCTGCTGAAATTTCTTGAATTGTTTACTGATGTCGGATTCATTCCGCAAATGCGGTTTGGTAACAAAAATATACTGTTCAATAAATGCTAATGCTGCGAGGCAACACATGATCATTGATAAATAAATAATCATCGGTGTAATTATAGTTTTCGGTCCTCTCGAAATTACCATTGCTGCAAATGGAAATAATCCAACGAAGAGTAACAGCAATAAATTTCTGACAACAAGTCCTACATCATAAGTTTTCAATAAACTGAAAATCTGCAGATGCTGGTACCAGATCATCCCAATAAATCCAAAACTGATCACATAGCAAAATATCACCGGGTATAAATGCTTCATACCGCTAAAAAACTCATCAACCGTCAGTCCGATTCCATGTTCTGATTCCGGAAGATGTATTTCAATTGCCATCAATGTAATTACAATGGCAAAGACTGCATCACTGAAAAGGATCATTCGTTCGAGCTGAAATTCCTGTTTGATTTCGCCTTCAAATTTTTTTTCTTCTTCGGGATTCATGGATGGGTCAGGTTGGATAGGTTGCATGAAAATAAAAAAGGCTGCTCAATTCTGAACAGCCTTTCCAAAATATTTTGAAATATTACTTTACACGCTCCACATAACTGGCAGTGCGGGTATCGATTTTGATTTTCTCCCCTTCATTCACAAACAAAGGAACGTTTACTATCGCACCATTTTCGAGTGTTGCAGGTTTTAAAGTGTTCGTTGCAGTATCACCTTTTAATCCAGGTTCGCAGTAAGAAATAGATAATTCAACAAAAGTAGGAGGCTCTGCAATGATCGGGGTATCACTCTCAAATGATACTTTCACTTCCATTCCTTCAGCAAGAAATTTTACTGAGTCACCAAAAAGTTCACGTGGTACAGAAACCTGTTCGAAATTTTCTTTATCCATGCAGATCAGAAAATCTGCATCATTATAAAGGTATTCCATCATCTTGTATTCTACTCTTGCAATCTCCACTTCTTCTCCGGAACGGAACCTGTTTTCCATCAGTTTACCACTGATAAGGTTGCGCATTTTTCCCTGGTAAAACGCACGAAGGTTACCTGGTGTGCGGTGTTGCCATTCAATGATCTGACAAAGTTCCCCGTTGTAACGGAGTACGGTTCCTACATGTACGTCGCCGGTAGTAGCCATGAAATAATTTTTTTATTGGTTTTAATAAAGAAGGCAGAGTATGCACCCTGCCTTCCGTTTATTTTCTGAACAATTGCATTAACCTTCTACAACTTCGAAATTCAGTTTCGCTTTGATATCGCGGTGTAACAGAATATCTGCAGAGTAATGACCAGTTTTTTTGATGTGATCATCAGGCATTGCGATCTGCTTTTTGTCGATGGTGTAACCCATTTTCTTCAGCATATCTGAAAGTTGCTGTGAAGTAACAGAACCGAATAATCTTCCGTTTTCTCCCACTTTTACCGGAATGTTCAGTGTTACGCTTTCAAGAGCTGCAACTAATTTGTCAGCATCCTGGCGGATCTTGTCTACTTTGTGAGCGCGTTGTTTGATTACTTCCGCATGTACTTTTTTATTGGATTCACTGGCGATCACTGCCATTCCGCGTGGAATAAGAAAGTTGAGGCCGTATCCGTTGCGCACCTTCACTACATCATCTGTGTAGCCGAGGTTTTTTACGTCTTGTTTGAGGATAATTTCCATAATCGCTGCTCCTTATTTTAATAAGTCAGTTACATAAGGCATCAACGCGATATGACGTGCACGTTTGATTGCTTGTCCTACCTTGCGCTGATACTTCAGTGAAGTACCGGTAAGGCGGCGGGGAAGAACTTTTCCCTGCTCATTTACAAATTTTGTTAAGAAAGTTGCATCCTTATAATCGATATACTTGATGCCCATCTTCTTAAACCTGCAGTACTTTTTCTTTTGTACTTCTACTGCGGGCGGATTCAGGTAACGAATTTCTGCTGCTGTTGCCATGTTTTGTTAAAGGGTTCTTTTTAAGATACTGCTACTGCTTCTTCCTGTTTTTTGGTTGCAGCGTTTTTGCGTTTTCTCTCGTTGTAGGCGATTGAATGTTTGTCGAGAGCAATGGATAGGAAACGCATGATACGCTCATCCCGTTTGTATTCGATCTCCAGTTTGGATACCAGTGTTGGATCCGCTTTGAATTCGAACAGGAAGTAGAACCCGGTGTTCTTCTTCTGAATGGGGTAGGCCAGCTTGCGTAATCCCCAATTGTTCTCATGAACAATCACGGCACCATGATCGGTGAGGAATTTACGATACTTTGCAACCGCTTCATCTACCTGCTCCTGTAACAGAACCGGTGTCATGATAATTACGGTTTCATATTGCTTGGTCATCTTTAAATAATTTATTGTTTTTTAGTCCTTTTCAGAAAGGGACGGCAAATTTAGCAATTATCCCTTTAAGAAACCAGCCTGATTGGAAAAAATATAATATCCATTTGACTGCTGATTGTCAGCGGGTTAAATGATGTTTTTCGACAATTAAGAATAAGCCATAAGTCATAAGCCATAAGCTGTAAGCCTGTTTTTGGATTCCATTCAGTCCCAAGTCATCAAGTCCCATGTCCCTAAGTCCCCAAGTCCTAAGTCCTAAGTCCTCAAGTCCTCACGTCCCCAAGTCCCCAAGTCCTAAGTCCTCAAGTCCCAAGTCCTCAAGTCCTCAAGTCCCCAAGTCCTAAGTCCTCAAGTCCCCAAGTCCTCAAGTCCTAAGTCCTCAAGTCCCCAAGTCCTAAGTCCTCAAGTCCTCAAGTCTTACGTCCTAAGTCCCTGATTCATTCGTAGCGTAGTGATTCAATAGGATCCAGTCTGGCAGCTTTGATGGCCGGATAAATCCCAGAAGCCAACCCTACCACGAAACAAAGAATCAGTCCTAAAATGATCCACATCCAGGGAACGATAAAAGCCCCGCCCATGGCCAGAGATAAAAGATTTCCGATCAGAATGCCGAGAATAATACCTGCAACTCCGCCCATCTGGCAGATCACAATCGCTTCAGTAATAAACTGGCGACGGATATTGATCTGAGTGGCACCAAGAGCTTTTCGAATTCCGATTTCCCTTGTTCTTTCAGTAACTGAAACCAGCATGATATTCATTAAGCCGATGGATGCACCCAATAAAGTGATAAACCCGATTATCGTTGCAGCAATTGTAACCGTACTTAATTGCTCAATTAAAATATTCGCAAGCGAATCACTTTGTGTAATTTCAAATGAGTTTTCCTGTCCAACCTGGTCTTTGCGGATTTTACGCATTGTACTTGTTCCTTCACCAATCGAAGTTTCCAGTTGTTCAACAGATTGTGCTTTTACAGTGATGGTGTAAGTTGAATTGTCAGTTGCATAATATTGTTTCACATTTGTGATAGGAAGTATGCAGATTTTATCAGCACCAAATCCCATACTCGATCCTTTCTCCTGCAACGTTCCGATCACAATATATTTCGCAGCACCTACACTGATGATTTTATCTATAGGACTTACATCTTTAAAAAGCTTTGCAGAAATTTCTTTTCCAAGAATGCATACATGTTTTCCCATTTCAAGATCCGTAGCATTGAAATTTCTTCCTTCATTCAATTTATATCCTGATACATCGAGATAATTTTCATCAGCACCCATCACCGGGATATTCGGATTTGATTTTTCAGTATTGTATTTCAGTGTTGCAATCTGAGTTGCAAATGTGGAAATGGAAACTGTTGCAGGAAAATGAAATTCCTTTGCAAATTCCATCGCTTCATGATAAGTGATTTTTTTATGACGCTTTGATCTTTTTACATCATTGCCTATATGAATATTCATTCCTGAATTCCTGATAGTATAAGAATTCGCTCCCATACTTGAAAAGCTGCTGTTGATGGAGCCTTTGATAGCATCAATGGCAGTCAGGATTCCCACCAGCGCCATAATTCCAAATGCAATAATGAGGACAGTAAGTGTGGTTCTTAATGCCTGGCTGCGGATGGCTTTAAGGGAAATCTTGATATTTTCGGAGGTAGTCACGAGGCTAAAGTAAGGAACCTGCGATTTTTGCTGGTTTTTTTGTGAAGAAATGAATATTTTAACGTCTGAAGTGTAAAATCGGGCACCAAAATCCTTAAACTTGCGTTTCAAACTCAAACACGATATGAAAAAACTACTGATAATCGCAGCCTTCCTCGCATTCGGTTCCATGGGAACAGTTTCAGCGCAAACAGCAAAGGCAACAGATCCAAAGAAAACTGAGGCATCTGCAGAAACAACAAAATCTGAATCCGCAACAACTTCTAAAGCACATTGCGGAGAAGCAAAAGCTGAATCTTCAAAAGCTTCCTGCGGATCTTCTTCCAAAAAAGCATCCTGCTGCATGAAATCTAAATCTGAAGCAAAAGCAGATGAAAAACCAACGGAAAATAAATCAAATTAATTCCGGTATTTCTTAAAAGACAAAGCACCTCAAAAGGGTGCTTTGTTTGTTTCAAATAATAAGTTAGTTCCATCCGATAACGCCTCACCCCAACCATTCGAATAATTTAGGATTGCCGATTACGCCTCACCCCTCCCGATAGCTATCGGGACATCCATACTGGAGAAGTAGTTTACATTCGATGCGCTTAATATTTTCTGGTATCACTAATACCTAGCCCTTAATGCCTAAATAATTTCGTATCAAAATCAAATGCTAAAGACTAAAAATTCTATCACTCAACACATCACCCATAATTCCTTGCATCCTCGATTCCTTGAACCCTTCCTTCAGCACTGAAGTACATCAACACTGAAGCACTTCAATAATCTCGTCGAGTGATTTTACTCTTGTAACGGAGGCGTGAACTTCGAAAGAATCATCCTGCGTATAATGCAACGATTTCATCCCCGCTGCAATCGCACCCATGATATCCGTCTGAAAAGTATCACCAATCATAATACAATCATCAATATGGTTCGCACCACTTGTTTTCACCGCATGATGATAAATGGCAGGATCCGGTTTGTTAACACCAATCTCTTCTGAGATAAAAACATGTTCAAAAAAATGATCTATCCCAGATGATTTCAGTTTGATATACTGTACTTCGGGAAATCCATTCGTAATTATCGACATTCTGTATTTTCCATTCAGATGATCAAGAAGTTTTTTGGCTCCCGGAATTAAATGTTGTTTTGTACGGGCACGTCCAATAAATTTATCTGCAATATTGCTCGCATGCTTGTGATCATGGATGCCGAAATCTTGTAAAGTATGTACAAATCTGTGCAATCGAACCGCATCTTTGCCCACCTGGTTACCTGCATATAAACCCCACAATCTTTCATTATGCTCGCGGTAGCGCGCATGGAATTCATCAAATGATGGAATACCGATTTTGGTAAATTCCAGCTCTTCAAATAATTCTCCTAAACTTTCTTTTGAATTACGGTCAGTATCCCATAAAGTGTGATCCAGGTCAAAAAATAAGTGCGTCACATTTTTCATTTGCTCATTTCATTAGTCAGGTCATTGATATTGTTTGCATGAAACACTTCAAATAATGAGGTCATCAGCACCGACCAGAATACCAATGATACAAACATATACAAAATAATTTTCTTCCTGTTGTTGACGAGACTGTTTGCGATAAGTGTACCGATTGGAATTGAAATTATAACAGGAGTGAGGAATGCAATACCATACAGTCCGTATTTTCTCCAAATGGTAATAAATCTGCGGTTTCTTTTACTGAAGATTTTTTTCTTGCGGTAATGCTTATCAACGTAAACATAATTCACATGGATATTTTCAGCATCTGCAACAGGATCATCAAAAATTTGTTTTTTACTGAATATTTTTTTTACTTTCTCAACGATCCAGTGCCAGGCATTGAACAATGGTTTTGAGAAAAATGTAAATACTATTACACCTAACAATCCTCCCACGACTGTATACAATACGGTTTCAAAAAATGTAAAATCATGTCGCTTGTCGAAATAGGCAAAAGGAGGACCGGCAACAAATTTTACGCTGCTTAATAAAATAATAAGAATAATTTTCCAAACCTCACTCATAGAAAATGTTGTGGATAATGCAGTAAAATTACGGATAATAAAAAGTAAAAATTTCTGCAACAAAAACTAAAACTGCCCAAACTCCTAATTAAACAATTGATAAATCAATTTCCCCACTCTCCATACTTCCCATTTTTCCCCACACTCCACACATTACAGTTTTTCCCCAAAAGCAAGATCCCCCGCATCACCTAAACCTGGAACGATGTACGCCTGCGCAGTTAATTCATCATCTACAGCACCCACCCAGATACTGACATCTGCTGGTAAATGTTTTTTGAGATAATCAATTCCTTGTAAACTTGCAATGGCGGCAACAATATGTGTATGTTTCGGTTTTCCTTTTGCAATCATCGCTTTGTAAGTAACAACCATTGATGATCCAGTCGCTAACATTGGATCAGCAAGAATTAAAACTCTTCCGTTGAGATCAGGAGAACTCAGGTAATCAAGATGTATATCAAATGTTCCGTCTTTATGATGTTTCCTGTATGCCGAAACAAAAGCATTGTCAGCACGGTCAAAATAATTCAGCAATCCCTGGTGTAATGGTAATCCTGCACGTAATATCGTTCCTACCACAGGTTGTGTTTCCATCAATGACATGGATGCAATACCGAGTGGAGTAGTAATTTCCTTTGTTTTGTAAGTCAGTTTCCTGCTGATTTCAAGCGCAGCGATTTCACCAATCCTTTCCAGGTTACGGCGGAAACGCATTCTGTCTTTTTGTATTTCAACATCCCGCAACTCAGCAATATAATGATTGATGATGGAATTTGATTCGCTGAGTATATGCACCATAGTTTGTTTTTTATAGATAAAGTCCTCCGTTAACATGGATAATCTGACCTGTGATGTAAGACGCTTTATCGCTGCACAAATATAAGAGGCAATCTGAAAGCTCTGCAGGTTTTCCCAATCTTCTCAAAGGAATTTCTTTCAATAATTGCTGCCGGGTCACTTCATCAATTTCCCTGATCATCCCGGCTTCAAAATATCCCGGAGCAATACAGTTTACTGTGATTCCGAAATGTGCCAGTTCTATGGACTGTGCCCTGGTAAACCCTTCCACCGCTGCTTTCGATGCTGAGTAAGCACTGGTTCCTATCAACGGACGATTTGCGACCACTGAAGAAATATTTATGATCCTACCGCTTTTTTGTTTTCTTAAATGCGGAACAGCATATTTACTCACCAGAAAAGCTGCACCAACATTCATTGCAAATACATTGTTCCAGTCTTCCACCGGTTGTTTCCAGCTCATTCCACTATAAGATACTCCTGCATTGTTAATGACGATATCAATTCTTCCGAAATGTTTTGCAACATCATTTACCATTTTTTCTGTTGCGGGAGCATCTATTAAATCTGCAGAAAAAATGGCATGTGATGACTTGTTCAGTGTATGCAATAAATCATTTGCAACAGTTGCATGCTGATGGTAATGCAATGCTATTTTATAACCCGATGTTGAAAGTTGTTTAGCAATTTCACTTCCAAGTCCGCCTGTGGATCCTGTTAATAGTACAACCTGTTCGTTCATAAATTCACGACTTCAGTCTGCGTATGATTGCAGGAAGCCTGTTGATGACCAGGTGTAAATATAAAGAATCCTTTGCACCGAAACTTTTATAAAAGCGGGCAACACTTTCAACGCTGGAGCCACCAAAATCAAGAATGTACGGAGTGCCTGATTTTGAATGGATAAAGCGATCAAATAAATAATGCATTGCTCCTGATTTTTTTCCCGTATCCGAACTGAAACCTTTCAGGTAAATGATCCGCTCTTTATATTCCATAAAAAATGCAGCGCATAAAATATCACCGGAAGTGTTTTGTACAGCATGACAATAATATTTTCCGTTTATTGCAATTGACTGCATCAGGTTTTTTAGAGTTGTAAAATCACCATCTGCAAATCCAAGTTTTTTATTTTGCTGATGGATGCGAAACTGGTCGACAACTTCTATAGAGTCATATTCAGTTACAATTGAAAAATTTTCTTTCTCGGCTTTTTTCAGATTGCGCTGCAGGTTGTCATGATAATTATTCCTGATTTTTGTATAATCTTCAGCAAGATCCAGTGCCTGAAAAACTTTCTCGGTCATTTTACTGTCCGGAAGAATTAATTGTTGAGATTCATGAATTGAAATATCAAAATATCTTATAGATGCAGGAATGGCTTTGATAAATTCTTCTGTTTTTTCACTTGACAGATCTTTCCAGCACATTGGGATCCTAAGCTTAGAATTCCACGTGGACAAGTTGTC
>JADMIO011081552.1_pt1 | contig 11408 bp, 10 predicted proteins | sample 8958161 | NCBI WGS metagenome assembly JADMIO01 (sample SAMN16585339, study PRJNA669376) | soil metagenome | isolation source: Crop rotation soil | place: USA: Cullars Rotation, Alabama | collected 2011
CTCGCGATATGCGTCAGGTGCGGCAATCCGGCCAAGCACACGCAGCGGCTGCGCGGGTCGGAAGACCTGATCGTGGTGGCCGGCGCCGATATGTACGAAGCCCGCTGCCGGCGCTGCTTTGAGCCTGGAGTCCCGAAGCAGAGGGAGTTGGACTTCGTGAAAGCGAAGGTGCGGACCAATCCGCCGGCAAGTTAGAGCCGGCTACTGGATAACAGGAACACCACAACGGCCTCGAACGACCGAGCCAGGCGGTGTTGGTAGGAGCATCAGGCCCGCTGGGCAATCCTCGCCGATCCGCAGCAGCCGGACGGTATCGTTGTTCCCATCGGCCACATAGATGTTGCCGGCGCGATCGATTGCCATCCCATATGCACGCAGCTGTGCCGCGGTTGCAGGTCCGCCGTCACCGGAGTAGCCATATGTGGTGCCGGCGATAGTGGAGACGGCGCCGGCCGGGTCCAGCTTCCTGATCACATTCCCATCCGCCACGTACAGATTTCCAAACCGGTCGAATGCCATGCCTGTATTGGTGGCATAAGTCGCGATGTAGTTATGGGGAATGCATGGCGTGCGGCCCGCATCTATTGGCGCACTACCATACGGGAGCGCAGTCGTGATGATGCCGTCGCGGGAGACCTTACGGACTGCGGAGCCGGCCGCGATGTAGAGCTCGTCGCTGCGGCTGATTGCAAGTGCCCATGGAGTTCCGACGCTGGCGCTGGTGGCTGGTCCGCCGTCGCCGCAATAGTCGGAAACGCCATTTCCCGCCACTGTTGTGATGATGCCGTTTGTTGAGACCCTGCGCACACGATTGGCGCGGTAGTCTGCGATAAAGATACTGCCAACGCTATCGACGGCGATGCCGGCGGTCTGCCAAAAGGTGGCCCGCACCGCCAATCCTCCATCCCCATAGCCGTTCGGGCCGCCGGAGACGTACATCCCCGCGACGGTAGAGATTCTATCCTCGGGGGTCACCTTTCTAACCGACCAGCCGTCGCTGAGGTACAGGTTTCCGGCGCGGTCGAATGCGATACCTGCAGGAGATCCGATCTTTGCCTTGATCGCAGATCCCCCGTCGCCTGAGTAGCCTGTTTCACCAGTACCTGCCACGGTTGTGATGGTGCCGTCTGTCTGCATCTTGCGGATCCGATGGTGAAGATAATCGGCGATGAACAGGTTGCCGGCAGCGTCGAGCGCGACATCCGGTACAAATGCGAGCTGTGCCGCGACGGCCGGTCCTCCATCTCCAAGGGAGCCAAGGAAGCCATCCCCAACGGCAGTGGTGATGGTTCCGGAACGCGAGATCTTGCGGATGCGGTTATACGAGCCATCGGCGACATATATGTTGCCCGACGAGTCGGCGGTCATGCCTTCCATGTAGCCGATTTGCGCATTCAACGCAGGGCCGCCATCTCCGAGCGGTCCAGAGTTACTACTGCCGGCCCAAGTACTCAGAATCGAATCGCCGGACAGTTTGTAGACATAGTTGTCCTCGCCAATGAAGCAGTTACCAGAGGAATCCACGGCCACCGACCTGGGATACCCGACTCGTGAATTCGCGGCCGGAATTCCCGCAGGCGATGGGTCCAACGAACCGTCACCGGCCACGACTTTTGCCACTCCGTCGGCGGCGATCTTGATGATTCGGGGAGGCCTCGCGACGTACAGGTTTCCGTTCGGGTCCAGCGCGATTGCCGATACGAAACCATCTCCAGCCAATCCACCCGCTCCATTCCCCAGCAGGCGAGTCTGCGTCCCTCCAGTCGAGACCTTTACCACGCCAATGGAGTCGCTCAGATACAAAGTGCCGTCTGGCCCGATGGCAATGCCTCTGCCGAAACCCAGAGTGGGGAACACCGCTTCGATTTTGCCAACGGGAGTTACTCTGCGAATACGGGACCGATCAGAATCCGTAAAATAAACGGTTCCGTCGCCGGCGACAGCGATACCGCCGGGATATCCAATTCTGGCATCGATCGCCGGACCACCATCTCCCGTGTATCCCGCATGTGCTGTGCCCGCAATTCGGATCAAGTTGCCCTTTTGATCCATTTTGAAGAGAGTGTAACGAGACCAGAAGTATACATTTCCAGTAGCATCTGCAGCCAGGCCGGAAAGATGGAAGATCGGCGCGTTTGTAGCGGTGACCGGAGTATCAATTGGTAATCCTCCTGCCACGGTGAATGCCTTGAAGTGTTGGCCTTGCAGGCATGACACAAAAACGAAGAACCAAGAGTAACTAAGTCTCATTCGCTTCTCCGATTTAAGATGCTGATATCCTTAATTAGTGTACCAGCTGGATCTCATCGAAGACGGAGTGAACCTGATCGCCAAGTTCGGCGCTCGATCGCTTGGGTGAGCCGCTCTACCGCCGGTCCAGGTTGGCCCCAGTCGCTTCCAATGCCCGCAGGATGCGCTGTCCCACGCGACTGACGTGTGCGCCCAAGGCGACGATCGCCATAATCACGATCGAATAACTGCCGACGTACCCAACCACCATAATTCGATGTGTTGGATTCTTGAAATCCATCATCAGGAGCAGGCCACACAATAGAGCTGCTTCGATGACGAATCCCGCAAAAAGGGAAAGCTGAAAATACCGGGCCAGCCTGTCGATTTCCGCGAGGGCGTTGCTACGCGCGCGGCTGTTTGATTCATCCATGATGTTCTCCTATCGATGTTGTTCCAGCAGCTTCCAGATGAACAGGAGCAGGGGGATTGCTTCCGCTACGACGAATGCGAGCACGAGCTGTTTCCGACTCATTTCAATGCACCCTTCCCGCTCTTCCTGCGAAGCAGCGACTTCAAACTTTGAATTCCTCGAGCCAGTCGCGACTTGGCCGTCCCGACCGGAATGCCGAGTACGGCAGCCGCTTCGTCGATGCTCATTTCTTCGAGGTAATGCAGGCTCAGAATGGCGCGGCTCTCGACGGAAATCCCGTCCATGTTGCGCAACGCTTCACCGGCCATCAACTGACGCAAGGGATTGATTTCCGTGCGAGCAGCCAAGGTCAGGTCGTCCAGCGGCTCCTCGCGATAGGCCGTGTGTTTGCGCCGGTAATCGATCGCCGACCGGGTCGCGATCCGGTAAAGCCAAGGCCGGAACAGCTCCGGATCCTGCAGCCACCGGATTTTCCGGTATATCGTGAGGAACACGTTTTGGAGAACGTCTTCCGTTGCCGCGGTGTCCCGGACGATATTCCGGATGTGCGGCCGCAAGAATCGTTCCGACCAGAGAAAGAGGTGATCGAAGGCTTCCCGATCCCCGACTTGCGCGCGCAGCACCCACAGCGTTTCAGTCCGGGTTGTTTCGTCCTGGCCCATCACTGCGTTTCTGGATGCCACTCAAGTGATATGAGGCGGCAAAGGGCCAAACTGTTCCCAACTATTTACGGCGCCCAAGCGGGCATGACGTAGGCGTAGAACACGACAATCAGGCCAATCACCGATGCCAGGAAGATGCTGTGTTTCAGCGTGAACCGGAAGAGCAGCGACTCCTCCGTAGGCTTCATATTGGTGGCTGCGGTGGCTACGGCGATGCTGGTGAGGCTGATCATCTTACCCATTACGCCGCCGGACGAATTCGACGACGCCATCAGGACCGCGTTCATGTTCAACTTGTTCGCGGTCACCACCTGCAAGTTGCCGAATAGTGCGTTGGCGGAAGTATCGCTGCCGGTGAGGAACACGCCGAGCCATCCCAGCATGGCGCTGGCGAAGGGAAACAGCGCGCCCGTTGCTGCGAATGCGAGCCCCAACGTCTTGGTGGCGCCGGAATGGTTCATCAGGTATGCCAGGCCGAGCACGGCCGCGAGTGTCAACTCGGCAAGCGCCAGTTGTTTGAGCGTGTGACCCACGGCGCGGAAGAATTGACTGGGAGAGAGCCTCACGAAGATGGCGCCGAAGATGGCAGCGATCAGGGTTGCGGTGCCGGATGCGCCCAGCCACGCCAGCTTATAGGTAGGAGCGTTGGCGGGGAGTCCCGGCCAATGGATGATCAGGCTGAGTTTGTCGAGCTGTGTCTGAAACGGCTTATAGCCCCAGATCAGAACCAGAATCACGAGCATCACGTACGGCATCCAGGCGGCGGCAGTCCCGGGAGCGGTTGGCTTGCGCGCATGTTTCGGCAGCACCAAAAATAGCGCAGCCATCGCGGCCATGGACGCGAGGATGTCGGTGAGCTGGACATTCACGAAATTGGAAATCAGGAATTGGGTGCCGGCGAAGGCGATTCCGCAAGCGGCGGCTGCGCGCCATACCTCTTTGAGTCCCTTCCACCCGGCCATCACCAGAATCAGGTACGCCGGCACAAACAGCGAGACGGGTGCACAAATCCGCCCGACTCCGGCGCTGAGCCGCTCAAGCGGCAGTCCGGTGGTGGCCGCTAACGTCACGATGGGGATTCCGATCGAGCCGAAAGCGACGGGCGCCGTATTCGCCAGCAGGCAAATAGCGGCGGCGCGAAACGGCTGCATCCCTAGTCCGGCCAGCATGGCGCCGGCGACCGCTACGGGAGTCCCGAAGCCCGAAGCGCCTTCGATGAAGGCGCCGAACGCGAAGGCGATCAGAAGCGCTTGCAAGCGCGGATCGTCCGTCAGATTACCGATGGAGTCTTTGATGATCTCGAATTTGCCGCTCTCCACCGTCACGCGATACAGCAGGATGGCGGAGAAGACGACCCATCCGATGGGGAACAGACCAAAGGCCGCGCCATTGGTAATCGACGCCAGCACTCGGGTCGGCGGCATCTGATAGGCGAACACAGCAACGATCACGGCCGTCGCGAGGCCGAGCAGGGATGCCATCCAGGCAGGCTTACGTAACACCCCGAGCAAAATAAGCAGCGCCGCCAGCGGAATTGCCGCCACTAGCGCCGATGCCGCCAGACTGCCGCCAACCGGTAGATCACTCGGCTGCCACATGGATTACCCTTTCACCCGCTGAGATTGCCCGGCCCAGTACACTTCCCGCAGCTGCCGCTTGAGAATCTTGCCCGTGCCTGTTTTAGGCAGCGGGTCGTAGGAGAACTCGAAGCGGCGCGGCATCTTGAAGCGCGCCAGCCGGCCTTTGAGAAATTCGCAAAGCTGCTGTTCGTTCATTATGCGTCCCGGTTTCATGACGACGATCGCGACCGGAACTTCGCCCCACCGTTCATCCGGCGACGAGACGACCGCGCATTCGAATACGTCCGGATGCGCGAAGATCGCGCGCTCTACTTCGATGGACGAAATATTCTCTCCGCCCGAGATGATGATGTCCTTCTTGCGATCGACGATCTGGATGTAGTTGTCTTCATCCCAGATCGCCATGTCGCCGGAATGGAGCCAGCCGTTAGTCATCACGGCCTCGGTGGCTTTTGGCTCTTTGTAGTAGCCCTCGGTGATGATGTCGCCGCGCATCACGACCTCGCCGACCGCTTGCATGTCGCGCGGAACGTCGTTCATGTGTATGTCGACGACGCGCAATTCGAGTCCGGGCAGCGGCCATCCCTGCATGGCGAGGCGGCGCAGACGGTCGGACTCGTCCGCGTACTCGACGCCATCCTTCTTACGTGCCGAAGTGGCCACCGGACCCGTTTCGGTCATCCCGTAGCCCCCTTCCACCCGGCACTGAAACACTTTTTCCAGCCGTTCGACCAGTTCCGGCGTCGCAGCCGCGCCGCCCAGCGTAATCAGAGTGACGCTGGACAAATCCGTCGAGGCAATCTCCGGGCAGTTCAGCAGCGCATTGGCCATGGTGGGGACCAGGCACATGCCGGTCGCCCGCTCGGCCTCGACCAGCCGCAGAACGTCGGCAGGCTCAAAGCGGCGCACCATCACCTGACGCATGCCGTAGAAGGTGCAGGCCTGGGGCTTGCCCCAGCCGTTCGCGTGGAACAAGGGAATCGTATGCAGCTCCACCGCATGATCGCTGGTGTTGAACGCGTGGGAGGCGTAGAGCATGTGCAGATAGAGCAGCCGGTGCGAGAGCATCACGCCCTTGGGCGTTCCGGTGGAGCCGGAAGTATAGAAGAGCTCGGCGATGGCATTCTCATCGATCGAGAACGGCTCCGGCCTGGTGGTCCGCTGCACGGACAGCAGTTCTTCGTAAGCCGGTCCGATCTCGATCCACTCCCCGATTTCGGGACAGGCTGCGCGAAGTTGCGCGACGGTCTCGGCAAAATCGGATTCGTAGATCACGATCCGCGGTTCGGCATGGCGCAGGATGCCGGTCAGCTCGGCGGCGGTGAGCCGGACGTTGAGCGGCATCACGATCGCGCCGGCGAGCAGAACGCCGAAGTAGCCTTCCAACAGCTCGTTGGTATTAAAACTGAGGTACGCGACGCGGTCGCCGGGTTGGATGCCTCGCTGCAGCAATCCTCCCGCGAGCCGTTCGCATCGCTCGCCGAATTCGGCGTAGGTAAAGCGGCATCCGCCCGACACAATCCCGGTCTTCTTGCCGTAGAGATCGACTGCCCGATAGAGGCAGCGAATCGGCGTGAGCGGAACATGCATGACTTGAAATTGTAGCGGAAGTGGGGAGGAGATTGGGGAAAAAACTGGAGGGATTTGAAGAGGGAGAGGAGCGGAAGGCCCGCCCCTCTCCGCACTCGTTTAGTCTTTGCCGGATTCGATGCGCATACCGTAGAAGCTACGGTAGACGAAGAACGCCGAGATCACGAAGAAGACAGCGGACAGGATGTGGGTGGTCCCGGTGCCGTTCTTCGCCAGGTCGACGGCGAGCGAGACCGCCAGCACGCCGAAGAGGGTGGTGAATTTGATAATCGGATTCAGCGCCACCGAACACGTATCCTTGAACGGATCACCGACAGTGTCGCCGACTACGGTCGCGTCGTGCAGCGGGGTGCCCTTGGCACGAAGCTCCGTCTCGACAACCTTCTTTGCGTTATCCCACGCGCCGCCGGCATTCGCCATAAACAGCGCCTGGTACAACCCGAACAGAGCGATCGAGATCAGGTAGCCGACGAAGAAGAAGGGCTCCAGGAATGCAAAGGACAGAGTCGCAAAGAACACCACCAGGAAGATGTTGAACATGCCCTTCTGTGCGTACTGCGTACAGATGGCCACCACCTTCTTGGAATCGGCGACTGAGGCCTTTTCCGCGCTATCCAGCTTAATGTTCTTCTTGATGAATTCCACCGCGCGATAGGCACCCGTCGTGACGGCCTGAGCGCTGGCGCCGGTGAACCAATAGATGACCGCGCCGCCGGCGATGATGCCGAGCAGGAACGGAGCATGCAGCATCGACAGCTTGTCGAGATCCGTGGTCAGGCTTTTGGTAAGGAACACTATGGTCGAGAAGATCATCGTAGTGGCGCCCACCACGGCCGTGCCGATCAGCACTGGCTTCGACGTGGCCTTAAATGTGTTACCGGCGCCGTCGTTCTCTTCCAGATTTTCCTTGGCCTTTTCGAAATCCGGTGTGAAGCCGAAGTTGTTCTGGATCTCCTGGCGGATATTCGGCAGCGTCTCGATGGTCGACAGCTCATAGACCGACTGAGCGTTATCGGTGACCGGCCCGTAGCTATCCACCGCGATCGTCACCGGCCCCATTCCGAGGAAGCCAAAGGCCACCAGTCCGAAAGCGAACACCGCCGGCGCCAGCATCAAGGTAGCCGGGAACGACGTGCTCACCATGTAACCGACGCTCATCAGTGCGAGCATCGCCATACCCAGCCAATAGGCGCTGAAGTTTCCGGCCACGAATCCGGAAAGGATGTTCAGGGAAGGACCGCCTTCACGCGAACTGGTGACGATTTCCCGAACGTGACGGGAATTGGTTGACGTGAACACTTTCACGAATTCCGGAATCAACGCGCCGGCCAGCGTACCGCAACTGATGATAGTGGCGAGCTCCCACCAGAGCGAGCTGTCGCCGCCCAGTTCCGGAATCATGAAGTAGCTGATCACGTAGGTGAGGGCGATGGAGAGCAGGGAAGTCAGCCAGACCAGGGTGGTCAGCGGCGCTTCGAAATTGAACTTGCTGGAGTTTCCGTACTTGCCCTTGGCGACGGCGGCGTTAATGAAGTAGCCCACGCCGGAGGAGATCACCATCATGACGCGCATGGAGAAGATCCAAACCAGGAGCTGCACCTGGACAATCGGATCCTTCACGGCGAGGGTGATGAACGTGATCAGTGCTACGCCGGTGACGCCGTAAGTTTCGAAACCGTCGGCCGAAGGTCCAACCGAATCGCCTGCGTTGTCGCCGGTGCAATCCGCGATGACGCCAGGGTTGCGCGCGTCGTCTTCCTTAATTTTGAAGACGATCTTCATCAAGTCGGACCCGATGTCCGCGATCTTGGTGAAGATACCGCCGGCTACGCGAAGCGCCGCGGCGCCCAGCGATTCACCGATGGCGAATCCGATGAAGCAGGGTCCGGCCAGGCTGCCCGGGATGAACAGCAGGATGAACAACATGATCAGCAATTCCACCGAGACCAGCAGCATGCCGATGCTCATGCCGGCCTGCAGCGGAATGTCATAGCAGGGATATGCTTTGCCGCTCAGCGCCGCGAATGCCGTCCGCGAGTTGGCGAACGTGTTGACGCGCATTCCGAATGCGGCGACCAGGAAACTACCCGAGATTCCGACGACACTAAACAACAGGATGATCGCGACGTTGAACGCCGGCTCCGACAGCAGATAGCCAAAGTAGAAAACAATGATTACCGCGATGAAGCATTCCAGAATCACCAGGAACTTGAACTGGGTCAACAGGTAGGTCTTGCAAGTTTCGTAGATCAGCTCCGAGACTTCGCGCATGGAGCCGTGCACCGGCATATTCTTTAGCCGGTTGAAAATCATCAAACCGAAAATCAATCCGAGCGCGCTTACGCCGAGCCCGGCCATCAACAGTGTGCTGCCCTTTATGCCATTCAGGAACGTGACCGTTCCCAGGTCCGGCAGCTTCAAATTAGCTTCACCGGTTGCCGCTTCGCTCTGCGCGAAAAGCGGCGCTGACAAGACAAACGACATCAGAACAGTGAAGAGCAGGCGCAGGATCGCGACCGATCCCTGGCGCCTAGGGCGCCGCTCGACACGGAGCGTGTCCGACTTTAAATGCATGTGAAGAGATTCCTCCCGATACGAACTCGTGACATCACAGTATAAGAGGTATCGCTACCTCAATTCAATTGAACCTGCGAGAGTTAGGTGACATTCCGGCAACTTCTCAGGCTTCTGAACCACCCACCTCCCGCATGTAGGCATCGACGTCCGTTTTTCGCCGCATCCCCTCCGCGGACATGAAACGGACCGAGCCAAACACGGGCCGCTCCGACCAAGGCCGGTCGTGCAGCCCGAAGCACCAGAGAATATTGGTGTAAGTGTTTGGATCGCGCCCGTCGAGCGCCCAACGATCGTGGATGTAAACCATCGTGTCAAGCGCTTCCTGATGGGTTTTCGACCACTCGATGATTTTCTTGCCCCAGTACATGCGATAGTAGCCGTGAATCTTTCCGTGCCGCAGCATCTCGCGCTGCGTCGCGTTCCAGAGCGGATCGTGAGTGCGGGCGGCTGCGAACTGATCGCGCGTGTAAACCACCTCCCGCTCATCGCGGGCATGTTCGGCCAAGGTGCGCTGCGCCCAATCCGGCAAATTGTCGAGTGACGCCGGATTCTCCACCGACCGGCTGAAATTGAACGCCAGCTCGCGCCGCACGATCAACTCCTCGAGAAATTCAGTCGCATGACCGGCCTTTTGCGCGGCGAGTGCGATCTCCGTCGCGGAGATGCAGCCGAAGTGCAGGTACGGGCTCAGGTCGCTGGTGGCGTGCGCGCTCGGTTGCCGGGCTTCCGCCGCATAGCGCGGCAGACGCTGGTGAATGAAATGGCGCAGCCGCCGCAGTGCCTCGCTCCGTCCCCCTCGAACGGATTCCGATGGCGCGATGGAGTGATCGATCTCGCATGCCGCGACCAGTTTCGGAATGCGCTCGGCGGTTACGTCCGTGTGGAATCGCGGGATCTTGCCGGTCCACTTCTGTCTCACCCGAGGCATGTTTACCGGACGCAGATGTTCGCCGAGCAGGCGGTGGATCTTCGGCCGGATCGTATAGGCCGCCCATTCTCGTTTGGGAAAGCAGCTCATGGGTACGACGCAGCTGGCATCCACCGCCACATACGGGATCCCGATTTTTGGCGCGACGCTGCGGTTGTGGCGTGCCGCGATGAAGGTTGGAGCCGGTACAGCACGTCATTCGGGTCGCTCTGGCGCCGGCGCATATAAAAGAGATAGCCGATCCCCATCTCCGCCAGCCGCCGCGCGCTGTCCGGCACGCCTTCCAGCATGAACGTGTGCAAGCGGTCGTTGGCCCACGGATAGGAACACGTCAGGCCTTCGTAGAACAGCACCGGTAGGCCGGCCGCGTTCGCCAGCTCGATCGCGTGTGCCAGCGACTGGTTGGCGTCCGCCCGCCGGTTCATTTGCGACCAGTACAAAACGTAATCGGCCTTGCGCGGCGCCGCTGCCTCGTTGAGCACGCGAATGCGTGCGGGATGTACCAATGTCGTTCCTCTCGCGAACCACAGTGTAGCCGACAATGTGGCAACCTGAAAGAGGTTGCATGACTCCATACCGGCTCCATCGCGAACAATGGGTGCCTTATCCACCGCCGCTGGTATTCGAGTTTTTTGCGAAGGCGGAAAATCTGGGCGAGATCACGCCGCCCTGGCTGCACTTCCACCTGCTGCACCCGACTACGATTGGGGAAGGCACGCTACTCGAGTACGCTCTGCGCATTCGGGGAGTGCCGGTTCGATGGGTGAGCCGCATCGAAAACTGGAATCCCCCTCATAGTTTCGTCGATGTCCAGGTGAAGGGCCCGTACCGCTTCTGGCGCCACACCCACCGGTTTGAGGATCGCAACGGCGGGACCCAGATCATCGACACCGTGGAGTACGCGATGCCGTTCGGACCGATCGGACGCCTCGTCCACATGCTGCAGGTAGCGCGCGATCTGAGGAAAATTTTCGACTATCGCACCGAGCGGGTACTTCAGCTTTTCGCGCCAAGTGGACTGCGGCGCGGCGCGTGATCGTTACTTCTTGGGCGCACCAGCCACCGGCGCGCCGTGCTCGATCGCCTCTTTCAGCCGTGTGAACTGCTCGGTCACCACCTGGTTCACGGGTGCGGCAAGGGCCGCCATGCCGCCCGGAGCGTATCCGCCGACGCCGAACGTCACTTCGAGTTTGGTCCCGCCTTCCGCCGGCGTGAGCACGATCTGCATGCTGCCGATGGCCGGCATGCTCAGGAAAGGACCGAGCGCACCGCGCAGGATCAGCTTCTTGTCGGGGTCGACGTAGGCCACGTCCATGTGCCGCACCGATCCGCCGTTGGGGAGTTTCTCGCAGAAACAGCCGCGCACGTCGGAGTCGAGGGTCAGATTATGCGCGTCTTGCGACCACGTG
>JADMIO010703490.1_pt1 | contig 11406 bp, 8 predicted proteins | sample 8958161 | NCBI WGS metagenome assembly JADMIO01 (sample SAMN16585339, study PRJNA669376) | soil metagenome | isolation source: Crop rotation soil | place: USA: Cullars Rotation, Alabama | collected 2011
GAGCGCGGCCCGCTCGACGCGGTCTCCGTGCGCCCGGATCGCCGCGAGCGCGAGATGCGTCCCGTAGCTGCCCCCGAGCAGGCGAAGCTTCTCCGCTCCGAGCGAGACGCGGAGGTCCTCGAGGTCCTCGGCGCTCTCCCGCGTGTTGTAGGCGGACAAGTCGACGCCCCGGGCCCGCCACCCTTCGGCGCAAGCGCGGGCGGCCGACTCGAGGCCGGCGACGGACCGGACCCGGTCCAGGGGGACGTCGCGAGGAAACTCGATCGTGCCGGGGCAATCGAGCCGCGGCACCGATAGACCGGTGCCCCGCTGGTCGAGCGCGATCACGTCCGACGCGGCGCGCAGCTCGACCAGGAGCCGCACGATCGGCGTCTCGAGGTCGGCGATCCCCGATCCGCCCGGGCCTCCCGCGAGCCATACGACCGGCGCGGCGGGGTGCTTCGCCGTCGACGGGATCTTCACGAACGCGAGCTCGATCTGCCGCCGGGAGCCCGACCTTCGGCTCTCGAGCACCCGGAGATGGCCGAGCTCTCCCTTCAGGACGGGAACGCCGCTGAACGGAGAGACGATCGGGTACGGCTCCCATCGGATCGAGCCGCTCCCGGAGACGCCGGCTTCGACGGCGAGGCACGGCGTCACGAGGCTGACGACGATGGCGAAGGCGGACGCGAACGAAATCGAAACGAACGTCGCCAGGATGCCGCGCATCGGAACCTCCCTGGCCTCCACGGCGAGATACGGCCGGTTTTCCGGCGTGTTTCGCTCGCGCGACGCGCGATTTTTTTCTTTTCGCGACGCGAGAAATTCATCGGCGTCGAGAGCGTGTCGCGATGTCCTCGTCGTTCGCGCCGCACTGTCGCGGTGCGCACGAGCTCGTCCTCCATTTCGAGGCGTTCGTCCGGAAATCCCTCGGTTCGGCGCCTCTTCGGCGCGCTCGGCGGAGAGGCCGAGCGCTTCTCATAGAATCCGCGCCATGGCCACCGTGCGCGCGTTTTTCGCTCTCCGACCCGCCCCCTCGACCGCCGCCCGCGTCTCCGCGGTCCCCTACGACGTCGTCTCGACCGAGGAGGCGCGGAGGCTCGCGGAGGGCAACCCGCTCTCCTTCCTCCACGTCTCCCGTCCGGAGATCGACCTGCCGGAAGGCACCGATCCCCACGGGGACCAGGTCTACCGGAAGGCGGCCGAGAACTTCGAGAAGCTCAAGATCGAAGCGCCCCTGCATTCCGAGGGCGCGGCGTCGCTCTACGTCTATCGCCTCCGGACCGGAGGCCACGAGCAGACCGGCATCGCCGGCTGTTGCTCGATCGACGAATACGACCAGGGCGTCGTGCGCAAGCACGAGCGCACGCGCCGCGACAAGGAGGACGATCGGACGAAGCACATGATCGCGCTCTCCGCGCAGACCGGCCCGGTCTTCCTGACCTACCGCGACTCGGGCGAGATCGATACGGCCGTCGCCGAGGCGTGCCGGGAGGCGCCGCTCTACGACTTCACGGCCGAAGACGGCGTGACGCATACGCTTTGGCGGATGAGCCGCGAGCTCTCCGACGCCGCGAGCCGGGCGTTCGAGCTCATCCCGCTGCTCTACATCGCCGACGGCCACCACCGCGCGGCGAGCGCCAGCCGCGCCCGCGCGCATTACCGGTCGCTCGCTCCCGCCGACCGCCAGGACTTCAACGAGTTCGATTTCTTTCTGGCCGTGCTGTTCCCGGCGAGCCAGGTCCAGATCCTCGCCTACAACCGCGTGGTGACCGAGCTGAACGGCCGGACTCCCGAGGAGCTGCTCGCCGCGGTCGGAAAGCGCTTTCACGTGACGGCGGACGCCCCGGCGTCGCCCGGGCGGCGAGGCGAGATCGCGATGTACCTCGGTGGGAGATGGTATGGACTCGTCCCGAAGGAGCCGGCCGAGGGGGGCGCGATCGACTCGCTCGACGTCTCGATCCTGCAGGACCGGATCCTCTCGCCGCTGCTGGCCATCAAGGACATCCGGACGGACAAGCGGGTCGAGTTCGTCGGGGGGATCCGAGGCACTCAGGAGCTCCAGAGGCTGGTCGACTCCGGAAAGGCGGCGGTCGCCTTCTCGCTCCATCCGGTCTCCGTCGGCGAGCTCATGGAGATCTCGGACGAGAACGAGATCATGCCGCCCAAGTCGACGTGGTTCGAGCCGAAGCTGCGAGACGGGCTGCTCGTTCACCTGATCTGAGAGGCCCATAGAATCCTCGCCATGAAAGTGCTCGTCGCCGACAAGTTCGAGAAGTCGGGGCTCGACGGCCTGGCCGCCCTCGGGTGCGAAGTGCTCTACGAGCCCGAGGCGAAGGACGACGCGCTCGTCGCGCGCATCCGCGACTCGGGCGCCGAAGTCCTCGTCGTGCGCTCCGCGAAGGTGACGCGGCCGATGCTCGAGGCAGGCGCGCTCGGGCTCGTGATCCGGGCGGGCGCCGGCTACAACACGATCGACGTCGAGGCAGCGTCGCAGCGCGGGATCTACGTCGCCAACTGCCCCGGCAAGAACTCGATCGCGGTCGCGGAGCTCGCCTTCGGTCTCCTCCTCGCGCTGGACCGCCGGATCGCGGACAACGCTTCCGACCTCCAGAAAGGCGTCTGGAACAAGAAGGAGTACAGCAAGGCGAAGGGCCTCTTCGGAAGAACGCTCGGGTTGATCGGCGTCGGCGGCATCGGCAAGGAGATGGTGCCGCGCGCGAAGGCGTTCGGGATGCCCGTCGTCGCGTGGAGCCGCAGCCTGACGCCCGAGAAGGCGGAGGCCCTCGGCATCGAGCGCGTTGGGAGCCCTTTGGACGTCGCGAAGGGCGCCGACATCGTCAGCGTGCACGTCGCGTTGAAACCGGAGACGAAGGGCCTGATCGGCGCGGACTTCTTCGCCGCGATGAAGAAAGGCGCGTTCTTCGTGAACACGTCGCGGGCCGAGGTCGTCGATCAGAAGGCGCTCGAGAGCGCCGTCGAGGAACGAGGGATCCGCGCCGGGCTCGACGTCTTCGCCGGGGAGCCCGCCGGAGGCTCCGGCGCGGTCGAAGATGCGATCTTCCGATTGCCAGGGGTCGTCGGCACGCACCACATCGGGGCGTCGACGGACCAGGCGCAGGAGGCGATCGCGGCGGAGACCGTCCGGATCGTCCGCGAATACCGCGACCACGGCCGCGCGCCGAACGTCGTCAACCTCGCGCGGAAGTCGCCGGCGACCCACCTGCTCGTCGTCCGGCACTTCGATCGCGTCGGGGTCCTCGCGTGCGTCTTCATCCTCCTCAAGGAGGCGGGGATCAACGTGCAGGAGACCGAGAACATCGTCTTCGAAGGCGCGCAGGCCGCCGTGGCGCGCATCCATCTCAGCCAGGCGCCGGACGCGGCGACGCTCGACCGCATCCGGCGGTCGACCGACGACATCATCGACGTCGCGCTGCTGCCGCTCTAGCGCCGTCAGAAGGGAACGACCGATGACCGACCGCATCTTCAATTTCGCCGCGGGACCCGCCGTGCTCCCCGAAACGGTTCTCGCGGAGACGGCACGCGACCTCATGGCGCTGCCCGGCGTCGGCATGTCGGTTCTGGAGATCAGCCACCGCTCCAAGACGTTCGAGGCGATCATCGATGGCTGCGAGCAGGACCTGCGCGCGCTCGCGAACGTCCCCGCCAACTACAAGGTCCTCTTCCTCCAGGGAGGCGCCTCGCTTCAGTTCTCCATGGTGCCGATGAACTGCCTCCCGCCCGGCGGCAAGGCGGACTACATCCTCACGGGCTCCTGGTCGAAGAAAGCCGTGACCGAGGCGAAGAAGGTCGGCACCGTCCAGATCGCCGGGTCGACCGAGTCGGAGAACTTCACGCGCATCCCCGAGCCCTCCGAGATCCGCGTGGATCCCGAGGCGGCGTACCTCCACTTCACGACGAACAACACGATCTACGGAACGGAATGGGAGAAGGAGCCGGTCTCGGGGAACGTCCCTCTCTTCGCGGACGCCTCCTCGGACATCTTCAGCCGGCCGATCGACGTGTCGAAATACGCCCTGATCTACGCCGGAGCCCAGAAGAACCTCGCGCCTGCCGGCGTGACGCTCGTCATCCTGCGGGAGGACATGCTCGCGCGGAGCCCGAAGAACCTCCCGACGATGCTCGACTACAACACGCACGCCAAGGACAAGTCGCTCTACAACACACCACCCGTCTTCGCGATCTACGTGATGCGCCTCGTCATGAAGTGGCTCCTCGCGCAGGGCGGCCTCGAGGCGGTGGGCCGGCGGAACGCGGAGAAGGCGGGGCTGCTCTACGACACGATCGACGGCTCCGGGGGCTTCTACCGCGCGCACGCGCGGCCCGGCAGCCGGTCGAACATGAACGTCGCGTTCCGCTTGCCGTCGGAGGATCTCGAGAAGCGGTTCGTCGCCGACGCGAAGGGAAACGGGATGGACGGACTGAAGGGGCACCGCTCCGTCGGCGGGATCCGGGCGTCGATCTACAACGCGTTTCCCCGCGCCGGCGTCGAGGCGCTCGTCTCCTTCATGAAGGAGTTCGCCCGCAAGAACGGTTGAGATGAAGAGGGGCCGGCGCCGAGGGTGTTCGCGATCTCGACGCCGGCCCCTTTAACCGGGAGAACGCTTTCGCTCAGTTCCTCGCGGCGACGGCGTTGACCGCGTCCAGCAGGTACGCCAGGACCTTGAGCTCCTTGTCCAGGTCGTCGCCGTCCGTCGACACGAACGCGATCGTGTTCGACGTCATTTCGAGTCGGAACCGGAAGTAGCCGGTGTCCTCGAGCTGGACGGTGCGGAAGCAGCGCCGCCAGTGCTCGTCGACGTTCCCGGCCAGCGGCACGAAGCAGCGCACGCGCTTGCCGAGCGGCGAATCCCCGATGTCCGTCCGTCGGATCGCGGTGCGGTCGATGCAAACGGCATATGTCCGGTGAGGCGTCGCGGTGACATTCATGGCCCCTCCGCCGCGTCGAGAAAGTGCAATCGCCATGCTCTAACGCCTGGGACACCGGCGGAGGCGGATCGGTTCCTCGGCAGGCGCTCCAGACAAAGGACTTGCGGGCGCACGGGAAACAGAGGGGCGGAGCGCCGGCCCGGAGGCGCGGGCCGCCGTCCCCGGAACCCGTTACGAAACGTGACGGCGGCGACCCGCTCGCCCGCCCCGCTCCTGCTCCTTTCGCAGCAGCTGGCGCGCGGCGCGCCGTCCACTCGCGATCGCGCCAGCGACGGTCCCGCTCTGATTCGCGTCCGTGGCCTCGCCGGCGAAGAAGAGGACGCCGGCGACCGGGCGCGCGAACGCGGCGCGCGCCGGCACTCCTCCCACCCCGACGTAGCTGTACGCGCCGCGCGCGAACGGGTCGGACTGCCAATCGTGGGTCCGAAAGGCCTCGAGGTGGGACCGCAGGCGCCGCTCCGGGACCCGCAGCAGCTCCGCGAGCGTCGCGAGGCCGCGCGCCGCGAGCTCTTCGCCGTCCAGGCCCGCGAGCGCCGCGGCGTCCGGACCGCCCGCCCACGCGGTCAGCACGGGAGTCTCCAGCGGCTCAGCGCTCCACCACGTCGGAAACGCCGCCCCGAGCGCGTGGATGAAACCGAACGCCGGACGCGATCGCCGGCGCTCGCCGGCGGCATCCGAGGCGCCGTCCCAGAGCCTCTCGCGGAAACGGAAGACGACCTTGAAGACCGGAGCCGTCTCGATCTTCTCGACCGCGCGGCGCTTCGCCGGCAGGTCGGGCTCGAAACGGATCGCTCCTTCCTCTCCCGCGGACGCGCGCCACACGGCCGCCGGGACCGAGACGACCGCCCGTGCCGCGCCGAACCGCTCGGTGCGCCCTCCGGACTCCGCCTCCACCTCGACGGACCGCCGGTCCCATCGCACGACGCGCACCACGCACCCGAAGCGGAGCGTAAAGGAGACCCCGGCGTCCTCTGACTCGCGCTCCAGCCACGCGGGGACGCGGTCGTAACCGTTGACGACGCGGAACTGTTCGTGTCCGTCGCCCGACTCTTCGCCGCGCGTCGAGAGCGAGTGCTCGGAGATGCGGTCCGGAAACGCGCCGTGGTACCCCTCGACGAGGGCGAGGAACAGCTCCCGGCGGCTCGGCGGGATCGACCGTCCGGCGGGCGAGCCGAGGAACTCCGCCACGCTCCGGTCGCGCCCGTCTTTGCGCATGCGCCGCGTGATCGCGTCCGCGGTCTCCCAGAAGCCGTCGAGTCTCTTCCAAGAAGACGGCGGGCGTCCCGGGCGGTACTTCTTCGCGGGGAGCCAGTGGTCATCCGGGAGCCTCACCGCGAGCAGCCTCGCGGAGCGGGCGAGGGCGAACGTATCTTCCGCGCGGCCGTGGATGAACTCGGGGCCGAGCTCGACCGGCACCGGCCACGACGGATCGTGCTCGGTCGCGATGCGGCCTCCCGCGCGGCTCCGGGCTTCGAGCACGATCACGGAGAGTCCCGCCGCAGTCAGGTCTCTCGCCGCCGCCAGACCCGAAGCGCCCGCTCCGATGACGACGACGTCCGCGCGCATCAGCGCGTCACCGCCTCGCCCCCCAGGACCGGTGCGTACTCGCCGAGCTCACGGCGCTTCCACCAGGCGCCCGTGCGCCGCCGCTCGCTGAGGTCCGTGAACCGGTACTCGTAGAGGCGCGCGCGGATGTAGCGGGGCCGGGAGCCCGCGAACGGATCCGCGCCCATCAGTGCGAGGACGTCGGGCGATCCTTCGAGGAGGCGTCCCAGGAGCTGCACGAGCCACGGGTTCTCGTCGATCGACCCGAGCGCCGCGAACCACATCTGCCAGTCGAGCCGCGGCTGGTGGGGCGCGACGAACCGCGGCCGGCGGAGCACGTCTCCCGGTTTCCAGCGGAACTCGTACTCCTTCCAGGTCTGCCCGTCGAGCGATCCCTCGATCACGATCTCGGGACGCCGGGTCGTCATGACGGCGAAGAGCCCGTAGCCGTTCGCGATCCGCAGCGGAGAGAGAGCCCGCGAGACGGCGGCCAGAGGCGCCGTCACGCCGGAACCCGGCCGGATCGGCCCGAGCACGTCGACCAGCGTCACGGGCACGACGAGCACCGCGACGACCCAACCGGCCGCGCGCGGCCAGAGCCGCGTCGGACGCCCCGCCGCCGCCGAGCTCTCTCCACGGCGGGGACGCAGACGGCCTCTCAGCCAGTCGAACGCCGCATCGTCCACGAGCACCAGACAGAGCGCGGCGGAGAGGAGATTGAAGAACGCGTAGTTGCCGGTCGCGGCGACGAGGGCCTGGAGCCCGGCGAGGAGCGCGGCGGCGGCGAAACGCAGCCGGCGCGGCGCGAAGACGGCGAAGGGCACGACGAGCTCCACGAAGAAGAGGAAGACGCACGAGACCCGATGGAAGCCCGCCGGCAGCCGATGCATCCACCAGGCCGTCCAGGGCGGCAGCGGCTGCGTCTCGTAGTGGTACGTCAGCGCCGTCAGGCTCCGCCAGGCCGGATCGCCGCTCGCGAGCTTGACGACCCCCGAGGAGAAATTGAGTCGGAAGAGGAGCCAGCGCACGAGGAAGAGCGGGACCGGCGCGGGACCCGACGGGGGATACGCGAGCCGGCGGCCGAGCGGCGCGAGGAAGATCGAGAGAAAGCCGGCTTCGACGAGCAGGAAGTCCCACTGGAAATCGAAGAACACCTGCCCCGCGACGGAGACGGACAGGTAGAGGAGAGTGGCCACGAGCGCGCACGCTGCCGGATAGAAGCCGGCCGCGAGCACGAGACCGACGATCGCGCCCACCGCGCACTGCGCGACGAGCGCTCCGTCGCCGGGTGCGACCCACGAGAGCGTCGGCAGCAGCCAGAACCGCTCCGCGCCGATGCGTTCCGCGACGACGGAGAGCAGGGGCGCGATCGGCGATACCCCGTGCGAGCCCGCGAGACCGCGCATCTGGAGTCCGGCCGAGACGAACGCGCAGAAGAAGACCACCCCGAGCAGGCGGAGGAAGAGCGAGCTCCCGGTGCGGAATCGAGGGACGGAGACGTCCCGCCCCCAGAGCGCGCGGGTGACGGCGGAGGCGGTCTTTCGATTCGCGGCGACCGCCCGATAGAAGGCCTCGGACACGGCGGCCGCCCCCGGGACCGTCTCGTACAGACGGAGCGGCCAGCGTCGGCCGCCCTCCGCGAGCGCGGTGAGCACGCCGCGGGCGCCCGACACCACCCGTCCGTCGGGGAGCACGACCTGGACCGACCGCCGGAAGGCGTCCGGCGGGATCTCGGGAAAGCGCTTCTCCTCCCCCTGGGAGGGCGCGTAGTCGACGCGGTCCTTCGTCACCGGCCGCCAGCGAGCGATCCACGCGCGGCAGAAGCCGCAGTCGCCGTCGAAGAGCAGCAGCGGCCGGGGGGGCGGGCTGCCCACGCGGATCTCCGGCGCCGGCATGCCCCGAGTCTATCGGTGAGAGGTCACCCTCGCCGAAAACCCGCTCCGTCCCGCTGCGTAAGAGCCTTCCAGGAATACGTCTGTCCATTCAGAGAGGAGGTCTCCCATGCCACGGTCGCTTCGAATCGCCCGATGGGCTCCCGCCGCAGCCCTGGCCGGTCTCGCCGTTCTGGCCCTGCCCGAAGGCTCGCTCGCCCAGAACAACATCACCCTGCCCGACGCCAGTCCCAGGGCATCCGTCTCGCAGACGATCGGGATGACCGACGTCACCATCCAGTACCACCGGCCCGCGGTCAACAAGCGGACGATCTGGGGAGAGCTCGTCCCCTACAACGACGTGTGGCGCGCCGGCGCCAACGAGAACACGACCATCACCTTCTCGAGCCCAGTGACGATCAACGGCCAGCCGCTCCCCGCGGGCACCTACGGCCTGCACATGATCCCGACGACGTCCGACTGGACCATCGCGTTCTCGAAGGAGTCGCACGCGTGGGGCAGCTTCAGCTACGACAAGAACGAGGACGCGCTGCGCGTCACCGTCAAGCCGCGGCCGGCCGAGTTCGAGGAGCGGCTCTCGTACCGCTTCGAGGACCCGACGATGGACGGATCCACGCTCGTCCTGCACTGGGAGAAGCTCGAGGTGCCGTTCACGGTGGGCGTCGACACGAAGGCGGTGACCCTCGCGAGCATCCAGGAGCAGCTCCGCGGGCTGCCGCGGTTCGGCTGGCAGGGCTGGAACCAGGCGGCGAACTGGGCCGCGAACAACGGCTACCTCGACCAGGCGCTCGAGTGGTCGGACCGCTCCGTCGGTCTCGCGGAGACGTTCAACAACCTCCGTACGCGCGCCGCGATCCTGGAGAAGAGAGGCGACACGAAGACGGCCGCCGCGCTGCGGGAGAAGTCGCTCAAGATCGGCAACGAGAACGAGATCAATCTGTACGGCTATCAGCTGATGAACCAGAAGAAGATGGACGAGGCGATCGCGATCTTCCAGAAGAACGTCAAGGACCACCCGACGTCCTGGAACGTCTATGACAGCCTCGCGGAAGGCTACGCGACGAAGGGCGACAAGAAGCTCGCGGTGGAGAACTACACGAAGGCGCTGAACATGGCGCCCGAGGCCCAGAAGAAGCGCATTACCGAGGCGCTCACGAAGCTCAAGACCTAGGAAGGAAGTCCCCCGGCGGTCATCGCGCGGTCATACGGAGGTCATACTCTTCCGTCATGACCGCGCGAATCCTCGTCGTCGAGGACGAGCCGAAGACGGCCGCCACGTTGAGGCTGTACCTGGAGCACGGAGGCTTCGAGGTCCTCCTCGCGACGGACGGGGAGGCCGGACTCAAGGCCGCGCGCGAGCGGCAGCCCGATCTCCTCGTCCTGGACCTCATGCTGCCGAAGCTCGACGGGCTCGCCGTCTGCCGGGCGCTGCGCAGGGAGTCGGACGTTCCCATCCTTCTCCTCACCGCTCGGACGACGGAGGCGGACCGCCTCGCGGGTCTCGGCCTCGGAGCGGACGACTACGTGACGAAACCCTTCTCGCCGCGCGAGCTCGTCCTGCGGATTCGCGCCGTGTTGCGCCGGTCGAAGACGGCGGACGCGGAGGAGCGGGCCGCGGAGGTCCTGCGCACCGCGACGATCGAGGTCGATACCGGACGCCGCGCGGTCGCCGTCCGCGGCCGCAGGATCGATCTGCCGCCGGCCGAGTTCTCGCTCCTCACCGCTCTCGTCCGGTCTCCGGGGCGCGTGTTCACCCGCGAGGAGCTCGTGCGGCGCGCGTTCGGCCCCTCGTACGACGGGCTCGACCGCACGATCGACGCCCACGTGATGCGACTCCGGCGGAAGATCGAGACGAAGGGAAGCCCACGGCTGCTGGTCACCGTGTTCGGCGTCGGCTACAAGCTCGACGACGCGCCCGCTCGTCCGGCGCGCTGAGGGTCCGGCGATGCGGACGCTCCGCGCACGGCTGGTTCTCGCGATCACCGCGGTGCTCGCCGCCGTCCTCACGGCCCTGGCGCTCTTCTCCGCCCGCGTCACCCGCATCGAGTTCCACCGCTTCGAAGACGTCCTCGTGAGAGAGCGGCACGAGCGGCTCACGATCGAGCCCGTGCGCCGCGTCCTCGAGGAGAGCTTTCGAACGAGCGGAAGCTGGACCGAGGCCGCCGATCGGGCGGCTCGCGAGACGGGACACGAAGTCTTCGTCGTCGATCCCGCGGGCGCGGTCCTCGGCCGCTCTCGCGGTCTGTTGGACGCGCAGATCCGGCTCGAGGCGCGAGGGGCGTATTCGATCGAGTGGTCGGGCGCGCGGGCCGAGCGGATCCGCATCCAGGCGGCCGGCGAGCCGCTTCACGCCCCCGACGGGCGCCTCGTCGCGGCGTTCTATCCCCTGCCCGCCGTCTCGCCCGGTGCCCGCTCCCCTCTTCCCCGCGACTTCGCGGGCGCCGCCAATCGCTGGCTCGCCGCGGGGGCCGTCGTCGCGGGGCTCGCGGCCGTGGTCCTCATCGCGGCGCTCGCCCGACGCCTGCTCGGCCCCATCGACTCCCTCACCAAGGCGGCCCGGCGCATGGAAGAGGGCGACCGGGACGTTCGGGTGCCGGTTCAAGCCGCTTCGGCCGACGAGCTCGCCGAGCTCGCGAGGTCCTTCAACGCCATGGCGGACGCGATCGCGCGCGGGGAGACGCTCCGCCGCAACCTCGTCGGAGACGTGGCGCACGAGCTGCGCACTCCGTTGACGAACTTCCTTTCGCAGCTCGAAGCCGTTCAGGACGGTCTTCTCCCGTTCGATCGCAAGACCGTGGACTCTCTGCACGACGACGCGACGCTGCTGGAGCGGCTCGTCGACGATCTGCAGGACCTCGCGCTCGCGGACGCGGGCCAGCTCACGCTCCATCGCGGGCACGTCTCCCTCCGGGACGCGGCAGACCGCGCGGCGGCCGCGGCGGGGCCTCGCGCGCGGGAGGGGGGCGTGGAGATCCGCGTGTCGATTCCGTCCGACGCGGCGGTCGACGCGGACCGGGACCGGCTGAACCAGATCCTCTCC
>JADMIO011288163.1_pt1 | contig 11406 bp, 9 predicted proteins | sample 8958161 | NCBI WGS metagenome assembly JADMIO01 (sample SAMN16585339, study PRJNA669376) | soil metagenome | isolation source: Crop rotation soil | place: USA: Cullars Rotation, Alabama | collected 2011
CACCCCCGCCTGCTTCAGAATTTCAACCACTCGAGGCGTCGTTCGCGGGTTGGGACCGTCGTCAAAGGTTAGTGCGATCTTTTTTTCATTTGCAGGCCCGCGCTGGAATTTTTTGCCGACCCAGGGGCCATAAATATCGCCGCCCGGCATGGTGGAATCGCTAGAGGCATTCAGAGTGGCCGACGATGCCCGTACCGCTGCTCCCGGCAATGCCGGTTGGCCCTTCTGCTCAATGGGCACAACACTAGCTGGATTCTTCTCTTCCGCATGCACGAAGGGAACGTGGATCAACCCAGCTACAGACAACAAGAGCATGCCGGCCAATACCGGCATAAAATGAAAACGGAAGACCATGCGAACAATCCTTATAATGACATTATTCTGGAAAAATCCGTTCGGCAAATGGCCGAGCGGATTTTCCAGAGCATAAGGCATTTGCATCAGATTTGTAAGTTGGATTTAAAAAAACGCGGCAAATGTTCAGGCAGGCTATTTTTGATATGACTGTCATTTCAAAAATGTGGATCATGCAAAATGCGAGCAAATTGAAGGGTCTCATAAAGAAGGGAATTTCCGCCATGTCCGGCCGCTCCGCTGAGAACTGCCTTTTCTGCAAAATTGCTCGTGGCGAAATCCCCGCCCGCATTGTCTTCGAGGATGAACGCTTGGTCGCGTTTCACGATATTAGCCCGAAAGCCCCCACGCATCTTCTGATCATTCCCCGCGAGCATATTCCGACGATTGATGATCTTGCTCCCGAACACGCCGGCCTTGCGGGCGGCTTAATTCTTGCCGCCGGCAAGCTTGCACGCGATCTCGGCATTGCCCAACCGGGATATCGCCTTGTCTTTAATTGCAATGAGAGCGCCGGGCAGACCGTCTGGCATATTCATCTGCATCTGCTGGGCGGCCGCCCGCTCGCCTGGCCGCCAGGCTGAACTGCGAATTTTCCTTATTGCGTTCGTTCCCCCTGGGAACGCCAATCTCCCTATTGGCGCATCAAAGCGCCATCCAGCGAGCGGTATTTCCGAACCGTATCGATTCGCGTACAAGATTTCTCAGATGCACATGCCGGGGCATCTATGTTTAGTTGTTGCCTATGGCGAGCGCACCTCTGACTCTCCGCATTGGAACTCGCGGCAGCGAACTGGCGCTCTGGCAGGCCACCCATGCCGCCGGACTGCTTGAGGCAATTGGGGTAGCGGCTCAAATCATCACGATAAAAACACGGGGCGACATTGAGCAGCATGCGGAATTCAACGAAATCGGCGGCGGTAAGGGCATTTTTGTGAAGGAAATCGAGGAAGCGCTCCTTGCCCGAAAAATCGACCTGGCTGTCCATAGTCTGAAAGATTTGCCTACCAGTCTTCCGTCCGGCCTGGAGCTGGCCGCCGTCCCCGAGCGCGCGACGCCCTTCGATGCCCTGATCGCGCGCGAGCCGGACTGGACTTTAGAAACACTGCCGCATGGCGCACGGGTGGGCACCGGGAGCCAGAGGCGCGCGGCGCAAATTCTGGCGTTTCGTTCCGACCTGCAAATCATTCCTCTGCGCGGCAATGTCCCGACGCGGCTGGAGAAAATCCGTGCAGGTCATGCCGACGCCACTCTGCTGGCTGTTGCCGGTCTTGAACGCTTGGGCCTGGGACATGTAATCAACCAAACTTTTCCGCCTGAAATCATCACTCCGTCCATGGGCCAGGGGGCATTGGCCATTGAAAGCCGCGCTGGCGAATATCCGGAAATTTTCTCCCAACTCCAGCATCAACCCAGCCGGTTGGCAGTCACCGGCGAACGGGCTTATCTGGCTCGCCTGGGTGGCGGATGTAATACTCCAGCCGGCGTTTTGACCCGATCATGGAAAAAGGAAAGCGCTTGGCAGATGCTCGGTGTTCTTGCCAGGCCCGATGGCAAGGAAGTTATCAGGCATACATTAATTGTGGATCCGCCGGCGGGGTCTTTTGAGGACCAGCTCCAAAGCATGATGGATTCGGGCATGCGGTTGGCCGATATCATTCTCGCCATGGCTTCGTCCGCACTAAGAGCTTTGGCGCATGCACCGATGCCGGCGGCTGAACAACAGGAACAATGATAAAATCAGAAAAAGCGCCTGGCACTGGAGAGCGACATTTACCCTGTCAGATCATATTGACCCGTCCGGCAAGCGAAGGCGAAGCAATGGTCAAGGCGATCACGGATTTGGGAGTACAGGTTTGTCTGGCGCCGGTTATTGAATTCATCTCGTTCATCGAGGAAAACCTTGAGCAACTCGCGGGCGTCCTGCAGGCACTTCACGAGCGCGGTGGATGGCTCGTGCTTCCGAGCCCGACCGCCATTCATCATTTTTCCGAACTGCTGGCGCGCATACAAATTGCTCCCCAACTATTGGATGGTTTGCGCATCGCCACAATCGGCCGGGCCGGCCATGAGGCGCTGGAGCGCAATGGGATTCCGCTCGATTTTCTGCCGCCGCATCCTCGGGCTGCCAGCCTGGCGGAAACGCTGCCTTTGGATGCACCCGTCACGCCAGTCATCATTTTAGGCTCGGCGCAAACCCGCCCCGAATTGCCCGACGGTCTTGAGCGGCGTGGCGCGCGGGTGCAGGTTCTGCCGCTCTATGCACCGCGTCCATATCCTACTGGGCTAAAAGCGTTGCGTGAAATGCTTGCCAACGCTCCACCCGGTCTGCCGCAACTAATCTGCGTGACCTCCCCCAGCGTCGTTGATGCGATTGCGAATGAATTTCAATTGCGCCCGAGGCACGTTCCCGCGGAACTGATGGGAAAAGGCTGGGTGGCGATTGGCCCTACGACTGCGGCGAGTCTAAAAAATGCTGGTATTTCCTCTCCCGCCATTGCCGAAGCCACTGAGCCGACGGCCGAGAAAATTGTGGCCGCCGCCGAAAAGCTGGCCCTGCGGTTTGCGAACACATTCAAAACTTTAGATATTGCGGAAGCCGGATCATGAGGCCGCTTCCCCTGCGCGAACAGGAATATCGTGAAAGCCTGTATCGGCTTGAGCGCCGTGCAATTATTCCTTTGAAATGGGGAATTCTGCTCGTTTCTCTGGTGTTATGGGTTCGGGTTATTGGTTCGCCGCTCACCCCGGCATTATTTTCCCTCTTTTTTGGATATGGATTAATCAATTGCGCACTGACTTATTTTTTCTATCTCAACCGTGTAAGCAGCAACCAGATTCGACCCTTCACGCTGGCATCCTATCTGGCCGATGTGATTTTCGTGAGCATGTTGGTGTATTTCGACCTGAATACAATTACTTCCGGCACTCATTCCGATTTTTATGTCATTTATTTTCTGCTCGTGATGCGGGGATTTGCGCTTTTTAAAACCATGACCGAGACAATCTTCGTTAATTTTCTCATTTCGCTTCTCTATATTTTAACCTTCTATCTTTCGGATTATGATTTTCACTCCAATCCTAATTTCTATGTATCGTTTGTCTTGATCTGGCTGGTGATTTTGATGTCGTGGCTGATTGTCATGGTCATCAATCGCCAGAAACTGGAGCTAATGGAAGTGCATGAACGTCTGTTGCGGGCTGATTCGCTATCCAGGGTTGGGGAACTGGCCGCGGGCGTGGCTCACGAAATCAATAATCCGATTGGAATTATTGCCGCCACGGCTGATTACCTGCGCATGCAAATTCCCGAAAACGATGCGCGCAGGGAAGATGTGGATGCGATCCATGCCGAGGCAATGCGCTGCAAACAGATTGTGCAGGAAATGCTGACCTATGCGCATCCTCGCCCGGCCGGCGTGATGGCGATTGAACCTTGCGCGCTGAACGACGAAGTGCTGGCGTTTGTTTTTCCAGGCAGCAGGCAGGAAAAATATAAAATCGTCCGCAATTACGAAGATGATCCGGGATTATTCAACGCCGATCCCAATATGGTGAAACAGGCGCTTTTGAATATTTATATCAATGCGCAACAGGCAATTCCTGAAGAACGCATGGGACGCATCGATGTGCGCATTGAGCGCGCCGAAAACATGGTGCGTTTTGAAATTGAGGATAATGGTTCCGGCATTGCAGACGAAGACCTGGAACACATTTTTGATCCATTTTTTACGCGTAAAGCCAAGGGCACCGGTTTGGGTCTGGCCGTGACGCAACGCATTGTCGAGCAATTCGACGGATCGATTTCCGTCCGTCCCGCGCACCCGAATGGCGCTATTTTCAGTCTGGAATTTCCAATTTTGGCTGGCTGAATCATAACCGGCACAAATGCTCTTTCTGGGCTATGATCTATGCAGAATGCACATCATCAATTTTTGGAATCGCTTCAGCCGCTGCTTCTGCGCGCCAGTCCGTCCGGGGGCATCGCGTCACTCGAGGAGCGCCTGTGCCAGCTTACTGACTTAATACTCAATGCCAATACACGATTGAATTTAACTGCTGACGATACGCCCGGACTTTTCTGGCCCCGCCATATTGAGGATAGTTTATGTGCTGCGGCCATTCTGCTGGAGACGCTTCCCGAGCTTAGTCCCGGCTCGCTTGTACTGGATGTCGGTTCAGGAGGCGGCATTCCCGGATTGATCTGGGGACTCTTATGGCGGGAAATCAAATTAACCCTGATCGAATCGCGCCGCAAACGCGCTGAATGGCTAGAAGAAGCCGGTTCCCATTTAAATCTGCTTCACATGGATGTCCTCAACATGCGCGCCGAAACATTGGGCCGAGATTTAAAATATCGTGAAACTTATGGCCTCGTCACTGCCCGCGCGCTGGCACGGCTTTCCACATTGCTTGAACTCACCCTGCCTTTCGCCAAAGTGGGCGGGCATGTGGCCGCAATCAAAGCGGCCGACTGCCTCGACGAAATTCGTGAAGCCGAATTTGCTCTGCGGGAACTCGGCAGCGCCCCGGCCGCCTTGCGCCGGCTTCCCTACACTCGCAGCGATGGCAAAGCCTGTGTTGTGCTGCTTATGGAAAAATTGCGCCCAACGCCTGCGGCTTATCCGCGCCGCGAAGGCGTGCCACTTAAAAGTCCTCTTTGATGCCGGGAAAAACCGTATTTTTTGAATTATCATATCTTTTTATGGTTTCCCGCTTTCCTGCTTGAAAGCATCAGATTAAAATCATCCGCCCTGTGCTAAGGTAGGGAAGATTTTTAATGAGAGACTTTGCAGCATGCCCTATCCCATCACCCCCTTCTCCGCCTTGATTCTTGGCGCTGTGGAAGGGCTTACAGAATATCTGCCCGTCTCTTCAACAGGGCATCTGATTCTGACTTCCCGCTTGCTTGGGCTTGATGATCCCGGCCTCTCCACAGCCGCCAGAGAGGGTGTGAAAGCGTATGAGATCGTTATTCAATCCGGCGCGCTATTTGCCGTGATAGGTATATATCTGGGGCATCTTATGCGCATGTTGAGAGGATTAATGGGTAGGGACGCCCATGGACTGCGTTTATTGCAGCAGCTTTTTATAGCATTTTTGCCGGCGGCGATCGTGGGACTGGCCGCGAGCAGTAAAATCAAAGCATATCTTTTCGGCGGCGGTCCTTTCGGTTATTGGCCGGTGATCGGAGCATTGGCGGTTGGGGGCCTGGTCATGCTGGCCGTGGAAGCATGGCGTAAACGCCGCGTAGCCGGGCGCGGAGCGGCCGATGGCCTGCTGCAGGCGGATCTGGAACTCCCCGGCAGCCGCTTTGGCCGATTTACGCTGGAGCAGATGACATGGCGCGCGGCGCTGATCATTGGTTTGGCGCAATGTCTTGCCTTGTGGCCGGGGATGAGCCGTTCGATGGTCACAATTGTCGCCGCCCTGCTCCTTGGCTTTTCTCCAGCGGCTGCCGCAGAGTTCAGTTTTCTGCTGGCCCTTCCCACCCTGGGCGCGGCTACAGCACATGATTTTCTAAAAGATCACCACGCGCTGTCATTGGCCAGCGGTCCCGGCGGACTGGCCATTGGTTTTATCGTCTCATTTATCGTCGCCTGGCTGGCCGTAAAGGGTTTTGTCCATTTTCTGAACCGCCGCGGCCTGACCTCCTTCGGTTATTACCGTATCGCTCTTGCCGCTCTTGCCGCAGTCTTGTTGCATTAAACCGCCCCATCTTGCCACTACCGCAAACTGGATTGTTGACGATCGTTGGGAGTTCAGGCTTCAGAGTACCTCTAAAAATTCGAAATTTAGTTTGAGATCATGTGCCTTCGATGCTTGCTGTTGCCGCAGCGCACGCACGACCACTGCTGATTGAGGCTTTTCTGTTGCAGACGCAAACGGTGCTTGCGCCCATTATCCTTGCGATAAATATACTCGCGCCAGCCCTTGTGGCGCAGCCGCCCCAATCAAGCTTGTAGTAGGCCGAATCGGCCCAGACTCAATCCAGAAAACGCATGAACGACAGGCGGCCACGATCTGATATTCAGTCGCCTGATCCGACAGAAAATGCCAGACTGCATCATGGAACAAAACCTTTTGAACCAAGCACCCATACGTCACATGATTTCAACTTAGCATAATCAACCCATAGCAAGGCCAATTTTTAGAGGCACCCTAAGGTTTGAACTCCGAACAGTGGGCTTTTTCATTTTGGTGCGAGTACTTACGCATTTCCAGTCAGAAGTATTGCCATCAGTAGGTTATGGAGAGTAGAATTTTGAAGATGTGAAGTAGATCTGGGAACATCAATTAAAATGATCACCATTATTGACTACGGCATGGGGAATCTGCGCAGCGTCGGCAAGGCGCTGGAGCATCTTGGTTTGCCGGTGCAAATTACTTCCGAACCGGCGCAGATTGCGAATGCCGGCCATCTGATTCTGCCGGGCGTCGGTGCATTCGGCGACGCGATGGCCGAGTTGCAGCGGCGCGCGCTGGTGCGACCGATTCTCGATCATATCGCGGCGGGCAAATCGTTTCTCGGCATTTGTCTCGGCCTGCAACTGTTGCTCGACAGCAGCGAGGAGTCGCCTGGCGTCGCCGGCTTGGGCGTCATCTCCGGCGTGGTGCGGCGGTTTCAAACCAAACTCAAGGTGCCGCACATGGGCTGGAATAATGTGCAGCAGGCCCGCCCCACGCCGCTATTCAACGGCCTGCCCGACGCCGAATATTTTTATTTCGTGCATTCGTTTTATGCCGACCCGGAAGACCGCGCCGTTGCCGCGGGCCTGACCGATTACGACGGCGCATTCTGCTCGGTGCTGTGGCGAGATAACGTGTTCGCGACGCAATTTCATCCCGAAAAAAGCCAGCAGGCGGGATTGCAGTTGCTGAGGAATTTTGCGGCCTGCGCAGAGCGTCGCGCCCTTGCCGGGAGCGCGGGCGTCTCACCCGCAATCCAAGCATAAAAAACAAGAAAATATGCGGGCGAGACGCCCGCGCTCCCAGAGAGCAAATTTTCGCTTTACCTTCGCAATCTCTTCGCTTATAGTCGCCTCTGCAACAATTTCAGGCCGGAGGTGCCGACCATGTATCTAACTCGCCGACAGCGCGAAATGCTCGATTGCATCGAACGATTCATCCACGGTAATGGATATTCCCCCACGCTCGAAGAGATCGGCAAAATGATGGATCTCTCGTCGCTCGCGACGGTTCATAAGCACTTGCAGAATCTTGAAGGTAAAGGGCTTATCCGACGCAACTGGAATCACAGCCGCGCGATCGAACTGACGGCGCGCTCGCAGGTGCGGGGGGGGACTCTGGCGCTGATGGGCGAAGTGGCCGCCGGGCATCCGATCGAAGCGATGGAAAATCCGGAACCGATCGAAGTGCCGCGCGATTTCGTCGGCCAGCGCGAAAGTTTCGTCCTCAAGGTGCGCGGCAATTCCATGATCGACGACGGCATTCTCGACGGTGATCTGATTATCGTGGAAAGCCGCCAAACCGCGCAGCCCGGCCAGACCGTCGTGGCGCTGATTGATGACGCGGAAGCGACTGTCAAACGCTACCACCCCAACGGCAACAAAGTTGTTCTCAAGCCGGCCAACAGCACGATGCAACCGCTGCGCTACAGTGCAGACCGCGTACGGCTGCAAGGTGTCGTGATCGGGTTAATGCGGCGTTATCGTTAAGCAAATTAGGCAGTGGGTGCTTTTGAAGTAGCACGGGCTTCCAGCCCGTGAATCATGGGCAAGATGCCCATGTTACTTCTCAAAAGCACTCACTACCGCAAATTACTACAAGTCATTGCAAAAATGGGTACGTCGGGGGCTACGACCCGACATGATATCTCGGAGTCGGCTCAAAGCGCCGACGTACCGGCCAACACTTTTATGTCCTCGATAATTGTTTTTGAGACGGCTTTTAATCTCAATCATTCACCGGCGCGTTGGCCAGTTCGAATTCATTATGAATCGCCTGCACGGCGCGGTCCACGTCGGCGGCGGGAATGACCACCGACACGCGAATTTCGCTGGTTGAAATCATCTGAATATTAATGTTCTCGCGGGCGAGCGCGCCGAACATCATGGCGGCCACGCCGCTGTGGCTTTTCATGCCGACGCCGACGACCGAGACCTTGCCGATATTTTCGTCGGTCTGCACGCTCTGCGCACCGTTCTCCTTAACGAACTTCTCGGCAAGATCCTTCGCGGCAAGAAAATCTTCGCGGCCCACGGTGAAGGAAATATCGTTGCGGCCGTTGGCGCCGACGTTTTGGATGATCATATCGATCACCAGTTTGTTGCGTCCCAGGGTACTGAATAAATTCGCCGCCATGCCCGGCTTGTCCGGCACGCCCAGAATCGAGATTTTGGCCTCGTTGCGATTATAGGCCACGCCGCTTACCATGATGTCTTCCATGCCGGAATACTCCTTGACGCACATTGTGCCGGGGTTGTCATTGAAACTGTTTAAAACCTGCAGAGGAACATTGAAATTTTTCGCCAGCTCGACCGAGCGGCTGTGTAGCACCTTCGCGCCGAGGCTCGCCAGCTCCAGCATTTCGTCATAGGTAATGAAGTCGAGCTTGCGTGCTTCCTTGACAATGCGCGGATCGGTCGTGTAAACGCCGTCCACGTCGGTGTAGATGTCGCAGCGGTCGGCTTTGAGCGCCGCCGCCAGCGCGACGGCGGTGGTGTCGGAGCCACCGCGCCCGAGCGTCGTGATTTCACCATCGACGGTGGAACCCTGAAACCCGGCGACAATCACAATTTGGCCGGCGTCAAGCGCCTGGCGCATGCGGTCGGTGCTGATCGACTTGATGCGCGCCTTGCGGTGAGCCTCGTCGGTGACGATGCCGACCTGCGGGCCGGTCATCGAAATCGCCTTGCGCCCCATGGAATGCAGGGTGATCGCCAGCACCGAAATCGAAACCTGCTCGCCCGTGGCCAGCAGCATATCGATTTCGCGGGCGTCGGGGCGGTCGGTCACCTGCGCGACCAACGCCAGCAGGCCGTCGGTCGTCTTGCCCATCGCCGAAACGACAACCACAACCTGGTTACCCAGATCGGCCTCGTTAATGACCTTGCGGGCCACGTTTTTCATCCGTTCGGTGTCGGCCACGCTCGATCCGCCGAATTTTTGTACAATCAGGGCCACACTCTTGCTCCCTTGCAATTTCGCGCCGTATTCCTGCGCATAAAATAAACGGCCAATATTTTGATGGTTTATGATTTAAAATGCAAGAGCGGAGTGAGAAATTAACCAAAGAGCATAAAATCTATTATTCGAATTGTTTCCTGCGTTGTTCAATCCCGCCGCTGATAGACATTCTGCAGTTCGGCGGTGGCTCGGATAACTTCATTCACGTCCGGAGGCTTTCATAAACCAGCGTTGTTGTTCAACCAAGCCGGACCACGGTTTTGGCGCACGCGGGGGAATTGTGTAATCGGCGGGGCCACAGAGCAGTTCGATCGCGCGATAGCCGTCGATTTCTCTCAATTCCTGGCGGCGAATCCGCTCCGGCAAGTTTCCACGTCGCAACCCATTTTTTTGCGAGCGCGATCTGCTCGGGAGTCCAATTGTCCAGGCTGGAGGGTTTATCTTTCATGATTAAATATTAACGGAAAAAATTTCATAAATGAATGTTATCTTTGCCCTTGCAGCTAGTCTAAACCCTGCGCGGCGATGGCTTGTGCCTTTTCCGGCGCGCGTGCTAGGCTTTGACGCATGGCCGCCTTATCGATCATTACCTTAACGTGCAACCGGTTTGCGCATTTGGAAAGGCTTTGGGAAAAGCTGCACGCGCAATTGGGCCCGGCCGATGAATGGCTGGTGCTCGACACCGGCTCGACCGACGGCACGCGCGAAAAATTTGCAAGCCATTCTGATCCGCGCATCCGTTTTTTAATTTATGGACAGAGTGGAAGTTGGGCGGAAATTCGCAACTTAGGCGTACGCACCGCGCGGGGAAATTTACTGGCCTTTTTGGATGACGATTGTCTCCCCGCCGATGACTGGGCCGCGCGGGGCAAGGCACATTTGCTTGAAGTTGAGGGGGGATGCGATGCCGTCGGCGGCATGGCGCGGCCGCATGGCATCTCGCGGTTTCCGCCATGGTGGCATCCTACGATGGGTTGGATGGCCGGGCTAAGCGTTCCCGCGCATGCTTCTCCGCTGGCCAATCGTGTCGCTTATCCCTTCACGGCCAATCTCTTCGTACGGGCGAGCGTGGCCCGGGCTGAGCCGTTTCAGGAATTGGGCGGCGCGCTGGGCGGACCGGAAGCCGAGCGCTACGCCTCTGGCCGCGAAGACGCCGAATGGTGGCGCCGCCTGCGCACGCGAGGTTATGCCACCCGCTTCGATCCCGACCTTTGGGTAGGCCATGGGATTGATCCGGCACGATTGGATTTAAAATATCTCCGCCGCCGTGCCGCGCTCGATGGCCAGGCCTGGGCCATCCGTGAGGGAAATGAGAAGACAGCCCATGAAGATATAGACGAGGCGCTTTATCTGGCTTGGCATGAGTTGGCGCAAATGGGGAGCGCCCTGTTTCGTGAGGATGCGGCCCGGCTTGGTAAGTGGCATTTGCATCGGCTGCAACGTGTCCGGCAAAACGCTGCGGCGCGGAGATTGGCCATCCAATTTAAGAATTATTCTGAAAAAATGGTGGGGTGGCGTCTCGTGCCTCGCCAAATCATAACGCTGGGTCGCTATGGGCACGATCGCACCAAAGCTTTTACGCGTGAACTCTTAACGCCGTTGCTGCGGCCCAAGATATCCCATCCCGGACGGCGGCCAGTCGAGCGCCTGGGCGTAATTGCCTTCGGTTATCTTGGAGACCTGATCATTCTCCAATCGGTCCTGCGCGGCTTGATGGAGGAACATCCCACACTGGAAATCTACGTGCTCGCCCCTCCGGCCGCCGCTGTGGCGTTGGACGGACTCAAGCGGCTCAACCTCACCCTTTTGCCGACGGCGCAACCCGATCCGGGCGCGCGAGAATTTCTCTCTACATGGCTGGAGCGCCTTGCACCCGATGCCCTTGTCGCTCCTTATCTGCAT
>JADMIO011560823.1_pt1 | contig 11405 bp, 6 predicted proteins | sample 8958161 | NCBI WGS metagenome assembly JADMIO01 (sample SAMN16585339, study PRJNA669376) | soil metagenome | isolation source: Crop rotation soil | place: USA: Cullars Rotation, Alabama | collected 2011
CCGGGCCGATGATGCCGTAATGATACTGCTCGCTGCCGTAGAGCGGCTGGCGAAAGCGATAGGTGCAAGCGAACGAACAGCCGCTCGCGAACGCATGCCAGAGCCACATGCGCACGACGCCGGGCGCGGGCTGCGGGTTGATGCGCGCCCAGTTCACCTGGCCGGGCTGCAATTCCATGACGCCGGTGATGCCTTTGATGGGTTTGTAATAAGAACCGCCAAACGCCATGCCGTCCTGCCAGCCTAAGCGGAAGCCTTCGTCGCCGAGGTTGTGGCCGCCGCTCACCGGGTAGAGCGTGAACGACACGAAGTCCAGGTCGGTCGAGCGGCGCGGGTCGGCGCTGCCGATGTTGACGATGTAGTTGGTCGTGATCCACTGCGTCGAGGCGATGTGTCGGCGTAGCCACGCCGCCTGGCTGTTGAGGAAGCGCCCGGTCTGGTCTGCGGTGAAGCGGTGAAAGTCGAGCAGCGCGTGCGGGCTCGGCCCATACAGATAAGTCGGATTGGGGATGCGTATCTGCTCAAAGCTATTGTAACGGAGACTCCAAAACGCCGCGCCCCACTCGCGGTTCAACACGTCAATGGTCTGGTAGCGCGCCCGGAGCCAATCGCGAAAGGCGGCTTGCGCCGACGGGCTGTAATCGGGCTGCGCTATCGGCTCGTTGTCGAGTTGCCAGCCCCACACCGCCGGGTGCTTGCCGTAGCGCCGCGCCATCTCAGTGATGATGCGTTCGCTCAATCGCAGATAGGTCGGATCGTTCAGCGCGTTGTTGCCGCGCGAGCCGTGTTCGCGCAGCCGCCCATCCGCGCCGACCAGAAAAGTCTGCGGATACTTCTCGCCCATCCAGGCTGGCGGGCAAGGCGTCGGCGTGCAGAGAATCACGCGCAGATGATGGCGCGCGGCAAGCTCGACGGCGCGGTCGAGCCAGGCGAAATCGAAGCGACCTTCTTCCGGCTCCATGAACGCCCAGGCGAATTCGCCCATATGAACGAACTCGAAGCCCATCGCCTCCATCCGCGCGAAGTCGCGTTCCCACTGCTCCTGCGGCCAGTGTTCGGGATAGTAATAGACGCCTATCGGCATCAAATCTTTGGCCGGAAAGAAACGCGCCGGCGACTCGGCCCGCAACGGCGACGGCAGGAGAAAGAGAAGCAGACCGACGAGCAGCGCCATCGTGAGCGACGTACAAGGACACAGTTTGGGCATGTGGATGTTCCGTTCTTCAGCCCGATTTATCGCGCTGAAAAGAGCCGTTGTCGCTCTTTTTTCTGCTTCGACCTTCTGAAGTGTTTCGCCGCCTCACTTCGTCTCGAAGCGCTTGACTTGCCACGTCACCGCGCCTTTGAGCGGGTCGTCTTTTAAGACGTAACCGCGCGGCGAGCCATCGAGCTTCAAGGTTTGCAAAGCACCCTGCGGCGTTGCGAACAACCCCGTCGCCTGCGCCGCGTCGGTGCTGAAGACGCGCAGCTCGATGTTCTTCCAATCCATCTCCGCCGTGTTCTGCGCGACGCGCGCATGCGGAATCACCACGTGATCTTTGACCAGCAGGATGACCGCAATCGGCCCGGCATTGAGCTGATGCCATTGACCGCCTTGATAGACTTTGCCGCTCTGATAATCAATCCACGCGCCCGGCGGCAAGTAGACTTTGCGGCTGTTGCCCGGCTCGATCAGCGGCGCGACCAGCAAGTCCGAGCCGAACATATACTGATCGTCAATCAGCCACGAGGTCGGATCATCGGGATATTCAAAGAACAGCGTCCGCAACATCGGGTAGCCGTGCGCTGACGAGTCTACCGCCTGCGCGTAGATGTAAGGCATCAACGCGTACTTCAACTCGACCGCGCGGCGGAATTCATCAACGAACGCTTCGTCATATCCCCAGGGCTCTTTCGGCGGCGCGCCGTGACAGCGCGTGTGCGAGGTGAGCACGCCGAAGCCCAGCCAGCGGCGATACAGATCGCGCGGCGTCGGGTCAACGAAACCGCCAACATCGTGGCTCCAGTAGGTGAAGCCAGACAGCCCGAACGATAAGCCGCCCCGCAGTTCGCCGGCCATCGCCGAGTTGGTGTTCTCGGCGTCGCCGCCCCAGTGCAGCGGATAACGCTGGCTGCCCGCCCAGGCGCTGCGCCCCCAGAGGATCGTATCGCCCGTCACCTGTTTGGTAATCTCGGCTACAGCCTGGTTATAGCGCAGCGGGTAAAGGTTGTGCTCGTAAAATCCTGTGCGGCCCGACGCGTACAGCCCGTCGGCGGGCGCGCCTTCGCCGAAGTCTGCCTTGATCGCGCCGACGCCCATCTTCAGCAGGTTGGCGAGCAGGCCCTGATACCACTTCACCGTCTCCGGGTTGCTGAAGTCGAGCACCGCGTCTTCAAACGGCAGGCGGCCTCCAGCGTTGCGCACGACGTAGCCCTTCTCGACCGCTTCTTTGTAGATTTCGTTTTTGGGCGTGAAGTAGGTGTATTGCCAGAGGCTGATGTGAAAGCCTTGTTGTTTCAGATCGGCAATCATCTTCGCGGGGTCGCGAAAACGCGAAGTCGAGAATTGATAATTGCTGCGCCAGTCGGTTTCGAACCAGCCGGTGTCCAGATGGATCACATCGCTCGGAATGCGATACTGGCGGAGCTTCGCCGCCACGTCGCGCACCTCGTCTTCGGCTTTGTAAGTAATACGACTCATCCACAGCCCGAACGACCACAGCGGCGGCACCGGGCTGCGGCCCGTCAACTGAGTGTATTCGGAAAGAATCTCTTTCGGGTTGCCGAGAAAGATAAAGAGGTCGAGGTTCTCGTCGCCGTCATAGATGACGTTGTGCGCGTCGTAGCTCTTGCCGAAGTCGAACGTCACCGGCGCGCTCGTATGCACGAACATGCCGTAGCCGTTGCTGCTCATGAAAAAGGGAATCGGCTTATACATCAGCTCGTTCTGCACGCCCATCGCGTCGCGCGTGTAAGCGACGATCTTCTGTCCACGCTTGTTCAGCCGCGTAAACGATTCGCCGCAGCCGAAAATCTTTTCGTCGTGCGCAAGCTCGAAGGTCGCCGCGACGCTGCGGCTCAGGTCGCTGGCGCGGCGGATGAACGAGAAAGGAATGGGCGTGGTGTAGGTGTGCGGGTCGTTGATGTTCTGCGTGCGCGTCAGCCGTCGGCCCGTGTTGTCATAGAACTCGATGTGCCAGGGCTGCTTGACGATCACCACGCGCCCATACGCGCTCGTGTAGGTGATCGCTTTGTCGTCTTGCGAGACGCGCCATGAATGATCGCGCGGCGTCGGGCCTGCGAGCATCAGCGACGGCTCATCGGTAAGCGATGGGGCGTGCGTTGACATACGCAAGCGCACGGTGCGCGGGCTGATGAAGGTGATCGAAAAAGGCAACTGCGGGTTCTCGTCGTATTCAGTGCCGGGAAACTCCGTAGCCCTCCCCTTGGTCAGCGTGACATCCACCTTGTTGAACGACAGCGTCGTGCTGCGCAGGTATCTCGCCCATTCGAGCATGCCGTTGCCCGTCGCGGGATCGAAGCTCACCACGCGGTTGCCGACGAAGTAGACCTGCTCCATCTTCTGAAAGTCGGGGCTGATGTCGAGCGGATCGCCGAGCACTTGCGCATGACAGTCTGCCGGCATAAGGGCGACCATCAACAGGCACAAGACGAGCAGCCAGCGCTTGTCGGCTAGCGGGGATGATGAAGCTCGGTCGCCGCATGAATCCATGTTCGTCATCAGTTTTCCTTTCCAGAAAATTGTTCGTACTGCGAATCAATCATGGCGGGCGTCACGTCGCTGGACAGAATCAACAGGCGATACCTGAAGGTCGCCTGTTGCCCCGGCGCGAGCGTGAATTTCAATTCCTGTTTGCCGTTGCTGAAGACTTTCTGGCCGAGCGGATTGGCCGCAAACAATCCGTAGCCGCGCGCGTGCCAGTAGGTCGGATAGCCAGGGTTCTGCGGATGGTCAAACATCACGAGCGTGATCTTCTCATCAGCGATCTTGCCTGTGAGGCTGACCCAGCGCCCGCGCGTGCCCCAGACCGCATCGCCGGTTTTGCCTTCGCTGCTGCGGTACTGGCCGCTGACGCCTGCGTTATTCATGCTGGGAACGAGCGTCACCTTGCCGGCGGCGTCTGTGAATGCAGACGGCTCGTTCGACGGCTGCTCCAACTGGCGCGCGACGCGCAGGCCGAACAGTCCCTCTTTGGTGTCGTTGAAGACGACGCGCTGATCAACCGCCGTCAACTTCGTTACTCTGTCAACCGTGCGGCGATTCGCGCCCGCCGAGAAGACGAAGAGCGTCTCTTCGCGCACGAGCGGGTGGCCATCGGGCGCGAGCCACTCGGCCTCGACTTCCAACTCGCCGCGCTCTTTGCCGCTCGCGACGCGCTTGATGCGCGTGTGGCGGATGGTGCCGTAATGGCGGCGCTCTTCCGGCTTGATGGCCTCGGAGTTGTTCCAGAAGTCGTAGCCGTTCACGTCGCCATAGTTGAACCACAAGCCGACCTGATGCGGATGATCCGTGCGCTCGCCGGGGCGCGGCTCAAGCGGATAGCCGCGCGTCACCGGCGTCCCTGCCGCCGTGCGCAACGGGTAGAGCACAGGCTTCTTGATCGTCTCAGGCCAGATGTAAGCGGTGAAGGGCTGACCGTCTATGAACACGTCAACGCGGCGCGCGGCCTGGTTCGGCTCGACGCGCACGCCGGTTTCCGCCGCTTTGTTTTGCGCGCGAGTTTGTAATGTTCCGCACAAAGCGACCACGGCCAGGCACGCCAGCGCGCGCCGGCAATCTGCTTGCAATCTGTATCTCATGAAATTGCCTTTGAGATGTAATTGAAGCCGGCCTAACCGACGACGACATCTTGTTTGGCATCGTCGAAGGTGACGCGCTTGCCGGTCTGCAAAGCAGCAATCGTCATGCACAGCGCCGCCGAGTGATTGTAGGCGGCGTGGATGTCGGCGTTCGGCTGTCGGCGCGAGCGCACGCACTCCATCCAGTTGCGCATGTGCAGGAGCGTGGATTGATCAACGCCGGTGTTGGCTGATGTCTCGGCCTTCACCGTGTTGCTTTCGACCAGCGACATCTCCGGCAGCAGGAACGGCTCTTTACCCATCGGCTTGGCGTACATCGCTTCAAGTCCGCCGTCCGAGTTGATCTTGTTGGTGTCGAGGTTGAGGCTGCCGCCGTTCGAATAATAAATCTCTTTGGTGCCACCTGCACTGTTCGTCATGCGGGACGAGTAGACGACCTGAAACCCTTTGCCGCCTTTAGCGGCATCGCCGTAATCGAACACTGCCGTCATCGTGTCGAAGTTCTTGCGGCCATCGCGCCACAGGTAGATGCCACCGTTAGCGGCGACGCTCGTCGGGTGATTGTAGCCTGTGAACCAGTGCACGGTATCTATCTGGTGAACCATCCATTGATCGGGTATGCCAGACGAGTAAGGCCAGAAGAGTCGGAACTCGATGTGCTTGCGAGCGTCGAACGGCTCGAACGGGCGGTTGATGAGGAAGCGCTTCCAGTCGGTGTCCTGTTCCTTGAGCTGCGGCACGACCTGCGGCCTGCGCCAGCGACCGGGCTGGTTGACGTTCCAGGTCATCTCGACCGCGACGACATCACCGAACTTGCCTGAGCGTATGAATTCGTTGGCGCGCATGTAATTCGGCGTCGAGCGGCGCTGCGTGCCGACTTGCACAATCTGCTTTGAAGCTGTGACCAGCTTGAGCGCGTTGCGCGCATCGGTCATCGTATTGGCGAACGGCTTTTCGACGTAAACATCTTTGCCGGCACGCACGGCTTCCATGCAATGGACGGCGTGTTGAAAGTCGGCGGTCGCGATGATCACGGCGTCAATGTTTTTCATCGCGTAAAGCTCGTCGGTGTTGCGCGCTTTCGCCAGTTGCTCGGCGCTCATCGGCACTTTGAAGCGGTCGGCCTGATGCGAGACGAAGGCAGCGCCTTCCTCGCGCCGCTTGCTCCAGATGTCGCAGACGGCGACCGGCTCAAAGTTCAACTCGGCGGCGAGTCCGAGGAAGGCCGGGATCAGCGCGTCGCGTGCGCGGTCGCCCGGCCCGACAAAAGCGACGCGGACGCGGTCGTTCGCGCCGAGTATCCGCGCATAGCTCGATGCGCGCGAGCCGACCGCCAGGGCCGCCGTCCCGGCGACCGTCGTCTTCAGGAAATCTCTGCGTGAGCGATGATCGCTTGCCATATCTGCCTCCGTTCTTCCTGTTTGGAGTTCCGCCTTCAGGCGGAATCTTACGTGGTCAAGGTCTTCCGCCTGAAGGCGGAACTCCATTCTGTGCCGTCAAGCCGAGGCGGCGCGGCGCAACAGTTCTTTCAAGCCGGCCATGCTCTGGCGCGACGATTCTTCGGGCGTGCCGCCGCCGCGCCAGTGCGTCTCCAGGCTCAACGTGCCGCGATAGCCGTCCCGCTTGAGGGCGCGAAACTGGCCAATGTAATCAATCACACCTTTCCCCATCGCTGCCCATTCGGTCTTGCCGTCGGGCATGCGGACGAGGTCTTTGCAGTGCATATAGCCGATGCGCGCGACGGGCAATCGCGCGTAGCCGTCGGGGAACGGCGTCTCGCCGCGCGCCGCCGCGTTGCCGGGATCCCAGTTCAGCTTCAGGTTGCGCGACGGCACCGCCGCGAGCGTGCGCGCCGCTTCCGCACCGGTCGCCGTGTTACAGGCGTGTTCGTTTTCTAACAACAGGATGACTCCATGCTTGTCGGCTTGAGCGGCGGCTTCGGCGAGCTTGTGATCTATGGCGTCGCGGTAAGGCCGTTGATCATCGAGCCGCCAGAAATCGAAGATGCGGATGTTCGTTGTGTCGAACGTGCGCGCCAGCTCGAAGCCTTGCTCCAACAGTTGATCCTGTTGCTTGAACGTATAATTCGCGCCGAACTGATCGCGCTTCGGGCTGAACGGCGAGAGCGGCGCGTCGGGCCAGTCCACTTTGAAGATGGGCGAAGCGATGGACGAAACGCGCAGGTTGAATCGCTTCAGCAAGGCGCGCGCTTCGGCGATCTGCTTGGCGTCGAGCGCAAAGAGGTTCTTGCCCCACAGCTCGCGCAGCTCGACAAAGCCGAGGCCGAACTCACGGGCCGCGACTTCGAGCGCGTGGCCGAAATCCTGCGCGATTTCGTCGGTGATGACCGAGAGCGTAAACGTGCCGGCTGTCGCCGCGCGCTTTGCGGATGAATCACGCCGCGCCCGCGCCGACGCACGGCGAGATGTGCCGGCGGCGAACGCGCCGATGCTGGCGATGAATTGACGGCGAGATAAGCTAGAGGACATTGGCCGCACCCGTGATGAACTGTTTACATTCCACTGCGCGGATTGCGCTGACGAATTGCCCGGCATCCCCCAATAACTGCCCTGCCAGTCGCCCAAAAACATACCGCAGAGCGATGCGCTTGGCAAACCTGATGCGCGTGATATTTTTTTGTTGACAAGTTGCATGGCTGGTGATATTACTTACAGGCCACTTAGTTGTTCAATATTCCAAACCTTTCCAGGGAGTCTAAAGCAAATGAATAGAGGAACACGTCTCCGTAAAAAGCTACTCATTCTTTTAGTCCCGGCTCTCGTTGGAGTGACCTATTTGGGCAGCACTGTTTTATCCTCTTCAACAGGTAAGAAGAACAGGGGCATTGTTAAGGTGAATAACTTGACCCACTCCTGTGAACTATTAAACGTAGAAAGACATAAGGATCATATCAACCTGTCGATTCTAAATAATGGTGATAAAGCTATAATGACTTATGTTCTAACTTCCTGGATTGATTCAAAAACTGTCTTTACATTTAGGGAAGAGTTTGCCTTCTCTGAAGATGAGGAGAGAATCCTCCCCGGTCAAGGGCAAAACAAGGTTATTGGCATTCCTACAGGTTTGAACCGTCAAGCCGAAATCAACCTCAATCTCGCCGCGGTTATTTATGAAGATCATAGCAGCGAAGGCGATCCAAATATCATCCGCGATGTTACAGATAATCGTTTGGGACAGAAACTCCAGCTTATGAAGGCCCTTCCTGTTATAGAAAAGTTGTCTCGCTTATCTGATGCGGAGGTGGGCAGTTATCTAATTAAGACGGCTAGGCATGACCTTGAGGCTGCCTTGGCTGCACCCGATATAGAATTGTTAATTCAACTCAATCAAAAGTCTTCAAGCAATGAGGCGAATACTGAATCAGAACAATTTGAGTTAGGTGTTCAAGCAGGCAAAGAGGCCGTTTTTCAAAAGTACCAGGAATTGAAGGACCTCCAAGAAAAACAAGAAACCAGCGCGCTGCGAGAAAGTATTCTTGATCTGAGAACCCTCTACGCCAAAATGATCGCAAGGCTCTAAAAGGCTTAAGGTTCGTATCCTTAATCCCGGGAGGACAAATGAAACCACTAGGTTGTGCGCTTATTATAGGACTGCTCTGCTTTAATGTCGCTTCTGCAATCACCTGTCGCCCGACGATTGATTCATCAACTGAAACGGATTCCCTATGTAGTAGCTACGTGCCGGTCCTAAATAAAAGTGTGAATTATAGCCTCAGATGGCCGGACGGCTTTATAAGCAGTTTGAATAATGTTGCTGGGACAGGAGAATGTGCCCCTTCACCTGTTTGTTGTTCTATAGATTATGTCAACATCGAATGCTGGCCTCTATTCAATACACCGACCACAACGAGCACCGGTACATTCACTCAGGTAGTGAACAATAGAGATGTTCGATTTTTTTCTAAGACCTGCCAAGCCGGCTGTGCTAGTCCCATAAATGCTATACAATGTCATACGACTTCGACTTCTATCTATTCAACTAGTCATCCCTGCGAGATAGCCGAGGGAGTTTGTGATGTACTGCCTCCGCCAGACTGCGGTACATGTTATGATTGGGCCGATTGGCCTGACTGCCGCTGCGTGTACGTAGGATGCAGCCCCATCCTGATTGATCCGCTCGGCAATGGCTTTGACCTCACCGATGCCGCAAGCGGCGTCAACTTCGACCTGCACGGCAACGGCTCGACTCAGCGCCTCGCCTGGACGGCGGCGGGAGCAGACGACGCTTTCTTAGCCCTCGACCGCAATGGCAACGGCACCATTGATAATGGCACGGAGCTATTCGGCAACTTCACGCCGCAGCCGCCGGGTCTGCACCGCAACGGCTTCATCGCTCTGGCCGAGTATGACAAGCCCGCCAACGGCGGCAACGGCGATGGCCGCATTGATTATCGCGATGCGATTTTCTCCGCATTGCAATTGTGGCAAGACAGCAACCACAACGGCCTCTCGGAGCCGGGTGAACTGCAAACATTACCATCGCTCGGCGTATTTGCGCTTGATCTCGACTACAGCGAATCTAAGCGGGCGGATCAGTACGGCAACCAGTTCCGCTATCGGGCGAAGGTCTACGACGCACACGGCGCGCAGGTGGGCCGCTGGGCTTGGGATGTCTTCTTCGTCGGCCAGTGATCAGCTCCAATCATCAACCAACGCAAGCGGCTCGATGGTGGCCTGCTGCTTTAGTGATCTACCTTCCATTCCTGAATCCCTGCTGACCACCCCGGTTGCAGCTTCACTTCGAGGCGCAGCGCCGAGGTCGTCACCGGCTTGAACTTCACCGCGTTGTAGCGGTCTTTGTCCGTGTCATACGGCTGGAGATTTTCGACCGCCTTCCACTCGTCGCCGTCTTTGTAGAACAATCGCCACGAAGCCGGCACGCGGCATTCGCCCCGGCCCGTGTCGTCAAACCAGTAGACCGCCGTCTCTGACACCGTAGCCGATTCCGCGAACGTGTACTCGACCCATTCGGTTGTGCCTTTGTGCGGCCACCAGTGAAAGTAAGAATTCGACGGATCGGCGGAAGAGGCCGGCTCGGCTTGATCGTTGACGGCGCGCAATCGCTCGCCGCTCGATGCGCGCACGGCGCTCCGTGACGCAATCGTCGGCAAAGGCTGCGGTCGCGCGCTCGCTTCGCGGTCGGGAATCCAAACGATCATCTCGCCGGGGCCGCGATTGGCCCACGCATAATAAGGAATCGCGACGAAATCCTGCTCGCTCTTATTCACCTCGCCTTGCTCGTTGTAGGCGAGGCCGAGCGCCCTGCCTTTGATGATCGTAACGCCGTTCAACAGGTCTGAGCGGAACTGCGCCGTCAGCTTCGCGTCGTCCGCGAGCAGAAGGTTGCGAACGTGATGATTCGCATTGTCAGGCCACTCGGCGCAATAGACCAGTGGCCCGCGCTGTAAGGCGACGCGCCCGCGATCCGCCGTGACCTTGTCATTGGCGACGACGCGCCGCACGGGCATCGGCAGTGTAAGCTCGATTACATCGCCGCGATTCCATACGCGGCTCAACTTGACGTAGCCTTTATCAGTGTCAACCGCGAGCGACTGGCCGTTGACCTTCAGCGTGATCGGCTCGTTGACCTGATCGGCAAAGTGGTAGAGGTCGCCGGGAACGGCTTCGTTGCGCGCCCAACCCGGTATGCGGACATTGATCGTCAACGGGCCGGCGCGGTCGGGCGTGACCGTCATCTTGATATTGCCGGCCCACGGGTAGCGCGTCTCTTGCGTTACTTTCACCGTGCGGCCATTGTCCATTTTGACGGTCGCCGTGCTGTTGACGAAGAGATTGACGTAGAGCGTGTCGCCCTGCTCGGCATAAACGTAGCCCGGCACCGAAGCGAGAAAGCGCGTCATGTTGCCCGGACAACAGGCGACGCCGAACCACGGGCTGCGCTGGTGCTGGCCGCTCGATTCGAGCGGGTTGGGATAGAAGAACGACTTGCCGTCCAGCGACACGCCCGATAGCAGGCCGTTGTAAAGCGTCCGCTCCATCACGTCTATGTAGCGCGCGTCGGCGTGCAGCAAAAACAAGCGATAGTTCCAATAGTCGTTGCCGATGGCGGCGCACGTCTCGTTATAAGCACTCATGTTCGGCAGATCATAACCCGCGCCGAAGCCTTCGATTGCGCCGACCGATCCGATGCCGCCCGTGACGTAGAGCTTCTGGCCGACGACATTCCCCCAGATGCGATCAATCGCCCGAATGTAAGAATCATCACCCGTGAGCGCCGCGACATCGGCCATGCCCGAATACATATAAGTCGCGCGCACGGCGTGGCCGACGGCTTCGGCCTGATCGGTGACTTTGACGTGCGACTGGTTATACGAGCGTCCGCTGCCTTTCGCGCCGTCCGGGCCACGCGCGTCGAGCAGGAACTTCGCCAGCCGTATGTAACGTTCATCACCCGTCTCGCGATAGAGCTTGGCCAGCGCCATCTCGGTGATCTGGTGGCCGGGCCAGATGCTCTGCTTGCCGGGGCCGAAGGTGCGGTCGAGCAGGTCTGCGCACTTGAGCGCCACGTCGAGCAAGGCACGCTTGCCTGTGGCTTGATAGTAAGCCACGGCGGCTTCCGTGAGG
>JADMIO010607341.1_pt1 | contig 11403 bp, 6 predicted proteins | sample 8958161 | NCBI WGS metagenome assembly JADMIO01 (sample SAMN16585339, study PRJNA669376) | soil metagenome | isolation source: Crop rotation soil | place: USA: Cullars Rotation, Alabama | collected 2011
CATGGGGCGGAGATCGCTGCGAGCGTGGACAAGCTCCAGAAATTTATTCCGCTGCCTGCCAAGCCGGTCTGCCAATTCCGACGCGTTGAACTTCCCTTCTCCGACAGGCCCACGCGGGACCAATGGCTAGAGCGCGCCAAGGAAAGGGGCATCGTGGGCTACCACGCCCGCAAGAACCTCGCGCGGCTGGATCGGGGCGAGCAGCTCCCCGCGAACCTTCCCTATGCGGTCCAGACCTGGACCTTTGGAGATGACTTGGCCCTGGTTTTCCTGGCGGGTGAGGTCGTGGTGGACTATGCACTGCGCCTAAAACGGGAGTTCAACCCGGCAAAGCTCTGGGTGAGCGGGTACGCGAACGAGGTGCCTTGTTATATTCCTTCCCGCAGGATTCTGACGGAGGGCGGTTACGAGGCCGAAATGTCGCTGTGGTATTATGATCGACCCGCCCGTCTGGCACCAGAATCCGAGGACCTTATCATTCGCACCGTTCACGAAATCATGCCGCCCGGCTTCCAAGTGGACCCGAAGCGGTCCCAATTTCCCCCGCCGCAGAGCCCATCCGAGTCACTCGCTTCCATCCAGGTGCGGCCAGGCTTCAAGGTGGAACTGGCTGCCGCCGAGCCGCTGATCGAGGCGCCTGTGGCCATCGATTTCGGAGTCGATGGCCGATTGTGGGTGGCCGAGATGCGGGACTATCCTCTGAGCATGGATGGGAAAGGCAAAGCGGGGGGACGAATCAAGGTCCTCACCTCCTCGAAAGGCGATGGTCATTTTGACTCGGCGAAGACCTTTCTGGAGGACCTTCCCTTCCCCACCGGCCTCATGGCCTGGCGCAAAGGCGTGCTGGTCTGCGCCGCGCCGGACATTCTGTATGCCGAAGACACCGACGGCGACGGCAAGGCCGATTCGGTGAAGAAACTCTTCACCGGTTACGCCACGCACAATTTCCAGGCGCGGGTGAACTGTCTCCGCTGGGGCCTGGATGGCTGGATTTACGGTGCGAGCGGGCTCTTTGGTGGCCGGATCAGCAGTGCCATCACGGGAAGAGAATTGGACCTGACCGGACGGGACTTCAGGATGCATCCGGACACGGGAGAAATCGAACCTGTCCACGGGCTTTCGCAGCAGGGCCGAGTGCGCGATGATTTTGGGAACTGGTTTGGTTGCGACAACAGCACGCTCCTGTGGCATTTCCCGCTGCCGGACTATTATCTGCGACGCAATCCCTACGTCACCTCACCTGCACCGCGGGTCTATCCCTGCAAAGATGCCAACGCCAATCAGCTCTTCCCCGTAAGCCGGACACTGGAGCGCTTTAACAGTCCGGAGTCAGCCAACCACACCACCTCAGCATGTGGACTGGAGATTTATCGCGATGAGCTCTTTGGCAAAACCGAAAATGCTTTCGTCTGCGAGCCGGTGCATAACCTCGTCCGCCGTTTATCCCTGTCGCCTGATGGTGTGACCTTCGCCGCTCGTCGGCCCGTTGATGAAAGCAAAACAGAATTCCTCGCCTCCACGGACAATTGGTTCCGGCCGGTGGAAGCTCGGACCGGCCCGGACGGAGCGCTCTGGATCGTGGACATGTATCGATTTGTGATTGAGCATCCCCGTTGGATCTCCGCAGATCGATTATCGCAGCTCGATGTGCGCGCCGGGGAGAACAGTGGCCGGATCTATCGCGTTGTGCCCACCACCGGAAGGTTGCCGTCCACTCCCGATCTTACCCGTTTGACCGCAGAGCAACTGGCCCGTGCCCTAGACACAAGCAACGGCACACTCCGCGACCTGATTCACCGCGAACTGCTAGCCAGAGCCGATGCCGCCGCCACGCCCCTTATTCGGTCTAGCGCGTTGAAGGGTTCCTCCCCGGCGGTGCGTGTCCAGGCGCTCTGGTTGCTCGAGAACCTCCAAGCCCTGGATGGGCAACTGTTGCTAAATCTATTCAAGGATCCGAATCCCGAAATCCGGGTGCAAGTTATTCGGGTTTCCGAAAAGCTGCTCGATTCTCATCCCGATCTGGGCACGCAATTGCTTAACATAAATGGTGAAACGGACAGAAAGGTTCTGTTCCAATTGGCGTTGAGCCTTGGGGAATGGAAGTCGCCGAAAGTCGGTCCCGCGCTCGGCGAAATCGCTCGGCGTGAACTCAATGATTCCTGGATCCGCGCTGCGGTTCTCTCGTCCTCCGCCAGCCACCCCGAGCAAGTGCTTAAGCCGATCCTCGCTCTGCCAACGACCACCCCGGGACGCGAAATGATCTTCGGCCAGCTCCTGTCCACCGCTGCCGGCAGCGGTGATTCCGGGTTGCTCGACGCTTTCGTGAGTGTGGCCGGTGTCGCCAAGATGTCACTTTCGCAGATTGCAACTCTCCTTGCGGCGCTACGCGGGGCTAATCTGGATTGGACCGCCTGGCCGGCTGGGAACCCCAAATATCAACCGATGCTTGGCCAGATCCGCGACGCCATCACCCTCGCCCGGAAGACGCTCCAGGATTCTAAAGCCGGTGAGGCCGGACGCAAACAAGCGATGGCTCTCCTTGGGTCCGACCCGCGCGACGCGGAAAAGGACCTGCAGTTGGTGGCCGGCTTTTTGGACTCGCGTGCGGCGCCTTCGCTCCAGGAAGCCGCGCTCGAGAATCTCCGTCATGCAAAACACTCTCGGACTGCCGAACTTGTGTTGTCAGGTTGGCCGCAGCTCTCGCCTGGCACCCGTGCCGGTGTCGTCGCACTGTTGCTCAGCCGGCCCCCGTGGACGACGCAACTCCTGGACGCGATTCAGGACGGCAGGATTCTGCCTCGCGAGCTGTCCCTGGAAAACCGGCAGCGACTGCTGCGCGCGGCCAAGGAATCTTCACGCGCCGAAACCGCCGCTTTGCTTAGCGGCAACGGCTCACCAAACCGTGCGCAGGCCATCGCTAAGTATGCTGGAGTCACGTCATCGACCGGCGACGCCATCCACGGCGGTCAGCTCTTCGAGCAAGTTTGCTCAACCTGTCATGCACTGCGCGGGCGCGGTCATGCCGTCGGCCCCAATCTCGCTGAATACCAAGGGAAGAAGGTCGAGGATTTCCTGCTGGCTATCCTAGATCCCAATGCGGCCATCGAACCGAAGTTCGTCAGTTATGAGATGGAAATGAACGACGGTCGGAGCATGACCGGCTTGATCAAAAATGAAACCGCCTCCTCGTTCCAGCTTGCCCAGGCTGGCGGCCTGATGGAGACGCTGCTTCGTTCCCAGGTCAAATCCGTCCACGCGTCCCGGCTCTCATTGATGCCGGAGGGCCTGGAAGAAGCGTTCTCTGTGCAGGAGATGGCTGATCTCCTCGCCTTTCTCCGGAAGGCTTCGCCCGCACCGTTCGGAGGCGCGACGGCAGCGCAAACAACCCGGGCTCGCTCGGACCTCCGAGCTCTGGGCGCTCCGGGCTTTCACACGTTACTCAAAGCCTCTGAACAACTCGATTACGCGAGTTGGCTCGGCACGCTGCGGCTGGCCGTCTGCCGCGAGACGGATGGCAAGTCCACTCTCTCGTGGCAAACTCCGCCCCTGGCGACCAATGCACAGCCCAACCTTAAATTCGTCCTTCCTGCGGCCATGGGCTTTCGCTCCCATCCGGAAGGCCGATTCCATCTGCTTTTTAACGACCGGGCAGCCTTGGATTTTGACGTGACCCTCGAGGATCGATCGTGGCAGAGCCGGGATGGGAAGCTGAAGATGAGCTACAGCGTCATGGAAACCAATACTGAAGACAGCAATGGAGTTCTGCTGGTGGAGGCTGCACGAGACTTGCTGGACCCCGGCAAACCGGCGCGGTTCGAGGTCACCGGGTCCGCGGCGAACAGCCAGCGGTGGTTTGGGATCTATTTATTTCCCTAGGCTTTTGCGAGTGTTTTCATCCTGTTGTTCTTGCAGTTTTGGGAGCGTCGGCCATATTATCCCCACCTAACTTTCGATGAACGAGTGGAATATCCAATCACGGTCGCACGGGTGCCAATCCTGCCACACCCATTTTGTGGACCAGCAGCAGTACCATACCCTTCTCTTTGACGAGAAACATGAGCTGAAGCGGCTGGACGTATGTGATGCCTGCTGGAACACCCAGTTCAGTCAGGGAGCGAACGATCGGAAGGGTTTCATCTCCTACTGGCATGGGGTTTACCAGGCGCCGCCGGCGACTCCGCCCGATCCGATCAAAAAGGAGAATGCGGAATCGCTTCTCCGCAAACTGATCGAGCTGAATGATCCGCAGTATGCCGCGCCCACTTACATATTGGCCGTGATGCTGGAGCGGAAGCGGCTGCTGAAGGTGAAAGAGCAGATCAAACGTGAAGACGGCCAGCGCATCTTCGTTTATGAACAGCCGAAAACGGGCGATATCTTCACGATTCCAGATCCGAATTTGCAGATGAACCAACTCCAGCAGGTGCAACACGACGTGGCGCATCTGCTGGAGCACGGATTCGCCACTGCCGCCGAACTGGCAGCGACCTCGGAAAGGCCAGTCGAAGTGACGCTTTCGGAAGGGGCAGGAATAGAAACCGTGGCGCGCTAAGTTGTGGGTAATCTGGGCGAGCTGCAAAAGAAGCTGGGGTACACCTTTAAAAATGAAGATCTCCTTCGCCTCGCCCTGACTCATCCATCGGTCGCCCATGAGGGTACCGAGCATACTCCGCACAACCAACGGCTTGAGTATCTGGGGGATGCCGTTTTGGGGCTAGTGCTGGCACACGAGTTGTTTCTCCGTTTTCCGAAGCTGGAGGAAGGTCCGCTGACAAAGGCCCGAGCGCAAATGGCGAACAGCCGCACGCTGGCGGCGGAGGCCCGTCGCTTCGCGTTGGGGGAGGAACTGATTCTGAGCCGCGGGGAACAAACGAGCGGGGGCCGGCATCGCACGTCGGCGCTGGCGGATGCCTTCGAGGCTTTGATTGGTGCCATGTTCCTGGATGGGGGGTACCAGGCGGTGCATGACTTTATTTTGCGCGCGTTCCAGGCGCCTTTCGGAGGGCTGAAAGAGATCCCGAGCCTGCACAATCCGAAAGGAGAACTGCAGGAACTGCTGCAGGCGGATTCATTGGAGGCACCACAATATGAAGTGACCTCCGTGACCGGACCGGATCATGATCGCATTTTCGAATGCACGGTGTTCCATGGCGGCGCGGAACTCGGCCGCGGGCAGGGCAAGAGCAAGAAGTCGGCAGAAAGCCAGGCTGCCTCCGCTGCCTTGCAGGAACTCCAAAGGTGGCGAAAGAATTTGTAGTCCGAACGACGACGCAAGATCGGCGATTTGCGGCGACGAAAGAACAGCGTTGCAGACGATTTTACGGCAAGGAAACTGCTCGCATACTCGATCAAATTCGGATGAGAGCAACCGTCTGCGCTGCATTGGCCCTGTGGGGGTGTGTATCGGCCGCCCCTGGGGCGTCGCCGCGACATTCCTTTTTGACCCTGACGGAGGAGAATGATGACTTCGTGGGGAATGGGGATCGCCACTACAGCCAAGGGGCGCGCTTGAGCTACACGATGTCGGAGGAGGGCACGCCGGACTGGGTTTATAGCTTTACCCACAGCCTTCCGCGCATGGGCGTGGATATCGAGATGCCGCGCCTCGGCTACGCGCTGGGGCAGAATATATATACCCCGGCTTACCTGAATACAGGCGTACCCGTGGCTTCGGATCGTCCCTACGCCGGCTACCTTTACTTCGGTCTTTATGTGCAACGGCGAGGAGCGATGGGGCACATTCCCGTGCTGGATACCGCCGAACTGGATGTGGGCCTGATCGGCCCCGAATCGTTTGCGGAAGACACGCAACACTGGTGGCACGGGATCGGGAATTGGGTCCAGCCCCGGGGTTGGACCAATCAACTCAAGACAGAGCCCGGCCTTACCATCAGGCTGGATCGGCAGTGGAAGCTCTCACCGTGCAAGCCGGAGGACAAATGGGGTTGGGATTTCATCCCGCGTGCGGGGGTGAGCCTGGGGAATGTCACAACCTTTGCTTCAGCGGGCGCGGTGGTACGAGCGGGTTATAATATCCCGGACGATTTTGGGGTGCAAAATATCGATTCCCTCTCCAGCCAATACGGAGGACGCAATGCGAGCACGCCCTTGGTGGGCGGATATGTTTTTGCTGGCCTAGACGGACGGGCCGTGGCACACAACGCCTTCCTAGATGGCAACCTTTGGCAACGCAGTCACAGCGTGCACAAAGAACCGCTGGTGGGGGATTTCAAAGCGGGAGCGGTGCTGAGCTTTCGTCATTTCGACGTGGGGGCGACCTTTGTCCTGCGCACCTGCGAATACCGGGGCCAATCGCGATGTGACCGCTTTGCAGGGATCACATTGAATGCCAAATTCTAGGCACCCATGCCGTCCTCGAATGAACCTGCGGCGATGGGGAAGCAAAGATTGTCGCGGACAAAACCGATTCCATTCGCGCTGGTGGCATCCAAGTCCCGATAAGCGCTTTCAGCTTCCACGATGAGGGGTGCGGTCTTCGCGCCTGTCACCTGGCAGTAACGCTGTGGATATCCGATCCCGATGAGCATTTCCACATAGCGGCTCATGTTCAAATCGCCTGAAGGGAGATCGGTAAATTGCATCGCTCGGTCCGGCCAATCCGGAGCCATCATCCGCAGTGGGATGCCCTTGCGAATGACAAAGTTTTTCACGTGGCAGGCATAAACCCGGTTCGCAACTTTTCGGAAGCGGGTTTCCCAATCCTCGCCTTCCCAGCAGTGGGAAGGATCGGCATTCACGGCAAGGCACTTGTCGCCATCGCAGGCTTTGACGATGAGATTGAAATCGTCCGCGCAGGAGGCGGCGGTTCCAGGGTGAATTTCGTGCGCGAGGTAAATACCGAGACGGTTCGCATGCTGACGGAGTTTGGCGGTCTTCTTGGCGAACCGTTCCAGGCCTTCGCCGAGCAGGTCGTAATCTCCACCTTTCCAAAAGCCCCAGGGGTAGCCTGTGGCCAGTTCCCAGCCGAGGGCTGTTCCCCAGAACATGGGAACGATCTTGACGTTCAGCTCTGCGCAGAGATCCATGAGCTTGAGCAAATAATCCTCGGCCCACTGTTCGATCTGCTCCACGGGCTTGCGGGCGACCTCGGTAGGGATGAAAGGGCGAATCGTAGGCGAACCGGTCCAGGCGGTGGTATGGACCCAAAAGGGACAATGCGCGGAGACTCCGTCCAGCCTCATTTTGGCTTTGCTAAACGCATCTTTGATCTCTTTGGCTTTTTTGAAACCCTTATCGGCCTGAAGCATGTAGTTGGAGGGCTGCACGCCCTCCGCGCCAGCTTTTTTTGCGTAAGCGAGAAAGTCCGCCAAGCTCTTGGCGCCGTGTTGGGCACCCTCAACACTCGGATGAAAGCAGGATTTAGCCATATTAGATAGTGACGTTTATTGAGTAGAGGATTTTCCGTGGTTTGCGAGGGAAATCAATCCGAATGTTGCTCGGAGGCGAAGAAAATGAAGGGCAGGCCAAATAAGCTGTTGGAATGGGGTTGTGCAGGCGGCAGGGCAGCCTTACCCTCGACTCTATAGCGATGAAAGTAGGCGTATTTAGCGTGATCCTGGGTTCCATGAAGCTCGAACCCGCTCTGGATTATCTGGCTTCGTTGGGAGTTCAGGCTGTGGAACTGGGGGCGGGAGCCTTTGCGGGAACGGTGCATTGCCCGGTAGATGCCCTGCTTGCGAGTGAGAGGCGGGCGAGTGGCTTCCTCAAGGCCGTTGCTTCCCGGGGATTGACCATCTCGGCGCTGAATTGCCCTGGCAACCCCATCCACCCGGACAAACGCCGAGCAGGGCGGGACGACTCTGACTTCCGTAAAGCCTTACAACTCGCACCCCGGTTGGGGGTTGATACCGTTATTAATTTCAGCGGCTGTCCCGGCGGCGGACCGCAGGATAAGACCCCCAACTGGGTCACGTGCCCATGGCCACCGGACTATCTAAAAATCCTGGAATATCAATGGAACAAAGTAGTCTTCCCTTACTGGGAGAAGACCGCCCGCTTCGCCGAAAAGTGTGGTGTTCGCAAGATCGCTTTCGAGATGCACCCAGGATTCGTGGTCTACAATCCCGAAACCCTGCTTCGGCTGCGAAAGGAAGTAGGGACGCTGGTGGGAGCCAACTTTGATCCTTCCCATCTTTTTTGGCAAGGGATCGATCCTTGCGAAGCAGTTCGAAGCCTGGCCGGCGCGGTGTGGCACGTGCATGCCAAGGACACTGCCATCCACGAATGGAACTCACGACGCAATGGTGTGCTGGACACCAAGCACTATAAGGACGAACTCAACCGAGCCTGGATGTTTCGCACCGTCGGCTACGGGCACCCACGTCATTTCTGGTGTGATTTCGTGTCCGCACTCCGGATGACCGGGTACGACGGCGCATTATCGGTGGAGCACGAGGATAGCCTGATGACCTCGCGTGAAGGATTGGAAAAAGGAGTTCGATTTCTGCAAGGGATCGTTCTCAACGAGCCGAAAGGAAAGGTCACTTGGGCTTGATGCCGTTGGCTGGTTGGTGAACAATCAGGGGCCATGCTCCTATCCTTTTCGCGAGAGTGGCGACGGCCCTCTTTTACTTGGTGGCTGCTGAGCGCGATCGTGTTTCCCTCCTCCGGGATTGCACAAAAGGATCCAGGGACGACGGGAGCTCGTGATCCGAGCCTGCAGGTCGAAAAGGATTGGTCGGACGATCGATGGAACAAAACGGAAGTGGGCCAGTTCCTGGCGTCGAACCTGGCACTCTCCGGCGGGCGGCTGGCGAAAGGCCTAACGATTCGGGTTGGCAATCAGGCTGAGTCCTCAGTCTGCTACGACACGGCCTCCTGCGCCTTGCGAGCAGGGTGGACTGGAGGTTTTCTAAAATTCGATATCCGCCGCTACGGCTTGATCGAGCCTCCAAAAGTCGAGGGGACAATCGCCTTCAGCGATGCTGTGGGGATGGGTTGGGAAGGGAGCAGCAACCATTACGCTGGCCTTCACTTAAACGGCAACCGGGTCGTGCTCGATTATGACGTGGATGGGGTTCGAGTTCGGGAGTCACCCTGGTTTGGAAGTGAAAACCAGTTGCAGGTGTTTAGCAGGACCTTCGAACTGCAACCCGCGTCCAAGGAATTGACGCTGGTGATCTCTCCTCGGAGTGCGAAGGCGGTCGTTGCGACGGCGGGGGCACGCCAGGCCTTTGGAGTCGAGGTGGTTTTGGTTCAAGGACCGGGAGGCGGTTATTTGTTCGGACTCAAAGGTGGGATAGCGGAACTGGAGCGCGGTGCGGACGGTGGCACACGTCTGCATTTTGCGCCTGCGCAAACCGTGCGTCGGTTCAAGCTGCTTTTCGCCCTGGCCCCGGAGGCTGCGCGGGGCGCATTTGAGACGGTGCTAAGCAAGGCAGCGGGACCTGAGGACTTAGCAACCGTGGCGAGGCCTGGCCCAGCGCGCTGGTTGCCAGAACTCAGAACGATCGGCCAACGAGGTTTCGATACCGATTTTCTGACGGTGGATACGCTCACAGTGCCGTACAAGAATCCATGGAACGCTCTCTTTTTTCTGGCGGGCGTGGATTTTACGCCTGATGGCGCTGCGTATGTCTGTTCGATCCACGGCGATGTGTGGCGGGTGTCCGGCATCAACGAGAAGCTGGGGCACTTGGCCTGGAAACGTTTCGCCACGGGTCTGTTCCAGCCCCTGGGGCTGAAGGTGCGCGACGGAGAGATCTTCGTGCTGGGCCGCGACCAGATCACCAGGCTCCATGACAAAAATGGAGACGGGGAGGCCGATTTCTATGAGAACTTCTGCAATCAGATCGAGACGTCCACCAGCGGGCATAGCTACGTTACCTGCCTCGAAAAGGACGAGGTTGGGAATTTTTATTATGTGGATCCGAGTGGAGCCCACCGAGTGAGCCGAGATGGAAGCAGGATGGAGACCCTGGCCACCGGATTTCGCAATCCGAATGGTTTGGGCGCAAGTCCCGACGGCAAACTCATCACCGTGGCACCGCAACAAGGCGAATGGACGCCTTCCTCGGAGATATGCCTCGTCCAGCGAGGGGCATATTATGGCTACGGCGGTCCCCGAAGAACCGCGGACCGTCCTGTTGGTTACGATGCGCCGCTCTGCTGGATTCCCCACAGCGTAGACAATTCAAGCGGAAGCCAGGTCTGGGTGCCTGAGGGTCAATGGGGGGCGCTGGGAGGTCAGATGCTGCATCTTTTGTGGGGAAAGTGCGGACTGATGATCGTGTTGCGCGATGTGGTGGAAGGCGTATCGCAGGGCGCAGTTCTGCCGTTGCCTGGCCACCTCCTCTCCGGGCCGAACCGAGGGTCATTTAACCCTAAGGACGGGCAGCTTTACATTGCCGGCAGCAGCGGTTGGCAGACCAGCGCGGTGAAGGATGGGGCCTTGCAGCGGGTCCGTTTCACGGGCAAACCAGTTCGAATGCCGATTGCCTGGCATGCTCACTCCAACGGGATCGCGCTTAGCTTTAGTGAGCCCCTGGATAAATCTATCGCGGAAGATGCGGGCAGCTACGCCGTTTTCCAGTGGAACTACAAATATGCTGCGCAATACGGGTCGAAGGACTGGTCCGTGGCTGACCCCTCCAGGGAAGGGCATGATGAGGTCCCAGTGCGAGCGGCGAAACTCCTGAATGATGGTAGAACCATCTTCTTGGAGACGCCGATGCTGAGTCCGGTAATGCAGATGGGGATTAAATATAACCTGAAAACTACAGCCTCGGCCGCGTTGCGTGGTCAACTGTGGCTCACACTGAACCGTTTGGATAAGCCATTGCAGTAGCGCGGTGGGTCAGTTCTGACCTTCCGGGGCCTCGATTTCCGGATCGTCCCCCGGCCAAGGCAATGCTAACTCGTGCAACAGGGCCTTGGCCTGCAAGGGTGGCAGGTCTGGAAAGACGGAGAGGAGGCGGGCGAGGAGACCAGCCAGATGCGGAACGGCGAAGCTGCTGCCGGTCACCTGTTTGGACTGGCCATCCCGCCAAGGGACAGGGACCTCGTGGCCGGAAGCGGCGAATTCGACCAGATGGCCGGGTCGATAGTAAAAGTCTTCGGCGTGCTCGCACTGTCTGAAGTTGACGGTGAGCGCGGTCGGGAAATGCCCCGGCCACTCGCGCTTATTAAAATCGAGATTGTTGCAGGCGGCGACAATATGGCGGTGTTTCAAATACGCTTCGTCGATCCAATCTTTGTACTGCAAGACCTGATCCTCGCGTCCGCAACCGAAGCTGCAATTGAGGATGTGATAACCGCGGTCGATGGCCTGCCGGACCCCTTCACGAATCGTAAAAGTGCGCGAGCTCAATTCTTCGCCAAAGATGCGGAAACTGCCGATTTGGGCCTCAGGAGCGAGCCGCCTGAGGATGCCAGCGATGGCCG
>JADMIO010913691.1_pt1 | contig 11403 bp, 7 predicted proteins | sample 8958161 | NCBI WGS metagenome assembly JADMIO01 (sample SAMN16585339, study PRJNA669376) | soil metagenome | isolation source: Crop rotation soil | place: USA: Cullars Rotation, Alabama | collected 2011
AAATGTAAAGTCTTCTCCTGCTGAATATGCGGCAGCTTTTCAAAATGAAACTTTCGTAAAATGGATGCACGTTGTACAGTCCGATAGCCTAGGCTCCGTTCTGGCCGTGCCAATTCACGTATTAGTCAATGACATGCTCCAAACCACTCTCGTTGTTCACGAAGAAGGCGATATATGGGAGCATACAGTTGATACAAAAGAATGGAAGGCAGACGTATTCGCCGACTCCTACGACCTTACAGCGCTATTTATAGACAAAGTAAACAATAGCTATAACGTAGAGATTTCGTGTGTACCTAAAGTGAATATCAAAAGGCAGGAAAAGCAACTAAGACTCATACATACCCAAGTAATTTCCAGATCCGAGCAAGGGCATAATGGAGAACCATTACATGAAAATAAGCAAGACTCATCACGTATGTTTATTACAGAACTAAAGTTTCCAGAAGTTATGAATCTTATTAAGGATGGCTACATTACTTTTCCGGTTGACGAGCCCCTACGAGCAAAAGACGGCGCCTACAGTTTTGATTCGGGCGAATTCGTTCCTACGAAACCCATGATAAGTAGTATTCCTGAATCAAAATCGGATGTTAAAGTGAGTGTGTCGATCAGGTTCGTAAAAAACGGCGGATCAAAATAAGGGAGGAAATATTCCACCAACCATAATTCATCTATTCAAAAATGAAAATGCAATTCATTATTCTCGGATTTGTGCTGCTTTTTTTCCAGGTCTCGATTGCCCAGGTTGAAACCTTCGATATTGCCCACTTCACTCCTCCCAAAGATTGGAAAAGACAAGAAGGCAATAACATGGTCGCCTACTTGCACACTGCTGATACTAACGGCGCATTTTGCATGATCGCTATTTATAAAAGTTCCGTGAGCGCTGGTGATGCAAAAAAAGACTTCATGCAGGAATGGAAAAATCGCATAGTGCCTATTTATAAAGTTGGAAATAATCCTTCTACTGAAGAACAATCAACGCCCGATGGATGGAAGTCGTTTACGGCGGCAACTAAAATCAAACTTAACAGTGCCGATGCTACGTTGATAGCTACAGTTTTCAGCGGATTCAAAAAAAAGATAACGGTTACTGCTACATTAAATGATCAATCTTATTTGCCGGCAGTCGATTCCTTCCTGCAGAACCTGCAACTCCAAAAAAATTCTGTGACGGCAACTAATCCAGGAGCAGCGGCGGAAAAAACTTCATCTGCCATCAATTCGCCAGCAGGCGAAGAAAAATTCGGACATACCATCTTTACACCAATTAAAGGATGGACCGTAGATAGATACGCAAACGGCATTATATTCACTCCCTCCGACCTTGCAACAGATCAATACTTCCAAATGCGCATAATACCATCGAAGCCATATTCTGGATCATTAACGGAAGCATTCGCTGATAGTTGGCAGGATGTATTAAAGGAGTTACAATGTGTACCTGCATATATTGGCAAATTATATGACATAACAACTGAAAGAAAATCATTCAAAGGTTGGAATTATATCGTAGCAAGAGGTACGGTGCGGAAGAACGCAGAAGACATCGACAAGTACGATACCTATCTTTTCATTGCAAAAATCAATAACCGAATTGAACGCCTGGTGGTAGTTGGATTATTCAATATCCAGGGAGGAAGCTACTCTCCAATGGTAAATCCCATATATGCATCAGCAATCGATGAATTCTTTTTCAATTTAAAATTCGATGACTGGCAGGAACCCGTACTTCAAAAACCAATGATCTATCGCGAAGGAATCACCGGAATGTATGAAGGATTGGCGCTGAAAGGGGGTGCCCTCACAGGTACTTACGCACTGTTTTATTCAAATGGGCAGGTGTTCTACGGAAACCATTTTCCCTCAGGTGGATTTAATGAATTGAATACATGGATCGCCGCCGAAAATGATTCCCGGTCATGGGGAACCTATACGTACAGTAACGGTAGCGGTACCATCACTATGGGATATGGAAAAATCCCTTTTAAAGTAGACGGTGACAACATCGTTATGACCACGCAAAATACAGATCATCGATATGAGCGCCTACTCTCTGTTGACGCAGCCAGGCTGGATGGGACTTATGGTTTTACTGGTGATTGGGGCAATAAGAATCCCTCAATAACCTTTACGGCAGATGGAAAATTCATTGACTATGGAGCGTTGAATGTGTTGAATCATCAAAAAGGCGATCCGTTTGACATAAGTGAAAAGCCAGGCAGTGGATCATACCTGATCAAAGACTATTCAATCATATTTAATTATTCCGACGGAAGAACTATGCGTCTGCTGTTCCTCGGTGAAGACGGCTTCACATGGAAAAATCCGAAGCCATCCAGTCTAGTAATAAGCGCAAATCATGATCAATTGAAAAGGCTCAAATAAGCTCAAGCACTTTCTTATAAACTTTTTGAAATAAAAGGGGCTGAATAGAAAATGAAAAAGAAATACTCTCTCGTCGGAATATGCATGGTATTATTTAATATCAGCATTGCGCAGATTGAATCCTTCGACATTGCCCGATATACACCGCCTAAGAATTGGAAAAAACAAATCAATGCGGGAGTGATTACCTTTCTCAATTTCAATGAGTCTACCGGCGGTTTTTGTGTCATCGCTATTTACAACAGTACTCCTGGTACGGGTAACGCAAAAAAAGATTTTTTGGAAGAATGGAAAACTAAAATTGTTCCCAACTACAAAACCACATCAAGTCCATCAACGGAGGAACAATCCGGCAACAACGGTTGGAAGTCCGTAACAGGCGCCGCACCCATCAAAGTAGACAGCGTTGATGCCGTGCTTGTAGCAACTGTTTTCAGTGGCTTCGGCAAAAGAATGAGTGTGCTCGCCACCCTGAACGAGCAATCCTATTTGGCTCAAGTAGATACATTTCTTCAAAACCTGAGTTTAGACACAGCTATTGTGGGATCTACATTAAGTAAACCATCGGATGCGATAACAATTCCCAATTCTTCGCTGAATACTTCATACACAAAATTCGGAACGTTGATGTTCATGTCACCTGCAAGATGGAAAACTGAAACATATCCAGACGGAATTATTCTGAAACCTGAAGACTTGCCCAAAGGTGAAGTATTAATGATCCAACTGATGCTTCCAGTACGCGCGTCCTCTATTGAACAAGCGCTGGACAAAACATATGATGAAGCATCTACCGGTCTCAATGCTACCAAGATGAGAGAAGTGAGTGGACAGCCATTTACAAAATCGCAAACTAAAAAATCATTTAAGGGCTGGGATTACATGCGAGCCTCCGGCGGCATCAAGCTTGGCTCAACTGAATTTGGATTAGATGTATTTGTTGCCAAAATCAACGAGCGCTTCGAACGCTTGTATATTTTGAAATCACGCAACAACTGTAATATATCTTCTTATTATCCTTCTGATCGGGTTCGTTATTTCTCACAAATAGAGAATTTCATTTTCTCGCTAAAATTCAGCGATTGGAAAGAACAGGAAAAACAACCTGGATCTCTGAAGGGTGATGGGATCATCGGCGTATGGCAAGGCATGGGCATGGTTACTGGAATGTCGAAACCAGGAGCGATAACAGGCGCCGAATTAAAACCAATGACCGCGATATTTTTTTCAAACGGCCAAGCTTATTATGCGAGCAAATTCCCCGTAGAAGGAATAGACGAATTAAATACGTGGGTGAATGCTGAAACAACTATGAGGAATTGGGGAACGTACACCTTCGCCAACGGAAAAGGGTTTATCGAAATGCCATATGATCGAATACCAATTCGGTTCTCTAACAACAAACTCATTATAACGCCAAACAAAACGGATCATAGTTTCATGAAAATTGATCCCGTTGATAATTTCAAACTCTCCGGCACTTACACATTTCAACTTGACAATTCAGTCAGCATCACATTTACAAATGACGGAAAGTTTAAGGATAACGGCGTAATGCCTGTGCTGGCACACGTTTACCCGCAATGCATCAATGAGATTCCGCAGCAAGGATCGGGTATGTACAGTATAAAAAACTATACAATCACCTTCATCTACACAGATGGCAGGAGCCTGAAAGTTTCATTGCCGATGGGAATTGAAAACAATGCCAATAACCCAAATTCATTGATGGCTAGTTTTAACTACGATGTACTAATCAAGCGTTGACTAATACGTTTGTTCTATTGCCTCGCTGCTGTCACCAATCTACTTTTAAACCCTCATCAGCATGAATTGGAATTATATGAAAAGAAAAACTATACTGCTACTCGCTATGGCTTTGCCATTTTTTGCTTCAGCGCAAACAGATCCTTCAGACAGCCAACCTAAAGAAAAGAAGGAAAAGAAAATGAGAACATCCAGGGGAATTGGAATAAAGGCAGGCGTCAACTTCGCCAACGTACGAAATGTATCGAATATCAACACGAGCAGCCAAACTGGCTTTATGGGAGGAGCATTCCTGGCGCCACCATCTAAAGGATTGATGGGCTATCGTGCGGAAATAATTTATTCAAAACAAGGCTACAATTTCGCCGCTCAATCAAACACCGGGACGGTTAACCTCGACTACATCATTATGCCGCACCTGACCGTTTTTAATATAACCAAGTTTGTACAGCTACAACTGGGTGGACAAATCGCCTACTTACTCAATGCTAAAACAGATAGCTCAAAGGTAAGCTCCAACAATCCTTATGGAGCCGCTTTCAGTTCCATGGAAGCATATAATCGATTCGATTATGGTTTTGCGGCAGGCATTGAACTCCATCCGGTAAGTGGATTGATGATCGGAGCTCGCATGAATTTTAGTATGGCGAACGTGTATAAAGACCCTTCTTCCTTCATGACCAACCCATCCCAATCTCCTTTGCCTAAGATTGAAGCGAAGAATAATGTATTGCAGATCTCTGCCGGGTGGATTTTTTAAATCCTGAGCGTAGTCGAGAAACGAGCAAGGCATTTCGCTTCGAAGTACAAAGACATAAGACTAGAGACAGAAGCCTCAATTTCGTTTGTGAATCACGAAATTGAGGCTTCTGTTTTTGTACCCGACTCTTTCACTATTTGGAAATTTCCCCATATACTGTTTAGCGTTTCCAATCCCCGGGGCCGTTGAATGTTGGTTCCGCCGCTCACTCCAACCGCTAACCCGGCAGTGAGTTGCCTGTTGCCTATTGCCTATTGCCTATTGCCTATTGCCTGTTGCCTGATAGACGCCTCCTCATTTTGGGTGATACCGCGGCTCACCACACTATTTTGTAATAACTTACTTAGCAAACTCAATAAAGAAGCATAGTACTCCCCTTCTTTATTCAAATCCATCAGGAATTAATTCTTCACGGGCACTGAAAAGATAGCAACGTAGTGAGAAAAACCATCCCACCCTTTGTTGCAAAAAGCTTTTACACCTTCTAAACATGTAGATCAATGAAGATTCTCTTTTGTATCGCCGTAATGATATCGGTAGCACTTTCCACTTCTGCGCAAATAATAAAAGGCGAAGCAACGAAATCAACACCAGCAAAAAGCAAAACCACAACCAAAGCTCTTCCGGAAAAACAAATTCCGGAAAAACCAAAGGTCCTTGTCATCCCTACCCCTGAATTTATCAATCAGCCTTACTATTATGATTCAAACGACAATAGACTCATCAACCTGGAAAATACCAATGCACAACTGGTTACTAAAAAGAAAACATTGGGATTGAAAGGAAGTAAGCAATCGCTCCTCATGACAGTCCCATCCTCAAAGGTTCGCTTTATCGCGAAAAACTCCATCACTTTTATTATTAAAACGAGCGGCGATGTAATTGATCTTACCAACTATATCAAGTTGTACAAATTCGTTTCAGCGGATGAAAAGCGGGAAGTAAATATCAGCACGAAGGAGGGCATGTTGAACGACAAGGAGAATCAAAAAGGAAAGAGCATCAGCTTTAGCGTGAAAATGATTTCGCCTGATAATTACATGATCCAATTCGCCGAACAACTAGAAGCAGGTGAATATGGATTTGTGTGGGTGAAGAATATGGAATTGAAGGAATGTAATGTGTACGCTTTTGGAATTGATTGGAAAAATAGCGACTAGAAAGGCACAAGGTACAAGGTGCAAGACCCGCCCGACCGAACATTGACAAATAACATTTAATTGCATTCGGTCGTTCGGGCGGAAGCAAGAAAAATGAAAGAGCCAAACGCCAAAAGCCAAGCAATATGAAAATATATACTAACAATATGAAAAAGGTGAGCGCTTCCTGTGTAATGATTGCCTGTTGCTGTATTTGCTTTTGTCAGACGAGCAAAAAAATATATCCTGAATCCGAATTTATGAGAGAGGTATATGCCCTCAACAGTGAAGCGAATACACTAACGCGACTGCAAAAAGAAACATCGCACTTAGACATGAAAGCCAAATTAGGTGGGGTTGGAGGATCAGAATATGGATATACCATTGAGGGGGAAGCGTCGAAAATCCGCATTAATTCGGGCCGTGTACCAAGTTTCATTTACCAGTGGCGCCAGGATAATTCAGCATCTGTGAAAAGTGGCGACAGCTTAAGGAAGACGATGGTCAATGATAGTATGTCCAAATTGCCGCAGGGTATGGAGTCAGGGAATTCCATGTTCGATCCATATATGGATCCCGCGCAAACAATTAGCTTATACTCGATGCGTACGGTAAAGGGACAAAGAAAATTATTGCTGCAAGCATCAGGCGGCGCATTCGGAATGGGAAAGAAAGCAAGCGCGAAGCAGAGCCTCAGCTTTAAAAAAATCAAGGATGGTTATTATGAAATTTTTATCGATAAGCCCTTGCCAAAAGGTGAATACGCTTTTATTACTTCCGCGATTGGCTCACCGGATGTGACGATGTTTGTATTTGGGGTGGATTGAGTTTTATCTCGGCGTTTCGCTTCGGAATAGGCAACAGGCAATTGGCAATAGGCAAACTAGGTGGAAGACCGTAATAAAACAGTTGCACTCGCCTCAAGAGGACATATACACACACTTCTTGATGATCGCCTGACCTGGTCGGTCAATGAATATTTTTCTTCCTTCGGAAAGCTCTTCAATATTTCAAAGATTTCCATTGCCAACTCAAATGCCGCTAACTCCAAAAGGTCACTGGGCATTGAGTTGCCTATTGCCAATTACCGATTGCCTATTGAAACTGGTCTTCGTATACACAATCCCCCTTTTCGTGTAACATACTTTTTCCTGCCTCCCCCGCATAATACGTTTGTGTCCTAATTCTTCAAACAACCAACATTATGCGATCCCTTATTCTACTCGTTGCTGTTCAACTCGTGTTCTCTAACCTAAAATCACAAGTAACTGGTCTTGTTAAAGACGATCAAGGTAATCCAGTGAAAGGCGCTACCATCAGTTTGCTGCGTTCCGCCGATTCTGGTTTAGTGAAGTTCGCCGCATCTACAAATGATGGATCATTTGCGTTCTCAGGAATTAAAGAAGGTGCATACCGACTCAAAACCACTTTCGTGGGACATAAGCCCTCTTTCTCCTCAACATTCAACTATGCAGGATCTGAAGTGAAATTACCACCAGTAGTATTAGTGAAGGCACAAGGTGAAATGAAAGAAGTAGTGGTGACTGCATCAAGACCACTTATTGAGGTAAAGGCAGATAAAACAATAATGAATGTGGAAGGCACCATTAACGCCGTGGGATCAGACATGTTGGACTTACTCCGCAAATCGCCAGGTGTGATGGTTGACAAAGACGACAATCTCAGCATGAATGGAAAAAATGGCGTGCAGGTCTATATTGATGGAAGACCAACGCCACTTGCCGGTGCGGATCTGGCGAGTTACCTGAAATCAATTCAGTCATCACAAGTAGAAGCCATAGAATTAATTACAAATCCCTCTGCAAAATATGAGGCAGCAGGAAACGCGGGTATTATCAATATTCGATTGAAGAAAAACAAATCTTTCGGAACAAATGGTTCAGTGAATGGCGGGTGGAACATTGGCACATATGCCAAGTACAACGCAGGATTTTCCTTGAATTATCGAAATAGTAAGGTCAACATCTTTGGAACTTATGGACTCAACTACGGGTTGAATGAAATGCGGATGTCAATCAAACGTACTGTTCTCGATTCTTTGTTTGATCAGCATGGCACGATTCACGTTCGCAACCAATCACATAATTTCAAAGCGGGACTTGATTACTTCATCGACAAGAAATCAACGGTGGGAATTATTCTTACTGGCAACCTCGCTGATCCACGTTTCAGCAATCATAGTGAAACGCCCATCTCTTATATTCCAACTGGCGAGGTAGATAGAATACTGGTTGCGAATAATACGAATGAAATGAGTCGTGATAATCTTAACCTCAATCTCAATTATACTTACACTAATCCAAATGGAAGAAATCTTACATTAAACTTCGATAAGGGATACTATGATCTCTACAGCAATCAATATCAACCGAACGACTACTATGATCCTTCAGGTGTGAAGATTTCAAGCGTGGTGTATCAAATGATTGCGCCGACAAATATCGATATCAATTCGCTGAAGCTCGACTATGAACAAAATTTCAAGAAAGGTAAATTGGGATATGGCGGAAAGGTTGGTTATGTGACATCCGATAACGATTTCCAACGTTACAATGTATATCCTTCAGGAACTGAGCTCGACAAGGATCGCAGCAACAAGTTTGAATATAAAGAGAACGTGAATGCCGCGTATGTGAATTACAATCGTCCGTTCAAAGGATTCATTGTGCAAGCGGGTGTTCGCATGGAGAATACAAATCTGGAAGGCATTTCAAGCGGACAGAAAAAAGTTAGCGGAGATTATCAGCCATATGACTCCAGTTTCAAACGTCATTACACTGATTTCTTTCCAAGTGCAGCAATCACCTTCAATAAGCATCCAAAAAATCAATTCACTATCAGCTATAGCAAAAGAATTGACCGTCCCGCGTACCAGGATTTGAATCCATTTGAAATGAAATTGGACGAATACACGTTCATGAAAGGGAATATCAATCTTCGTCCTCAATACACTAATAGCATTACTGTATCGCACACATATAAGTTCAAGCTGAATAGCAGTTTAAGTTATAGCCATGTAAATGACATGTTCGCACAACTGATCGACACGGCCGAAGGCTCTAAAGCTTTTGTATCCAAGAGAAATCTTGCCAAGCAAGACGTCATCAGCCTTAACGTCAGTTATCCATTCCAGCGGAAGGCTTTCTCTTCTCTGATTAATGTGAACACCAATTACTCGCATTATCGCGCAGACTTTGGCGAAGGAAGAACCATTGATATTAATGCGGCAGCCTTCCGCTTGTTTTCTCAAAACAGTTTAAAATTCAAGAAAACCTGGACCGCTGAATTAATTGGCTTCTATAATGCCCCAACCGTGATGATGGGCACATTCAAGATGAAAGCGATGTGGAGCATCGATGCTGGTTTGCAAAAACAAGTATTCAAAGGAAAAGGAACAATGCGCGCAGCAGTCAGTGATGTTTTCAAAACATTACAATATCAAGGAACTTCTGAATTTGCCGGACAGAAAACGATCAATCACTTCAATTTCGAAAGCAGGCAATTCAAATTAAGTTTTGCTTACCGCTTCGGCAACAACCAGGTCAAAGCCGCAAGACAAAGGACTACGGGTGCAGAAGATGAAAACAAAAGAGTTGGTTCGGGCGGCAACGGCACACCAATGGGGCAATAACACTTCACCATTAACCATTAACCACATAGAAGCATAGGAGCATAGAGTACATTCAAATGCTACCCTATGCTTCTATGATCCTATCCCGCATAAGCTGGACAAGTAGTGTTTTCGTGGTCCATTGCTAAATATTTGTATTTTAAAGAATAGTTTTAGAACACGATATGCTAATACGCAACAAACGATTTTACTTCTGGCGGGTGTTTTGGGTAGTGCTTGCGGTTTATACTTTTTTACTCCTGCTAGGACTGATCGCTTCAATAACAGCTTCCGCTTCGGAAGGAAAACCATATGAATGGCAGCGAGTTTTTGAAATCCGCCATTTGTCAAGCCAATTCCTGACCCTCATCGTGGTAAGTCTTTTCTTTTATTACACATTGAATTTGTATCACGACTATTTCGTCAGGAAAACAAACTGGGTTGCCTTCCTTCGTGTTTGGTTGATTGCGGCGGCAATCTGTGTAAGCCTTTTTATTATAAAACACAAATGGCTCCAATTCGATCCTTATGAATCTCGAATGGGAAATGGAATCTTTTATTTCGCTACTGTGATGTATGGACTTTTTTATGGAGGAGCCAGCCTTCTACTCGCCTATCTCACTTATCTAAGCGATGAAAAGAAACGTAAAAAGATTCTCGAAGAGCAAAACCTTCAACTGCAAATCGAGAAATCTAGTGCCAATCTCAATTTCCTAAAGGCACAAATAAATCCTCACTTCCTCCATAACACGCTGAATTTTCTTTATGCGAAGTCGCTACCTTACTCCCCTGAATTGTCGGAAGGAATACTCACGCTCAGCGACATTATGCGTTACGCGTTAAGCGAAAGCAATGCAAGAGACGGGCGAGCGCCTTTGAAAGACGAGATAGAACATGTATGGAATGTGATTAAGATCAATCAACTTCGCTTTAGTAATACTTTGAACGTTGAGTTCACCGTAAATGGACAAACGGATGGATTAACGATCATTTCATTTGTATTAATCACCCTTGTTGAAAATGCATTTAAGCATGGTGACCTGAAAAACCAGGAAGCACCCATTGAAATCAATGTTCAAGTAAAAGGCAACAAGCTTAAATTCTCTTGTCGCAATAAAAAGAAAACCGGTCCTAAAGAACTTTCGACAGGCGTGGGTTTAGACAACATTCGCAAACGCCTGGACATTGCTTATGGAGACAACTATCATTTGGATATTAAAGACGAGCCTGGATTTTATACAACCGAACTAACCATCGACAAGCTATGATCAACTGCATTGTGGTAGATGATGAACAACACGCAATTGATATACTTCTCCATTATATCAATCAAACTCCCTTATTGAACGCCGTTGGAAATACCACCAACCCAATTGAAGCGCTGCAAATGGTGGCTACACAAAAAGTAGATCTTGTTTTCCTCGACATTCATATGCCTGAACTTTCGGGAATTGATTTCATCAAGGCGCTAAATGGAAAATGTAAAGTGATCCTCACTACTGCATACAGCGAATTTGCTTTAGAAGGATATGAGTTAGATGTGATCGATTATCTATTAAAGCCAATTCGTCTCCCGCGATTTCTCTCAGCTGTACAAAAGGCCGCGAAAAGTATGAAGGGACAAGAAATGGAGGATATAGAAGATGACTACATCTTCGTGAAGACAGAATCGAAAGGAAAACTATTAAAGATCAATCTCGCCGATATTGATTTCA
>JADMIO010965066.1_pt1 | contig 11403 bp, 11 predicted proteins | sample 8958161 | NCBI WGS metagenome assembly JADMIO01 (sample SAMN16585339, study PRJNA669376) | soil metagenome | isolation source: Crop rotation soil | place: USA: Cullars Rotation, Alabama | collected 2011
TGCGCACTACTACCGTAATCGTCGCCCTCATGATCGCATTGTTCGTCGTCCGCCCCGTCCATGCTGGTCCTGCCGAGGATTTCGACTGCGACCGAACCGGCGATCATAAGGTCACGTCGAGTGATGCATTGATCGCGCTTCGCGATGCGGTCGACAACTGTAGGAGCTCTGAGCAGTGCGACGCCGATGGGGACGAACAACAGACCGCGACAGATGCGCTCCTTCTGCTACGCTATGCGGTAAAACTTCCCGTCGAGCTCGCGTGCGGATGCTTGTATATCGATCAATGTATAGGCAGCGCCGACGACGCCGACTGCGCGGAGAATGGATTCCCCGGCTACCACTGCTTCGGATCGATCTGCGTCGAGTGCACTAACGACGCCGACTGCGACGACGGCGCGGTATGCGATCTCTGCAGTCGTAGCTGCGTGACGACCTCACAGTTGTTCTATCAGACCGATTTCCAGGGGGCCGTGGGACCCGAATGGTCGGATACAGCAGTAGCTACAACACCTGTCGGTGAACGACGCTTCCTTGGGCAATTCGGCCCTACGGCCGCAACCAGTCTCTCTCTGAACGAGCTTCCACCGCACTCCGAAGTGTCGGTGTCATTTGATCTTTTCATCATTGGAACGTGGGACGGGAATCAAGTCAGTTTGCCTACGTGCGGTTCTTTTGGCGGCCAGCTGGTTGGCCCGGACGAATGGCGAGTGGCTGTCGCCGGCGGCGAGACTCTACTCAATACGACATTTAGCAACATCCATAACCACCTTGAGTGCTGGACTTTTATGCAAGCGTTTCCCGAAGAATTTCCTGGAGGCGATCACCCGCCGTTCACGAATGCCGCCGAGGTCAATACGCTTGGCTATGAAGTCGACGCGATCTACCACCTCAGCTTCACATTCGCTCACGCGGCAGAAGCACTCGAATTGGACTTCTCATCGCTGGGGCGAGGCGATGCCGACGAAGGCTGGGGCTTAGATAACGTGGTCGTCGAGGTCGGGCCGTAATACAGACGCGTGTCGATGCGAGACAACCGCGGTAATACGTCTGGGTGCTGCGCTGATCTTCCTTCTATCTCATTGCTCCGGGCCGAGTTCAGCAGAGACTCGCAACTCGGCGATCCAGATCATGGTTCTCTTAGCGGCACCGTCCTACCCCGAACGATAAGACGGATCGCGCGCCGGCTCTAGGTCGCAGTGAAAGTCATTCTTCTGACTTCGTCCGACGTCCTCGCGCTCGAGGGCCTTCAACGTCGCTCTCTGGGTCCCAAACCTCCATCATGCCTACTACTTCCGGGACTCTCACGCTGGTCTGGAGCGCGATGCATCTACCCTGCGACGCGAGCCGTTCGGCTTCCACAAGACTGTCGCAGTAGAAGACATTCTTCTCGCAGACAGAGCAGTATCGGATTGCTTCGTCGTTCGTGGCTGCTAGTTGTTCCCAAAGTTTTGGACAACGAAATCGGAACAACTCCTCGCAGTTTTCGACTACCGCAGTCCGATTGGCCTGTCTTCTGCTTCCCTTCATTCCAAGCCTCTCAGTTACATACAGACCCGAATCTACCCATACACAACATATGTGACGGCCTCCGCCACCTTGACGGCGTCGCTCGCCGTTAGCCGAAAGTCGACCCCCTTCGACTTCCAGAATGCCCAATCTCTGTCGAGATCGATCGATACGCCGAGACCCTGAAGCCTGGCCGCCAGACGCGCGGCGACCTGTGGCCCCATTGCTTTGATGTCCGACCAGGGTCGACCGTCCTTGTAAACGCCCACTACAATCGCGTCCTTGGCGAGTTCGGGAAGTCGGAAATACGCATTGAATGCCGTCTGGCCCTTGCCAGGCGACAGCCAGATCTGCCGCGGGCCTTCGCTATCGACTTCCTGCCCCAAACGTTTGAGCTCCACCGCCAGCAAGTCAGTGGCCGACCTATCTGGGACGGAGCCGGTGGGCTTCGCGAGGGCGAGTGGCGTCGTTATGCTTCCCGCCTGTTCCACAAGACGAAAGCGGTGGTCCGTTCCCAAGTACTCGACCTGAAATAACTTCTCGTAGCCGATAGCGCTTAGCGCGAAATAGCGCGGGTAACATCCTTCTTGGAACAAATACATCGCCTTGCGGAGCGGGTCGTTTCCTCGGTTGTCGTCCGCGAGATCAAAGCCGGCTTCTCCGTAACGGCCCATCTTCACCCGCAAGCTCTCGGCCGTCTCGGCGGTCACCTTGTTCTCGACATACAGCAGCAGCTGCTCGCCTGCCCAAACGGTGATATCCATTTGGCGATCTTCCATCCGAACCGTCAGGTCCCGTCCATCGACCTCAGATCGAATGCGGACGTAATCGGCCAACTGAACGTAGAGCTCCCACCAAGGAATGACCCTGCCGCCTCCGGCGTGATAGACGGTTGGCTGAGGCGGCGAGCCTATCGCCGTCTCTTTGATGAAGTATCCCCGACCATCATCGGCGGTAGATAGCCATCCCCTTTCGAGACCGCTGCCGATAAGTCGCAGTCTATCCTCTGGTATCCGTTCGCGAAGGAGACCGAAAAGGTCCGACGGCTGAACGTCGAATCCTTCCGGGCGGCGCTTGCTCGGACGATTGTGCGCAATAACCCACCCGAAGAAGAATTGGCGAAGCACGTCGAGCGAGTCGCTCATGCTGCAACGTGTTGCCGGCCGCACCTTGTTGCAAGCGGGGCATAAAGACGTCTGGCACAGGAGGCAACGCTCAATGTCTATTACCCGCGACGAACTCTACGAGCAGATCTGGTCCAAGCCCATGCGTGACGTTGCCGCCTCTCACGGCGTCTCTGGAAGCTTCCTGACCAAAGTCTGCCGAAGAATGAACATCCCCTGCCCTCCCACTGGTTACTGGGCCAGGATCGCCGCCGGCCAGTCGCCGCGGAAGCTACCGCTATCGGTCGCGCAACCGTGGGACGATATCGGCTGGACTCGGCAGAACGAGCCATGGCCCCAAATGTCATTGCCGCAGGCGCCAGATCCGTCGACTCTTGGGAAGCGCCGCTGGCGCGGACTCGCTACTTCTCGTCACGAAACGTGACGCCGCGCACGCTGGAGTAAGGCTTTCCTTAGGTAGGCTTTGGGCCGATCATCGCCAAGATACACCCGGCAAGAGCGAAGTGCCTGATGAAGATTTCGCTCGAGTACCGGATCTCGGACTCTACAGACGAACATCAGGCCCGATTCGAAGTTGGAGGCTAGTACCATGGGTAGCAATGGCGATGACACCTCGATGTCGACGTGGCAACGGCTTCGTAAGGCAGCCGCTGAGGTATTGGAAAGCGAATCCGTAGAAACTGCGATTGGTAGAACAAAGGGTCTAGCAACCGAGGGCGGCCATGCTGCCGCATCCATGCTTTCTGGTGCAAAGAAAGCTGTTACGCAAGAGGAGGCTTGGGAGCAGTTGGAGGAGTCACTCTCCGCACTGACCGACGTGGCGCGAGTACATCACGCGATGATTCTAGATCTCGTGGATCGGGTCTCAAATCTGGAGAAGAACGCCTCGGCTTCAAAGGACGAGGATCGAAGATGACACTGCCCGTACCGCTCGCATCACTTCAGGAGCTCACGAGAACGCATCTTACGAACGCCCCTGCGTGGTCGGAAGTCGTAGATGAGACGGCACGGCTCCGTGTCGGAGCCGCACAGGCTGACGCCGCCGTCCTGGCTGGTCTCGCTACTGATACAGCCATCATGACGACGGTCGACCACTGGCCAGCCGATTTGCAGGACGCACTGAAGCATCTCGGGCTCTTCGACAGGTATTCTCCTACAACACTTCAAGGGGTACTCACCCATCTTTCGTCAAGACAGATCACAGGTCTGACGAATACCGCAAAGGGAACGATGTTAGAGTTGCACGTCCAACACGCGATGAATTCCGGCACCCTGCCGATGGTGCCAGGAGCCGATCACGCGGAACTTGCTCATAGTCTTAACCAACCGGGATGGGACGTGGCAGAAGTAAGCCGTACCGGAGAGCATCTCGCGCATGTGCAAGTAAAGGCCACAGACAGCTGGCACTATATCGCACGACACCTGAGCCGTTACCCCGAGTACCCAGTAGTCGCCACGACGCATGAGGCCGCCCAGGCGGCGGCCACACATGGGATCGACCACACCCACCTCATCGACACCGGAGTCTCGGGAGGTGAACTAACCGCCCATGCTGCTTCTCACTTGGAGCACCTAGATTTGGCCCATGCCTCCCACGAACTCGTCCCAGAGTTCGCCATTGCCGCAATTCTATTCGTAGCGGGTATGAAGCTAAGAGGAGGAGAAAGTCAGGCCGCGGTAGCTGTCTGGGTGAAAGAACAAGCGACTCTCGCAGGCATCTCAAACGCTGCTGGCCTTGCTGCGCAGCTCCTGACGGGAACAGTGCTTTTCCGTCCCTTCGCCGCCTTAGGTGCGCGCTTCACCGCCGAGCGCGGACGAGTTGCAAGGCAAACCGGGGCAACACTGCGGCGCATTCGGAACACGTTGGAGCTAGTCGCGGAAAGCTGTCGAGCGCGCGGATACCAGATCGGCGCCAGAGAACCGGCGAACTAGCCAGAACAGCGAGGCTTACGAAAAGAGCGCGCCGACTCGGTGTGATTAGCGGTCTGACGAGCCCTACCTACCGCGACTGGGCTGGCTAGATCTCCTTTTGTACCGTCCGAAACGGGGAAGCTGCTGTCACCACATCCCCTCCTCTATTGGAACGCCCGTGACAGCACCGTTGAGATATTTCGCAATGGCCTTCGCGATTTGAGGGTTGGTGCCCTTCTCTTCGTATCCAATGGAAGCCACTACAGATCCGGTCTTCACCTCGAAGATCGTGAAGTTCACCCTATTCACCGCATGCTTGCCTTGGCTGTAAAGATAGTCGATTCGACCAGAGTATTCGCTCTTTGGAATCTTCGACGTCTGTCTTTCTGTTAGCTCGTCTCCTTTAGCGGTCGCTGCCCCTTTCGTTGTTGTTTTCTCGCTTGCCATCACGGCCGCGGTATCGCCACCCGCAGTGCGGCGTTCTTGCTCCACAACCTGCGAAACGTCGTCCGTTACGATATTGAACCCAAGCCGCATGAGTTCCTTCTCTAGCTCGGGTTTGAATATCGCAGCGTCCTGAGCTCCGCCCGCAACGGTTAGGGCTAGAGTGGAGGCCTTTGTGAATCCGGTGTTCCGTCGGAGAACGACGTCGGGACGATGAACGCATCCCGTCATCGCAAGCACCAGTCCAGTAATGACGCCTACTGTCCTCACTCTGAACATCCGAACCTCCCTAACTTTCGCGCCGTCCATCTCCGTCTTCGACCTCATGGGCTCTCGGCAGCCCGTTCCGGAGTTGCTAGGCGGAATCTCAATACCGCTCCCGCCATATTCGCGAAAAGCTTCAGCCAGGCCGCTCTGGACTCTAAGGGCGAGTCAAAGCGACTACTCCGGACAAGAGGGGGATGAGGGTAGCCCAACCGCGTCGCGTAGCACCGCGAGCGCATCGGTAGCCGTGATCTTGCCATCCCCGGTATAGTCGCAAGCGGCGAGCGTACAATCCCCACCACCCACGGCCGACTGCAATACGCCGAGAGCGTCGCTGGCTGTTACTTCGCCGTCTCCGTCGTAGTCCCCGCACCCCGAGTACGAGCACAAGTCGACGCATATACAATCGACCGCTGACGCTGTTACCTCCGGGAGCGGATCGGCCTCTGTGCCATCGAGAAGCGCCGCGGATGTCGTCTCCGCATTCACGCAACACTGCGACCAGTGAATCAATGCCTCACAGTCAAGGAATGGAAGCGAAGCATCGATTCCTTCAGCCGCATTTATCTCAATGGTTCGCGCGTCAGTATCACCGGTGATTTCAACGGAAACGTCCGGCGACACCCCGCTCGTACAGGAAATGCCATCTCCCGATTCAGGGTCCGCGGCGTGCAGGGTAAACCTCAACGAAGAGAACTCTCGGTCGTCGGCGATTTCGAGCGTGACGTTGCAGACGTTGATACCGAACGATTCGGCTGCCGGCGCTTCCGGGTGAAACATCTCGGCCATGAGCGCGGCAACGAGAATCCGGAGTGTAGACGTTTTCTTGGTCATCTAGATCGTGGTCGGTTCTTGGGAACTGGGCCTAAGGCCCAGGAGTTCGCAGCTCTCGCCGCTGAAGATGGTCGTGGCCGCCGGATTGAATAACCAGATCGCTCTGAGAAAACGCGTCCATCCAAGCGACCGCCAAGAACGGAGTCAGGCTCGCAACGTCAAGAAGGACGGTCGCGGGCGTCGCGAAAAAGCGAAGGGTGTGGTTTCCAAAACGCTGCAGCGGGGTCTTCGCTACGTAGTACTTGCCCGCGTGATCGTCACTTCGGTAGGCGAGCCCTTTCCTCTGCAACTCGACCTCAGAGATCGTGTCCTGTGGTATAGCGAGCTCGCGATTTGGATCGGTGTCGCGCCACAGCTGCGTTGTGGCGCAGGAAGTGACCAGCGATGAAGCCACGAGCAAGATCGAACAGAGGTGGAGACTGCCTACGCGGTTATGTGACCGAGATCTCATACATGCCCCTGCCTCAGGCCCTCCAGAAGCTTGCGCCGCAGCCGCGATAAGCCCTGTCCCTGGGGTTGCTGCTGTCAAGAAACTACTCTTCTACCTTGTGGGCGATCATATCATACACCTTGAGATCAATCCGCGTAGTCGAAAGGAGTGCACAGAGGCTACGGTCACTCCGCGCCACCGCGCCTACCGATCGACAGGATCCGAGGCCGTGCTCGACGTTGCCGGCCCGAGCGTGGTTGTCGAGTCAATCGGTCCCGAAACTCTCGCAGTCGCTCTCTGCGTTGCAGGCGTGATCGACGCTATGCTCACCTCGACATTCGCCACCGGCTTCACGTCCAAATCGTCGGCGGTGACGATCTGAATCCCAAAGTCCGTCGCGCGCGGGGGCGGGGCGACGCTCTGGAAACGGCATCGCGCAACGTGTTTGTCAGGTCCGGTAAGCTTGGTGCCGAGAGTGATGAAGCTCGCGGCGAGTATGGAGGTATCGTCGTGGTCGACTATAGCCGCGAGCACCTCTCCCCCGATGAGATTCGTGCAGTTTACCAGCGCACCGTTGCCGGCAAATTCACCGGCCGCCGAGCCGTAGTCAACTCTAAGCGCGAGCGCCCCTAGAGTGACTGCGGTGTCGAGTTGGTCGTACGCTGCGAGGCCCTGGCAGTTAGGGGCCGTTTGGCTGCCGACCGCAGCACGAAGGACGGCCAGAGCATCAGCCGCCGTCACATCCCCGGAACCGTTGTAGTCACAGCGTGCAAGGTCGCAGGCGCCGACACCAACGGCGGTTCTCAGCGTGGTCAGCGCATCTGCAGCGGTCACCTTGCCGTCGCCGTTGGCATCGCCGCATAGATCTGCGTTGCTCCCGCAGTTTCCGTTCGTGCAATGGTCGTTCGTCGTGTCGGGGTTGCCGTCGTCGCACAAAGAGCCGTTCGGGTCATCTATACTGCAATCGTCGGCTACCTCGTTGCAGGTCTCCGAGCAGTCGGCGTCGCCATCAGGCCCAGGACACGGATCGCCCGCATGCTGACTGCAGCTCCCGCTAGTGCAGGTGTCAGCACCGTTGCAGAACTGACTGTCGTTGCACGCCGTGCCGTTCGACTTCGTCGGGTTCGAGCAGTTGCCGGTCCCCGGATCACAGGTCCCGGGGTTGTGACACTGATCCAGCGCCGTACACGTCTTTCCGGTGCAGAGATCTTGGGCGCCTCCGCAAATTCCGTTCGTACACTGATCGTTAGCCGTGTCCGGATTCCCATCGTCGCAGGACGAGCCGTTCGGGTCGTTCGTGGTGCAGTTGCCGGCTGCTTCATTGCATGTCTCTGAGCAGTCGGAGTCGCCGTCCGCGCCAGGACACGGATTGCCAGTGTGCGCGCCGCACGTCCCACTGTTGCAAGTGTCCGCGCCGTTGCAGAAGTGGCCGTCGTTGCATGGCGAACCATTCGGTTTGGACGGGTTGGAGCACCTCCCGGTCCCCGGATCGCAAGTGCCGACGTCGTGACACTGGTCCAGCGCGGTACAGGTGACCCCGCTACACAGTTCGGCGACGCGAGCGATGTTCAGAGAGAAGCTTCCGCTACTCCCCGACGATCCGTCGACCACAATCGCAACAGTCTGCCCCATCGCTATCTGTAGCGTGACTGCGGAGTTGGACCCTGGCCCCGAGTTGTCGTCGCACGCCAGTTCGTTGCCTGCACAATTTGCCTCGCGTACATACAGGATCGTATCGAAACCCGATCCGGCGGTGTCGAATCTGTAGGTGTCACTCGTGGGGGCAGTCCATCGGTAAGTAACATCCGGAGCGGCGCTACCGCCCGTCCCGCAACTCGCACCACTCATGAGATCTGGTTGACCGACCGTGGTGCCAAGGAGTGTGTCGGGTACGGTACCGCCAACGTCATACTGCGGACAGAATTGGTCGCTCAGACAAAGCCCATTCGTACACTGATCGTTAATCGTGCTCGGATTTCCATCGTCGCAGGACGAGCCGTTCGGGTCGTTCGTGGTGCAGTTGTCCGCGGCCTCGTTGCAGGTCTCCGAGCAATCGGAATCCCCATCGGCACCCGGACACGGGTTGCCAGCGTGGACGCCGCAACTGCCGCCATTGCAGGTGTCCGTGCCGTTGCAGAATTGACCGTCATTGCAGCTTGAACCGTTCGACTTGGACGGGTTCGAGCAGTTGCCTGTCGCCGGATCACAGGTCCCGGCGTTGTGGCACTGATCCAGCGCCGTACATGTCTTTCCGGCGCACAGATCTTGGGTGCCTCCGCAAATTCCGCTCGTACACTGATCGTTAGCCGTGTCCGGATTTCCATCGTCGCAGGACGAGCCGTTCGGGTCGTTCGTGGTGCAGTTGTCCGCGGCCTCGTTGCAGGTCTCCGAGCAATCGGAATCCCCATCGGCACCCGGACACGGGTTGCCAGCGTGGACGCCGCAACTGCCGCCATTGCAGGTGTCCGTGCCGTTGCAGAATTGACCGTCATTGCAGCTTGAACCGTTCGACTTGGACGGGTTCGAGCAGTTGCCTGTCGCCGGATCACAGGTCCCGGCGTTGTGGCACTGATCCAGCGCCGTACATGTCTTTCCGGCGCACAGATCTTGCGCGGTATAGAAGGACGTCGCGATCGGCGCTGGTTGCGACCAAGGGCGTTGCCCATCGATATCAGCACCGTCGTCGGCGTAACGACACTTCCATCTGTAGCAAGTATTCCACTGAAGGTAGCCAGGATCGACTGTAGTGCTCGTGAGGTCGAAAGTTCGCCAGCCGCTGTCCCAAAGGTAGCTATTATCGCTACATGGCCTTACCTCCCACCAAGACTCTTCATGGGAGTTTCCGTCAGGATCGCTGAATGGAGAGCACTGAAGGGTTGGCGTCAAGGTGTGGACCGTTGCTCCGTCCACTGGAGACACGTTTGTCGGTCGGTCCGGCGCAGTGTTTCCTCCACCGGCGAGAAGTTGCTGATAGTACGGCCAATCCCAATTGACAGGGTCAACTCTTGCGACCCCTGTGCAGTCCGACGGCTTTCGAACCTGACGGTGACCAATGATTCCACCATCGGTGCTTCCATCGCACGGGACCAAGGTGGTGGGAGGGTCGTGATACTTGATCGGTATCGCGTACCTCGCAACGAGCCACTCTACTAGCGCTACCGAGGCCTGGTACTGCGCGTCGGTGATACCAAGCGACGAGTACTGCTCGTGCTCGATACCAATGCTATGTGCATTGTACGAATAATTCCCTGCGTGGAATGCGATGTCTTTGTTCCGAACCATCTGGTAGACGGTCCCATCGCGGCAGATCACATAGTGCGCGCTGACGAGGCTAGTCGAGTCTTGAAAATGGGATCGGGCGGAGGAGCAGGTCCCGTCGGTTGTGTGAATAACAATCCAAGTGACATCGGAAGCAGCGCGGCTGGCAACGTCGTAGTTATTGGAGCTGGCGGCACTCCAGATCGCGCTCGGGTAGTCCTGCTGAGCCAATGCCGTGGACGTCAGGCACAGGCAGCCAAGAAGGGCCGACAGCAGCCCTAGGCGGAAATCAACCCTCACCCGACCTACCGTCATGGCAGCACTTCGGAATCGGAGACTTCAAAGGTAATAGACGAACGAGCTGACTCGCGCGACCCGTGAGGCGTATCTCCTTCTGAGATCAGAACCGAGATTTTTCTGCCGTCGTCGCTCCAGCGAGGCTCCGAGAGATCCACATGATCGTCGCGCTTAAGACGCTCGCTCAGTCGGTACTTGGTCGAGCGACGCACGTTGTAGACCGTAACATCTCTGAAGCCGCTTGGTTCCTCGCTCTCAATCGCGAGCCATACCCCTGCGGACGACCAGACGAGTTTGGCGACCGTGCCGCCGTACAGAGGGAAAAGCGTCCGGATCTTGCGCGATGCCGGCGTGAATAGGCCTACCCAATCATGGTTCGCACCGCGTGCGACAAACGCGATCTCGTTTGCAACAGGCGAAAGTTCCGCGAGGGGAATGGTATGTTGCCCCAAGAAAGCGTCAGGGTATTCGTCCAGTTTCGACGGTAGGTCAGATCCGCGTAGAACTATCTGTCCGTTCAATACCAACCCATCGTCAGAGACGACGAGGTGAGCGGGTGCCTTCGCCCCGGCGTCTGCATAGACTGCCAATGCGATCAACGCGACAAGCGACCGGACTAGCGAATTGGAGTGGCGACTCACCGAGCGTCTCCATTTCTTCAGCGAAGGCGACACAAGAATCGACCGGATTTCCGTACTAGAGGATGTTTTCACTGCACTCTCCCTCTCGAAAAGACCGGTCCAGCCCAACCCAACGGGCGACTCCGCTATTCGGCTCGCGCAAGCCCCTCAAGCTTTTCGGCTTCCGCCCCGACTGAGTCCAATCCGGAGCGATCTACTCCACAGATCGGTCACTGGATATAGATGCTGTGAGACCGTAAGCTCGTCGGAGGTCCCCGGCTGTGTCGAAGTCGAGCACCGTCCGAATGGGGTCCCGTTTTTCGGTCGCGAGCGACTCCATCTCGCAACCTCATGAATCCGAGGCCATTCTCAACTCTAAGAGAGTTGAATCTCTGAGAAATTCTCTCAGAAAGGGTTCGCCCAGCCGGACCGAAAGGGGAGCCAAAATCCTCTCTGCACCAAATCCCTCCCTCTGCGGACTTCCGCTGCCGCTTCCACAACGGGAGCGGGGCGGAATTCGCGTTATGTCGCGGATGTGTGCGAACGTACGCATCAGTCTCGCGACGCTCGTCCGTTAACCAGGGTGTCGTTGCAAGGCGCCATATGGGCGCCATTGCCCTGTCGGCTATGGGTGCGGAGTATGTACCTGCGAACGGCTGTAGCGGAGTTACCCCGCGCTGCCAGCGGCGCTTCGGCTGCAGTCTACGGCGCA
>JADMIO011429318.1_pt1 | contig 11403 bp, 8 predicted proteins | sample 8958161 | NCBI WGS metagenome assembly JADMIO01 (sample SAMN16585339, study PRJNA669376) | soil metagenome | isolation source: Crop rotation soil | place: USA: Cullars Rotation, Alabama | collected 2011
GCGACAACTTGTCCACGTGGAATTCTAAGCTTAGGATCCCAATGTGCTGGAAAGCCGTCGATTTTCCTGATCGACGCGGCTTATGGACTGCACGCGGTGAAGGATGCCCTCCGGCTCTCCCGCGCCTCCGGGGCGGCGCCCGTAGTGTGGGGCACCATGATCTCGGATGCGGAGTCCATCCGGCTGGTCCAGACGGGGGCAGCGGCCGTAGTGCGTAAAACGAGCCCCCTCGATATCCTGCTGGAGTGCTTTCGGGCAGTGGCCGCCGGAAGCACGTGGATCGAACAAACGGCGTTTGCCGACATGGGCAGGGATTTGCAGAGCGGCCATTCCCCTTTGACCGCGCGCGAACAGGAAGTCATGGACCTCGTCGAGCGGGGCATGAAGAACCGCGATATCGCGGCAGCTCTCGGCATTCGCACCGGAACCGTCAAGATTCACCTCAAGCACATCTTCGAAAAAACCGGTATTCGCGGCCGGTACGGGCTGGCGCTGTCTGCGCTCCGCGAAAAAGGCCTGCTCGCCGAGGTGGTGTAGCCTCCCTCCGATCGGATACACTCATTGCATTGCAGGGTAGGGACTGTAGATGAAGCAGGCCGACGGTTTCGGTCTGCCACCCGCGGAGGTTGGTCCGTGGGTTGAGTGTGGAGCATTGTGCAGCAAATACTGGGCCGCGATCGCAGACTGCCGCCGCCTTCAGGATGAAGGTGCGGACGCGGATCCGAAGATGATAGCTGAGGCGGAGCAACGCCGTGTGGCCTGTCGCGACGTACTGATCGATTATCGCGAGCGCATGTGCCGCTGCTGCGCCAGGTGCTCCCATACGTGAGTTCTGAACCATGCAGATCAAAGCAGAAGACATCCGCCGCCATTACGAATCGCTTTCCGACGAAGCACTTCTCGAAATCGATCCGACGGAGCTCACCGAAGTCGCCCGTCAGTGCTATCAGACCGAAATGGAAAAACGCGGCCTGACCGAAGACGCGCCGCCGGCCGGCGAGGAGTGGGCGACGGATGACGAAGCCATCGAGGACACCGGCGTTGATCCGGACTGGCTGGAACACGCATCCTGTCCGGTTTCCTATCGTGCGGTCCCCGGCTCCAATCACGCCGCCGACGTGAGCCGGGCGCGCGACGTCCTGACCGACGCCGGCATACCCTGTCACGTTTCCGTGATCCCTCCCGATCCGAACTCGGGCTCGCATTATGACGAATACCAGATCCTGGTTCCGGCCGGGCTCAATTTGAAGGCGGTCAGTGTGCTCGACTGCGAGATCTTCAATCCCGATATGGAGGCGGATTGGAGCGCCCACTTCGCGCAACTTTCGGACGACGAGCTCAAAGCCCTCAAGCCGGAAGTGATCTGCGCCGGGCTCCTCGATCGCGCCCAGCGGCTGAAGCGCGTCTGGCAGGACGAGATTTCCCACCGTAAATCGGGGTAAATTCCCGGTTTGGCGCGTAACTCCAATGCAGGCAACGCGCGTCAATCCTGCGTGCGCCGATGTTATCCTGAAGTCTTGACCCATACTGTTTTTCCCCGCCTGGCGTTCCTGCTTTCCCTGGCCTCCCTTGCAGCCGCACAGCCCTCTGTCCTGCTCGATGCCATGTCCCAGGAGCTGAACCGCAACTTCTCTGTTTTGAAGGACAAAGCCGATCCGGCGCCGTACTTCCTGAGCTACGAGGTGACCGAAACCGAGTACCGTACCGTCTCTGGCACGCTCGGGACCCTGGCGAACTCCAGCGGCGGAAAGACACGCGCCATGGACGTCTCGGTGCGTGTGGGTTCCCCGAAATTGGACAACTACCGGCGCGTTCGCAACGACCGCGGCCAGTTTACGTCCGGCGCTACCATCTCGTTCGAGGACAGCGTCAACGCCATCAAGCGGCGGCTCTGGCTGGAAACCGACCGCGCCTACCGCGCTGCGGCGGAACGGCTGATCCGCATCAATACCAACACCCAGGTCAAGGTCGCGGCGGCGGACGATTCCGACGACTTTTCGAAGGAGCCGGCCGCCACTTTCCAGCAGCCGCCCCCCAAGCTCCATTTCAACGAGGAAGAGTGGAACAACCGCATCCGCAAGCTTTCCGCTCGCTTCGGCAATTACCAGAGTGTGCTAACGTCGCACGTCGCCGTCAGCGCGCAGACGGACACGCGGTACCTGGTCAATACGGAAGGCTCGCGCATTCAGCACGGCCGCGGATTTGCCCGCGTGATGATTTCCGCTTCCGCGAAGGCGGCCGACGGCACCGATGTCAGCTCGTTCGAGACGTTCGAAGCCGTCGAGCCCTCCGGACTGCCCGACGACAAAGTGCTGCTCGCGGCGATCGATCGCATCGCCAACGACGTCAACCAGCTTCTGAAAGCGCCCGAAGCCGAGCCGTTCGTGGGCCCCGCAATCTTCTCGGGCCGCGCCGCCGGCGTCTTTTTTCATGAGATCTTCGGCCATCGCGTAGAAGGCCACCGCCAGAAGGACGAAAGCGAAGGCCAGACGTTTACCAAATCCGTCGGCACCAAAGTGCTGCCCGATTTCCTCTCCGTGGTTTTCGATCCGACCCGCCGTAAAGTGGACGGCGTCGATCTGAACGGCTGGTACGAATTCGACGACGAAGGCGTGAAGGGCCGCGCCATCACCGCCGTCGATAAGGGCGTGCTGAAAGAGTTTCTGATGTCCCGCGCGCCGATCAAGGGCTTCGACCATTCGAACGGACACGGCCGCCGCCAGCCGGGATTGGAAGTGGTCTCCAGGCAGTCGAACCTGATCGTGGAGTCCACCAATGCGGTGCCGGACGCGAAACTGCGCGAGATGCTGATCGCCGAAGCCAAACGCCAAAACAAGCCGTACGGCCTGTTTTTCCGCGACATCACCGGCGGGTTTACCACCACTCAGCGCTCGGGGCCGCAGGCGTTTAAAGTCATCCCGGTGATTGTGTACCGCGTCTATGCCGATGGCCGCCCCGATGAACTGGTCCGTGGCGCCGATATCGTCGGCACCCCGCTGGCAAGCTTCTCCAAGATCCTCGCCACCAGCGACAAGAAGGAAGTGTTCAACGGTTACTGCGGCGCCGAATCCGGCCAGGTTCCGGTTTCGGCCGTCGCCCCCGCGATCCTGGTCTCGGAAATCGAAATCGAAAAGAAGGCCAAATCCAACGACCGGCCGCCGCTGCTTCCCGAGCCGACCAGCATGGAAGCCAGCCAGGGAGGCCGCAAGTGAGGAAGGTTGCCATCGCGGCTTCGGCCGCCGCAGTCCTGGTTTTCGGCGCCGTTCTCACCCTGACGGCGCAGGATGCCAAACCCGATCCGCAGATCCAGGCGATGAAGGACGAGCTCGAGCGGTCGCGCAAGATGACGCTCGCCAACCTCGAAGCGCCGTATTTCATTCAATACCTGATTGAAGAGTCGGAGAACTTCTCCGTTTCGGCGACCTTGGGCGGCGTCGTTTCGCGCCGCCACGACCGTTTCCGCCAGCCCGAGGTCCGCGTCCGCGTCGGCGATTACAAGTTCGACAACACCAATTTCGGCGGCGGATTCGGCTTCGGCGCGCGCTATGACCTGGAGCGTTTCCCGCTCGACGATTCCTATCCGGTGCTGCGCCGCTATCTGTGGCTGGAAACCGATTCGGCCTACAAACGGGCCGTCGAAGCGCTCTCCCGCAAACGGGCCGCCATCCGCAATCTGAACCAGAACGACGTGCTGGCCGATTTTGCCCGGTCCGAGCCGGTAAAGCGAATCCGTAATTTCACGCCGTACCGCGTGGACGAGGAGGGCTGGACCAACCGCATTCGCACGCTCTCCGCCATCTTCGCCGGCTATCCGGACGTCAAGAACTCCAGCGTCCAGATGGAGCTCGGCGTCGGCGGGTACACCATCGTGAACTCTGAAGGCACCGAAGTCCGCGAGCCGGAGAATGTCGCCACGGTGCGCATCCAGGCGATCGCACAGGCTCCCGACGGCATGACCATGCGGGACGCGGTGACCTACCATGCGCTCGACGTTGCCCACCTTCCCAGCGAGGCCGAATTGACCCGCGGTGCGCGGGGGGTTGCCGGAAATGTGACTGCCATGGCAAAGGCGCCGAAAGGCGAGGACTACAGCGGTCCGGTGCTCTTCGAAGGCACCGCGGGCGCACAGATCCTGGCGGAAGTGCTGGGCAAGAATCTGGCGCTGACCCGCCGTCCGGTGGCCGAGGGCGGGCGCGGCGGCGGCTTCCAGCCGAGCGAGCTCGAAGGACGCATCGGCGCGCGCGTGTTGCCGGAATCGTTCGACGTGCTGGACGATCCGACGCAGACCGAGTGGCGCGGCAGGGCCCTCTTCGGGCATTACGAAATCGATCGCGAAGGCGTCCCCGGCAAACCGATGCGCGTGGTGGAGAAGGGCGTCCTGAAGAATTACCTGCTGACGCGCCAGCCGGTCCGGGGGTACGAAGGCTCGAACGGCCACGCGCGCGTGCCGGGCAATCTCGGCGCGTCGTCGGCGACCATCAGCAACCTGTTCATCAGTTCCACCGAGACGCAACCCGTCGCCGAGCTGAAGAAAAAGCTGATCGAGCTTTGCCAGGCGCGCAGCAAACCCTACGGCATCCTGGTTCGCAAAATGGATTTTCCGTCCACCGCATCGTTCGACGAGGCGCGCCGGATTATCGCCGCAGCGCAGGGCGGCCGCCCGGTCAGCATGCCGCTGCTCGTGTACAAAGTCTTCCCGGATGGCCGCGAAGAGCTGATCCGCGCCATGCGATTCCGCGGCTTGAGCGTGCGATCTCTCAAAGACATTCTGGCGGCGGGCAACGACTCGAACGTGTTTGAATACCAGGAGAACACCGCGGTCTTCGCACTGCTGGGTGCGGCCGACAACACCACCGAAGCCGTCGTGGTGGCGCCCTCGATCCTGATCGACGATCTCGAGCTGCATCCGGTCGAAGAAGAGCAGCCGAAGCTGCCGATCGTGCCGCCTCCAGATCACACGAGGCCCTAGGACCACAGCGTGTTCCGGATCCTCGGGCGCTACGTATTCCGCGAGATTCTGACGAGCTCCGTGCTCGGCACGATCCTCGCGACCTTCGTGGTGTTTCTTCAGAAGATCGACCGGCTCTTCGAAGTCCTCGTCGGCGGCAATCCGGACCCGTGGACAGTCGCGCTGCTCTTCGCCTACACCCTGCCCCCGGTGCTGCCGCTGACGGTCCCGTTCGGCGTTTTGGTCGGAATCCTGATCGGACTCGGCCGTATGGCGAGCGACGGTGAGATTGTCGCGATGCGGGCGGCGGGAATTTCGAGCCGCAAAGTGATCGCGCCGGTGCTGCTATTTGCGATCGTCGGCGCCGGCGTGGCGGCCGTGTCCTCCCTGCGGCTCACGCCTTACTGCATCCGCCAGAGCACCGCTCTGGTGTACGAGCTCAGCAAGAACCAGCTCTCGGCCGAAATCCAGCCGCGCATTTTCGACGAGAACTTTCCGAATACCATCCTCTATGTCGGCGATGTTCGCCCCGGACGGCCGGGAGATCCCGTGGTCTGGCGGACGGTCTTCATCGCCGACGTCACGCCGCCCGAACAGCGGAAACAGGGCGCGGGCGAAAAAGCCGACGGTCCGCTGATTACCGTCGCGGCGGCGGCGCTGGCGACTTCGGATCCGAAGAATAACCGCATCCAGCTCGACATGCGCAATTACTCGACCCACGAGATGGGAAGAGACGGGCTGGCGCGCGACGAATCGGCGCCGATCAAAACAGTCGCACTGGACGCCCGGCCGCCCGAGCAGCGGCCGCTGCCGGCGCGGTCCATGAACACGCGGCAATTGCTCCACTACAACGGGCCGGACTGGATCGACGTCAACGTCGAGCTGCACAACCGGTTCGCACTGCCGGTGGCGTGCATCGTGCTCGCGCTGGTCGGAATCCCGCTCGGAATCGGGACGCGCAAAGGCGGCAAGTCGGCCGGCTACGTGAATGCGATTTTCCTGGCGTTCTTCGGCTACTACCTGTCGTCGCTGTCGCTGATCGGCGTGGCCAAGCAGCGCACCATTCCCATTCCGCTCGCCATCTGGCTGCCCGACGCGGCGTTCGGTTTGGCGGGAATTGTCTTTCTGTACCGTATGGAGCAGGCCGGCGATCGCGATTTCCTGACGCGGCTGCGCAATTTCTTCGGCCGCATCCTGGAAGCCGTGAAATCGCGGACCGGCAGCCCGGCACAGCCGCGCTTCAGCGGCCTGCGCCTGCCGCTATTGCCCCAGTTGATCGACACCTACATTCTTTCGAACTTCCTGTTTTATCTGCTCGTGGTGCTGGCGGCGTTCGTCTCCATGGCGGAGGCCTTCCAGTTCTTCGAGTTGATGGGGGACATGCTGCGCAACAGCTCGCTGCTCACCATGTTCAAGTTCCTGTTCTTCTTCATCCCGCAACTGGTCTACCGCCTATTGCCGATCAGCGTCCTGGTCGCGGTGCTGGTGACGCTCGGCGTGCTCAGCAAACAGAACGAGGTGACGGCGTTCAAGGCTTGCGGCGTGAGCCTGTTCCGTCTCTCCGCGCCGATTATGATCGTCGCCACGCTGTTTAGCGGCGCCCTCTTCGGCTTCGACTTCTCCTACGTGCCCGGCGCGAACCGGCAGCAGCACGCGCTGCACGACGAGATCAAAGGGCGGCCCAAGCAGACGTACCTCAATCCGAACCGCAAGTGGATCATGGGCAACGACTCGCGGATCTACTACTACAAGTATTTCGACCCCGCCGAGAAGGTCATGGTCGGCGTCAACGTCTTCGAGCTGGATTCCCAGACCTTCCGCCTCAAGCGGCAGATTCTGGCGCAGCGGGCGTACTGGAGCTCTTCCGTCAAAGCGTGGATCTTCGAGAACGGCTGGTCCAGCGATTTCCGCGAAAGCCGGCGCGTCCCGCCGCGCAACGATTTCCAGGCCACCACCTTCCCCGAGCTGAACGAATTGCCCGACTATTTCCTCCGCGAGGCGGTGCAGGAAGAGCAGATGAACTTCCTCGAGCTCCAGCGCTACATCGCCGACCTCCAGCAGACCGGACTGGTGGACACGCGCAAGCTGCAGGTTAAATACCACATGAAGTTCGCCAGCCCGCTCTTCGCATTGATCATGGCGATGATCGCGGTGCCCTTCGGCTTCATGGTGAGCAATCGCGGCGCGATGACCGGGATCGGGTGGAGCATCGTGATCGCAATCGGCTACCTCGGGTTGCAGCCGCTGTTCGAGAAGATCGGCGACGTCGGACTGCTGCCGCCCGCCATGGCGGCATGGTCGCCGGACGTGATCTTCGCGCTGGCCGGCGGCTATCTTTTATTGCGGATGCGAAGTTAGTCCGGTTCGCAGCAGTTGATCGATCGCGGCGATGTCGCGGTAGAAAGGACGGTCGCCCGCAATCGGCGGCGACACCTTGCGGATCCGTTCGCGCACTGCTTCGAGCTGCGCGCTGGTCCGGAGGGGTTCCAGCAGATCGAGGGCGCGCGCGGCGGCGAGGGCTTCAATAGCCAGTACCGACCGGGTATTCTTCACGATCTTCTGCAGCTTGAGCGCGGACGTCATCCCCATGCTGACGAAGTCCTCTTTGTTCCCGCTCGTGGTGATCGATCCCGTCGACGCGGGATGCGCGAGGACCCGGTTTTCCGCGACTAGGGCGGCCGCCGTCACCTGCGCCATCATCAGGCCGGACTCCAACCCGGCGTGTCCCGCCAGGAAAGGCGGCAGCTCTTCATTCAGCGCGGGGTTCACCAGCCTGTCGATCCGCCGCTCGGAGATGCTTGCGAGCGCGTTGAGCGCAATCGCCAGAAAATCGAGCTGGAAAGCCAGCGGCTCGCCATGGAAATTGCCGCCGGAAAAGATCTCCTCCCCGAAAACCAGCGGATTGTCGGTGGCGGAGTTGAGCTCGATCGTGAAAACGCGCCGCGCTTCGGCCAGCGCATCCAGCACGGCCCCGTGCACCTGCGGAGCGCAGCGGAGCGAATACGCGTCCTGCACGCGCCGGCAGGTGATGTGCGACTGGCGGATCTGGCTTCCTTCCAGCAATTCCCGCATCCGCGCGGCGCTCGTGGATTGCCCCGGGTGCGGACGCGCGTCGTGAATCCGGCTGTCAAATGCCCGAGGCGTGCCGCGCAACGCATCCAGCGTCATCGCGCAGATCACGTCGGCGGACTCGGCCAGAATACGCGCGCTTTCCAGCTCCAGGCAGCCGATCGCGAGCATCGCCTGCGTCCCGTTGATCAGGCTGATGCCTTCCTTCGGGTGCAGTTCCACCGGTTCGACCCCCGCGAGCTTGAGCGCCAGCCCACCGGGCAGGATCGCTCCGCGAAATTCAGCTTCGCCTTCGCCGATGAGGACCAGAGCGATGTGCGCCAGCGGGGCCAGGTCGCCCGACGCGCCGACACTGCCCTGGCTCGGGACCACTGGCGTGACCCCGCGGTTCAGCATCTCGCACAGCCGCTCCGCAACCAGCGGGCGAATCCCCGAAAAGCCCAGCGCGAGCACGTTGGCGCGGATCAGCATCATCGCGCGGACCACGTCGCGCGGCAGTGGATCGCCCACGCCGGTGCAGTGCGACCGGATCACGTTCCGCTGAAGCTGGTCCAAATCTTCGCGCGGGATGCGGACGTCGGCGAGGAGTCCTACCCCCGTGTTGACCGCATAGATAGGATCGTCGCCGGCGGCGAGCCGGTCGATCAGGGCCCGCGAGGCGTCCATGCGCGTGACCGCTTCGGGACTGAGCGCGACCTCCGTGATGGCGCACGTATCCGCGATCGTCAGGTGAGCGCCGTCAATGAGGAGCATCGGTCAGCTATGGCGTTTCTGGCGGGCGGAGATCAGCTCTTCGATGTTGACCAGCTCCGTCGGATAATTGCCGGTATAGCAGGCGTAGCAGTATTCCTGGCGATCGTCTACCACGGCTTTGCGAAGGCCGCCGAGCGAAAGATACGCCAAAGAATCGGCCTCGACGAACTTGCGGATCTCTTCGATCGTATGATCCGAAGCGATCAGCTCGCTGCGCGTCGGAGTATCGACTCCGTAGAAGCACGGGGAAATGGTGGGCGGACACGAAATGCGCAGGTGGACTTCTCGCGCGCCGGCCTGTCGCACCATGCGGACGATCTTGCGGCTCGTCGTGCCGCGCACGATCGAATCGTCCACCAGGATCACGCGCTGTCCCTGCAGCAGGTGCCGCACCGGATTGAGTTTGAGCTTCACGCCGAAATCGCGGATCGCCTGCGAAGGCTCAATAAATGTGCGGCCCACGTAATGGTTGCGGATCAGCGCCTGACGGAACGGCAGGCCCGATTCCGCGGCGTACCCAATCGCGGCGGCGACGCCGGAGTCCGGCACCGGCACCACCAGATCGGCATCGGCGGGAGCTTCGCGGGCCAGCAGCCGTCCCAGGTTCTCGCGGGATTCGGCGACCGCACGGCCGAACACAATCGAATCCGGACGCGAAAAGTACACGTGCTCGAAGACGCACTGCGCGCGCGCCTGTTCGGGCGCCCAACGCTCGCGCGTGATGCCTTCCGGCCCGACGATCACCATCTCGCCCGGATCCACATCGTGCAGGTACACTGCGCCGATCAGATCGAACGCGCAAGTCTCGGACGCGAACACGTAGCACTTCCGCCCGCCGGAAATCTCCATCTCCCCGACCGCGAGCGGGCGAAAGCCGTGCGGATCGCGCGCCACGATCACGCGGTCCTGCGCCAGGAACACCAGCGAGAAGGCGCCTTCGAGCTGCAGCAGCGCTTCGCGCAGAGCCCCCGCCAGCGTCCGCTCGGAGGAGTGCGCCATCATGTGCAGGATAACTTCGGTGTCGCTCGATGCCTGGAAAATGGCGCCCCGGCGTTCCAGCATTTTGCGGAGCTCGGTCGCGTTCGTGATGTTGCCGTTGTGCGCGACCGCGACGCGGCCTTTGTTGCAGGCCACGGAAAAGGGCTGCGCGTTCAGGATTACCGTATCGCCGGCGGTCGAATAGCGGGTATGGCCGATCGCCAACTCGCCCGGCAGCGTCGCCAGCACGGGCTTGGTGAAAATGTCGGCCACATGGCCCATCGCCTTGTGGGTGAAAATTTCGGCGCCGTTGGTCGTGCAGATGCCGGCCGACTCCTGCCCGCGGTGTTGCAGGGCGTAGAGTCCCAGGTAGGCGAGCTTGGAAGCTTCGGGGTGGCCGTAAATCGCGACGACACCGCACTCATCGTGAAAACCGTCTGACCCGTTACCCGACATAGTTTTCCAGAGCTGAATCGTAGGCAGATTTCAGAGCAGCGATGTCCCACGAGCCGAGCGTCATATTACGCTGGCGGATCTCGATCCCCTTCTCAACCAGGGCCGCGGCGCCGCCGCCTTCGGCCAGAACGGCGGCTCCGGCGGCGATCGCTGTGGCAAGCCCAAACTCGCGCGCACCAACGACTTCACCACCTGGACAACCTGCGCCGTCTCCAAACCCGAGGACGACTATAGCGGCTACCCCGGCGCCATCCAGGTGGCCTTCGGCGGCAACGACAAGCTCTACCTCTTTTGGTTGGACGAGGCCGGCATCCTGATGTATCGCGAACCGCCCGCCGGCGCGCTCACCGGTCCGCAGATCTCGCAGGTGGTCAACGGCGCCACCTTCGCCGACGGCATCGTCGCCGGCTCCTGGACCACCATCCGCGGCGTCAACCTCTCCGACCAGACCCGCACCTGGCAGGAGCGCGACTTCAATAACGGCAGCTTCCTCCCCACCAACCTCAGTGGAGTCGAAGTGAAGATCAACGGACTCCAGGCGCCCGTCTACTTCATCAGTCCCACCCAGATCAATGTGCAGGCGCCGGCCAATATCAGCGGCGCCGTCTCCGCGCAGGTGACCTTCAACGGCGCGCCCAGCAACACCATCACCGCGAATGCCGTCGCCAACGCCCCCGGACTCTTTACCTACTCCCTCGGCGGCAAGACCTTCCCGTCGGCTCTGTACAACAACACGACCACGCTGGTCGGCGACCCGGCGCTCTATCCCCAATCCGCCCGAGCCAAAGCCGGCGACATCATTCAGCTCTATGCCACCGGCCTCGGAGCCTCTCCCGCCGGCAGCATCGTCAGCTCGGTGATTCCCTTCACCAGTCCGGTGACCGTGAACCTCGGCCCGGGCACATCGGTGACCGCCTCATTTGCTGGCTTGGTCGGCGTCGGGCTCTTCCAGGTCAACTTCACCGTCCCCGCACTCCCCGACGGCGAGTACCCGCTGACCATCACGACGAACGGACGCGCCTCCCAATCGGGAGTCGTCATCCAGATCGCTCAGTAGGGCAGGCATCCGAGGACCTGTCCGCTAGCGCGGGGGCTTCACCCCAAGCCTCTCGTAAAAGTACGATTTCGGAATCGGGTTAGCGATCTTTCCAGCACAGTGGGATCCGAAGCTTGGAATTCACGTGACTTGAAGTCGCGGC
>JADMIO011000867.1_pt1 | contig 11402 bp, 11 predicted proteins | sample 8958161 | NCBI WGS metagenome assembly JADMIO01 (sample SAMN16585339, study PRJNA669376) | soil metagenome | isolation source: Crop rotation soil | place: USA: Cullars Rotation, Alabama | collected 2011
CGCGACCATGTGCATCAACTCGGCTTCGTCCGCCGCGGCCATCACAACAAAGCCGGGCAATGTCGCGAGATAAGCAACGTCGTAAGCCCCCGCGTGCGTCGGACCGTCGGCACCGACCAAACCGGCGCGGTCAATCGCAAAGCGTACCGGCAGAGATTGGATCGCAACATCGTGCACGACTTGGTCGTAGGCGCGCTGCAGGAAGGTCGAGTAGATCGCAGCAAAAGGCTTGTAGCCTTCGGTCGCCAGGCCCGCGGCGAAGGTCACACCATGCTGTTCGGCGATGCCGACATCGAAGGAGCGGTTCGGGAATTTCTTGGCAAAGAGATCAAGGCCCGTGCCTGACGGCATCGCCGCGGTGATGGCGACGATCTTGTCGTCACGCTCGGCGTGTTTGATGAGGCTTTCGGCAAAGACCTTGGTGTAGCTCGGCGCGTTCGTCGCCGATTTGCTTTGCGCGCCGGTGATGACGTCGAACTTCGAGACGCCGTGATACTTGTCGGCCGAGCTTTCGGCCGGGGCGTAGCCTTTGCCCTTTTGCGTCACCACGTGGACGATGATCGGGCTCCCGACATCGGCGTCCTGCACGTTCTTGAGGACAGGCAGCAGGTGATCGAGATTGTGGCCGTCGATCGGGCCGACATAGTAGAAGCCGAGCTCTTCGAAGAGCGTGCCGCCGGTCCACATACCGCGGGCATATTCTTCGGCGCGCCGTGCCTTCTCTTCGAAATATTTCGGCAGGCGCTTGGCGAGTTGCTTAGCGATGTCGCGAACCGTCAGATACGACTTGCCGGAGATGAGGCGCGCCAGATAGGCGCTCATCGCGCCGACGGGCGGCGCGATCGACATGTCGTTGTCGTTGAGGATGACGATGAGGCGCGAGTGCATGGCGCCCGCGTTGTTCATCGCCTCATAGGCCATGCCAGCAGACATCGCGCCGTCGCCGATCACGCAGACGATGTTGCGATGAGAGCCCGAGAGGTCGCGCGCGACCGCCATCCCGAGGCCGGCGGAAATCGAGGTTGACGAGTGCGCTGCCCCGAAGGGGTCGTAGTCGCTCTCCGCGCGCTTGGTGAAGCCGGAGAGGCCGCCGCCTTGGCGCAGCGTTCTGATGCGGTCGCGGCGGCCGGTGAGGATCTTGTGCGGATAGGCTTGATGGCCGACGTCCCAGATGACGCGGTCGTTCGGCGTATCGAAGACGTGGTGGAGAGCGACTGTCAGCTCAACAACGCCGAGCCCGGCGCCCAAATGGCCGCCGGTGACGGACACCGCATCGATGGTTTCGGTCCGCAGTTCATCGGCCAACTGGCGCAACTGATCGCGCGACAGCGCGCGCAAATCGGCTGGTACTTTGACCGTATCGAGCAGCGGGGTCTTGGACGCCATCCCCTATCTCCTAGCGCAATCCCCTGAATCTGTAATGTAGCTATGAGTCCACCCGAGGGCTGAAAAGTGGCGAAGCGGCCGCAGCCGCGCCCTTGTTCCGCCTTAGGATTTGCGGGCGACCACGAATTCGGCGATCCCGCGCAGCAAGTCGGCCTTCTCATCGAAGATTTCGAGGTGCTGCACGGCCTGGGCGGAGAGGAACTGGGCCTGCGCCCGTGCCCTTTCGGGACCCATAGCCTTAACGAGCGTCGCTTTGCCGCGGGAATGGTCTTTTCGGGTCTGCTTCCCGACATCGGCCGGATCCGCCTCCAGATCGAGAAGGTCATCGACGATCTGAAAGGCGAGACCGAGGTCCTGGGCGTAACCGGAAAGAGCTTGGCGAACCTGAGGCGAGGCCTTGCCCATGATCGCTCCTGCCTCGCAGGCGAAGGCGATAAGGGCGCCGGTCTTGAGGCGCTGGAGGCGTGTCACCGTGTTGATGTCGACCTCTTGGCCTTCGCTTGCGATGTCGATCATCTGGCCGCCGACCATGCCCTGGACGCCGGCGGCGTGAGCGAGCCGTCCGATAAGCTCGCAGCGGACGTAAGGATCGGCATGCGTCTCGGTTGCCGAGAGCAGCGCGAAGGACAGAGTGAGGAGCGCGTCGCCGGCCAGGATGGCCGTGCCCTCATCGAATTTTTTGTGCGTCGTCAGGCGGCCACGGCGGAGATCGTCATCGTCCATCGCGGGGAGATCGTCGTGCACGAGCGAATAGGCGTGAACGCATTCGATGGCGCCCGCCACGCGGCCCAGCGCGCGGCGATCGACGCCAAAGAGCCGGCCGCTCTGCAAGACAAGGAACGCACGGATGCGCTTGCCGCCTTCGAGCGTGGCGTAGCGCATGGCTTCATGGAGGCGAGACTCGGGCCCCGAAGGTTCGGGCAAGAGCGTCGAGAGCGTCTGCTCCATGAATTGGACGGCCTCGGAGAGGGCCGCTTCAATGGGGGCGCGAGACCGCCTCGGAGGAAAATTTGAGACCATGAATCGTTACTCGAAATTGGCGCGTTCGGTGGAAACGGCGGCCCCATCACCAACAACGATTTTTTCGATTCTGGCTTGCGCGTCCTTGAGCTTCTTTTCGCAGTGCGCCTTCAACGCAGCGCCGCGTTCATAAATCGAGATCGACTCTTCGAGCTCGACCTGGCCCCGTTCGAGGCGCGCGACGATTTCTTCGAGCTGCTTCAGAGCGTCCTCGAACGACAACGACTTGACATCATCGAGCGGCTTCTTCGTGTCGTTCAGGGCCATTCAATCAACCGTTCATGAGCGCGCGCACATGCGCCTTGGCCGACTCCGCCAGCGCCCGCAGGTTATAGCCACCTTCGAGAGTCGAGACGACCCGTCCTTTGCAGAGTTTTTCAGCAATTTTGCAGATTTCGGCGGTTGCCCATCCGAAATCCTCCTCAGTCAGCTTGAGATTGGCGAGCGGGTCGAGCTGATGCGCATCGAAGCCGGCGGAAATGAAAATGAAGTTCGGCGCAAATTTTTCGACGGCCGGGAAAATTTTCTCACTCATCGCGGCGCGAAACTCGTCGGTCCCGGAGCGGGGGGAGAGCTGGACGTTGAAGATGTTGTTGGCGATGCCGGTTTCGCTCTCGTCTCCCGTACCGGGATAGAGCGGCCATTGATGGGTTGAGCCAAAAAAAAGATCGGCATCGCCTTCGAACATCGCCTGCGTGCCGTTGCCGTGATGAACGTCGAAGTCGATGACGGCGATGCGCTGATGGCCATGAACGGCGCGCGCGTGCAAGGCGCCTATAGCGATATTGTTGAAGAGGCAAAAGCCCATCGCCTGAGCGGGCTCGGCGTGATGGCCGGGCGGCCTCACCGCGCAAAAGGCGTTGCGGCAGTCGCCCTTCATCACTGCGTCGACCGCTCCGACGAGGGCCCCCGCCGCGCGTAAGGCCGCTTCTCCGGAGCCCGGCGAGACGGCGGTGTCGGCATCGAGATGCGCGGCGCCCTCGCCTTCCTTCGGAATGACCTTCAGCAGCGCCTCGACATAGGGCCGCGCATGAACGCGCGAAATCTCGTCGATGGTCGCGCGCCGGGCCTCCGCGCGATAGCAACGCTGGAAGTCCGGGCCTTCAAGCGCTTGCAGCACGGCTCGCAGCCGATCGGGCGATTCGGGATGCCCGAGCGGCGGTTCGTGATAAAGGCAGGCCGAATGGGTGAAGAGGCCGGTGGTCATCGGGGCACCTTATCCAACCGGCTCACGGCGAGACAACCTCGGGCTTCTTGTCCGAGCATGGCATTTGCCAGCCTGGCCTCAGCCCTTAGTGTGCCGGACCAGCGAAGAAGGGTTACTGGGATGGCAACCGTCCTCTCCAATCGCGTTGAAGACCACGGCCTTGTCAGCGCCTATTTGCTGGACGGCACGGGAACGGGCGCCGAAGCCGGTTGGACGGAGATCAAATCTTGGTCGCCGGACGGACGACCGATCTGGATCCATCTCAATCGCTCGGATGAAACCGCGAAGCAGTGGTTGCTCCATGAAGCCGGTCTCGATCTCGAAGCCGCCAATGCGCTTCTCGCTGACGATGTGAGGCCACGGGCCGAACCTCTCGGCAAGGGTCTTCTCATCAATTTGCGCGGCATCAATTTCAATCCGGGCGCCGAGCCCGAGGACATGGTCGCACTGCGCGTTTATATGGAGGGGCCACGCATCATCACGACGCGCGAGCGGCGGGTGATGGCGACGGATGATCTGCGCGCCAAGCTCGCGCAAGCGATCGGACCGAAAGACACGACGGACTGTCTGCTGCTGCTCGCGCGTGGCCTGCTGCTGCGGATCGGCGATGTGCTCGAGGAGCTCGAAGATTCGGTAGATGAGCTCGAGGACGAGGTCATCTCGGAGCGGCCGAAGCGACTGCGCGAGAAGCTCGGCCAGATCCGGCGCCGTGCGATTGCTATTCGCCGCCATCTGGCACCGCAACGCGAAGCCCTGTCACGACTGGCGACGGAAAACCACGCGCTCATCGACGACCGCGATCACGCAGTCTTGCGCGAACTCGCCGATCTGACAACGCGGTACGTCGAAGATGTGGATTCCGTTCGCGATCGCGCGGCCATCGTCTCGGAAGAATGGGCGAACAGGATCGCGGAATCTCAGCAGCGCAACAGCTATCTCTTCACAGTGGTCGCCGCGGTGATTCTGCCGCTTACGCTCATCACGAGCATTCTCGGCGTCAATGTCGGCGGCATGAACGAGGGCCGCACCACGGAAGAGTTCTGGATCCTCGTCCTCTCTCTCATCGCGATCGCACTCGTTCAGCTTGGCGTCTTCAAACTGATGAAGTGGTTCTGAGCCTGGTTAACGATCCATGCTCCTAGCTGGTTGACTGAGGACAGACCGCGACTATATTCGTTTTGAATATTCGGGACCAGATCTAAGAATGGCCGCTACGTCTCTGACTCTTGGACCACACTGGGAGAAGTTTGTTAGGCGTCAGATCGCGAGCGGGCGGTATGCGTCCGCAAGTGAAGTCATCCGCGCCGCGTTGCGCGAGCTAGAGGATCGCAGCAAGAGACTCCAGGTTCTCCGCAAGCACCTCGGCGAGGGGGCCAAGCAAGCCAAGCGCGGTGAGTTCCGCGAGTTTTCAGTTGACGATGTCGTCGCTCGTGCGGCGAAGCGCGCTCAGAAGCGGTGAGGCGGTTTCTCGTTACCCCACGTGCGCTGGCGGACCTGGATGCAATCGCGGACTACACTCTCGCGACATGGGGTGAGCGCCAAACGAAGAAGTATCTGTCCGAACTCGAGGACCGATTTGGGTATCTCGCGGTGCATCCGCGCGTTGGCCGCTTGCGCAATGAGATCGGAGAAGGTTTCCGCAGCTATCCACAAGGTTCGCACGTGATCTTCTATTTGGTCGCGCCCGACCACATAGCCATCATTGGCGTCCCTCATGGGTCCATGGATATCGAGGCCTATTTCACGAAGACCGAAGCCGAGGACTGAATGGTCCTCGCACAGCAGACCTAGCCGAAGCGACCGGTGATGTAGTCGCGGGTTTTTTCTTGTTTGGGGTTGGTGAAGAGGTCTTCGGTGTCGCCGACTTCGATCAGTTCGCCCAAGAACATGAAGGCGGTGCGCTGCGAAACGCGGGCGGCTTGCTGCATGTTGTGCGTGACGATGACGATCGTGTAGTCGCGGCGCAGCTCGTCGATCAGCTCCTCGATCTTTGAGGTGGAGATCGGGTCGAGGGCCGAGCAAGGCTCGTCCAGCAATATGATCTCCGGACTCGTGGCGATCGTGCGGGCAATGCAAAGGCGTTGCTGTTGGCCGCCCGAGAGGCTGAGGCCGCTGGCACCGAGCTTGTCCTTCACCTCTTCCCAAATCGCGGCGCGGCGCAAGGCTTTCTCAACGCGGGTGTCGAGCTCAGCTTTGGTCAGATTCTCGTAGAGGCGAATGCCGAAGGCGATGTTGTCGTAGATCGTCATCGGGAAGGGCGTCGGCTTTTGGAACACCATCCCGACCTTCGCGCGCAGCAGGTTCACGTCCTGTCGCCTGGTGAGGATGTTCTTGCCGTCGATAGTGACCTGCCCCACGGCGCGTTGATTGGGATAAAGTTCGAAGATGCGATTGAGCACGCGCAGGAGAGTCGACTTGCCGCAGCCGGAGGGGCCGATGAACGCGGTCACTTCACGCTGATTGAGGTCAAGCGAGATGCCCTTCAAAGCGCGGTTCGTTCCGTAGAAGAACTCGAGGTCGCGTATTTCGACTTTGACGTTCGAGGACGCCATTACTCTACCTCCCGCGCTCCGAAGAAGCGCGCAATGATGTTCAATGCGAGGACGGCGGCCGTGATGATTAAGGCGCCGGCCCAAGCAAGCTCCTTCCAGCTTTCGTACGGGCTGGATGCGAAGTTGAAGATGGTCACCGGCAGGCTCGCCATCGGCGCGTTCAAGTCGACGCTCCAGAAATTGTTGTTGAGCGCGGTGAAGAGCAGAGGTGCGGTCTCTCCGCTAATCCGCGCGACCGCGAGAAGAACGCCGGTGACGATGCCGGCCTGCGCGGCGCGATAGGCCACGCGTGAGATCACGTGCCAGCGCGGCGCACCCAAGGCCGTCGCCGCCTCGCGCAACGGATCGGGAATTAAGCGCAGCATGTCTTCCGTGGTGCGAACCACCACGGGGATGGCGATGATGGCGAGCGCCATTGCCCCCGCCCAACCCGAGAAGTGACCCGACGTCCTTACAAAAATCTCGTAGATGAAAAGACCGACGATGATCGATGGCGCGCTCAGCAAAATGTCATTGACGAAGCGGATGACGAGGCCCACCCGACTGTTGCGGCCGTATTCAGCAAGATAGGTGCCGGCAAGAATTCCCAGCGGCACGCTGACCGCCACGCCCAGCGACGTCATGACCAGGCTGCCGACGATCGCGTTGAGAAGCCCGCCCTCTTCTCCTGGCGGCGGAGTCATTTCGGTGAAAACCGCGAGATTGACGCTCGAGAGGCCTTCACTGAGAAGGGCGTAGAGGATGAGGAAGAGCCAGCCGAGACCGAACGCCGTCGCGACCAGGGACAAGCTCAAGAAAAATCGATTGCGGAATCGCCGACCGCGATATTTGACGGAAGAGGTCGCCATCACTTCCCCTCCCGCAACGCCAGGCGATAGAGCAAGAACCGCGCGATCGCCAACACGATGAACGTCAAGAAGAAGAGGATGAGCCCCAATTCGATCAGCGCCGAGGTATGCAGATCGCCGACCGCTTCGGCGAATTCATTGGCAATGGTCGCTGAGATCGTTGTGCCGGGTGCGATGATCGAAGCAGAGATGCGGTGCGCGTTGCCGATCACGAAGGTCACGGCCATTGTCTCGCCGAGCGCGCGACCCAGAGCGAGCATCGCTCCGCCGGTCACGCCAATGCGCGTGTAGGGCAGGATGACGTTCCACAGAACTTCCCATGTCGTTGAACCGACGCCGTAGGCCGCCTCCTTGAGCATCGGAGGCACGCTGTTGAAAACGTCGCGCGTGATCGAAGAGATGAACGGCAGGATCATCACTGCGAGAATGATTCCGGCGGTTAAGGTGCCGATCCCATACGGCGGTCCGGCGAACATCGAGGAGAGAATTGGAATGTCGCCGAAGAAGCCGATCAGCGCGGGCTGAACCGTCCGCTGCAAGAAAGGCGCGAGAACGAAAACGCCCCAGATGCCGTAAATGATGCTGGGAATGCCGGCGAGGAGTTCGACGGCAATGCCGATCGGGCGTCGCAACGGACGAGGACATTGCTCCGTCAGGAAGATCGCGATGCCGATGCCGACGGGCACCGCAATCAACATAGCGATCGCCGACGTGACGAGGGTGCCGTAGATCGGTGCTGCGGCGCCGAATTTCTCGGTCACCGGATTCCAGGCTTCCGTGTAGAGAAAACTCAGGCCGAACGCTTGAATGGACTCCCAACCGCCGACGATCAGCGAGGCTATGACTCCCCCCAGCATGATGAGGACGGTGATCGCCGCGAATTGGGTGAGCCTGTGAAAGAATTGATCGGTTAGAGCGAAACGAAGGGCCACTCCGCTGCGGTCGACCGGTCTCTCGGCCAGTTCAGCCATTCCCCTACCGTCCCCCACCCGGCTTTGAACTCTCACTTACCAACGCATTCAGATGGCAGGCAACAAAAAGGGAGGCGGATTTGGTCTCCGCCTCCCTCAAATTCAGGTCGTTATCGACGCATCACATCGAGGAGCCTTGGATCTGCGACCAGGCCTTCTCCTTGATCAGCGCAACGACGCTGTCGGGGAGCGGCACGTAGTCGAGTTTTGCGGCCATGTCGTCGCCGCTCGTATAGGCCCAGTCGAAGAATTTCAGCGCTTCGGCCGAGGCGGCCGCGTCCGTCGGCTGCTTCTGCATCAGGATAAACGTCGCACCCGTGATCGGCCACGAACCCGCACCCGGCTCATTGGTCAGCAAGACGTAGAAGCTGGGAGCGGCGGAGGCCCAATCTGCGCCCTGGGCGGCCGTCGCGAAGGCGGCTGCTTCGGGAGCCACGGTCTGCCCGTCCGCGTTGACCATGCGGGTATGGGACAGTTTGTTCTGCGTGGCATAGGCGTATTCGACGTAGCCGATGGCGCCGGCTGTTTGCGCAACGTTGCCGGCAACGCCCTCGTTGCCTTTTGCGCCAATGCCGACCGGCCAATCAACCGCCGTCGCCGACCCTACGTTCGACTTCCACTGCTCACTCACCTTCGAGAGGTAGTCGGTCAGGATGAAGGTCGTGCCCGAGCCGTCGGAACGGTGGACGACGGCAATGGCCTGCGACGGGAGGTTGACGTCGGGATTCAATTTCTTGATCGCCGGGTCGCTCCAATTCGCAATCTTGCCGAGGAAAATATCAGCCAGGGTTGCGCCGTCGAGGACGATCCCGCCAGGAGCCACGCCTTCGACATTGACCACCGGCACAACGCCGCCAATCACCGTCGGGAATTGGACGAGGCCGGCCTCATCGAGCTCTTCTTGCTTCAGCGGCATGTCGGAGGCGCCGAACGTCACCGTCTTCGCCTTGATCTGCTTGATGCCGCCGCCGGAGCCGATCGATTGATAGTTCAGCGTGCCGCCGCCCGTCGATTTATATTCGGCTGCCCACTTGGTGTAGATCGGATTGGGGAAGCTGGCGCCCGCGCCCGAGATGTCCGCCGCGAAGGCGGCTGTGGCGATGGCCGCCGCGCCGATCGCGACTGCTGCGCCGGTCAATGTCTTCATCAGTCTCATAACTGCCTCATCCTGCTGACTTCGATGAAAGGGGTACGCTTCTCAAGACCGGCTCTCGCACGCTGCCGACCCAAATCAGGACTCGGGGTCTAACAGCGGTTGGACACGCTTATGTGACAGTCTTTAGTCTTTCTCGCGAACCCTGCTTAGCCTTTGAATTCCCTGAGGAATTTATACAATGCGCTACGCGTCTAGAGAACGCAGGTGTAGCGATCCCGCCGGCGCGTGCCGGCGGGATTTGAAGGAACCCGGAACCCTTGGTTTCCGAGATCCGCGATTCTTAGAAAGCGAACTGGAGTCGGCCGGCCAGCGTGTTGAACTCCTGGCCGGAGAACTGGTTGGTCGTGCTTCCGGCGCCCAAGTTACCGGCCGCGATCTGGTCGATATCGACATCGTTGACGTCGAACATCATGCGGATGTTGTTGTTCAGGTACCAATTGATGCCGAGCGTCCAGATGTTCTGCTCACCGCCCCGAACGCCGCCCAATGGTACAGCTGCACCAACCACGCCTTCATTAAAGTTCAAGTCGGCGTTGCTGTAGCGAACCGCGAGCTCCCACGCACCCCATGAGTCGCCGCTGAGCGAGAATGGCTTGATGACTCTCGGCGTGCCCCAAACCGCGTAGTTGTTGCTCGTCGATTTGGCCGCGTAGGGTTTGCTCTCGCCCGTGATGAACCAGGACCCTTCAACGTACCAACCGCTGAACTCCGGCTCGGCCGTCGTGCCTGTGTTGAAGCGCGGGGCGTCACGGCTGGTCTGGAAGTTGAAGTATTCGCCGCCGATGTAGAAGTTTTCGAGGTTCAAGCCGGCTTCGAAGCCGTACATGAACGCACCGTCGACAGCCATCGCACAGTTGTTGTTCGCCGCCGCGAGGGCCGTACAGGTACCGCCGGCGACGTTGTTGGTCGTGATGAGAGCCGTACCGTCCGACCGCTGCTCAGGGCGATCGGAGAAGGTGAGGATGTGCGGGGGCGTGCCCTGAATGTCCAAGAGCTGCGACGCCGACGCACCAATCTGGAAGTTCGAAAGGCCATCGTTCCAAAGGCGCCATGCTGCGCGGCCGAGCCAGAAGGTCGTTTCGTCGCGGGTATCGGCTTGGCTGATCTGTTGACCCGTAAAGGCGGTCGAGATCACGACGTTGTCGCCGGGCCAAAACAGATGTTCGTGTTGATAGGTGAGTTCAACGCCGCGGCGCTTGTCGTCACCGCCGAAAGCATCTTTCGCCATCGTCACGATCGAAGCGCGCTCGATGAAAGTGATGTCGTTCGACGAAACCGTATCGGCGTAAGTGAAGATCGGCTGAATGATGCCGGCGTTGATACGCCAATCGGGATCGGGCGAGTACGCGACCCGCATCAAGTTGACGAGGCCGTTTCCTTCTGTGCCCGAGCCGCCGAAGTCAAAGCGCATTTCGTACCAGAAGTCGTTCCAGGCTTTGCCTTCGACGCCGAACTGCGCGCGCCGAATGAACGCACCGCCGGAGAGATCGCGCTGCGAGGTGGGAACGCCCGCGGCGTAGGTATCGTCCTGGAAATACGTGCCCCAATCCGCGTGGAAGCGGCCGCGAAGCGAGAGCGAGAAACGGCCGTCGCCGCTCTTCACGGTCGGACGCAGATTGTCGAAGCTCCAATTCACTTCGTCGGCGCGCTGCTCGAGCGTCGAGACGCGCGTCTTGAGTTCGCTGTCTTCGCCCGCACCCTGCTCGTCCATGCGGCGCTCGAGATCTTCGATGCGCTTCTCGAGCTCCTCGTACGAGGGCTTCATGCGGTTGCGATCGGCCCAAGCCGATTGCGAAGTGATCACCAATGCCAACAGGCTCACGCCGGTCAGCAACGTCGTTTTGGATGTCATGTCTCGCCCTCGTGCGGTTGCAAACGAAAAGGGCGAGGCACAGCCGCCAGCTTGTTGCCGGCGAAGACATTGTTGTCCCCAACCAAAACCCGCCCCCAAACTCGTGCCGGCATTGACCACACCGACGGTGACAAGGGGATATCGAGGTCATGTCAGTTTCATGACAACCGGCCGGGTGGGCCGACCCAAGGCTCGATTGATCACGCCCGTTGCGGTGCCACAACAGCGCGGACCCTCCTGTCGCGACCTGATTGTTGTTACGATGTGACAGTCGTTTTCGCGGTTCCTCGAATGTTTCGTATTCTCGCAGCGGCATCGCTCGCGATCGTCGTCCTCATCGCCGTCGCTTGGTTCGCGATCGGTCGCAACTATTACGATGCCTACTTGCTGCTCAATGACGTTGCGGCGGG
>JADMIO011227397.1_pt1 | contig 11402 bp, 14 predicted proteins | sample 8958161 | NCBI WGS metagenome assembly JADMIO01 (sample SAMN16585339, study PRJNA669376) | soil metagenome | isolation source: Crop rotation soil | place: USA: Cullars Rotation, Alabama | collected 2011
CGGCGGGCGCCCGCCCCTTGGGGACATCGATGTCGGCGGTCAGCGCCGAGCCGCCGAACAGGCGCAGGTCGATGTCCACGAACACGTGCGCCGCCACGCCCGCGGCGGCCGCCACCCGCCGCGCCGCCTCGATCTCCGCCTGGTGGCGCTGCCCGTAGCGGAAGGTCATGGCGTAGGGGTCGAACCCCTCGGCGCGGGCGATCGCCAGCACCGTCGCCGAATCGAGCCCGCCGGACAGCAGCACCACCGCCTTCGCGTTTGCCACCAGCGAACGCTACCACCGCCCCGGCACGAAGGCCGTCCGGGACCACGCGGCGTGATCCGATGGGGGCGCAGGAGTCCTGGGTAGTCGACATCAACGCCTTCATCGAGCGCTGGCGCGGAAGCGGCCTCGTGGAGGAGGAGATCCTCCGCGATCGCCTGGTGACGCCGCTCTTGCCCGGCTTCGAGCTGGACCTGCCGCGCCTGTTCGCGGGCCTCGGCTGACCGCGCGTGCCGCCGGGGCGCCGCCCGTTACGGCGCGACCGCCGGGGGCGCCGGGGCCGTCGCCGGCGCGGCCGTCACCGCCCCGCGGCGGATGAACCGGTCGAAGCAACCGTTGTTGTGAACCGCGAGGATCGCGCACGCCGCCAGGAGTCCGGCGGCGGCCAGGCCGAGGAGATAGCGCGCCCGCCGCCGCCTTGGCAGCGGACCGCGCGTCTTCTCACCGAGGCCGTCTCGCTTTCGGCGTCCGCGCGCGGGAGCCAGGGACGACCCGGCGACCAGCGCCGCGCTCCCGGTCGGCGCCAGGGTTCGCCCGCGACGCTTGCGGTGCAGCCATTGCAGAAACTCTACCGAGGTATCTCCCCGAGCATTGACGAACGGGGCCAGGTCGGACGCCAGCGCCGCCGCCGAGGCTTGCCGGTCGGCCGGATCGGGGGAGAGCGCGCGCCGGATGATCGCCGCCAGCTCCCGGGGCAGCGTCGGCCGCAGCGTCTCGATCGGCGTCGGCGGCTGGGTGAGCACGTGCAGGAGGATGGCGCTGTACGAGTCGCCGTGGTGGGGCATCTCCGCCGACAGGGCCTCGAACAGGATCACCCCCAGCGCGTAGAGGTCGGCGCGGTGATCGATCGCCTCGTCGCCGCGCGCCTGCTCCGGAGGCATGTAGTAAGGGGTGCCCATCGTGGCGCCCGCGTCCGCCCGTGGCTGCAACGACAGCGACGCCAGGTCTTTCCTGCGCATCAGCTTGGCGATGCCGAAGTCCAGCACCTTGACCAGCACGGAGCCATCGCCGTGCATGCACAGGAACAGGTTCTCGGGCTTGACGTCCCGGTGCACGATCCCCGCGGCGTGCGCCGTGCCGAGGCCACGGCAGGCCTGGATGATGATGCCCACCGCGTGCGGGACCGTCAGCGGCGCCTCCCGCGCCAGCAGCGTCGCCAGATCCTCGCCCACGAGGTGCTCCATCACGAAGTAGGGGATGCCCTTCGTCGTGTAGCCGAAGTCGACGGCGCCGGCGACGTTCTCGCTCTCGAGCGAGCCCACCGCGCGCGCCTCGTGCTGGAATCGTTCGAGGACGCCCTGGTGATCCACCAGGGCGTCGGGACGGAGGAACTTCACCGCGAAGCGCCGGCCGATCTCGGTGTGCTGCGCCTCGTAGACGGCCGCCATCCCCCCCTCGCCCATCAGGCGCACGATCCGGTACTTGCCCGCCAGCACCTCGCCAACCAGCGGAATGGAGCAGCCCCCGGCCTGCGGGCGGTGGTCCGCGTGGCACCAGCTGCACACCCGGTCGCGCGCCGTCATTGCCACGCGCGGCGTCCTCGGGCGCCGGTGTCCGCCGGCGATGGCGCGCGTCCCATGCGGCCCAGCCAGCGCCAGTGGGAGGCGAGGGCCCCGCGGAAGGTCTCGTGGGCGGTGTAGCGGACGCCGCGCGCGGCGCACACGGCCTGCACGATGCCCGCGATGTGCGGGTAGTGGACGTGGCAGATGCGCGGGAACAGGTGATGCTCGATCTGGAAGTTGAGCCCGCCCACGTACCAGCCGAGGAGGCGGTTCCCGCGGGCGAAGTCGACCGTGGTCTGAACCTGGTGCACGGCCCAGGTGTCGGACAGGCGCACGGTCCCCGGCAGGGGATCCGGAAAGTCCGCCTCCTCGACACAGTGGGCGAGCATGAAGACGAGGGCCAGCGTCGAGCCGAGCACCAGCGACGTCGTGGTGTAGAACAGCAGCACCACCCACCATCGGTGCACGAGCATCGGGACCACGAACGCCCAGCCGAAGAACAGGGCCTTGCCGCCGATGAGCTCGACCAGGCGCCCGCGGCGCGCCCGGGGGATCGGCTGGCCGGCGATGCGCGACTCGGTCACGTGCTTGAAGTCGTCGATGAAGTTCCACTTCGGGAACACCAACCAATAGAGCGGGAGGAGATAGAGCTGCTGGAAGCGATGAAAGCGGTAGCGCGGCTGCCCCGGGGACAAGCGCGCGAAGGGGGCGAAGTCGATGTCGTCGTCCGCGCCGGCGAGGTTCGTATACGTGTGGTGGGAGATGTTGTGCTTGAAGCGCCAGACGTAGGAGCTGGCCCCCAGGAAGTCGAGCGTCATGCCCATGAGCCGGTTGACGCCGCCGCGCTTCGAGTAGGCGCCGTGGTTGGCGTCGTGCTGGACGCCGAAGCCGATGCCGGCCATCGCCAGCGCCAGCGACAGTGAAAGCAGCCCGCCTTGCCACCAGGTGGTCGCGACGAAGACCAGCCCGGCGTACGAGGCGCCGAACCAGAGCAGCAACACGGCGGTCTTGGCGTGGAGGCGCGAGCCGCCCTTCGTCGACAGGCCGGTCTCCTCGAAGTAGTGGAGGACACGGCGCTTGATCTCGTCGTGGAAGCCGTTGTCGTCGGCGAACTTCGGCGTGTGGCGCCGGCCGCGTGCGCCGGTGTCCGGCGCCGGCGGAGCGTTCGCGAGGCCCGGGATCGGGCCGCGTCTGGCCTCGGCGGAGGGCAGCGGCGTCCGCACGGTGTCGCGGACCTGGGGGCGGGGAAGCGGCATGTCTATCCCCCTCGTACTTCGTCGCAGGGAATTTGACGGGTTGACTGCGCCTCGGTCTCCTCCGCTGCCGCGGAGGAGAGGGAGCCGGATCTCTCCAACCCTTCAGAATCCCTGCGATGGGGTATTAGGCCTTGGCGCCTCGCGGGCGGCGCGCGCAGTCGCGAGCGGACGGCGTCGGGAGCGGAAAATACTGGGTCGTTCACGGGGACACCTCCATTTGTGTGAGACCGCGGCGATCGATCGCCAAGGTCGAGAAGCAGGATCTCGCTCTCCTCGCGCGGGGTCAGCGAGACCGCGCGTTCGGCCGTCACGCCGGCGCCGTCGCCCGTGGAGAGGATGAAGTCGCCGCAGGCCGTCGTTCCCTTCACGACGTGGAGCCACGCGCGCCGTCCCTCGGCGAGCTCGTGGACCACGTGCTTGCCGGGGGCGAGCATGGCCGAGTACACGAGGGCGTTCTGGCGGAGGCGCAGGGATCCGCCCCGGGCGTCGGGCGAGGCGACGACGCACAGGTCACCCCGGCGCTGGGCGGTGCCGAAGCGCCGTTGCTCATGGCCGAGCTCGACGCCGGTCTCCGAGGGGTAGAGCCAGATCTGGAAGGTCTGCGCCCAGTCCGTCCGCGACGCATTCGCCTCGCTGTAGCGGACGCCGCGTTCGGCGGTCATGCGGTGGAACTCGCCTGCCTGGATGATGCCGGCGCGCCCGGTCGAGTCCTCGTAGGCGAGGGCGCCCTCGCGCACGTAGGTGATGATCTCGGCGTCGTGGAGGTGCCGGCGCCGAACGCCGGCGCCGGGCGGGTGCCGATCCTCGTTGAAGAGCTCGAGCGTGCCGAAGCCGTCCGCGAATGGGTCTGTTCCCGCCTGTTGGTGGAACGTGCGCCAGACCTCCTGCTTGCGACGCTGTTCATGGCGGCGGTCCTTGGCCCTGCGGAGCGTGATCATCGATCCTCCGTCTCCTTCCCGGCTTCAGCGCACGCTCAGTCTGGACGTCACGAACGTTTCCTTTGAGGAGGTTTCCGGACGCGCCCCGCATTTCGGCGCGGTCTTCGGCAGGTCGTGACAGCAGGTTCCGCGCCAGCGGTCGAGCTCAACGGATTCATGCACTTGAGAAGTCGAGCGGGCCGGCCGATTGCGCCGCTCAATCAAGATGAAGGCGGCGTGCCTTCAATTCGACGGAGAAGGGCGGCCGCCGCGCGCCCGGGCGGCGGAGCCTGGCGGAAAGACGATCAGCGTGACCTGGCGGGCGGCGGCCCACTCGGCCGCGAAGCCTTCGCGGCTGTTCACGCGCAGGCCGTGCGCCGGATCGAGCGTGAGGATGCGCTGCCGCTGGCGATCGAGCCCCACGACGACCTCGTAGTGAGGATAGGCCTGCCGGCCGTAGCGCTTCATCACGCCGACGAGGACGGGACGCCGCCGCCGCACCTCGCGGTCCAGGTCGCCGAGCTGGCCCTCGATGACGAAGGCCTGCAGCCCCTGCCGGCGGGCAAAGTCGCGGAGCGCCGCCGCCCTGATGCCCCGCTCGGGCGCGGCCAGCGTGGCGGCGCTGACTTCGTCGCGCGTGACCGGCAGGCCCCAGTAGCCGAGGACCATGGCCAGCGCGGCGGCGCCGCAGTCCCGGCGGGCGACTTGGCGCACCCGGGGCACGCCATCGATCACCTCCCAGTCGCCGTCGGCGGCGAGATCGGCGGGCGTGACGTTCCGGGCGGATCCCAGGTAGCAGCCGCCCACCAGGAGCGTGCCGACGACCGTCACCGGCGCGAGGCGCGCGCCCGTGGCACGCCCGCGCTTCCCGACGCCTGGTCCGGTCATGTCGTCGCGCACCGGGAGACGCCGGTCAGAGGAGAATGAGCACGATCACCACCAGCAGCACGATGATGACCGCGGTGCTGCCGATGTAGATCCCGACCTCGCCCCCCTCGAACGCGCCGAGCTCCGGAGCCGCCGCCGCTTCGCGCGCGGTGTAGTCGCGCGTGTCGGTCGAGCGATCGCCGACCGGCGCGCGTTCGGCCGGCCGCCGGCCAGACGCCTCGGCCACGGCGACCTGGACCGCGCCGCCGCCGCCCTCCGCCGCGGCGGCGGTGGGGGCCCAGGGCAGGGCCACCAGCAGCGCGCCCAACGCGCCCAGGCAACCGCAGATGAGCCTCTTCATAGGACCCTTCGCCCCTGGATCAAGCGGATCGCCACCACCACGACGGCCATGACCAGAAGGACGTGAACGAAGCCTCCCATGGTGACCGACGTGACCAGTCCGAGACCCCAAAGCACCAACAAAATTACGGCAATTGTCCAAAGCATGTTCGACCTTCCTTTTTGCGCTCCGTTTGATTTCGATCATGTCGAAGCAGTATTCGAGCCACGAATAGAACGTATACAATTCAGTCACTTGACTGTTGGCGCCGTAACGAGGCCTGGTTCATTCAATCAAGATGAAGTAGGGTGTCGCTCGTTTCGAAGGAGAGGTCCCGCAGGTGCGCGCCGACGATCTCGATCACAAGGAGTTGCTGGAGCTGGACCCCGAGGGAGGGATGATCCGCTTCGCCGGCCAGCGGGCGCTGCTGCTCGACGCGGTGGCCATGGGGCTCCTGCGCAAGTACCTGGTCGAGAACTTCGGCCTCACGGCCGCGCGCGCCGTGCTCACCCAGTTCGGCTTCGCCCACGGCTGGCGCATGGCGGAGGCCATGCAGGTCGAGTTCAAGTGGGACAGCGACGACGACTGGCGCCTCGCCGGCACCCGCATCAACGCCCTCCAGGGCTTCTTTCGCGTCGACCCCGGAAGCGAAGGCCCGCTGTCCAAGGCGGGGGCGATGGCGCTCGGGTCCTACGAGGCGGAGCAACATCTCTTGCACTTCGGCCGCTCCGACGTGCCCGCGTGCTGGACGATCAGCGGCTTCACGAGCGGCTACATCAGCCGCAGCACCGGCAAGGAGATCTACGTCCTCGAGGACCGTTGCATGGGCAAGGGGGACTCCGCCTGCCACCTGCTGGGACGCACGCGCGAGGAGTGGGGCGACGAGCACGCGGAGGAGCTGCGCTTCTTCGAGCCCGTCCGCCTCAAGCAGTGCCTCGACGTCTCGCTCGATCGCGTCACGGAGACCTTGAAGGCCACCGAACGGAAGCTGCGCGATCGCCGCCGGGCGCTGGTGCGCGTGGCGCCCGACGTCGAGGAGCCGCTGGGGATCATCGGCAAGAGCCTGGCGATGCGGACGCTGGTGGACCTGGCCCGCCGGGTGGCCAAGGTCGACGCCACGGTGCTGATCACCGGCGAGAGCGGGTCGGGCAAGGAGCGGATCGCCCGCCTCGTCCACGAGGAGTCCACGCGCGCCGCCGGGCCCTTCATCGCCATCAACTGCGGCGCCATCACCGAGACGCTGCTCGAGAGTGAGCTGTTCGGACACGCGCGCGGCGCCTTCACGGGCGCCACGCAGGACCGGCCGGGCCTGTTCGAGGCGGCCCACAGCGGCACCCTGCTGCTGGACGAGATCGGCGAGGTCTCGCCGGGCATGCAGGTCAAGCTCCTGCGCGTGCTGCAGGAGCGCGAGATCCGCCGCGTCGGCGAGAACAAGAGCCGGCGGGTCGACGTGCGCGTGGTGGCGGCGACCAACCGCGACCTCGCCCACGCCGTCGCGGGCGGCGCTTTTCGGCAGGACCTCTACTACCGGCTCAAGGTCCTCGAGCTGCACGTGCCGGCGCTCCGCGATCGCCGGGACGACGTCCTGCCGTTGGCCCGCGTGCTGCTCGCGGACGCGGCCCTGCGCATGAAGCGCAAGATCTCCGGCCTGGCGCCGGGCGGCGCCGATCAGCTGCTGCGCTACGCCTGGCCCGGGAACGTGCGCGAGCTCGAGAACGCCATGGAGCGCGCCGTCGCGCTCGCCCGCGGGAGCCGCGTGGAGATGGAGGACCTGCCCGAGGAGGTCCGCCACGCCGTTCCCATCCCCGCGGTCACCGGAGGGACGGTGCGGCCGCTCGACGAGATCGAGAAGGAGTACATCCTGTCGGCGCTGGAGCTGAACGGCGGCAACCAGACGCACACCGCCGAGCAGCTCCACATCGGCTCGGCGACACTCTATCGCAAGCTCAAGAGCTACGGCCTGATCGGCGGCAAGGGCGCCATCCGGAGGGGCGCCCCCAGCGGAGCCGCTCGGACGGCTCGCGCCTGACGCTTGCGTGAGGCCGGCTGTCGGCGCGCGCATCGATTTGGAGGGCCCCGTCCTTCAAAGTGATTGAACGGACGGTCGCGCCGGGCGGGCGGCTCCCGCCAAGCGCCCGACATCATGGGCATCGCGCGGGTGGCCCGAAAGCTGCTGTAGTGGCCTGCCGACATGGCGGACACATCGGGAGGCGGGCACGGTCGGGGCATCCACATTCCGATGTCCACCATCCTGAAGGTGATCGGGAGCGGCCTCGGCCTCTGGTGCGCTTGGTTGTTGTTGCCCGAGTTCTTGCTGTTCCTCGTGTCGCTGCTGCTGGCGGTGACGCTGTCTCCGGCGGTGCTCTGGATGGAGCGCCGGGGGATCGCCCGCAGCGCCAGCGTCGGCCTCATCGCGGCCCTCGCCGTCGGATCGCTGGTGACGTTCGCGTTCTTCGTGCTGCCGTCGTTGACCGCGGAGATGAGCACCCTCATCCGCGACGTCCCCGACTTCCGCGTCCGTATCCTCCACCGGATCCCCGAGCGGTATCCGGCGGTCCAGGCCCTGATTCGCGCGCTGTTCGAGTCGCTCTCCTCCCCCCAGGCGGTCACCATGTTCGAGCGATCGTTCGCCTGGGGGCAGAGCGCGGTCTCGGGGGTGATCGCCGCCGTCATCACGCTGGTGCTGACGCTCTACCTGCTGCTGGACGGCAGGAGCCTCTACGCCTGGCTGCTGGCCTTCGTGCCGCGCACCTACCGCGAGAAGCTGGCCACCACCATGGACGAGATCTCTCACGTGGTGCACGCCTACGTCAGCGGCCAGCTGTTCGCGGCGCTGCTGTTCGCCATCTTCACCGCCGTGCTGCTGACGGTCCTCCGCGTTCCGGCGGTGGTGCCGCTGGCCGTGATCGCCGGGGTCTGCGACATCATCCCGGTGCTGGGCATCGTGCTCGCCGCCGTGCCCGCGCTGCTGCTGGCGCTGGCGGTCTCGCCCAGCACCGCCCTGGCCGTCGGGGTGGCGTACCTGGCCTATCACCTCTTCGAGACCTACTTCCTGTTGCCGCGCATCTACGGCAACAAGCTCAAGATCTCGACGTTGTCGGTGCTGCTGGCGCTGGTCGTCGGGGGTCGGTTGCAGGGGATCATCGGGGCCGTGCTGGTGCTTCCGCTGGTGGCCGCCTACCCGATCATCGAGCGCCACTGGCTGGGCGGGTTCCTGCGGGCGCGGGTGCTCACCGACCACAAGGCGCTGGCCAAGGCCGCCGAGACCGGCAGCGACGTCGCCATCGAGGCCGTGCTCAGCGGCGAAAAACATGCGTCCGAGGGCGCGCCTCGGCAGGAGTCGGCAGTCCGATGAAGACCATGTTCACCAAGGGCGTGTCGGAGCTGGCGCGCGAGTCGGCGATCGGCCTCGGCCATCTCGTCGGCCAGCACCTCAAGATCGCGCGCCTCGAGGTGACGGCCGAGCTGCACGCCATGAGCCTGCGGGCGCGCGTGGTCGCGGTGCTGGCCACGCTGATGGTGGTCGGGTACGCCCTGGCGATGGCGGGGCTGGCGGTGGTCATCGGGGGTCACGCCGACGTGGGGGCTGCGCTGGCGCTCATCGGCGTCGCCCACGTCGGCGGCGCGGGTGCGGCCCTGGCCCTCACCGGCCGTCGGGCCCGCACCTCCACGCCGGTGGCGCACACGGAGCTGGCCGTCAGCCGCAGCCTCGCGGCGCTGGAGCGGGCGACGGCCCCCACCGTCCCCGTGGCGTTCGCCGCCGCCGGCGCCGCGAATGGGATCGATGGCGTCGATGTCCGCTGACGATGGCGGCGCCGGCCGGTCGGCGCTCGCGCGCGCGGAGGCGGAGCTCGAGCGCGCGCGCCAGACCTTCGCGCTGTCCGTGACCGCCCTCGAGCACGAGGTGGTGCGCACGCTCTCCTGGCGCGAATGGGTGCGGCGCAGGCCCGCGACGACGCTGGCCCTGGCCTTCGGTCTCGGGTTCTTGATCGGACGGCGGATCTGAGGCGACGGCCGGCGATCGACGCCGGCCATTCACACGACAACGGGGAGATGAGACATGCACACGGAGACAATCGAGCAGACGATCGACGGCGTGAACGACACGGTACGTCCCCAGATCGAGCGGGCGAAGCAGCAGGCGAGGCGGATCGGCGGCAGGGTGGTGAGCGTCATCCAGGACCACCCGGCGGCGTGCCTGCTGGGCGCGCTGGCGCTGGGGTTCGTCGTGGCCCGCGTGGCCCGGCGCCGGAGCTGACCGGTGATGACCATCGAAGCCAGTCCCGACGTCACGGTGCGAGATGTTGGCCGGCTGCTGGGCGAGACGCTGGACCTCGCCGGTCGGGTCGAGCGCAACCCCTTGGGAATGGTGGCCGGCGCGCTGGGCGTGGGGTTCGTGCTCGGCGGCGGGCTGTTCACCCGGCTGACGGCCAGGCTGCTGGGCGTCGGCCTGCGGGTTGGCCTGATGGCGGCGCTGCCCATCCTCGAAGAGCAGATCGTCCGCGCGGTCAAGCGGACGCCAACGATCGACGGCGATCGCGCTTCCAACGCCGCTCCCTCAGTTTGAACGAGCAGGCTCTCCATATTGACTGAAGACGCCGGCGGTCCGGGAGCGCCGTTGCCACAAGCAGACGAGCCCGCTGGCATTTCATCCTTGGCCCGAAAGCTGCTGTGGTGCCGGTGAGATTGTCGGGCGCCGCCCGGGGAGGCGGCGCCCGAACGAACGGCTGAGTGGAGATGTTCTCCGCCAGAACCATCAACGCGGAGACACGATGAAACGAAAATTATTGGCGACGTTCGCAACCAAGGCGGCAATCATGAGGGTGGGGGTGGGGGCGGCGCTGCTGTTGCTGGCCCCGCTTGCCGTCGCCGAGGAGAGCGCCGCCGAGACGACGACGTCGAGCCGCAGCTACGTGCCGGCGCGCGCGGGTGACTTCGCGCTGCGACTGGAGCCGGGCATGGCGCTGCCGCTGACCGATCCGCAGTCGGGGATCTACAACCTCGGCGGTGGGCAGACCGTCAAGGCGCTCTGGGGTTTGAATCGGTACCTGGACGTCGGGCCGAGCGCGACCTTCCTGGCGCTGCCCGCCGAGACGCTGCTGAGTGATCACGGCACGGCGTGGGCCTTCGGTGGAAGCTTGCGGCTCAAGCGGCCGCACGACGCTCCCGACGGCGACCGCTTGCACGCGCTGTCGCCGTGGGTGGACGTGGACGCGCTCTACGTGCGCAGCGGGCCGCTCAGCCGGCCCGGTCTCGCGGCGGCGGCGGGCCTGTCGGTGCCGCTGGGGGCGTCGCGGGTGTTCTGGCTCGGCCCGTTCGTGCGGTACCTGCAGATCTTGCAGGGGGATCGCGCCGGCTTCGACAACCGCGACGCCAAGATCTTGAGCTTGGGCCTCAGCCTGGAGGTCGGCTCCGGTGTCCAGCGTGAGCCCGAGGCCGTCGCGGTCGTCGCGCCGCGCACCATCATCGTCAACAAGGAGGTGGCGATCTGCTCCGACCGGGACAAGGACCAGGTCCCCGACATGGCGGACCGCTGTCCCGACATCGCGGGCCCCGTGGAGAGCGGGGGCTGTCCGACGTACGAGAAGCTCGTCGTCAAGAAGGAGAAGCTCGAGCTCAAGGAGAGGCTCTACTTCGCCTGGAACCAGGACACGCTGCAAGAGGCGTCTTTCCCAGCGCTCGACGAGGTGGTGCAGGCGCTGAAGGACAATCGGGGATTCCAGGTCATGGTCGAAGGCCACGCCTCCTCGGAGGGAGCGGGCGATCGAAACCAGTCGCTGTCCGAGAAGCGAGCGGAGGCGGTGCTCGACTACCTGGTGGAGCACGGCATCGCTAGGAGCCGACTCGATTCGAAGGGGTTGTCATCTTCCGTTCCGGCGGACACCAACGCCACGCTCACCGGCCGGGTCAACAACCGCCGGGTCGAGTTCGTTGTCGACTTCACGATTGTCAATGATGGGAGCAAGTAACATGAAGGTCCTCACGAGGCGCGGGTTGTCGGGGTCGTCGTTGCTGGTGCCGTTGGCGGCGCTGGCCTTCGCCGGATGCGGGCAGCAGCTGGTGGAGTTCGCGGATGGGGCCAGTGTCCAGACCGGCAGCGGCGGCGGCGCCGCGGGGGTCGACGGCGGAAGCGCCGATACCGGGGCGGGTAGCGGCGGGAACGGCGGCGGCGGGAACGCCAGCGGCGGTAGGGCGGGCACGGGCGGGAACGGCGGCGGCGGGATGGGGGGCAGCGGGATGGCCACCGGCGGTAACGGC
>JADMIO010647658.1_pt1 | contig 11400 bp, 7 predicted proteins | sample 8958161 | NCBI WGS metagenome assembly JADMIO01 (sample SAMN16585339, study PRJNA669376) | soil metagenome | isolation source: Crop rotation soil | place: USA: Cullars Rotation, Alabama | collected 2011
GACTTGCGTCGATCGCGCAGCGCCTGGGTCAGCTCCTCGGTGCGCGCCCCGGAAAACTCGGCGAGGCACTGCGCGCGAACGGGAGCCCAGAGCGGCCCCTCCTTTCCACGGTTGCGGCGCCGGCACTCGGTGTCCCGGTACACGAGCCACGCCCGCTGTGCGGCGCGCAGCTGCTGCACCGACTCGGGCTCCCGGGCGCCCGGCGCGGTTCCCGCTTCGCGCTTCATGTCGGCGATCAGTGCCTGGTAGGATCGGTCCAGGCCGACGTCGGAGCGGGCCAGATGCATCATCAGGCATCGCCGCTGGTTCGGAGCGGTGGGCGACGAACACGGAACCTCGCTGCCCGCTGGCGGCAGGGACGCGCCCGGCACGGTCGAGAGGATCGAGACGGCCTCGCGGGATGGAAGCGGAGACGGCGGTGCAGCGCTCGCGGGCGCAGGCCGGCTCGTGGCCGTCCGGGGAGCAGGCGCCGCCGGAAGCTTCCGGGTCGGGACAGGGTCGGGATGAATCGTGGCCGGCGCGGGGCGCATCGGCGCCGGGGTCGCCGGGGTCACCGGGGTCACCGGGGTCACCGGGGTCGACCGGGTCGGCGATGACGCGGGTGCCGAGTCCGAGCGCGCGACGCGCATCGGTACGGCTGGCGTCGGGGTCGCGGCGGCGACGGGAGCCGCCGCGTCGACCGGGGGCATCGCGGAGTCGGGGTCGAACGCCATCGCGACATCCGCTGCTTCGGCGAAGGCCGAAGTGTCGGCCTGCTTGAGCTCGCTGGCGAGCGAGCTGTCGCGGGCGAGGACCTCGCCGGGCGACTGTTCCTGGGTGTCGCCTCCGCTGCAGCCGGCGGCGATCGCCACGATCGCCAGGGCGGAGAGAATGCGAATGTGCATCGGTCAGCCGATCCGGTGGGAGTCGATCGGCTCTCATGCGATTCCTGCGCCGCGCTCCCGGCTCCTGCCGGGTGATCGCGGATGTGCCGACCTCGCGCGCGGCCCTCACGTCGGGCCGCCGCGCGAGATCAGGAGGCCATGCGGCGATGCTCGCGGTACGTGCTGCGACCGATCGCGAACTCCGTCCAGCGCTCGACCGCTTCGTCGAGCTGCGCCATCGTCATGTTCGGCCCGTCGGCGATCAGCGCGGCGCGATAGGCGGCGATCAGCTCGATGCGCTTCTGCTCGAGCCAGTCCAGCATCGACTCCTGATTCTGGGGTAGTGCTCTCCGCTTCTTCATGAAACACCCTCCGGTGGCAAAGCGAGAAAAGTGTGGCGAAACGGCCCTCGTGTTCTAACGGACGCGACAATGTCAAGGGGGTAACGGAGGGGTCAACGAATTTGCTTCCTTTCACATGGGTGGCTCCTGCCCGGCCGGAAACGTCCAGTCAGGAGGTTGGGCCCCCGACCGCTAGATCAGCCGGACACGGCCGTGTGCACATCCGTTGGAGAGCACGCGGTCTGCTCTTCTCCGTCGATCCTATGGCCACGTCCGACCACGACGGGCTCCCCTCCCCCGAGCCTCAGGCAGTCGATTTCGCGCAGTACCGCGCGCGTCGCGTGCGCATGCGTCTGCTCGAGCTGCTCGATTCGCTGATCGCATCGATCGAGCGTCGAGATCAGCAGGCCGTCTGGGACGTGCTCGACGAGGAAGAAGCGAACCGGTGGTTCACCTCGGGACTGCGCGAAGAGGCGCTGACGATCGTGCGACTCCCCGCGACGTCGCTCCGCGCCCCGCTCCGCATTTATCGCTTCTACCACGAGATCCTTCAGCTCGGCGACGAGCCGCTCGAACGCACCGCCGACACGTCGCAGCTCGGGCTGGAGCTGGACGCCGCCGACGCCGGCCGCCCCGTCCTCCCCTTCCCCGACCCCACCGCCCCGAGAAAGGACCGGCGGCGCGGCGGCGGGGACAGGCGGCGCTCCGGATCGCGCTGAGCCGTTCGGCGGCGTACCGCGGACAGGTCGCCCATTGCCATCGCGGGCGAGGGGCGGAAGCTTTTCGGCATGCGCGCCACCCCCCCATTCGCGACTGAGAGCGCCGCACCGCGAGCCGGTCCGCTCTTTCCGCTGCCCCTGTCCGGCCGGCAACGCGAACACGCGTCGCTCCTGGCACGCCTGGATTCGGCACGAGCCGGAGTCGGAACCACGACGCTCGTCACCGGCTCGCAGGGCATCGGCAAGTCGCGGCTCGTCGCCGCCGTCGCCGAGGTAGCGCGCCGCCAGGGTTGGCTGGTCGCCGTCGGCCGAGCGTACCCGGTGGAAACGGGCGTGCCGTACGCGATCTTCGCCGACGCCCTCACCCCGGTGGTGCGCGGCCTCACCCCGGCGTCGCTGGCCGTGCTGACGCGAGGCGAGTCCAACATGCTGGCAGGCATCTGCCCCGCATTCAGCCCGGTGGGGCCGCCCGCTGCCGACTCGTCCGACGCGAAGGCTCGGCTCCTCTGGAGCTTCGCGCAGTTTCTCGCGCAGCTCTCGGCCCAGCGCCCGCTGCTCCTGGTGTTGGAGAACCTGCACTGGGCGGATCCGTCGTCGCTCGAGCTGCTGCACTTCGTCGCCCGTCAGGCGGCCGACCAGCGTGTGGCGATCCTGTGCACGTACAACGACGCTCCGCCCGACGCCGGATCGGCGCTTCGCGCGACCACGCAGTCGCTCGTGTCCGGGGACGCCGCGTCGGTCATTCGGCTGGAACCGCTCGATGCCGACGCGCTGCACGCCCTCATCCGCACCGCCTTCGACGCGGACGATGCATCGGCACGCATGCTCTCGGGACGACTGTTCGCCTGGACGCGCGGAAATCCGTTCTTCGTCGAGGAAATCCTCAAGGCGCTGGTGCACGCGGGCGCGCTCTACCAGTCCGCCGGCATCTGGCACGGATGGGAGGCCGAGCCGCCGGGGCTCCCGCGTTCGATCCGCGACGCGCTCGCCGACCGCCTCGCTCGACTGTCCCACGCGGCGCGCTCGCTCGCCAATCTCGCGGCGGTGATCGGCACGCGCACGTCGCACGACGTGCTCGCGGCGGTGTTGGACGAGGGCGACCTGCTCTCCTCGCTCGACGAGCTCAGAATCAACGGAGTGCTCGTCGAGGAAGCCGAGTCGACCGGCGGCATCCGGTACGAGTTCACCCATCCGCTCGTGCGAGAGGTACTGTATGCGGAGCTCGGCATCGCCCGATGCCGGCTGCTGCACGCCAAGGTGGCGGAGGGACTCGAACGCCTGTACGGCGCATCCGCCGATGCGCACGCCGACGAGCTCGCGTTTCATTTCGCCCGGGTGGAATCGCGGGTCGTCTCCGCCAAGGCGGTACGATACCTCGCCGTGGCGGGGCGCGCCGCGATCGCGCGACACGCCAATCGCGAGGCGGCCGACTACCTCGCCGCGGCGCTGGATCTCTGCGATCGTTCGTCCGTCGCGTCGGACGATGCCGTCGATGCCGAAGCCTTGGCGGAGGACCTGGCGCGCGTGCGGCAGCGTCTCGGAGACTACGCTGGCGCGACGCCGCTGTGGAATCGGGTGAAGGCAGTGGCCGCACGGAATGGCGATCACCAGCGGCTGGCGGAGATCGAGCGGCGACTGGGGCTCGCTGCGTTCTGGAGCGGGAGCTACGAGGAGGCGATGCGCCGGCTCGGAGCCGCGCTCGATGCTGCCGCTCGCGCGCGCGATCCGCGTTGCGCGGGCGATGACGCTCCAGTCCCTCGGCGATCGCGCTGCGGCGCGTGCGGAGGTGGACGCCGCGCTCGCCATCGCCGATCGAGTCGGCGATGCCGGTGTGCTGGCCCGCGTTCACCGCGCGTCGCTGCTGCTCCACACCTTCGTCGGTCCGGCCGAACGGGCAGAAGCGGACGGCGTGCGCGCGATCTCGTTCGCCGAGTCGGCCGGTGAGCAGGGAGTCGCGTGGTCGGCCCACTGGGCGATGGCCATGCTCGGCGGCCTGTCGGGAAACGGCGCGGCGATGACGCGCCATCTCGCCGAGGGCGAGCGCCTGGCCGAGTCGCTCGGCTCGCCGGTGCTGCGATGCTGGATGGCCGAGATAGCCGTCGAATACGCGTCCGGCGCCGGCGAGTGGAACGCCGGGCTCGCGCTCGCCGAGCGTACGATCCCGCTGGCGAAGGCCCTTGGCCAGCGAGTGCTGCTCCCTCGCCTTCTCGTGTGGGCGGCCCTGTTTCACCTGAACCGCGGAGCGACCGCCCGCGCCAGGGAATATCTGGACGAGGCGTCGCGCATCACCGGCGACGCGGGGAGTGGGCTGCTCGACGTGCACTCGGCGGCGCCCGTGCACGCCGGGCTGGTAGCCTATCACGTCGCCATCGGTGAGCATGGCCGTGCGGTGGAGCTCGGGGAACGGGGGCTCGCGGCCGTCGATCGCACGGGTGCCATCGCGTGGGCCGTGCACCGACTGCTGCCCGGCATCATCGAGGCCGCACTGTGGATGCGCGACCTGGAGACCGCCGAGCGGTATCGTGACCGGCTTCGACGCGATTCGCGGCAGCTCGGCCACCGCCTCGGGCTCGCCCAGGCCGACACGTGCGATGCGCTCATCCGGATGTTGCGGCAGGATTTCGCCGGCGCCATCCCGCTGCTCCGCGACGGCGCTCATGCCATGGACCGGGTGCCGTGGGTCCTCGATGCCGCGCGGGCGCGCCGCAATCTTGGCTGGGCCCTCGCCATGTCCGGCGACCGGGACTCGGCGGCGCGCGAGCTTCGCCAGGCGCACGAGGCGCTGCTTCGGCTCGGCGCGGAGCCCGAGCTCGGTCGTACCCGCGACGTGATGCGCGAGCTGGGCCTCCGGCTGCCGGCCCGCGCCCAGAGCGCGGGGGTCGGAGCGCTGACGGGTCGCGAGCTGGACGTCGCTCGCCTCGCGGCCGAGCACAAGTCAAACAAGGAGATCGCCTCGTCGCTCGGCATCTCGGCACGCACGGTCAGCACCCACCTCTCCAACATCTTCGAGAAGCTCGAGGTCGCCTCTCGAGGGCAGCTGGCTGACGCCGTGAGGCGAGAGGATTTCGGCGCGAGCTGAGCAGCCGTCCCGCGTCGACACGTTCTACGTACATCCGGACCGCCGTCTACGTCATTCGTACGAGGGTCCCGATTCCCGGCACGAGCGAAACTCCCGTCGCCTCGCCGGAACCCGCCCGGCGGGCGACGCGCCACGGATGCGGCGCGCCCACTTCGGCCCGAATCGGAGTCCCCATGCGCCGCCACTTGCTGCTCCCCGTCGCCGCCGTCCTTCTGTCCGCCTGCGGCGAGCAGAACCCCGTGATGCCCTCCTTCGCGCCGTCGGCAGCGAGCCGGCTCGAGTCATCCGCCAACTGGTCCCGCGTCGTGGAGGGCGAGACCGGTCCAGGCTCGCGCTACGCCTTGTACATGCCTGCCGCCTGGAACGGCACCGTCGTCTACTATGCGCACGGCATCAAGCCCGCCTTCGCGCCGGTGGAGCTGCCGACCGGCGACGGCTTCCCGGCCGTCCGCGACGCGCTCGGCGCACGCGGCTACGCGGTGGCGTATTCCAGCTTCTCCGAGAACGGCTGGGCGCAGAAGGACGGCGTGCAGCGCACCCATCAGCTGCGCGGGCTGTTCACGTCGGCGTTCGAGGCACCGTCGCGCAGCCTGCTCGTGGGCACGTCGCTCGGGGGGCTCGTCGTGCAGCAGCTCGCCGAGCAGCACCCCAGCCAGTACGACGGCGTCCTCGCGATGTGCGCGCCGCTCGGCGGTGCCGCGACGGAGCTCGCGTACGTCGCGGACGTGCGCGTGCTGTTCGACTTCTTCTATCCCGGCGTGGTGCCGGGTGACGTGTTGAGCGTGCCGCCGGGAGTGGACTTCGATCGCGACGTCCAGCCGCGGGTGATCGCCGCCGTCCTGGCGAATCCCTCTGGCCTTGGCGCGATTGCCCGGATGGCGCAGACGCCGCTCGCCGGGAACGACGCCATGGAGCTGCTGACGTCGCTCATCTACGCCCTCAAGTACGACTTCATCGGCATCGATGATTTCCTCGGACGGACCCACGGTCATTCGATGTACGACAACTCGGCGACGGTCTATGCCGCTGCGGCGCCAGGGCTGCTGCCCGATGCCCTCGTGGCCGCCGTGAATCGCGGAGTCGGACGATTCTCCTCCACGCCGGACGCGGAACGGTACGTGGAGAAGTATTTCCGGCCGTCGGGCAGCCTCTCGCTTCCGACGTTGACCCTGCACACGACCCGCGATCCACTCGTCCCGGTCTTTCACGAGGCGCTGTTCTCACAGCGTGTGACGGCGGCCGGCGCGGCGGACAAGCTGCTCCAGCGCACTGCTCCCGGCTTCGGACACTGCACGTTCACCACGGAGCAGATGGTGGACGGCGTCGAATCGCTGGCGCGGTGGGTGGAGTCGGGGAGCAGGCCGACCGGATGATGGCCGGAGCCGCCGGCGCCCACTCGGGCGCCGGTGGCGCCTATCGCGCCCGCGCCCGGCGCGTAGATTCGCCGTGCAGCTGGCCAGCGCTATTCGCGCTCCACACCCGCCAGCGCGCGCGACCCCGGGGACGGCATGGCGCGGCGACCCGTTTCACCATGGCTGCGGTACCTGACGCGCACCGCCGTTCTCGGTGCGTGCCTCGTCGCGCCGTCGACGGATGCGCTCTCCGCGCAGCAGTCGCTGGACCGGGAGACGATCGGCACCCAGCCGACGTGCGCGCCGATGAAGACGGCGCTCGTCCTCGCCGGCGGAGGCGCCAAGGGCGCCGCCCACATCGGCGTGATCAAGGTGCTCGACAGCCTGGGTATCCACCCCGACGTCGTGGTGGGCACCAGCATCGGGTCGATCATCGGTGCGCTGTACGCGAGCGGGTACAACGGCCGGCAGATCGATTCGCTCAGCAGCGCGCTCCCGATCGGCAGCCTGTTCCAGAGCTATCGCCCGCGGCTTCCTCCCCTCGTGGGAGTCGGGCTGCACCCCTTCATGGTGTGGGAGACGGCGGGCGGCCAGCTCACGCTGCAGAATGGCTCGCTTTACGAAGGCGACGTCGTTGCGTTGATCAACGCGATGATGCTGCGCGGCAACCTCGCGGCTCGCGGCGACTTCGACTCCCTGCCCGTGCCCTTCCGCGCAATCGCGGCCGACCTGGCGACGAAGGATCTCGTGGTGCTCGGAACCGGCGACCTCGCGCAGGCGGTGCGCGCGAGCTTCGCCATCCCCCTCGTCTTCACTCCGGTCCGCATCGGGGACCGCATGCTCGTGGACGGCGGGCTCGCACTGAACGTGCCGATCAGCGTGGCGCGCGAGCTGGGCGCCGAGCGGGTGATCGTGTCGCGGCTCGACAACACCCGCGACTCCCTGCCGGCGGTGGGCTCGACGCTCAGCACCGCCAACTCGCTCATCGGGTTCCTCTTTCTCCAGAAGCCGGATTCGCTGCGGACCGGCGACGTGATGGTCTCGACGAGGGTCGCGCAGTACGGCCAGCTCGACTTCGCGCCCGCGCAGATCACGAGCCTGGTGCAGCTCGGATACGATCAGACCGCGCGAGCGATGCGTGATGCGTCGTGTCTCCCCCCGTCCACTCCGCCTCCGCGCCCCGTCCCGCTGCCCACGAGCGTCGGGGAGGTCACGCCGACGGCGGCCTTCGTCGCCGACGCCGTCGTCGAGCTGCGGGTGCTGGGACTGCGACCCGGTCGGGCGCTCGCCGTCGATTCGCTTCGTCGCGACGTGCAGCGCGCGTCGTACTCCGACCCGTACGAAGGAGTCTGGCTCAATCCGGAGCGCCAGGACTCCTCGCGGGTCGCGTTTCGCCCCCTGTTCCTCGATCGGCCGAGACTCAGCCTGGGGGTGGGCGTCGACTACGTGAGCTCGGTGGGCGCGCATCTCTGGCTGGGCGGCATCGACCGCACGGTGTTCGGCACGCTCGCCGAGGGCACCGCCCTGCTCGAGCTGAGCGAAGTCCGTCAGCAGATCGAGCTCGGTGTGCGGCGCACCACGCCGTTCATGGGCTTCACGACCCACCCGACGCTGCGCCTGACCGCCGCGCGCGAGCAGGTCCGCTCCTTCGACGGACCCGATCCGCTGCCGCCGCGCGAGGTGGACGAAGCGCGTCTGCTGCTGGGATTCGAGCGCGCGCTGTCGTGGCGCGGGCGCTACCGCTGGGGGATCGAGACCCACGCGTGGAAGCTGCGCGACGAAGCGCCGCTGAACGCCGTAGGCCTGCGTGGGCAGTTCTGGTGGCTGCGCGACAACGGCACTCCCATCGTCACGGTCGACGGAGACTTCAACACCCGGTACGAGCGATTCCTCCTGACGGCGAACAAGGAGTGGCACTTCCGCGACCGCTACACGCTGATCCCGCGGATTCGGATCGGGATCGGACATTCCCTGCCCTTCCACCTCACCTTTCCGCTCGGGGCCTACGAGAGCTTCCCCGGCTTCCGGGTGGCGGAGGAACGCTCGTCGGTGGAGAACGTCACCGCGTGGACCTTCAAGTACCGCCTTGCAGGTCCCCTGCACCTCGTGATCGAGAGTGCGGGTGCCGCGATGGCGGACGAGGATCCGCTCACCGGCAGCTACATCGAGCGGCCGGTGATCGGCGGCGAAGCGCTGGGGCTGGAGCTCGCCACACCGGTGGGTCCCGTCCGGCTGAGCTACGGACACAACACCATCGGTCGCAAGCAGGCGATGTTCACGATCGGCGCATGGCAATAGGAGCGGAGGGGCTGCAGATGCGCGGGCTCGACGCCTCCTGCTGATCGCGCTCGGCATCGCCGCATTCGTGTCCGCGCTGATGATGATCGGCGTCGACACGTCTCCGCTGCCCTCCCAGCCCCGGCCGTACTCGGGATACGAAGCCGCGGTGCTGGCCTTCGACTCCGTCCGAGCCGCCGAGGGGCCGATCGTGACTCGCGACGGAGGCTCCCTGCTGTACGTCCACGGCCACCGGACGCCGCGATCGATCCTCCTGCTGCACGGGCTCACCAACTCGCCGCGCCAGTTCCGGGAGCTCGCCGAACAGTTTCACCTGCGCGGCTACAACGTGCTGGTGCCGCGACTCCCGCTCCATGGGCTGCTCCCGGGCGACGTCGCGGTGCTCGGTGCGCTGACGGCCGAACAGCTGCGCGACTTCGGCGATCGCTCCGTGGACATCGCCGCCGCGCTCGGCGATACCCTGCTGGTGCTCGGGCTGTCCACGGGGGGAAATGTGGCGGGATGGATCGCCCTTCATCGGGCCGAGGCGGCGCGCATCGTCGTGGTGGCGCCGGCGATTCGGCTCGCCCGGATTCCCGGCCCGCTCGTCGGTCCGACGATGAACCTGCTGGACCGGGTGCCCAGCATGACCATCCGCCAGCAGGCCGACTCGACCCGTCCGCACGCGTACTTCGGCGTCTCGACGCGGGCCCTCGCCGAGACCTTTCGCTTCGGGGCGTCGGTGGCCCAGGAGGCGGCGCAGGCCGCGCCCGTCGTCCGCGAGCTGACGCTGGTCACCAACGCGAACGACCATACGGTCGACGAAGGCGCGGCCCTCGCGCTGGCGAATGCGTGGGCCGGGCATCCCGGGATCCGGGTCGGCCGGTTCAGGTTCGACGAAACGCTGGGCCTGCCGCACGACGTGGTGGATGCGACCCAGCGCTGCGGGCGCCCCGACCTCGTGTACCCGGTGCTGATCGCGCTGGTCGAGCGGGCGGAAGTCCCGGCGACCCCAGCCGACGAGAGAGGTTGCACGGCCGCGGCCCGACGCTGAGCTCCGCGCGCTCCGCGCCTTGCCCAACTGTGACGCGCGAAACATGTTCGGGGTGGATACTACATCACCCCTCGCGCCGCCCACTGCTCGACTCCGGCGCGCCCGCACGGCCCAACGCCGTCGTCCGCGACGCAGCGATCCCGGCACGAGCCACGTAGTCCGCCATTCGGTCGCACGCGCCGCCACGCGTGGCGGTGCCGATGCCGTTCTCGTCGCGCCCATTGGCGCCCGCGCTCGAGCCAGACATCATCTTGCCCGAAGCACCACCACCCGCATCATCCATTCAGGAGGGTCGATGTTGAAGCGAACGGTCTCTCGACGATATCTGCTGCCACTCATCGCGCTGCTCTGCGCCGGCCCGGCGGCCGCCCAGGGCACGGGCGCGACCATGAGGGGCCAGGTCACCGACTCCGCCGGCCGGCGACCGCTCGCGGATGCCGAGGTGTACGTCGTGACCGATGCCGGAACGATCGCCCGCAGCGCGCGGACGAATGCGGCCGGCCAGTATTCGATGGTCGGCGTGCCGGCCGGTACCCACACCGCGCGGGTGCGCCTCGTGGGATTCGCGCCGCGGGCGCAGCGCGTCACCCTCGCCGACGGCCAGACCGCGGTCGTGGACTTCGTCCTCGGCGAGCGACTCACCCAGCTCAATGAAGTCGTCGTCACCGGAACGGGCGGCGTGAGCCAGCGCCGCGCCGTCGGCAACGTGATCGAGACGATCAAGGCCGAGGACGTGCTCGCGGTCGCACCGGCGCGCAGCGTGGAGCAGCTCGTCGGCGCGCGCACACCGGGGCTCATCGTGCTGCCGGCCACCGGCCAGGTCAGCACGGGCGCGCAGCTCCGCGTGCGCGGCGCCAGCAGCCTCTCGCTCAGCAACGAGCCGCTCCTGTACATCGACGGCGTTCGCATGGACGCGAACGCGAGCCGCGGACAGGCGCAGCGCGGCGGCGCCGGCGCGAGCCGCCTGAACGACATCAACCCGGAAGACATCGAGAGCATCGAAGTGCTCAAGGGTCCCGCCGCCTCGACGCTGTACGGCACCGAGGCGTCCAACGGCGTGATCCAGATCATCACGAAGCGCGGCCGCTCGGGCGCCACGAGCTTCGGCTTCACGACGCGCCAGGGGACCAACTGGCTGGCGAACCCCGAGGGACGCGCCGGCCTCCTGTACGGCCGCTCCTGCGCGACGTGCCCGATCGAGAGCATCAATCTCTACCAGCACGAGATCGAGAATGGCAACGGCCCCATCTTCACCAACGGGCGGAACCAGGGCTACAACCTCAACCTGAACGGCGGCACCGACAACAACCGCTACTACATGTCCGCGTCGTACGACGACGACGTGGGCATCGTGAAGCACAACTGGGACAAGAAGTTCAGCGGGCGCGCCAACGTCGATGCCGGCGTGGGGGCCAAGCTGCGCCTCCAGGGAAGCCTCGGCTACATCCGCGACCGCATCCGCTTCGCCCAGCCGTCCATCGAATCGGATCCGTTCAGCAACCTGGTGTGGGGCACGCCGCTCACCGTGGGCACCGGCAAGCGCGGGTTCGGCTTCACGCCGCCCGAGGAGTGGTCCACGATCGAGAGTCACGGCGACAACGACCGCACGACCATCAGCCTCACGGCGATGTACGAGCCGCTGTCGTGGCTGTCGCACCGCCTGGTCACGGGTCTCGACGTGAACGCCGAGAACAACTGGCTGCTGTTCCCGCGCC
>JADMIO011222269.1_pt1 | contig 11400 bp, 6 predicted proteins | sample 8958161 | NCBI WGS metagenome assembly JADMIO01 (sample SAMN16585339, study PRJNA669376) | soil metagenome | isolation source: Crop rotation soil | place: USA: Cullars Rotation, Alabama | collected 2011
CCCGCCTTGAGCGGGAGTATTATCGCCGCCGACCCGATGTGGGTGATCCCAACCAATTGGTTAGTTTTGGCACGAGCGGCCACCGTGGCTCGCCCCTGCTGGGTACATTCACCGAGGCGCATGTACTCGCGATAACGCAAGCGATTTGCGACTATCGGCGCGCGTACGCAACCGAAGGCCCACTATACGTCGGCAAGGACACGCATGCACTGTCCGGCCCGGCCCAACGCACTGCCCTTGAGGTCCTGGCGGCTAACCGCGTGGAGACCGTAATTCAGGAAGGCGACGGAGTAACTCCGACGCCGGTGATTTCGCGGGCCATCCTCGTCTATAACCAGCTACGCCGCAAGCATCTGGCAGACGGCATAGTAATCACCCCCTCGCACAACCCGCCTGAGGATGGCGGTTTCAAATACAACCCGACGAACGGTGGCCCGGCCGATACTAACATCACCCGGTTAGTCCAAGATCGCGCCAACGAGTTGCTTAGAAGCGGCAACGCCGGGGTGAAGCGCGTCTCATTTGAAAAGGCGAAAAAAGCGAGGACGACACGCGAGGAGAACTTCGTCTTGCCGTACGTGCGCGACTTGGCCAGCGTCGTGGACATGGAAGCCATCGCGAGTTCCGGGTTCAAGCTGGTAGTCGATCCGCTCGGGGGAGCCGCGCTGCCGTATTGGGAGCCGATCAACTCCGTGTACGGACTGGACATAGTCGTCGTCAACCCGAAACTCGACCCCACCTTCTCGTTCATGACTGTCGATCATGACGGCCGGATCCGCATGGACTGCTCGAGTCCATATGCGATGGCCGGCCTGGTTGGCATGAAGGACCGGTATCGATTGGCATTTGCTAATGACCCGGACTCCGATCGGCACGGGATCGTCACGCCCTCCACCGGTTTAATGAATCCCAACCATTATCTGGCGGTCGCCGTACGTTATCTCCTCGCACACCGTCCGCACTGGCCGCGCCAGGCAGCCGTCGCCAAAACGGTGGTGAGCAGCAGCATGATCGACCGGGTCGTACGCAAGGTCGGCCGGCGCCTTTGCGAGGTGCCGGTAGGCTTCAAGTGGTTCACGCCCGGCCTGTTCGACAGCTCCTATTGTTTCGGAGGTGAAGAGAGTGCCGGCGCGAGCTTCCTTCGCAGGGACGGGACGGTGTGGACGACCGACAAGGACGGCCCAGTCATGTGTCTTCTCGCGGCTGAGATTACGGCCCGCACCGGCCGCGATCCCGGTGAGCACTTTCAGGAGTTAACCGCGGAGTTCGGCACCCCATATTACACTCGCATCGATGCTCCGGCGACACCCGAGCAGAAGGCGAGACTGGAGAAGCTTTCTCCAGACGCAGTCAAGGCGTTAACGCTCGCAGGCGAGTCCATCGTCGCCAAGCTGACTCGCGCCCCGGGAAATGACGCTCCCATCGGCGGACTCAAAGTAGTTTCGGCAAATGGTTGGTTTGCCGCGCGCCCTTCCGGTACGGAGAACTTATACAAGATTTACGCGGAGAGTTTCCGCAGCGAGAATCACTTGGACGCGATCGTTGGCGAAGCTCAGGAGATGGTGAATCATGCGCTCGTCTCTTAAAAGCGACGCGCCGCAAGATCGCAAGACCCTGGGGGACATCCCGCCTTTCCCGACGGAATATCGCGCATCGGGTTTGCTGCTCCATGCTACGTCTTTGCCCTCTTCGTACGGCATCGGCGACTTGGGACGAAGTGCTTTCGCCTGGGTGAACCGCCTCCGTGAGGCAGGGCAAACGTGGTGGCAGATTTTGCCGGTTGGACCGACGGGATATGGCAACTCTCCTTACTCGTGCCTGTCTTCCTTCGCCGGCAACGGTCTCTTGGTCAGTCCGGACCTGTTAATCGATGACGGACTCCTGGACCCCAGCGATTGCCGAGGCCAATTTTCGCCAACCGCAATCGACTATGACGTCGTAATTCCATTCAAACATCGGTTATTGAAGGCCGCCTGGCAGAAGTTCCAAGCGGGGGCGCGTAAGGACCTGGCAGCGGATTATGAGGAATTCTGCCACAGACGGGCGACCTGGCTGGAAGATTACGCGCTGTATCGAGCATTGAAAGAAAAGTATAGAAGCGCGTCCTTTCTGGACTGGCCGGAAGAGCTGGTACGGCGTGACTCCTCTGCAATGGCACAAGCCAGACAAGCACTGGCGCAAGAAATCGACCACGTGCGCCTGGCGCAATTCCTGTTGTCCCGGCAGGCGCAGCAGCTGAAGGAGTATACCCGAGCCGCCGGTGTGCGGTTGATCGGAGACTTGCCCTTCTTTGTCTCTCTCGATTCCAGTGACGTTTGGGCGAACCCGGAACTCTTTGTTCTGGACGAACAACGACGTCCGCGCTTTGTGGCGGGCGTGCCGCCCGATTACTTCAGCGCACAGGGACAGCTCTGGGGCAACCCTGTGTACGATTGGGAGGCGCTTCGACGAACCGGCTACGCGTGGTACATCGACCGAATACGCGCCTTGCTGGCCCACGTGGACGTTATTCGTCTGGATCATTTCCGCGCGTTCGCGGCCGCATGGCATGTTCCGGCAGGCGCGCCGACTGCGGAATCCGGCGAATGGGTGCCCGGTCCTGGCGCTGAACTCTTCGACGCGATACGGAACGAGCTGGGCGGCCTACCGTTCATAGCAGAGGACCTTGGAGTAATCACACCGGATGTGTCCGCACTTCTCGGCAAATTCCAGATTCCTGGAACACGGGTCCTCCAGTTCGCTTTCGATGGCCGCAGCGACAACGTTCACCTTCCTCGGAATTACGCCGCCAATACGGTCGTATATACAGGCACTCACGACAACGCCACAACTCGCGAATGGTTTGAGGGCTTGCCGGAGCGCCAGCGGCAGCAGCTTTGGGAGCTTAACAGGCGGCCCGAAGGCGAAAGCCGCGATGCTGCTCCTGAGTTGCTCCGGCTGGCCTGGTCTTCTCCGGCCGCCCTCGCTATCGCGCCTTTCCAGGATCTTCTGAACCTCGGGCGCGAAGGGCGGATGAACGTGCCCGGCGCCGCGCAAGGAAACTGGCGCTGGCGCGCGACGCAGCAAATGATGGCCGCGGCGAATTTTGAATGGCTGGGGGATTTGACAAAAACCTCGAACCGCCCGGGCTTCTTTCGATCATCGATTCTCGAGGCCGCATCCTAGATCTGAATTGAGGTAGAAGATGAAGGCAACGCAATTACTTCATAACCTGGGACAGAGTCTCTGGTTGGACAACATCACTCGCGACCTGCTGGATAAGGGAACACTCAAAAGCTACATCGATGAGTTGTCGGTGACTGGCCTCACCTCGAACCCGACAATTTTTGAGCACGCCATCAAGAACAGCCCGTCCTACGATGCCCCGATTCGCGAAAAAGTCGCCAAAAGCAAGCTCGGGGAGGATCTCTTCTTCGAACTCGCCCTGGAAGACCTGACTCGGGCCGCAGATTTCTTTCGACCGATCTACGACCGGACCAACACCGTTGACGGGTGGGTTTCCCTGGAAGTATCGCCTCTGCTGGCCTACGATACGGGCAGCACACTACGCGCCGCAAAGGACCTCTTTGCCCGGGCGAACCGTCCAAACCTGTTCATCAAGATCCCGGGCACTAAGGAAGGACTGCCCGCTATTGAAGAGGCGATCTTCGCCGGTGTGCCGGTTAACGTCACGCTGCTATTCTCGCGCGAGCAGTATGTGGCCGCCGCAAACGCATTCCTGCGAGGGATCGAGCGACGATTGGACGCAGGTCTCAATCCGAACGTGAGTTCGGTCGGCTCCGTGTTCGTCAGCCGGTGGGACTCTGCAGTCAAGGACAAAGTTCCTTCTGACCTTCGGAATCGCCTGGGCATCGCCGTCGCCATGCGGACGTACAAAGCCGCGCGGGATTTGCTGACATCGCCGCGATGGCAGAGGGTGTACAACGCCGGCGCCCGCCCACAGCGCCCCCTGTGGGCAAGCACGGGAACTAAAGACCCCACCGCGTCCGAGATCCTCTACGTCAAAGCGCTCGCCGCTCCGTACACGGTGAACACGATGCCGGAGGCTACGTTGATCGCGTTCGCCAAGAACGATCATCTCGGATCGATCCTTCCGGCCGACGGCGGCGACTGCGAAGAAGTCCTAGCACAATTCGGCAAAGCCGGCGTCGACGTCGATGCGCTGGCGGACAAACTCCAGGTGGAAGGCGCAAAGTCCTTCGTCAAGTCCTGGAACGAACTGATGGCAGTGATCGCGTCGAAGAGCGCCGTTCTTAAGAAGGCGAGTTGACGCCCATGCCCGCACTCGTAGACAAACCCTCCGTAATCGCGGCCACCGAACGGCCTGTGTGGAAGGCGCTGGAGGCACACTATCAAAGGGCGAAGACCCTGCATCTCCGTGACTTATTCGCGGATGACCCCGCGCGCGGTGAGCGCCTCACCGCCGAGGCTGTGGGTGTTTACCTCGACTATTCGAAGAATCGGATCACGGGCGAAACGCTGAAGCTACTTCTGCAACTTGCCGGCGATGCCGGCCTCCGAGCGGCGATCGACGCAATGTTCCGCGGCGACAAAATCAACGCTACTGAAGAGCGCGCAGTACTGCATGTCGCCTTGCGAGCTCCCCGAACGGCATCCATCTTAGTCGACGGGCAGAACGTTGTGCCCCAGGTCCATGCCGTACTCGGCAGGATGGCTGATTTCTGTAAGCGGGTCCTAAGCGGCGCCTGGAAAGGCCACACCGGAAAGCGCATCCGCAATGTCATAAACATCGGCATCGGCGGTTCCGACCTCGGACCCGTGATGGCTTACGAAGCTCTGAAGCATTACAGCGAACGCAGAATGACGTTCCGGTTCGTCTCGAACGTCGACGGCACGGATTTTGCGGAAGCGATCCATGGCCTCGATCCCGATGAGACCCTCTTCGTCGTCTCCTCGAAGACCTTCACGACACTGGAGACGATGACGAATGCCCAGACGGCGCGAGCCTGGTTGCTCGCAAGCGTTGGCCAGGACGAACGATCGGTTGCGAAGCATTTCGTGGCGGTTTCGACAAACGCGGCGCTTGTGACTCAGTTCGGAATCGACAGGGCGAATATGTTTGAGTTCTGGGATTGGGTCGGCGGACGCTACTCGATGACCTCCGCCATTGGTCTCTCGACAATGCTGGCCATCGGTCCGGCAAATTTCCGGGCCATGTTAGAAGGCTCTCGCCAGATGGATGAGCACTTCCGTACCGCCCCGTTCGATCGCAACCTGCCCGTGCTGATGGGCCTGATATCCGTCTGGAATACCGATTTCTTCCACGCGCCAGCGGTTGCGGTTTTGCCCTACGAACAGTACTTAAAGAGGTTCCCGGCGTACCTGCAGCAGTTGACGATGGAGAGCAACGGGAAGCAAGTCATGCTCGACGGGAACCGTGTCCCCTATGACACTGGTCCGATCTATTTCGGCGAGCCGGGGACGAATGGTCAACACTCGTTCTATCAGTTGATCCACCAGGGTACAAGGATCGTTCCCTGCGATTTCATCGCGTTCGGCCAGTCCCTCAATCCACTCGGCCGTCACCACGACATCCTTATGGCAAACGTTTTCGCCCAGGCGGAAGCGTTGGCCTTTGGCAAGACAGCAGCGCAAGTCAAAGCCGAAGGAACTTCGGACGGGATGGTGCCTCACCGTGTCTTCGATGGCAACCGGCCGTCGAACACCATTCTCGCGGAGCGGCTGACTCCCGAGACACTCGGCAAGCTCGTGACTTTGTACGAGCACTCCGTCTTTACCCAAGGGGCGATCTGGCAAGTTAATCCTTTCGACCAGTGGGGCGTGGAGCTGGGCAAAGCCCTGGCTCAGCGCATCATTCCGGAGCTGGAGAGCAAGGCCGAGCCTAAGCTCGAACACGACAGTTCCACCAACGCCCTGGTCCGGCGCTACCGGAAATACAAGGAGGCCGCATGAAGAGTATCGGCTTCGACCAGCCTCTCTACATTCTTCCTTTCGATCACCGCGGCTCGTTTCAAACTCAAATGTTCGGATGGAAAGGTACGCTAACGCCCGAACAGACTGCCCAGATCGCCGCCACGAAGCGTGTGATTTACGACGGCTTCAAAGCCGGTGTCGCCGCCGGAGTTCCCAAAGAGAAAGCCGGGATCCTGGTGGACGAGCAGTTCGGCGCCGACATTCTCCGCGATGCCCAAGCGGACGGATACTGCACATCCTGCCCTGCCGAAAAGAGCGGCCAGGACGAGTTCGACTATGAACACGGCGAGGGTTTTGCGGCACGCATTGAAGCGGTGCAGCCGACCTTCTGTAAGGTTTTGGTCCGCTACAACCCTGAAGGTGACGAGAGCTTGAACCAGCGACAGTCGGCACGCCTCAGGCGTCTGTCGGAGTATCTGCACGCCAGCAGTAAGAGCAAGTTCATGTTCGAGCTGCTCGTCCCGCCCCTGAAGTCTCAACTGGATCGGTTTAGAGGAGACATGGGGGCTTACGACCGGCAACTCCGCCCACAGCTCATGATGCGGGCGATCGAGCAACTACAGGACGCGCAGGTGGAGCCGGACGTGTGGAAGATCGAAGGACTCGGCCGCCGTGAGGACTGCATCCAGATCGTAACGGCCGCCCGCCGAGGTGGACGGTCCAAAGTCGGCTGCATCGTTCTGGGCCGGGGGGAGAACGATTCCAAAGTTCGCGGATGGCTCATCACGGCTGCCCGAGTGCCAGGCTTCATCGGCTTCGCGGTGGGGAGGACGGTTTTCTGGGAGCCGCTGATGAAATGGAAAGCGGGACAGTTCACTCGGGAACAAGCTGTCATTGCAATCGCCATACGCTACCGGCACTTCGCGGAGATTTTCGAGGAAAGGGAGTACGCTGCCGCGTGATCATGGACACCAATTCTGAAAGCAGATATCGAATGCGAGTTGGAATCGCGACCGATCACGGCGGCTTCGCGCTGAAGGCGGATTTGGTCGACCGTCTTCGAGCCGGGGGCTTCCGCGTCGTAGACTTCGGCGCTAGTGCGGAGAATCCGAATGACGACTACCCCGATTTTGTTGTCCCGTTGGCGCAAGCCGTAGCCGCAGGGCTGGTAGAGCGCGGCATTGCGATTTGCGGCAGCGGCGTCGGTGTATCGGTTTGCGCCAATAAGATTCCCGGAATCAGAGCTGCGTTGATCCACGATAACTTCTCCGCGCGTCAGGGCGTCGAGGACGATCACCTCAACATCATTTGTGTTGGCGGCCGGACGGTTGGCCCGTCGGTGGCCTGGGACCTGATCGACACCTTCTTGTCGGCAGAGTTCAGTCAAGCTGAGCGGCACCTACGCCGGCTGGGAAAAGTCGCCTTGCTGGAGCACCAGGGAGTTGGGACGTGAGTATCGCACACGCCGCTGAACCTAAAAGTGCCGTAGACCTCGCTCAACTGGCGGTCAACACGATCCGCACCCTTTCCATTGACGCAGTGGAACAGGCTAAATCCGGACATCCGGGAACACCCATGGCGCTGGCGCCCCTGGTTTATACGCTGTGGAATCGCGTGATGCAGTTCGATCCAGAGGATGCAATCTGGCCCAACCGCGATCGGTTTGTTCTCTCGAACGGCCACGCCTCCATGCTGCTGTGGTCTATGCTCCATCTCACCGGCACCAAAGCCGTGAACGCTGATTACGAACGCCTGGGGCAGCTGGCGGTCACACTCGATGACATTCGCCACTTCCGCCAGCTCGACAGCCGTGCGCCGGGGCACCCTGAGTACCACTGGGTCTCCGGTGTCGAAACGACCACGGGACCGCTCGGTCAGGGGGTCACGACAAGCGTGGGCATGGCAATGGCGGAGAAATGGCTCGCCCACCGCTACAATCGGCCTGGCTTCAAGATCTTCGACTACAACATCTATGCCGTCTGCGGAGATGGCTGTTTGATGGAGGGCATCTCCTCGGAAGCAGCATCACTCGCGGGCCATTTGCGTCTCGATAACCTCTGCTGGATTTTCGATAACAACCACATCACGATCGAGGGGAACACGAATATCACCTTTACAGAAGACGTCGCGGCACGTTTTCTGGCGTACGAGTGGAACGTCCTGCGTATTGGCGACGCCAACGACATCGATCGTATCGAGCACGCACTGCGGGTTTTCAAGCAAACAAAAGATCGTCCAACGCTAATCGTTCTGGATAGTCACATCGGTTTCGGATCGCCGGGTAAGCAAGGCAAGGCCGCTGCACATGGGGAACCTCTGGGCGAGGAAGAGGTTCGCCTAACCAAGCGCTATTACGGATGGCCTGAAGACGCCAAGTTTCTGGTGCCGGAAGGCGTGTATGCCCATTTTGCAGACGGTGTAGGCGCGCGCGGCGCGGCGGCAAGACGCGCATGGGCGGAACTTTTTTGCGCATACAGCGGCAAATACACCGAGCTGGCTGTCGAGATCGAGCAGATGCAGCGGCGCGAACTTCCGGCACACTGGGATCGCGACCTTCCCAGCTTCCCCGCTGATCCCAAAGGCATCGCTGGTCGCGAGGCGTCCGGCAAAGTGCTGAACGTACTCGCGCAAAATATCCCCTGGTTGCTCGGTGGCTCGGCCGATCTAGGCCCGTCGAACAAAACTATCCTGGCCGGTGCGGGAGACTTTCAGGCCGACAACCGTGGCGGCAGGAACGTACATTTCGGAATCCGCGAACATGCGATGGCCGCTATTGTGAACGGGCTCTCTCTGTCCAAGCTTCGTGCCTACGGAGCGAGCTTCTTTATCTTTTGCGACTACGCGCGTCCTGCCATGCGGCTTTCAGCCCTGATGGAGCTGCCCGCTATTTACATCTTCAGTCACGATGCCATGGGCGATGGAGAAGACGGACCAACACATCAGCCGGTCGAGCACCTTGCATCGCTGCGCGCCATTCCGGGGCTGGTCACCTTGCGTCCCGGCGACGCCAACGAAGTTGTGGAGGCCTATCGCTACATCATGCGGCTCCGTCATGAGCCTGCGGTTCTAGCGCTGTCACGCCAGGCTCTACCAACGATCGATCGGAGCAGGTACGCGGCGGCTTCCGGTGTAGCGCGTGGCGCCTATGTACTCGCCGAACCGCCTGAAGGAACTCCTGAAGTCATTCTCATCGCTTCGGGCAGTGAACTCATTCTTGCAGTTCAGGCTCACGAGAAATTGATTGCTGAGAATATCCGATCGCGTGTGGTTTCCATGCCTTCCTGGGATATTTTCGAAAACCAAACCGAGAAGTATCGGAAAACCGTGCTGCCTCCCGACGTCGGCGCGCGGATCGCGATCGAACAGGCGTCGACATTTGGATGGGAGCGATACGTGGGCGCATCCGGGCGCATTATCGGCATGGAGACATTCGGGGCTTCGGCGCCACTGAAGGCGCTCCAGAAGAAATTTGGATTCGAGCCGGACCGGATCGTGCTGGTCGCGAAAGAACTGCTCAGCAGAGGGTGACCATGAGCGTTATCGAACATGGAGTACGGGAAAAGAAGGCACACGCCAAGGCGAAACATGTTGATAGCACGGGCCGGAGCCGACCTCTTGGCGCGATGCCCACGCCGGGGGGCGTAAACTTCAGCATTTATTCGCGAGACGCTTCCAGCGTGGAACTCCTGCTCTTCGATCGGGAGGATGACGGACAACCCGCGCGCGTCATTCCCATCGATCCGGTCTCCAACCGCACCTATCACTACTGGCACGTATTCGTCCCCAGCGTGACGCCGGGCCAGGTTTACGGTTTCCGAGTTCACGGGCCGTTTGAACCGGAGCGTGGACTCCGCTTTGATCCCACCAAGCTCCTCCTTGATCCGTACGGCCGCGGGGTCGTGGTTCCGAAACAATACAACCGCATCACCGCCAGCCAGGACGGGAATCATACCGCTGCCGCCATGAAGAGCGTCGTCGTGGATCCACACGCATACGATTGGGAAGGGGACGCACCCTTAAAGCATCCATCCTCGCGGACCATCATTTACGAGATGCACGTGCGTGGCTTCACGGCGCACAGCAGTTCCGGTGTCACTGAAAAGAAGCGGGGCACCTATGCCGGCCTGATCGAGAAGATCCCGTATCTCCAAGAACTGGGTGTTACCGCGGTAGAGCTGCTACCCGTATTCCATTTCGACGTCCAGGATTGTCCTCCTGGACGAGTCAACTATTGGGGCTATGCTCCCGTTTCGTTCTTCGCACCTCACCCGGGGTTCAGTTCACGAAAAGACCCGCTTGGCCCTGTAGACGAGTTTCGCGACATGGTGAAAGCGCTACACCGGGCGGGGATCGAGGTCCTCCTTGACGTGGTGTTCAATCACACTGCGGAGGGCGGCCACGACGGCCCCACTCTGTCTTTCCGCGGACTCGCGAATAGCGCCTATTACATCCTCGAACCCGACCGCTCCCGTTACGCCAACTACAGCGGCACAGGGAATTCGCTCAACGCCAACCATCCGATTGTCCGGCGCATGATCCTGGACAGTCTTCGCTATTGGGTCGAGGAAATGCACATCGATGGCTTCCGTTTCGACCTCGCCTCCATCCTCGCGCGCGACTCTTCCGGCCAGGTGATGTCAAGCCCGCCGGTGCTGTGGGACATAGAATCGGATCCGGTTCTGGCGGGGACAAAAATGATCGCGGAAGCTTGGGATGCCGCCGGCCTATACCAAGTGGGCGGTTTCGTAGGAGACAGCTGGAGGGAATGGAACGGACGGTTTCGCGACGACGTCCGCGACTTCTTCCGTGGCGCCGATCATTCTGTGGCACGCCTTGCGGACAGGCTTCTCGGCAGCCCGGAGATCTACGGTCACGAAGGACGCGAAGCCGAGCAGAGCATCAACTTTGTCACCTGCCACGATGGTTTCACGCTCAACGATCTGGTTTCCTACAACGACAAGCACAACGAAGAAAACGGCGAATACAACCGGGACGGAGCGAACGACAATCGAAGCTGGAACTGTGGCGTTGAGGGGCCGTCGGACGACCCCGCGATTGAGAACCTGCGCAACCGTCAAGTCAAAAATTTCTTGACGGTGACCATGCTCTCTCTGGGCGTGCCCATGATCGTCATGGGAGACGAAGTGCGGCGCTCACAGCGTGGCAACAACAACGCTTACTGCCTCGACAACGAGACCAGTTGGTTCGACTGGACGCTGCTTTCTAAACATTCCGACGTGCATCGGTTCGCAAAACTGCTCATCGCTCGCCGTCTCCTTCGGGACGTGCAGAACGAGCAGCGGCGCGTCAGCCTGAGCGAGCTGATCCGGAACTCGACACACGCCTGGCACGGCGTGAATCTTGAGCAGCCGGACTGGAGTTCCAACTCGCATAGTTTGTCGTTTGGTGCGCAGTTACTTCAAGAAGGAATGCGCCTGCAGCTGATTTTCAATGCGTTCTGGGAACCACTCTCTTTCCAACTGCCAACCTTGATTGATCGGCGGG
>JADMIO011606102.1_pt1 | contig 11398 bp, 9 predicted proteins | sample 8958161 | NCBI WGS metagenome assembly JADMIO01 (sample SAMN16585339, study PRJNA669376) | soil metagenome | isolation source: Crop rotation soil | place: USA: Cullars Rotation, Alabama | collected 2011
GTCCAGCGTCACGTCCATCTCGCTGCCGTGGCAGCTCGCGTGCACGATCACCGCGCGCGAGATACCGAGGTGCGCATGCAGCGCGCGCAATTTTTCCACCGGCGCGTCGGGCGGCGTGTAACTGCGATCCGCGGCGTAGGGAAATTTCGCGGCCGGTCCGAACACGTGGCAGTGCGCATCGCAGGCGCCGGCGGGCAACGCCAGCTTCGGCTTCACCGGGTTCGGATCGGGGGGCAGGCAACTCTTGTGGGGGTCGCGACTCATCGTCAATATTTCGCGTCTTCGGGATCCTCGTAGTACCGGAGTCCCGCGGCCTTGAGCTTGTCGCGCATGCCGTAGATGTCGAGACCCAGTTCGCCGCCGGCGAGGCGCGCACGCGTCGCGTTCTCCTTCTCCTCGCGCGCCTGAGCGGCGTCCGCGACTTCCGCGGCCTTGGCGGCCAGCACCACGACCACGCCGTCGTCATCCGCCACCACCACGTCGCCGGGATGCACCAGCGCGCCCGCGCAGATCACCGGCACATTCACCGAACCCACCGTCGCCTTGATGGTGCCCTTGGCGTTCACGACCTTCGACCACACCGGGAACTTCATCTGCGCGAGCTCGGCAGTGTCCCGCACGCCGGCGTCGATGATCAGCCCCGCGCCACCGCGCGCTCGGAACGACGTCGCCAGCAGATCGCCGAACATGCCGTCGGTGGTCTCGGAAGAAAATCCCATCACCACCACGTCGCCCCTGGCGAGCAGCTCCGCGGCCACGTGCAGCATCCAGTTGTCGCCCGGGTGCCCGAGCACCGTGACCGCCGTGCCGCACACGCGCGCCCCCGGATAGATAGGCCGCATGTACGGTGCCATGAGGCCGACGCGGCCCATGGCTTCGTGGATCGTGGCCACGCCGAACTTCGCGAGCCGCGCGACCGCGTCCGCGTTGGCGCGGCGCACCTTGCGCACCGCGATGCCGGATTTTCCGATCATGTTCCGTCCTTCAAGACTGACTGTTCCAGATGCCACCGGGGACCAGGACCTCGCCGCGCATCATCAGCCGCGCGGTGCGCAGCAGTGACGCACGGGCCACTTCGGCGGGAGTGGCGGCGCTCATCTCGAGCACCACGGTGAACTCGCCGCTGGGATGCTGCACGGAAAAAACCTTGCGCGCGCCCGCAGGCACGTCGGCCACGCGATGCGCCACCGTGCCCGGCGTCACGGCCGCGGTCGCCACCGTCACGGCACCGAGCACACCCACCGCCGAGTGGCAGTCGTGCGGGATGAAGGTGCGCGTGGAGATGTGCCCGTCCGCGCCCCCAGCGGAAGGCCGCGGCTTCGCGACCAGGCACATCTTCGGCACGACCTTCTTCGTCACATCGCCGAGCTTCATCGGCGGCCCCGCATGCAGGCGGATCGACTCGATGCGCTTCTTGAGCGCCGCGTCCGCATTGAGCTCGTCGCGCGACTCGTAGCCGCTCACGCCGAGATCCGCGGCCTGCATGATGACCACCGGCATGCCGTTGTCGATGCAGGTCACGTCGACACCGTCGAAGCGGTCGACCCGATTCCCGGTGGGAAAGAGCGCGCCGCAAACCGAGCCCGCGGTATCGAGAAAGCTGATGTTGACGGGCGCCGCCGTGCCGGGCACGCCGTCGATGCGCGCGCTGCCGGCGTACTCGACGCGCCCGCCCGGCGTCTGCACTTCGATGTCGCACAGCGTGCCGGTGTTGCGCGTCAGTACACGCAGCGTGGTGACTTCGCCGCGCGGCGCGGCGAGTCCGCTCTCGAGCGCGAACGGCACCACGGCGGCCAGCATGTTGCCGCAGTTCGGCGTGGTGTCGACCAGCGCCTCCTTCACCGACACCTGCGCGAACAGGAAGTCGAGATCGACGCCATCCTTGCCGCGCGAAACGATGCCCACCTTGCTGGTCAGCGGATCGGCGCCGCCGATGCCGTCGATCTGCCGCGCGTCCGGCGAGCCCATGACGGCGAGCAACACGCGGTCGCGCGTCGCGACGTCGGCGGGCAGATCGTCGGCCCTGAAGAACGGGCCGTGCGACGTGCCACCGCGCATGAACAGGCAGGGTATCGGGCGCTGCATAGGAATGTGGCCCGTATAGTAACAGCGCGCGGACAGCGCTCCCGTTGCGCTGGGGATCGAATGCCTCGCGGGGAAGATCGAGTCGTGCGGCAGAGGGCCACCGCACGACTCGCCCGGGAACCTGCAGCTAGAAGCTCCAGGTCGCGGAAAGGCTCCAGCTCAGCGGCCGCGCGTAGATGATCTCCGAGTAGCCCGAAGCCGTGGTCAGCGACGACGTGCCGGCCACCGGGTACAACTCGTCGGTGAGATTCACGCCGCTCAGCATGAAACGCCACTTGTCGTCGGACGATGCCAGCGTGAGCGAGGCATTGAGCAACGTGACGTCGTCGGTTTGCGCGATCTCCACCGAGTTGCCGGCGTCGAAGTACTGCTGCGCGGTGTAGCTGACGTCGACGCGCGGCGTCAGTGTCCACTCGCCCACGTGGAAGCCATATGACGCGCCGACGTGACCCTGCCACTCGGGCGTGAACGGCAGGCGGCTGCTGAGCGTCGCGGTCGCGGTCGGCGTCACCGGGCCGAAGGGCGGCGGCGGCGTGATGCTGTCGAAGCCCGCGTCGAGATAGCCGAGGCTCATGTCGAGACGAAAGTCCTCGGTCGGCGCCCAGTCGAGCTCGACTTCGCCACCGTCGATGGACGCGACGCCGGCGTTGAACAGCAGCGGCACGACACCGAGTCGATAGGTCATCTGGATATCGTCGTAGTCCGAGCTGAACAGCGCGACGTTCACGCGCAGGTTGTCGGTCGGATCCAGCTTGACGCCGAGCTCCCAGGTTTCGGCCGTCTCCGGCTCGAAGGAGATGGGCGCGTTGCCGGGCGGCGCCGCGTTGTAGCGCTGGTTGAAGCCGCCGCTCTTGAAGCCGTCCGACCAGCTCAGGTAGGTCATGACGTGTTCGTTGAAGCGGTACTGCGCGCTCAGCGACTTGGTGGTCGCGCTGAAATCACGCTCGAACCGGTTGGTGGTCAGGAACAGGCAACCGGTCTGGGTCGGCGGCGGGCCGGCGAACGGACAGAGATTGGTCGGCGGCGGTGGCTCCGCGGCGCTGGCCGGCGAGACATTGAACATCGTCGCCTGCAGTCCCTTGGTCTCGTCGGTGTACCGCACACCGGCCGACACGCTGAAGGCGTCCGTGATCTCGAAAGTCCACTCGGTGAATGCCGCCCACGCGGTGTCGTCCATCGAGACGCGCTGCGTGTCGTACGAGGTGCCCGGGTTGCCCAGCGGCACCAGCAGGCGGTCGAAGGAGTCCTCGTCGAAGTAATACAGGCCGAAGACGCCGTCGACGCGATCGGTGTCGATGAGCGCCTGGAGTTCCTGGCTGAACTGCTCGCTCCGGCTGTCGTAGTTGGTGTGCAGGATCAGCAGCGGCGTGTTGTCCGCGTCGCGCGTACCGGTCCAGTCGATGCGGCGGTTCGCGGTGATGGACTTGATGCCGAACACGTCGTTCACGTGCCAGTCGAACACCAGCGACACGCCCCTGTTCTCGAGCGTGCTGGTCGCAGGATACGTGCCGCCATTCTTGAAGTTGCCGAGCGCCTGGGCGTCGTTACCGCAGCGCGGATCGGCGAGCGGTCCCACCAGCACGGGGGGTGGCAGCGGATCGAGCATGTTGGGGCAGCCGGCCGCCTGGCTGGCGGCGCCGACGAAAGTCGCGGCTTCGTTCATGGCACGGAACACGAACGGCGAGCCGTTCTCGTCTTCATTGGTGTAGTCCGCGCGCAGCGTGAAGGTGACCGCGTCGGAGGGTTTCCAGCGCATGCCCAGCTGCCCGGTGTACATGTTTTCGTCGCCGAGATCCTTGCCGTCCGACACGCGCTTGACGTAGCCGTCGCGCTGCCGGCCGCCGAGCGAGATGCGCGCCGACCAGGTGTCGCTGAGCGGCAGGTCGAACGCGCCGTACAGTTCGTAGAGGCTGTCGTCGCCGACGCCGAGGCGCACCGAATTACCGGCGCCCTCGCCCGGACCGTTGGTGGTGATGAGCACCGCGCCGCCGATGGTGTTGCGGCCGAAGAGCGTGCCCTGCGGTCCGCGCAGCACCTGCACGCTCGCGATGTCGCGGAAGTCCATGGCGCCGCCGACCGAGCGGCCCATGTAGACGTCGTCGATGTAGATGCCGACGCCCGGATCGACCGCCGGCGTCGCATCGGTCTGGCCGATGCCGCGGATGAACACCTGCGCGGCGGAGTTGTTGCCGGTCAGCGTTCCATAGGAATGGAACTGCAGGTTCGGCGCGATTTTGTCGAGGTCCGTGGTGGACACGACCTGCTGGCGCTCGAGCTCGTCTGCGCTGAGCGCGGTCACCGCGACGGGTATGTCCTGCAGGCTTTCCTCGCGACGCCGCGCGGTCACCACCACCGATTCGAGAGTCTCGGCTTCGGCGCCGCTGGCGGCGGGTTGCTCCTGCGCTTCACCGCGCGCCGGCGACAGGCACATCGCCACGGCAATGGCCAACAAGGAGCGAGCGAGGCACGCGGACCGGTTCTTCTTCTCGTCAAACATTTCCATGATTCCCCCCATGCGAATGTTTGTATGTGACACATACTATTAGCGTTGCGAGCAAAATGGCAAGCGGTTACTCTCGCGCGCCAGTACCGACAGGGGTGGATGACGATGCCGCAACCTACCAGCGCCAAGTCGAGGCCGGCCGACGACGAGTTGGGCGGGCCCGAACTCATGTTCGAACAACTGGATGGGCTGCTCGGCTACCGGCTGCGGCGCGCGCAGGGTGCGATGCACCGCGACTTCATGGCGACCATAGCGGGCCTCGAGCTCACGCAGAAGCAGGCGGCCACGCTGTGGCTCATCAACGCGAATCCGGGCGTGGCGCAGGTGTCGCTGGCGGCCGGGCTCGGCATGGACCGCGCCACCATGATGGCCGTCACCGACCGCCTCGAAGATCGGGGCCTGCTGGTGCGCAAGCGCAGCATGGTGGATAGGCGCCGCCAGGAGCTGTACCTGACGCCGGCCGGCCAGGGCGCGCTGCGCAAGGCCAAGGCGCGCATCACCGAGCACGAACAGCGTTTCAAGAGCCTGTTCAAACCCGCGGAGCTCGCGGCACTGCTTTCCGCCCTGGAAAAATTCCGGGACTTCGGCTGACCGGCCGCGCACCGGCGCGCATTGCATGAGCGTGAAGTTCGAGACTCGCGACGGCATCGCCGTCGCACTCATCGATCGGCCGCCGGTCAATGCCATCGACGCCAGCGTGCGCGCGGGCCTGTTGTGGGCCGTGACGCGCGCCGTGGAGAACGCCGAGACCCAGGCGCTGCTGATCGTCTGCGCGGGACGCACCTTCATGTCCGGCGCCGACCTCGCCGAGCTCGGGGGCACCATCGCACCGCCCGGCTATGCCGAAACCCTCGCGGCGCTGGAGAACTGTCCGAAGCCCGTCATCGCGGCGCTGCACGGCACGGCGCTCGGCGGCGGACTCGAAGTTGCGATGGCCTGCCACTACCGCTGCGCGACGCCGACGGCACGCATGGGGATGCCGGAGATCACGCTCGGCATCATTCCCGGCGCGGGCGGCACGCAGCGCCTGCCGCGACTGATCGGCTCGCTGAATGCGCTCGGCATGCTGCTCTCCGGAGCGCCCATCGATGCGCCGCGGGCGCGCGAGCTGGGACTGCTCGATGAAATCGTCGGCGAAGATGCGTTGGCGGGTGGCCTCGACTACGCCCAGCGGCTGGTCAAGGAAGGCGCCCGACCCCGCCCGACGCGTGCGTCCAACCAGCGGCTGCAAGTCCTGGATGACGCCGCGATCGGCAGCGCGCTCGAACAGCATGGGCGCGCGCTCAAGGGGCGCACCACCCAGCACGCCTTGATCCGCGCCATCGATGCGACCAACAAACTCGACTTCGACGCGGCCTTGCGGTTCGAGGCGCAGCTGTCGGCGGAGTCCCTGACTACCCCGGAATCGCGCGCGCTGCGACACGTGTTCTTCGCCGAGCGCGAGTGTGGCCGCGTTCCAGGACTGGTCCCGGATGGCGCCGTGCCGCCGGTGCGCAAGGCCGTGGTCATCGGCGCGGGCACCATGGGTGGCGGAATCGCGATGGCGCTGGCCGACGCCGGCATCGCCGTGTCATTGGTCGAGAACGACGCGCGCGCGCTGGAGCGGGGCCTCGCCACCATCCGCTCGAACTACCAGGCCGCCGTGCAGCGCGGCAGGCTCACTGCGGACGCGGCGGACGCGCGCGTGCGCGGCATCCAGGGGACGCTGGAGTTCGACGCGGCGCGCGAGGCGGACGTGGCGATCGAGGCGGTGTTCGAGGACTTCGAGCTCAAGCGCACCATCCTGGCCCGGCTCGACGCATTGCTGCCGCCGCAAGCGCTGCTGGCCTCGAATACCTCGAGCCTGTCGCTCGGCGGACTGGCCGGGGCGACCCGGCATCCGGCACGCGTGGTCGGATTGCACTTCTTCAGTCCGGCAAACGTCATGCGCCTGCTGGAGATCGTCCGCGGCGCGCAGACCTCCGACGCCACGCTGCTCGGCGCGCTGGCGCTCGCCAAGACGCTGCGCAAGGTGGGCGTGGTGGTCGGCGACGGCTTCGGCTTCGTCGGCAACCGCATGATGCTCGACGGGTATTTCCGCGAAGCCGAGCTCATGCTGCTGCAGGGCGTGGCGCCGGCGCGCATCGACGCGGTCATGGAGAAGTTCGGCTTCGCCATGGGCCCTAACAAGGTCAACGACATGGCGGGCGTCGACGTGGGCACACGGGTGCGCGGCGAGCTGCTGCGCCGCGAATCACGCCCCGCTCCTTACCACGTGGTGTCCGATGCGCTCACGGCGCGCGGCCACCTGGGCCAGAAAACCGGTCAGGGCATCTATCGCTACGTCGCCGGCGACCGCGCTCCGCACGACAACCCCGGGCTCGCGCCACTGATCGCCGAGCTCGCGGCACGTCACGGCGTGGTGCCACGCGAGGTCTCCGACCTGGAAATCGAGCGCCGCTGCGTGCTGTCGCTGGTCAACATCGGCGCCGCCATCCTGCAGGAAGGTCTCGCCTACCGCGCCAGCGACATCGACGTCATCTGGACCTCCGGCTACGGATTCCCGCGCTGGCGCGGCGGCCCGATGTGCTACGCCGACTCGCTCGGGCTGCCCGAAGTCGTCGAATGGATCCGCGAGCTCGCACAGACCGGCGGCGGTTCGTACTGGACCGTCGCTCCGCTGCTCGCCGAGCTGGCGCGCGACGGACGCACGTTCGCCGAGCGGGATCGCACGCACGGCGGCTGACTTCTTGCGCTGTTAGTACGTGTTACTTACTATCGGCGCGTGCGTACTCAAGTCGGGATCATCGGCGCCGGGCCCGCGGGCATGTTCCTCGCGCACCTGCTGCACCAGGCCGGTGTCGATTGCGTGGTGCTCGAAGCGCGCACGCGCGAGTACGTCGAGGGCCGGGTGCGCGCCGGCGTGCTCGAGCAGAACACCGTCAGGCTCATGCACCGCCTCGGCATCGGGGCGCGCGTGGCGCGCGAGGGACTGGTGCACGCCGGCACCACGTTGTGCGTCGATGGCGAACCGTTCCACGTCAACTTCGCGGACCTCACCGGCGGTGGCGCCGTCACCGTCTACGGCCAGTCTGAAGTCATGAAGGATCTGAACGACGCCGCGGACCGGCGCGGCATCCGCGTGATCTATGGAGCCACGGACGTCACGCCGACGGGCCTGGACACGCGCACTCCCGTCATCCGCTGGACCAAGCGCGACGACACGCAGGACCTGGAGTGCGACTTCGTGATCGGCTGCGACGGCTACCACGGCGTGAGTCGAGCCAGCATCCCGGCCGAGGCGCTCGAGACCTTCGGACGCGTCTACCCCTTCGGCTGGCTCGGCATCCTCGCCGACGTGCCGCCGTGCAACCACGAGCTCGTGTACGCCAACCACGATCACGGCTTCGCGCTCGCGTCCATGCGCTCGCCGACGCGCAGCCGCTGTTACCTGCAGTGCTCGCTCGAGGACGGCATCGATGAGTGGAGCGATCAGCGCTTCTGGGACGAGTTCTCGGTGCGCATGGGCGAGACCTTCACCGCGCGCATCACGCGCGGTCCGTCGTTCGAAAAGTCCATCGCGCCGCTGCGCAGCTTCGTGTGCACCACCATGCGCTGGGGACGCCTGTTCCTGGCCGGCGACGCGGCGCACATCGTTCCGCCGACCGGCGCGAAGGGACTGAACCTCGCCGTCGCCGACGTCGTGGTGCTGGGCGACGCCCTCGCCGCCTGGTACGGCGCGGGTGACGACACGGGCCTCGAGGACTATCCACGCCGCGCGCTCGATCGCGTCTGGAAGGCCGAGCGATTCTCCTGGTGGCTGACCAACCTGACGCACCGGTTCCCGGACCGCGACCAGTTCGAGCGCCACATGCAGATCGCGGAATTCTCCTACCTGCGCCAATCGCGCGCCGCGCAGACCAGTTTCGCCGAGAACTACGTGGGACTGCCCCTGGATTTCTGAGCGGCGCAGGTTTCGCTCGGAATCGAGTGGAATTCGGCGATCATCGAGAGAATGATGGCGGGCGGCGTGCAAGCTGCCGTCAGATTCAGCGTATCCCCCGAGAGGCCCGGCCCTGCATGTCCGCACCGCGCGATTACGAATCCATTCCCGGCACCTACGTCTATGACGCGGAGCGCGGCCGCGTGGGTTATCACCTCAACATGTTCTGCATGTCGCTCAACGATCCGAAGAACCGCCAGGCGTTCAAGGCGAACGAGGCGGAATACCTCGAGCGCTTTCCGCTGACGCCCGAACAGAAGCAGGCGGTGTTGAAGCGCGACTGGTTAGGGATGCTGCGCGTCGGCGGCAACATCTACTACACCATCAAGATCGCGTTCTGCGATGGACTGACCTTCCAGGACGTCGCCGGGATGATGTGCAGCATGCCCAAGGAGGAGTACGCGAAGATGATGCTGGCCGGAGGCCGGGCGCCCGCCGGCAACCTATATAAAGAGGGAAACAAGTAATGGCGAAGATCGTGGGCGGCATCGCGTGTTCGCACGTCCCGGCCATCGGCGCGGCGCTCGACAAGGGCAATGCCGGCAACCCCTATTGGAAGCCTTACTTCGACGGCACCGTGCCGGCGCGCGAATGGCTGGCGAAACTCGAGCCCGACGTGGCCATTCTCATCTACAACGACCACGCGAATGCGCTGTCGTTGCAGATGATCCCGACTTTTCTCATGGGCACCGCGGAAGTTTTCCCGATTGCCGACGAAGGCTTCGGGCCGCGGCCCGTGCCCACGGTCTACGGTCATCCGAAACTCGCCTGGCACCTGATCGAAAGTCTCATCCTCGACGAATTCGACATGACCATCGCCAACGAGATGCCGGTGGATCACGGACTCACCGTGCCGCTATCGGTCACCTGCGGACAGGTGGAGAAGTGGCCGTTCAAGGTGATCCCGCTGTGCGTGAACGTGATCCAGTATCCGCCGCCGACCGGCGTGCGCTGTTTCAAGCTCGGCCAGGCGATTCGTCGCGCGGTCGAGGATTTTCCACAGGACCTGCGCGTGGTGGTTTACGGCACCGGCGGCATGTCACACCAGCTGCAAGGTGAACGCGCCGGTTTCGTGAACCAGGAGTTCGACCGGAATTTTCTCGACGGCATGGTCAACGACCCCGAGAAACTCACGAAGATCTCGCACACGCAGTACATGCGCGAGTCGGGCTCCGAGGGCATCGAGATGGTGATGTGGCTGGCGATGCGCGGCGCGCTCGGCCCGAAGGTGCGCGAGGCGTACCGCCACTACCACGTACCGACGTCGAACACGGCCTCGGGTTTGCTGTGCATGGAGGCACTTTGAAGCTCTGCATCGCGGGACAAGGCGCATTCGGCATCAAGCACATCGATGCCATCCGCAACATTCCGGGCATCGAGATCGTCACGCTCGCCGGCGGCAGCCCGGACAGCACCGCCGAGGTGGCGAAGAAATACCAGATCCCGCACTGGTCGACCGATCTCGGCGAATGCCTGAAGCAGCCGGGCGTCGAGGCCGCGATCCTCGCGACGCCCACCCAGATGCACGCGCGCCAGGGCGTGCAGTGCATGCGCGCCGGCAAGCACGTCCAGATCGAGATCCCGGTGGCCGACAATCTGCGCGATGCCGAGGAACTCGCGCGGGTCCAGAAGGAGACAGGCCTCATCTGCATGGGCGGGCACACGCGCCGCTTCAATCCTTCGCACCAATGGATTCGCAGGAAGATCCTGGCGGGCGAGCTGAAGATCCAGCAGATGGATGTGCAGACCTACTTCTTCCGCCGCACCAACATGAATGCGCTCGGCAAGCCGCGCAGCTGGACCGATCACCTGCTCTGGCACCACGCCTGCCACACCGTCGATCTCTTCCAGTACCAGACCGGCGAGGCCGCGAGCGTCGCGCGAGCCGTTCAGGGCCCGATGCACCCCGAGCTCAAGATCGCGATGGACATGAGCATCCAGATGAAAGTGCCGTCAGGTGCGATCTGTACGCTCTCGCTGTCCTTCAACAACGACGGTCCGCTGGGTACCTTCTTCCGCTACATCTGCGACAACGGCACGTACATCGCGCGCTACGACGACCTGGTCGACGGCAAGGACCAGAAGATAGACGTGTCCAAGGTCGACGTATCGATGAACGGCATCGAGCTGCAGGACCGCGAGTTCTTCGCCGCCATCAAGGAGAAGCGTGAGCCGAATGGCAGCATCCACCAGGTCCTGCCGGCCATGCGCACGCTGGACACGCTGGAGAAGTCGCTGCTGTAAGCGACTCGGTTACCGCCATTCGTCGGACTCGTCGGTGAAGAGGTCGGCGACCAGCTCGCGCAGCCACTTGTTCTTCGGGTCGCGCTGGAAATTCCGGTGCCAGTGCATCTTGAGATCGATCTTCGGCGTGCGCATCGGCGGCTGGGCGATGCGGATGTTCATGTGCACGTCCTTCACGAACACCCCCACCGCGTGCGGCACCGTCACGATGAGATCGGAGCGCGCGATCACCGACGGAATGCTCATGAAATGCGGCGTCTCCAGCACCACGCGCCGGTGAATCTTCTTGGCCCGCAGGTAGCGCTCGAAGATTTCGTTGGTGCGCCCCGCCCCGTACACTACCGCGTGCTCGAGCGCGAGGAACTGCGGCAACGACAGGGTACTGGCGGTGATCGGGTGGTTCGCGCGCAGCAGACACACGAAGTAGTGGAAGAAGAGATGCTTCTCCAGGAATGACTTCTCCCGCAGGTCGGGGAAGTACCCGACCGCGAGATCGATGTCGCCGGTCTCCAGGCCGCGCTCGATCTGCGCCGCGGTGGCCGCCACCGAGCGCACGCGGGCACGCGGCGCGGCCTGGCGCACCC
>JADMIO011741750.1_pt1 | contig 11398 bp, 8 predicted proteins | sample 8958161 | NCBI WGS metagenome assembly JADMIO01 (sample SAMN16585339, study PRJNA669376) | soil metagenome | isolation source: Crop rotation soil | place: USA: Cullars Rotation, Alabama | collected 2011
GCAGGGCGAACACGCATAGAACAAAGATGATTTTTGAAGGCATGATTCCTATGTGTAAGAAAACAGGCTTTCTCACATGGACACTAATTCTCCTTACTTTCGATGAAGATTTTGCTTGATTGCTTTGAAATAGTAGTGAAGGGCGATGTGTGAATTACAAAGATATGGGGAGGTATATATATAGGCCGCAATTGTGTTAATACAGCCAGCCTGTGACGTTCTATGGGAGAGCGTCCACATTCTGCCCGGGAGTATAACGCACCCGGTTGAATCCATTGTGTCCTTATCTTTCTATCCTTATAATCCTTTCCCCACACATTCATTTCTCTGATGGCCGAGTATATAAGCCTATGTTTTGTATGAGAACAAGGCGATTGATGGTATGAAAAATCGAATAAAGTGTCATTCCATCTGCACTCAGTCTTTCTTCTATCCGAAATCGTCACACAGCCTTCCTCCCATTTTATAGCTTCCACACTGTTTCTCTATAGTGGGTGTCTTTGTACAAGGACTACCCATATCTGGTGAAACGAGAAAAACAAAAGTAATACGATAATGATTGAAATTGCGCTTTATAAGGTGTATATATACAGCAGGTCGGAGACGTATTCTTTTCTCCACAATACTGCCAAAATCAAATTATATTAATGGAATCGAACACCTGTGCACTATTCTCAGTGTCTAAAATAACATGAAAAAATCCGTCTAACGAAATGAAATAAATATTAGTGTATAAAAGCCAATCACTTCACGCAACCTTCCTCTGAACACCAACGATGCAGATTGCTGCTGCTTACGTTTTCTTCTGTTCCACCACATGTTGAACTGGAGCAAATACACTAAAAAATGTATTGCATGTATCGTACTTTGCGATACATTCATCAGTGTCGTAAACATTCAATTGACAATTCATCATTTTCCATTGATATAAAATCAATAGAAGAAGCAACAAACGCATTTGATCTATCACAACTGAGATCCCTTTCCTCACTGCGCTGTTTGGATTTTCTTTTGATTGAGTCCCCAAGCTTATATTTGTTGATATTTCAGAATGCAATATAGTAAAACGTTTCCCAAGCAAAAATCCTTTCCTCTGTGTATCATGGATGTTGAACAAATAGTATCATCGTTCGTTTTGTCAACAGAGCTGAAGACATGTCTGAAAGTGAATGCCAACATATTAAGAATGCCAGTCTACATTGAGCACCAACTTACCAGCGTGCTGCTATTTAATCGCATGTTTTCTATAAGTTGGGACCGAGAAACGGAAAACATGAATCGATAACTAAAAGAACAGGTCTTGTCAATGATGTTCTCTGCCACAATGATGATTTTAATCAAATCGATGGCATGCCATCAGACGTGAGCGCGACAGAACAGAACTCTTTATTTAACGACTCTTTTTTGCCTGTGAAATAGGATTTTCTTTGTAAATGGGAGAAAGAGATTCTGACGTTTATTTCATTTTGCACGATCTGATCATTAGATTTACACAAGAATAGTGGGCATTGAACAGTAGTTTTCTACGCTGCTAAAATTGACCCGTTGTTATTGGTAAAAATGGCTCGTTCCCAAGAGTGTGCGCCAAAAAAAAGCTGAGCCAGCACATGAATATAACAATTAAGCAATAAATGCGATTCACTTTTTGACGCTCTATCTCTGAGTATACTGGATGAAAAATTTTGTTGAGGTGCGCCCTGAGTAGGCGATTCTATTTTTGAAAAGCATTGTTGAAAATAATTTCATGAAACTCGAGGAGTACTCAACAGCAGGATCGACGGAAGCTTTAATCAAAACAATCAAAGATACTGAAAACATCGATTCAGAAGTGATCAACATTGCTGATTCTAATACAAAAGTTAAATGCAAAAAGTAAAATTTGATCATTGTCTCCGTTGCTCAGTCGACTCATGCAAACTCTCGGAAACGCGACCCGTAGTCGGTTCGCAGATTACTACTCATATTTATGCCGTATAGAATAGGAATATTGTAAAAGACCTCTTCACTGCTGTTATGTTTGAAGAAACTGCATCACTGAACCTCATTAAAATATGTCTCAGTGTCACATCAGTACCGCATACATAATGACCAGTTCATCAATCAATTCACTGTTAGATATTTACGTGTCATTAGTTCTCTTCTTATTTCGCTTCTATAGGAAAGTTTGATTGGCTACTTTTTATGTTTAATGCGCGGAATGGTTCATTTGTGACAACAATAAGCGATAAAAACAAGATAATATTCATCAATAGATTGATTCACACACCATTTTCTAAAAGAAGTAATGAATACTGTTGTATTGCACTTTTGAAAAGAAAATATACGTCTAAACATCACAAGTGTTCAATTCCGAATAATGACGCCTGTCCAAAACACTCAGAAAGTGGAATAAATGATCCAGCGCAAATTGACTAATTGGATGTAAATAATCTTTTTCCAACTAAAGTGGTTACAGGCTTTTGCATTTCCAGTACGCTTTTTCTTTTCTTTCTTTTTGTTACAGGTCTTTTGCACTCGATATTCTTCGTTCGATTCGTTTTATTCTTTGATCCTCTTACGTAATTTACCCCCTATTTCTTTCATGCTCTTCTCTCCATGTGGATGTCACAGCGTGTTTTCGCCCTTTTATGTAACATCGTCTTCAAGAGTGCACGTTTTTCTCTTTGCAACAATCATGTCTTCGCGTTGAATCCTGCTTGAATGTATGTTGCTAGACATACGTATACACATGTATATGTGCATTCTCTCTAGTTATTGTACTTGTTGTTAGTGTTGTTGCGTTGTGCGAGTCTTGCGTTCATTTCTTTGAATAAAAAGAAGAAGGGTTCCCCAATAATTCGCTTACAAGAGTTTTATTAAATTAAAATTAAAATCAATAAAACAAGCATTAAGCGTTTTCTCGATTAATAGAAATGACGATGTTTCGCCATCGGATCAGATCAATCGTAACAGATACAAACTGTATAATTGTACTGTGCACTGCATTGACCATTATGGTAATGACGCGTTCGACAGTGTCTTCTGCATCGGCCATGATCAAAATGTTCCGGACCGAAGCAGCCATAACTTCCATGTTCACCAGGGGCGTCTTGGCTAGTATCCATTACTAAAAATCGACAACCATGTGGTCATTTACGGATAAAGGAACAATACTGTACGCACTGACGGTGTCCAAAATCTGAGACAAGGAAACTGCTAAACTGTTAGGGAGTTGTCAGCAGAGCCATGATAGTTACCCGGGTAACTGCGGAATGGACCCTCAATTTCTTCGGAATTCCACGATTCTCAAAACTGAATAGTGCGCTATCAACAACATTTCTCTCAGCTACGTCCTCATCGATAGCGACATATCGAAGGATGCGTGTGTGGATGTGAACAATAATGCAGACAATCCATCATTTTTGCTTTGGGGTATCGTGGAACTGTGGAGAAATCAAGGATCAATACCACTCTTCTCCGGAGAACTATTTTGGCTCTACTGACAGTTCTCCGACAGCTAGGATATCACATTTCTCAGTTCCTGGATGCTGCTGTACTTACCTGTATCGCCTTGAGTTTCCACATCGGTCTGTGCCTTAACTGCGACCAGCAGGGCGAACACGCATAGTACAAAGATGACCTTTGAAGCCATGATTCCTATGTGTAAGAAAAGATGCTTTCTCATATGGATACTAATTCTCCTTACTTTCGATGAAGATTTTGCTTGATTGCTTTGAAATAATAGTGAAGGGCGATGTGTGAATTACAAATATATGAGGAGGCATATATATAGCCCATAGCAGTGCTGTAGTAGACGCGCAATAATTTCATTCAATAATAATCCTACAGGGCCAAAATAATGGTTTTTTCGATGTGGGGCTTGAAGGGTTACTTATCTTGGCTAGGAAATGACGTGCCATACATTGAGTTGGCCAAGTAATGTTCCTACAAGATGATTTGTGTTTTGCCGAACTTGTGCCCCTAAGCTTCCGCGTTGGAAAAATGGCAGGGCGAAGAACACCTACGCGCCAAGAAGGAAAAAGCGTACTTCTGTAGTTCTTCGTACTTCTGTGTACTTCGGTACTTCTGAAGCACGAAGTACGCTTCTTTCCCCTTGCTACGCACTGTGGGAAGTAGAAGTAAATCCAGAAAAAATACCATATTTACCAACATTTTTTTGATTTCTTGTATATTCTATGAGGGACTCTCTCAGTTGGCATACACGAATAGAACTATGATTTTGCGCATACGTCGACACCCTAAAAGACTGCCTCTACACATCTAGCTCTTTCGTCTTTATAAGCGTTTTACCAGATGTTCAAATCTGATAAGAGTCTTAGAGTATTCGATGTAGAAAGCTTCACTGGCATTCTGTGAATACTAAATACTTATTTAGAACGGTTATATTGTCAGAATAGCTGCAAACGCTGTGGATGCTTTCTTCTGAAGATAACACATGCTAAAGAAACTCAGAATGCCATCCATAGAAATACATTTATTCGAACTCAAAACTCAAGTATATTGATGACTTTCAGATCTGCCTATGAGTCAAATTTCAAATTACAGCTAATTGGTTCGACTTTCCTGTGAATTCCAATCAGATATCTGAAACCTAGTAAAACAGGCATTGTTCTGAAAGAACGCATGGCATACTAAAATCTTTCAAGATTTTTCTATTTTGATCGGATCTTGTTATTTTACCGATGCGGTCGACATGAGAATCTTCTACCGTTAATGAAGAATCGAACTACACTATACGATCGATGTGATTATTTATTGTGAAGAAGCGCATAAGCATCAGAACACAAATATTATCACGACATGGTAGTGAGGAAAGATGTTTTTGAATTTCTGCAATTAGAGCTGCGTCATGCATCAAACTTCGTCTAACCCATATGAGTTTCTTTTGTTGACTGTATTGAAAAAATTCCTATTCGTGGAATATTGACATCGGTTGTTTTGTTGGTGTAAACTGGAAGCATCTGTTCTAATCCGTCTGCTTCCTGCATAATGACGATATTGATTTAAGGAGTCACAGTGAAGAAAGAAAATATTCGTCTTGAATGAGTGTCAGGTGATTGTCTATCAATGATAAGACCTTCTTCATCCTGTTTCGGGGAAGTTTGAAGTTGGAATTTTTCAAGTTTTTTTCGATGAAACGGCAGCTCTTCCGCCATGACGTAAGTATGATCTGTGATGTGGACGTTCTTGATTACATTTTCGGAAGTATTATTTGCACTTTCTTCCGTGCACAGCGATAAGAAAACTTATCATGGATCGGAGTCCTCATACCTACGTAGTCTGAAACAAACAGTCGAGAATCTGTAGAAGCTAATTGTTTCATACTGGCACAAGTTAGTTATTTTCATCTTTGTCATGGTATGAATGGCTCAACCTCATCTATTGCTCAATTGCCTCTTTTTCTCAGTGTGGAGAGGTTACGTTAGAGTCCGATGTGGCCCTAACAATGGCCGGGTTTCAGGTGATCAAGACGAACTACATACCCATGCCGAGAAAATCGCGACATTTTTCACGATTAATCGCGAAAATCGCACAGAAATCGCAGAAATCGGCGATTAATCGCTAGTAATCGCGAGATCATCTTGATGAATAAGTTCGAACTGTCTTCTCACCTCTCAGCATTTTCAAAATATTCGCCAATCCTAGTGCATGTACTGGTCTCAAGTACTTGTATTACTTGCTTGTAGACCACTAAGTACTGGAGTCAAGTACTTGAGTCTGTAATGTAGAAAGTACCCTGCATTTTGATCAGTATTTTAGTGCTTTCATGGATTTGAGATCCTCGCAGGCACTACTACCCTAGTTTTCGTAACGAAACAGTGTACGATGTTGTCGTGTCACCAAACAGAAATTGTTGAAAAGAATTCCAGAAAACCCTTCAGGTCCGAAAATGTTAAGCTTGCATTTTTGATCATTCCCGATATCAAATTCGTGCTCAGAATGAAAAATTGATCCTAGAACAGTTTTCGTCTGTTCATATCAGTCGACTTGAACATTGATCCAGGATGGTTTCCCTCAAGTCAGAAATAACTCGTGAAAGTTCTTCGATACTAGTCCAAGTACTTGAACCAGTATGCAGGGTACTTTCTACATTACAGGCTCCAGTACTTGTTCAAGTACTTGAGATCAGTACATGCACTAAGGTGTACCATGAAAATTTGATCGCTTATACACACATTAAAACGCACACTTGTTGCATTATCGATCCAGAGATTGAATGATTGCATGTACAAGGCAACGACAACACACAATGAACATCAGCTTGTTGATGCTCAATCCAGTCTTGTTTATTGATTAGAAACACCCTATCAGAATGCGATCATCTTCGCAAGAAGAACAGCTAGATATTCGATGCAATCAGCATTAGTCTGAGGCTAAGAGTTGATTGTTACAAATACCGACACTGGAACCGATTATGACGCGTTTAGACGATCGAATGATAAAGAAAAAAAAACGATCAGATTCCTTCTAGACTATTGAAGCACAAATTTATGTTCGAACAAAAGATAAATGCTTGTTTTCAAACGAATTGTCTTTTTCTAGTGCAACATTTCTATCGCTGTGGAACAATGATTTCACTTCTCAAACAGTATCAAAAAGACAAATTTGAAATTAGTATCCATCGTCGTGGCATTGTTTTCTCGTTGTTATCTTGTTGTTCAACAAGTTAAACATCCGCAATGAGCATGGACAAAGCTGACACGTTTCCACATCGACAACTCAAAGGATACAACAGTCGGCTGTTCACTGCCGAATGTTTCTCTCATGGCTACTTTCGGCGACAGAGATCATTTGCACTGCTATATAAAGAGACTGTCGAGTTGTCATCGGCATCATTCGTCGATCACTTCGAGCAAAAACATCGTCGTTTGAAAAAAAGGTAAGCAAACTGCTGAAGGAACGGAAATCACGGGAACGTTTTCTTTCATGCGATGATCATATCAATGTATTTGTTTATTGAGTATTGAATTGCTGTTTTCTGTTGCAAATGTCACAGCAATTCAATAGTCCATAGAGAAATACTTGGATTTGATCTCAAAATAAGTGAACTTGGAACCGAAAAGGTGTAGTTCACTTTTTTAACCAAAAAAAACATAGGAGAAATTCTTTACCATCGCTCCTGCCTACAATTGCACACAATTCTAACCTCTGACCTTTCTTTCATTTACAGTGCTGGCATCGTCGATCCGTCTCGTCAAACAACAATTTTTAGTGCTGAATGACATGACAGTGAGTAAATTCTTTTATTCAGCACAACGAGATTCTCAATGTTGGAAACAAACAGGAAAGGTGTTTGATGCACGTACGGACGTACATGTATTACCTTACCGCTGTTGGCCTTTATGCCTTCAACATACAGACAGAGCCTCGCTGTACGCGCGCGCGAGAAAAAATAGATAGCAATGAAAAATTTATTGACGAAATCAATTCTTTCCGTGGTGTCTTTTCGAGAAAAAAAATAAGAACAGAAAATTATCTTTGTTCATTAATCGTGTGAGCCGACTATTTCATTGAGAATCTTTGCACTCGACAATTCAACTCATCGACGACATAGAGATTGTTCTTTCCATCGAACGACAAACCGAAGGGATGTCTGAACTGATTCGCTTCATAGCCGTAGCCGTTTCCATCAACAATAGCACTTCCCTTTGTGGCTCCTTGCGGCCAACGCATTATTCGATGATTGTCTTCGTCAGCTACATAGACAGTGCCAAATTGATCGACGAACACTCCTTGGACTTCGTCTAATTGTGTCAGAGCATCTCCTCGACCTTGATCACCGACCACGACAATGCCTTCTTTCGCGCCTTTCTTCCATTTCGTTACACGGTCATTGTTCCAATCCGACACGTACACTGACTGATCTCCATCGACGAAGATGTGAGTAGGAGCATTGAGCTGATTGAGACTACTACCCAATCCATTACCACCTGCCACCACTGTTCCACTCGTTTCACCCACTCGCCATCGTCTCACTTCATCCTGGTCCGAGACGTAGAGAAATCCCTCGTCGTCCATCGTCAAACCTTTGCGGTAGACATCCGAAATGATCGTTTCTCCATTTGTGCTACCTCGACGAGGCCATCGTATCACTCGTCCGTTGTCTCTGTCGCAGATGATGAGACTATCTGTTCGTTTGTCGAGAGTCATGTCTGTTGGATTATTCAACTGATCATACCTGTTTCCTGGTCCATTTCCACCGGCAACCACTTGTCGCACCACTCTTCCATTCGACAATACGGTGATTTCCCCAATCAGCGATGTAGAGTGTTTGATCATCATCAACATACAAACTGAGTGTATTCTCGGTAATTTGACTGAAAATTTTCCCAACAGCGATACACACTTATTGAGAGTGGCAGATAGATGTGAACTTTTCCCCATCATCCTGTTCGACGCACTAGCCGTCAATTCAACGGTGCAATTATGAGATTCACTAAGAATATGTAACATGTCAAGACAGTAGGCATCAAGATTCCTTCTACGTATTTCTGTCAAAGCACTGCACAAGAATTTGTCCTCTTTCAACATAACATTTTTCTTCCAAGATTAGTTTCTTGCTTGTCCACGATTGCATTTATTATAACAAACTTTGCTGTAAAAAAGGAAAACAGAATATAAGTTTTCAGGCGACGGTAAAGAGAAGTCCCACACACACTCAGAAGATACTGATGATGGGACAAGAGTCCAAGCAGTAATTAAGCGTTTTTGATGACAAAGAGCGCATTTTAGTACAAATCGTCGACGTGTGGTCAAAATAACTTAAGATGAGCAGACAAAACGACAAGCAAACGTCAACTTTGTGTTCTACACATTCGCACGTGTACTCTACAGTGATAAAACGTATCAGACAAGCTACGCTTGAAAGAGAACGGAGGGATATTTTTCTTCATGTATATCGTCCTGCATGAGCGAGTACGAGTCACTTGGCCTTTTCATTGGGGGTATAGTGTTTGTGCTACACTGTCGATTCAAGAAAAGAAATGGCGTGGAATCAAATCGCCAGTTCTCTGGTAAGCCATGGTCAACATGCATTGTTTATTTGAATAAAAAAGTCATCCATTGTTTTTTTTTCTGGCAATCTCTAGCGATGGTCGTGTGTCGCCACTTTTATCCTACTCATATTGTTCAACATTGGTTACAGTCTCAATACCAACATGTCAAGTGTTGAATTGCCTATTCTCTCTCAGGAATTACCCGAAGGATGGCGACTACCATCCATCGTCAATTTCGTATCGAATTTATCCTATGTGGGTATTCTAATGGTTATTCTCATCCGTCATGTAACAAAATCCACAGCCTATGAAATTCCGGCGAATCTTTTCGTTTTAACTATCGGTGTCTTAGGTCTATTTGGACTTGCTTTCATGTGGAATGTAACAACGACAATCAATGGTACTCGTCATTCGATTATTTTTCTAATTCTTACGTTTACTGTAGCCATTTGTGATTGTGTATCAAGTGTGACATTTTTACCATATTTCAGTCATTATCCTACAATTTTTATGCGAAGTTTTTTCATCGGTGATGCAGTGTCGTATCTGTTTCCGTCGTGGGTTGCTCTGGCGCAAGGTGCCGGTCGGATTGAATGTGTTCCGATCATTAGTGAAAATGGAACGCGGTGGACTGAACGACATTTGCCAGCACGGTTTTCTCCGAATGTCTTTTACTTCATCATGGGTCTTGCCTTATTAAGTGGACTTATTTCTTTCATTATTCTGTGTTGGACACGAATAGAACAAATAAGCGGCAGTCAATCACAACAAATTCGTGATGGACAAGAAACCATAACAGAGAGTAATTCGGAGCTGGAATTATTGAACAAAAACGGCAAGATGACAGAGAGTCGAACAAACGATTTATTGTTCGAAAATGCATTTTATTTATTGTGTATATTCTGCAATTCTTTTATTCTCTCCGGTAAGCTGCGAAATGAGAACATTCATTAAATATTCTCTGAACAACAAATAAGATTGTACTGTTATGTTCTAGGAGTCATTCCAAGCTTGCAAAGTAAGTAAATCTGAACTCGTCCTTTTTTCATAAATTTCTTGATCATTTTACAGCTTATGCACTTCAACCTTACTCATTGGAGTTCTATCAAAAGATCGTAATCGCCGCCCAATATTGTTATCCGTTGATGCAAGTTGTATCTGCTGTATTTCCTCAAGTGACAGTATTGGATTATCCTCGACTGCCTTACATCTTGACTTTTATGAATATACTATTTTGCAGTTATATCTTTCTCTGTGCCAAACTTTCACCATGTTCGCCATTCGTTACGCATGGTTGGGTGGGTGGTTTACTCGTTGGTCTCGCATGGCTTCTGCTCTATTGTTTTGGAACGTTCTCGAACCTGATCACACAGATTCACTTTCGGCAAATCGGTGGTCACCGAGCATTGTACCGGGCGGGTTTAGCATTTCAAACTGGTATATTTATCGGCTCGGTGATCTCTTATGTGCTCACAGTGCACCTACAGATCTTTCATGAACGACATGCTTGCGAAACATATGTCTGTTGAAAATATCACCATGTCATCTTTCCAAAGAAAAATTTGTTCGTTTGAGTTGCAAAGAGAACAATAGTAATACCGAAGGAAATAAAAATATTTGTATTTTGAATTATCGCTGCATGTCACACTAAAATATATACATTCAGAACACCTTATCATGTCATGTATCGTGGGGCTGGGAACAAAACAAATCGTGGTCTCAATAACTTTTGCATGCAAATGTCTCGCGCCGTAATTGAAATACATAATTCATATCGGCGTGACTAGCCGTTACGGAATTTTATTTTTCTACCTTCTGGAAGCTATAATTCGATAATGACAAGAGCAAACGCTCTGGAATTTGTATCACAAATTGAGACCTACTATCAAGAAAAATTAAAATAATTCGCACATTGTTGGAGGTAACAATGATTTTGTATTTTTCAACGAAATGAAATCACATACAAGTAAAACGTTCTGTACGAGAATTATGCAGTTTTCAACGATCTTTCAGATCATCAATTCATTTTTCTGGAAATAACTGTATCAAATGAACACTTAAAACATCACTGTTACGGAATTTCGTTCTTTTTAATGTGGTAAATTTTGAAGATCAAAATTTCAATTTATTATGGTTAAGAGCCGTCGTTCTCAAGTTTAGAATAACTTTTAGCATCGTTTCTATTATCCAACTAATTCATTATTATGATCATCTCGAAATTAGATCCACAATTATCATCGATATACCAAGTGAAAACGCATTTTAACAACAAAAAAATGTTTCATTCTACCTGTCGCGAGTCAATTATTTTCTTAGAAATCCATGAAAACGAAAAATAGTCTTGGTATTACTCGACAGTTTTATTTCTTCAGCGATACATTTCAATACTGAAACCATGACAA
>JADMIO011367322.1_pt1 | contig 11397 bp, 9 predicted proteins | sample 8958161 | NCBI WGS metagenome assembly JADMIO01 (sample SAMN16585339, study PRJNA669376) | soil metagenome | isolation source: Crop rotation soil | place: USA: Cullars Rotation, Alabama | collected 2011
TCGTTGATTCCCTGCGTTTGCGGCAGCCGCCGTACCAGTGTTTGCACCAGCACGTTTTGTTCAGGCGCGGCGTTGGTGACGACGGCCATTTGCTCAAGCGTGCGGTCAATGACGAAATCGGGCGGGATGGCGCCGGCGCCGGCGTCATCGCCAATGATCTGGGTTTCCTGATCGAGTTGGCGGACGAACTCGCCCAACCGCGTAATGTAAGCGTCAGCCTCGTCCTTGGTGCGCAACGGGTGCTGCGCGTCGAGAAAATCAGGCGTCGAACGATAGGCGCCGGTTAGCTGACTGACGATGTAGGGCGCACCGGCACCGCCGCCGATAGTGAATCGCGCATTGGCGACGGAGTTTTGAAACGAGGTGGTGACCACATCGTAGGTGACGCGATCCGGCGCCGGCAACGTGTCGCGATTGACGGCGCGGAGATCAGTCAACGCGCCTTCAAGAATGAAGCGATAGCGCCGCGCTCCCATCTTCGAAGCATCGCTCAAGCGATCAATGTAGCGCCCGCCCGCTTGTCGCTCGCTGATGCCCAGGCTCGTGCATCGCTCAGGGCTCTCGTGCAGAATCTCCGTCGAGACTCGGCTCAAAATTTCGCCCAGCTGGCCGCTTGGATTGTCGCCGGGCGCAGGGATCGGTTGCGGCGGTATCGGCGTCTTGCAGCCGGCGAGCAACGCTAGGCCCGCCGCGCTCGCACCCAGCATTTCACGTCGCGTCGTCAACATGCACGCCCCTCCCGCCGCGAGTGTACGGCGCCGCCTCGGCCGGGCAACAAGAGAGCGGCGAAGCGAGCCTGCGTTTGGTCACAAATCGGTGGGTGTTCAGACTTTGAAGCCGGCCATCACCGGAACGTGGTCGCTCGGACGCGCCCCCGAGCGCATCGGCACGTGAATATGAAACGCTTCGGCCTGTGAATGCGGCGCGAGATCGCTCGTAGCCCAGATGTGATCGAGCCGCCGGCCGCGATTATTCTTGGTCCAATCGGGCGAGCGATAGCTCCACCAAGTGAAGAGCTTTTCCGGATCGGGCCGGTGCAGGCGCGCGAGATCAACGAAGCCGCCAAGGTCGCGCACGGCGTTGAGCCGATCGGTTTCGCCCGGCGTGTGCGAGACCACGTTCAGGAGCTGCTTGTGGCTCCAAACGTCGAACTCGCCGGGCGCGACGTTGAGATCGCCCACCAACACCGCAGGCGCTGCGCCTTTGCGCTTTTTGTAGAGCGCCTTCATGCGGTCGAGCACTTTGAGCTTGTGCGCGAACTTCGGGTTCGTGAGTTCGGGCACGTCGGCGCCGGCCGGCACATAGAGATTGTGCACCTCGATGCCGTCAATTTTGGCGGCGGCGATGCGGGCTTCCTTCTTCGGACATATCGCTGGCGCCTCGATGGGTTCGAGCTTGCGGCGCGAGACGATGGCCACACCGTGCCAGCCCTTCTGGCCAACCACGTGCATATGTTTGTAGCCGGCTTCTTTGAACGCCTTGGCCGGAAACTCGCCGTCGCGGCATTTGATCTCTTGGAGGCAAAGCACATCCGGCTTGGCTTCGTTTAGGAAGCTGCAGACCGTTTCGATCCGCAGGCGCACGGAATTGATGTTCCAAGTGGCGATAGTGAGCATGAGCGGCGGTGTGTGGCCCGGCAGAGCCGCAAGGTCAAAATAAAGGAGGCCCGATCGCATTCAGCGACCGAGCCTCCGAGCGCCTTGAGGGGGGCGCATTCCGCCGGAAGGGGAAGTCCGGCTCGCGACCGCCGCGCTGGATCCGTCAGCGGGGGGACGACGCCATCCAGGGGGATAAGCGGCGACCGCTCCGTGGTAGATACGTCACAGGGGACAAAAAATCAAGATTTTGGTGCAGAAACGAGTTGCCACAATTTGCCTTTTTGCGGGTGGCGACTCAGTTTCGACCGTGCCCGCGGCTGATCATGTCGTCGAGGCGGAAAAGCGCCGGATCCAAGCTTGCCGGCTGTGTAACGTCGCTCAGCATCACCCGTGTCCGTGAGCCGGTAACGTCGGTGACGTCCCAGCAGCGCAATTCGAAATTGTCGCCGAAGAAGAACAAGGTAAGCCGCCCGTCCACGTGACCAGCGGGATCGGTCACGCTGATCAGCGTCCATTGTCCCCAATGCGCAACGCGGGTGACGTGCGCATCGCGCGTCAGATCAACCTGGCTCTTCAAGATCATGTTGAGCGGTGTTGAACGCAGCGGCGTGCGATCGGTCGTGCGCATCGCACTGTTGCGCATGGAAACGACGTTGCCGTCGGAGATGATGAGCAAAGTCGCAGGCGGATCGTATTCGAACCGGACTTTGCCCGGACGCTGCAAATAGAAGGCGCCCGTGGACACGCTGCGGTTCGGAGATGTCTGGGTGAAGCGCCCCTGTAGGCGCTGTAGCGTGTTGAGCGCGGTGTTCGCGCGCGCCAAGGCTTGATCGCGATCCGCTCCGCTGAGGTCGACAGGATCGCTGCTCGTCCCTGCCGCAGCGGGCGTGCGCGGGCGCAGATCATCGCTCTGTGCGCGGGCGGTGGGCGCAACCAAAAGCGCGGCGAGCGACATCAGGGCAGTGCGTCTTTGCATGGGGCCCCATGTGCCCAACCCACGTGGCGAAAAAAAGGGTCTGCGGGGCCTGCTTTGGGCCTTTTTTCTTCAGCCTTGGTTCATCGCCGCGATCAAGCAGGGAACGAAGGTGCTTGCCGATACGCCAGGGCTGGGGCAAGGCGTTTGCCAGAGGGGCGGAATGCACGTTCTGACTGCGGCCATGCGGGGCTCGAATCCGTTCGAGACGGCGTCGGACATGATCGCGCTGACGAGCGTCGGCTGGCGCGGGTTCCTCGACGGCTCCTATATGTTCGAGTCGTTCACCGAATTGATCTTGGCGGTGGCGCTCGGCATGGCGATCGCCTTCCACCCGACCACCAAGCGTACGGTCGACACCGCGGAAGAGGCGGAACTTCCCAAAGTCTACATCATGTACGCGCTGATCGGCGCGGTGATCGGCGTCGTGGTGCTGAAATACGGCACGGTGATTGGGTTTGTGGTCTTCGGCCTTGGCGGGCTGATGCGCTTTCGCACCGAAGCCGGCTCCACGCGCGACACCGGGCGGCTGATCATTGTCACGCTGATCGGTCTGATCAGCGGCTTGAACTTGCCGCAGTTTGCGGTGCTGGCCACAGCGTTCGCGTGGGTGTTGATCTATATTTTCGACGGCCACCCGGTGTGCAGCTTGGAAGTGAGCGAGATCCCGAAGGGCCGCCTCAAGGAGGCTTCCGACGCCTATCGTCGTGTCTTGGCCGAGCTCAATTGCAAGCTGATTAGCGAGCGCAAATCCTTCGCCAAGAGCCGCATCAACTATGTGTTTCGCGCGCCGCGAAAATCGACGCAAGTCGGTCTGCACAATGCGCTTTGCGAGAAGGTCGCGCCGGACGTCCGCGGCGAGATCGATTGGGAAATTTCCTAGACGTCAGGTCTGCACTCGCACCCACAGCGTGAACGTCGAACCTTCGCCGGGCGCGCTCTGGCAGCTCACGTCGCCGCCCATCAAATTGGCGATGCGGCGCACGAACGAGAGGCCGAGCCCCGCGCCCTCGTAGCGCCGCGCGTCCGACGATTCCGCCTGCACGAACGGCTCAAAAATTCGCGCTTGTTGATCGGCGGCGATGCCGATGCCGGAATCCATCACCTGGAAGCGCACCGTGTCTTGCCTGTCGATCACCGCGCGCGAGGCGATGATGCGTATCTCGCCGCCGCGTGTGAACTTGGCGGCGTTCGAGACAAGCTGCATGACGCACTGATAGAGCCGGGCGTGGTCCCCGTTCATCTCGCCCAGTGCCCCGGCTTCTTGGATCACAAGGCTGTTGTCGTTTTCCGCCGCCAGCGGCGCTGCGGCTTCGCGCACTTGCTCTAGCACCTCTGACACCTTGAAGCGCTCGCGCTGCAGTTCGATGGCGCCGGCTTCGAGCTTGGAGACATCCAGGATCACATTGATGGCGCCGAGCAATTGCCGCGCTGAAGCGCGAATCTTGCCAGCGTCGGCGCTCACCGGCCCTTGCGCGTCTTCCTCGATCAGTTCGGCATAGCCGATGATGGCGTTGAGCGGTGTTCTGAGTTCGTGGCTCATCGTCGCCAGAAACTGCGACTTGGCGGCGTTGGCTTGCTCCGCCTGCGCGCGGGCGGTGGCTTGCTTGGCGAGCATGTCGGTGAGGAACACGCGGTCGCGGCCATGCACGCCGGCGGCGGAGATCATCACCAACCACGTCAGCGCTGCGGCGGCGCTGATCGGCGTGAAGCCGGTGGTGATGAAGGGCGCAGCGATTGCGCAAAGCGAAAGTGGTGTGAGGGCGGCGGCGAGCAGGATGCGGTGGCTCGAAAAATAGACGAAGTCGTGATTGGCGGCGCCGCAGATCCACGCGGTGGCGAAGACGACGCCGATGGCGGAGCCGGTGTGGAAGGCGACGAAGGGGAAGGCGGCGTACAGAAGCCCGCCAACGAAGTTGATGGCCACCAGCGCGTAAAGCCCGGCACGCTCGTTGCGGCGGGCGAGGCGCAGTGCGACGTGGCGATCATAGAGCGGCCGGATCAGCAATTCCCAAACCGTGACCGCGAGCGCCCACGCGCCCGTCAGCCACAGCGGCAGCGCAGCGCCGGCGACCAGCGCCATCAACCAGGTGAAAATGATGCGCGGGCGTGTGCCTTTGACGATGATGTGCGCGACTTCCGCGGTGGGCAAAGGCTGGCCGGCGGCGCTGAAGCGCAGCGCGCGCATCGAACTGCGCAAGCGGAACGGAAACGGCTGCCGTGCGCCGGCGGCGTTGGTCATGCATGTGCCCCCGCGCCGAATCAGTCAGCGCGGGAACACATTGGCGGCGCACGCTTGCAAAGGCGATGCGCAGGCGCAGCAGGTCAGCGTTGCGGAATCTGGAACGGCACGCGCATTCGGTAGCGCGCTTGCACGGCCTGACCATTCTGCGTCGCCGGCGCCATCTGGTAGTCCTGGCTGATGCGTAACGCTGCGGCGCCGAAATTCCAGCCGGCGGGCGTTTCCGAAATGATATCGCAGTTGAGCCGGCCGCTGACGGCGACGAGGCACTCGAGCGTGGCGCTGCCTTCGACGCCCATTTGTTGCGCGCGGGCGGGGTAGTAGCGCGACAGATCGCGCGGCACGCGCAGCCAGCGCGGATCGGTGATGGTGGGCGGACCCGGAGGCGCGGGCGGTGTGAGCGCAATCGGCGTGGGATCGAGCGGCAGCGGCGTGGGCGTGGGCGGCGCGTCGGGGATGACGATCGCGTGTTGCAGCGGCGGCGGCGCGGTGTGCGGGACCGGCGGCGGCGGCGCGATAGGTTCAGGCGCCATGCTGATCACTGGCGGTGCATCCGGCGGCATGAATTGCTGCACCGTGTAGCTCACCGAAAGCGCGCCGGCGATGGCGAGCGCAAGCAATCCTGTTGACGCCGCGAGCGAAGTCGCGCGCGCCACGATGGGTCGTGACATGTTGGTCTGCTCCCTAGGCGCGCTGCTTTTTGGCGCAGCTTTGCGCTACGGAAGCGTCTCACAGGCGGGGCTGTACAACACTTCACGTGCGCGTGTGGGCGATCACGGAAGCGCGAGGGCGTGCGCGGGAGTAGGGAGTGGGGAATTGGGAATGGGGCGCGCGCGGAGGCGCACGCGCTGATCGACCTCAACGCAAAACCTATTCCCAACTCCCAATTCCCCATTCCCTCCATCAAGCGGAGGGCGGGACGCGGCGATTGCGCGTCAAAGAGAGTGCGCTGTTCTTCAGCGCGTTATTACGCGGAATGACCGCGTCCCGTGATCGGCTTCGCCGGCTGGCCTCCGGAGTTTTTTCACTCCTTCGACTGCATTGACCGGCGGCGTGCTGGTCGTGCTGTTCGACACGATCCCAGGTGCTTCTTCCCGCGGTTGAGTTCCCGGGGGCTTCGGCGCCGATTGCCCGGCGCGCGATCAACCTCACGCGCCAAACCTTCGACACTCACGCTCATCACCCCGCCCCCGCATTGGACTGAACATTGGCCAACTGCCCTCCAGCGGAAGCGATGGAGGCATGATACGGCCGGTGGGGGAGGGGGCGGATAGATTTTTTGCGGAGGTAGGAAAAGTAAGGCGCGGAGGGATGTGAGGTGGGGGATAGATTTTCTAACCCGGCGACAAGGCGTCGAGATCTAGCGGATCGCTTTCCGTGTAGGCCTCTGCATCGAAGTCTCTGAGAAACCCCGCAATTGCGGATTGGATCGTGAATCGCGGGTGACTACCAAGAGCTTCCATCCATGAACTTACAAATGCAGACCAGTCGGAGCCATTTGGCGGGTCGTTGCTCTTCACGAAGAGAAATTGAAGTTCGACTTTGCTGGCATTCCAGTCAGGTGTCGCAATGACGCGGATTTCCTCAAGGCATTCAATATGGGCCATAGGTGCGCCGGCTTGCTTGCCTTGCCGCTTAAGTAGCGCCTCCAATGGCCTCGCGAATGCGACAAAATCTTCGGGGAATGCGAAACGTTGGCGTTTTCGTGCGACGGCGCGCCCGAACCGTCGGGCCTCTCGGCTGTCCCGACATCCTTGAATGCGTCGGCACTTCGCGACGATGCTCTTTTCGAGAGTCAAGATTCTATCGAGATCGCCAACCAGCCGTTCGCGGGCAAGACTAGGTACCTCGACGAAGCCCGGTCGCTTTAACCCCTGTGTCTCTTTGAACGCCGTAGCATCGAGCTGCACTAGCGGAGCAACTTCGACATAAGGCTTGTTCCTGACCGCACGAACGATGTCGCATGTCTGCGAGATGACAACGAATCCCGCCACATCCACCGTGACGCCTTCGATTTCGAGGGATTCTTTAGCGGAAATCCGTTGAGCTGCAAGTTCTGCCGCCGCTGGAGTGAGGGGCGACGTGAGGTCGGCTAGGTACAGAAACCTGGTAAAGTCGCGCGTCGCATCTCCTTGCCGCCAGGCGGCAAGGATCGCATCGGCGGATGCGTTCGACTCACCCGTTGCCACCAGGCTTCACCGATCGCCGAAGCAAGCTCTTTTTCGAAAGAGTGCCTTCGATGGCTGCCGGCCGATCGATGATTGCATCGAACAAGTCGGTGGCATGAGAACTACTACCTCTCAGGCTAAGCGTGCCCTGGATTCGAGCGGATTGAGTCGCGATAAGCGCGGCGTCCCAATGCTGGTCTCGAAGAAGGTCAATCACCAGCTGACCGCGGCCAGCGTCAGCCAAAAGCAGCGATCGATTGCGCGACGCCTCGCCGGTATCTACCTCGCGGAGAAACGCCATCAGCTTTTTTAATTCGGCCTCACGAACTAACGAGATTGGTCGGCCGTTAGCCCAGTTGTGAACAGTGCGACGGGTAACACTGAGGACGCGGGCAAGCTCGTCCCACGTCAAACCAGAAACGCGCTTAGCTCGGAGAATGTCGTCCGCCACAGAAACTTCAAATGCGGACTGCGGTGCTAGACTTGGAGTGTCCGGATTTGGCGAGGTCCTCGGAATCGAGGTTGGAGACGAATAGGAGGACGCGGTGCCCGCGACGTACCCGCCGAGGCATGAGACAACGCCCAGCGCGATGAAGCCATGGTTGGGCTCGCGACGTTTAAGAGGACGACCGCTCAAGCGTCACCTCTGAAGCGGCTGAGAAATTCATCCGAAACCATTTCTCTAAACACAGCATAAGCTCGTTCGGCGAGTGAGCCGGCAATGTTGCTAATGGCATTCGCACTGAAAGACACGGCCTCATCCGTAAATACATCGAGGTCTAAGACCCATGAATCCTCGTCGATCGGGTCAACGGATTGGTCCATCGTTGTGCCAGCAGGAATGTATGCAGTTCTCGCGCGCACACGCCCTTCCTCGCATCGTAGACCGATTTCGGTGACGAGATGTTCGGTGAATGGTCCGTAGGACCGTCGATATACGCCGAGTGCGCCTGGAGCAAACAGCGTGGCAGCGTTATCGGCGGATTCACCGGCGAGTTGATTCACGTATCGAACTCCAATTCTACTTGCCTCTCGGAGAGCAACATTCTTCTCGATAGCAAGCAGAATTGTACTAAGCCGATTCCGAAAATCCCTCCTGGTCTTGTACGTTTTTGTTTCCAGCGCCACAAAATCCGTCGCGAGCGAGACTCGCCACTCGCGCGCGAGATCGCAAAAGCGCCAAATCACCTCATCTCGTACAGAGAGAGTCCCGTTTTGCGAGACCGCAATGTGTTGTTGCCCATCCTGCTCAAGCAGGGGGTAGTCGGCCCGAACGCTCTCCTGAAAACCCACGATCCCCGAGGGTTGCCCGAGTGCCAAGACAGGGGCGAACCGAACTTGGCAAATGACCTGGGCGAGCGGGGCATTTTTCAGGTGCACCTCTTCCGGAGGCGGACCCGACAGGGGGGGCGGCAATTTCGGCATGGGACGAATATAGTACGCAATGTGAAACGCAGTGTGAAATCACTTGGTTGACGCACCACTACCATTCGTCAACTTCAGTCAATAAATCCAATAAAATCAATAAAAAGCGCCCGCGTCGAATGACACGCACGCCCTGCTAATTCCCCGAATAGGGGTTCCTAATCCTCTTCGACCACGTCGATCAGGATATCGCGTTTGCCAGCCGCATTCGCTTCCGAGATCACGCCGCGCTTTTCCATTTGTTCGATGAGGGTGGCGGCGCGGTTGTAGCCGATGCTTAGGCGCCGCTGCAGGTAGCTGGTGCTGGCTTTGCGGTCGCGTTGCACGATCTCTACGGCGCGTTGGTAGAGTTCGCTCTCGCCGCTGTCGGCGCCGTCGAACAATTCGGGATTGTCGGCGTCGGCGTCTTCGTTGGGCTCGGCGGTGACGTCCTGGCGATAGACCGGCGCGCCTTGGGCCTTGAGCATGTCGACGACGCGTTCGACTTCGGCGTCGGTCACGAACGGGCCGTGCAGACGGCGGATGCGGCCGCCGCCGGCCATGAACAACAAGTCGCCTTGGCCGAGCAATTGCTCGGCGCCTTGCTCACCGAGGATGGTGCGGCTGTCGATCTTGCTGGTGACTTGATAGGAGATGCGCGTCGGGAAGTTGGCCTTGATGGTGCCGGTGATGACGTCGACCGACGGGCGCTGCGTGGCCATGATGACGTGGATGCCGGCGGCGCGCGCCATTTGCGCGAGACGCTGAACGGCGGCTTCGATCTCCTTGCCGGCGGTGATCATCAGGTCGGCCATCTCGTCGATGACGACGACGATGTAGGGCATCGGCTCTAGTGGGAGCTCGCGGGTTTCGTAGATCGGCTCGCCGGAGGTGGGATCGAAGCCGGCGTGCACGGTGCGCTCGAGCTTTTCGCCGCGCTCCAGCGCATCGGAAACGCGCTCGTTGTAGCCGGTGATGTTGCGCACGCCGAGTTTGGCCATGCGGCGGTAGCGGTCCTCCATCTCGCGCACGGTCCATTTGAGCGCGACGACGGCTTTCTTCGGATCGGTCACGACCGGGTGCAAGAGGTGCGGGATGCCCTCATAGACGCTGAGCTCCAGCATCTTCGGGTCGATCATGATGAAGCGGCACTCGTCCGGCGTGTGCTTGTACAAGAGCGACAAGATCATGGCGTTGATGCCGACCGACTTGCCCGAGCCGGTGGTGCCGGCGATGAGCAGGTGGGGCATCTTGGTGAGGTCGGCGGCGAAGGGGTCGCCCTCGATGGTTTCGCCAAGCGCCAGCGGCAGATCGCCTTGGGTGCCGGCGAAGCTGGTGGAGTTCAGGAGCGAACGCAGGAAAACGGTTTCGCGCTTGGCGTTCGGCAGCTCGATGCCGATGGCGTTGCGGCCAGGAATGACGGCGACGCGGCACGCGGTGGCGGACATGGAGCGGGCGATGTCGTCGCTGAGGCCGATGACGCGCGAGGATTTCACGCCGGCGGCGGGCTCGAACTCAAACAAGGTGACGACGGGGCCGGGGCGGGCGGAGAGCACTTCGCCTTGCACGCCGAAGTCCTGCAGCACGCCTTCGAGCTGACGCGACATCGCGTGCAGCGTTTGCGCATCGGTTTGGGCGATACGCTGCTTAGGGGTGACCAGGAGCGCGGTGTCCGGCAGATCGAAGTCGCGGCCGAAGTGGAAGGTGCTGTGCTGCTTCTGCTTCTTCTCAGGCTTGGGCGCGCGCTGGCGCGGCGCCGGCGCATCGCTGTCGGCGCGCGGGGTGAGCGGGCGTTCGGCGCGCGGTGTGCGGGCGATAGCGGGCCGGCGCTCGGCGCTGCGGTCCTCGATGGGGCGACGATAGGTTTGCTCTTCTTCCGGTTCGACGCGGCGCGTTTTTTCCGCGACGTAACCGATGGCGCGTTGTGCGGCGTCGGCGCTGCCAACGGCGGTGCGCTTCACGTGGCCGGCGGCGGTGCGCACGTCTTCGGGCTTCACTTGGAAGCTCCAGCCGACGGCGAGTAAGCCGCCGATGGCGCAGAGCAAGCCAGCGATGACGCGCGGGATCGGCAGGCCCGGCGCGCTCATCAGCGAGGCCATGAAGCCGGAGATGCCGTCGCCGATGACGCCGCCGAAACCGGTGGCGAGTGGCCATCCCGCGGGCGTCGGAATGGTGGCGGCCGCGGCAGCCAGAAGAATGATGCCGGCGAGCGAGACCAGTACGCGGCGGCGATCAATGCGGGCGACGAGTTGGTGGCGCATGATGCGCAGCGCGCCAGCCGCGAGCATCGCGCCGAACGCCAGCGGCGCCACCGCGCCCATCATTTGAATCGAAAAGTCAGCGACCACCGCGCCGGGGCCGCCGAACAGATTGTGGACCGGGCCGCTCGAAGCGACGTTGAGGCTGGGATCTTCCGGCGAATAGGTGAGCACCGCGCCCAGGCCGTAAGCGCCGACGATGGCCGCGCCCACGCAGATGGAGGCGCGCTTCAGCGCCAGGCGGCCGGCGGCGGCGCTCGCTTGGTTAGCGGCGGAGGCGGGGCTTCTGCCCGCGGATTGGTAAACGTCGTCAGCCATAGAAAAGAGCGCTCGCTTGTGTCCCGCAGGCAAGCGCGGACTCTTGGCTCTCCCGGTAAACGAGCGATGAAGATTCGCTCGCGAACAGAGTTACCGGGACATTCATTTTGCGCGCGGAAAGCCGCGGTTCACAAAGGTAATCGTGGAACTGTGCGGCGCTGGCGGCGCCCGCTGCCGCCGCACGTTAACCAGGCGAGCGCGCTGGTGGGGCCTCTGAGCCGGGGATAACACTAGCGCTCGGCCATGGGAGCGTGCGCGATGCGGAAATTTGTACTGGTTGGACTGACGGCGCTGGCGGCGTTTACCGCTGGAATGGTCGCCGCGTCGCTGGCGCCACAGGCGCACGCGCAAACCGCCTCACGCGATGTGGCGGTTTCGACGACGACCCTAGCGAACGGCAATGTGGTGGCGTGGGTGGTCCGCAACGGGGCGGTGT
>JADMIO011631585.1_pt1 | contig 11397 bp, 6 predicted proteins | sample 8958161 | NCBI WGS metagenome assembly JADMIO01 (sample SAMN16585339, study PRJNA669376) | soil metagenome | isolation source: Crop rotation soil | place: USA: Cullars Rotation, Alabama | collected 2011
CCGCGACTTCAAGTCACGTGAATTCCAAGCTTCGGATCCCACTGTGCTGGAAAGGCGTCGCGCCATCATTTCATGATGCCCGGCAACGGAGCGGTCCCGTCATCGCCGAACTTCGTCACGCTGGTCGCGCCCATGACCTGAATGAGCGAAAGGAAGAGTGAGGCGATGGGCGTCTTGCTGGTGAAGCGCAGGTGTTGCCCGGTCTTTATGCCCAGATTGTCTCCGCCCGCGAGCAGTACCGGTAGATCATCGTGGTTGTGCCGATTGCCGTCGGAGATTTCGCTCGAGTACAGCACCATCGTGTTGTCGAGCAGCGTAGCTCCGCCTTCTTCGATGGCGTCGAGCTTGCCGAGCAGGTACGCAAGCTCTTCCACCTCCCAAAGGTTCACCTTCATCAGCTTGTCGAAGTTGACCTGCTGATTCTGGTGGTGAGCAATCGCGTGATGATGGTCGGAGATGCTGAGCCACGGAAAGCCATTGATGGCTCCGTCGCCGCCATTGCCCAGCATGTAAGTGATGACACGCGTGATATCGCACTGTAAGGCCAGTACCATCACGTCCATCATGGCTTTGACTTGGTCCGGGACCGCTGTCGGGTTGTTTGGCTTCGTCGCACCGGCACACGCCGCCGCTCCTGAACCAGAGCTCTGAAGGCGCTGCTCGAGCTCACGCACGCTCGTCATGTACTGATCGAGCTTGATGTTGTCGCTGCGACTGATCGTCGGGGAGAGCGCCTTGGCCTGCTCCACCGCGAAATCCAGCACGCTGGCTTTGAGCTTGTTACGGCGCTCGACGTCGGCCGCGCTGGCGGTGGGATCGAAGCCCTGGAATAGCGTATCGAAGGCGCTACTGGCAACGATGGTTTTGGTCTTGGTTTTCCCGTTCTTGTCGAACGAGATGTTCTGAATGAACTCCGACCCGTAGCCTGTGTCCCGACCGTTGTTGGTGAGGCCGAGCTGGAGCGATGCAATGCGCGAGCTCTTGCCGATTTGATCGGCCATCACCTGATCCACGGAGATGCCGTTCGGCGGCGAGCCCGACGAGACCTCCGCGGAGGTGTGAATGTTCGTGCATGTAAGGAACGAGCCCGTGCCGCGTGCGTGGTCACCACCGACGTGGCGCTCGGCACCCGTGTTTTCGAGGCCGGTGATCACCGAGAATTTTTTCTTGAGCGCGCTGAGCGGCATCAAGGTCGGTGTGAGCGCATAGTCGGCACCGTCCGTCGTCGGCTTCCAGGCTGGCATGTGCTTGCCGTTCGCGACGTAGAAGCCGATGAAGCGGGGAATGCCGCTGGCCGCTCGCGCCAGCTTGGGCTCGAACGCTTCGAGCAACGGCAAACCAATCACGGTCGCGCCAGTGGCACTGATGAACGCGCGACGCCCGAGGCGCGAGGATCGATGACTCATGGTTCCACCTCTTGCTCTGCAAAAACTTGGGCTTGCGTCGTATTTACGATCAAATCGCGCAGGGTTGGCTTCGCGCCCAACGATTCAGAGACCGCGGTTGCGGCGGCATGGTCACCCGAGCTCAATACTCGACCGAGCCCGAACGCGAGCAGCCTGTCCGTCATGCACGTAACGAAACGCGGGTCTTCAGCCATCAGCGCGGCTAGCTCACTCGGCTTCTTGAAGGGGCGACCATCCGGATAGGCGGCGCTGGCCGGGTAGGTCCCACTGGCGTCGATTGCCCCACCATTCTCGGTCTCGCGGAAACGGCCAATGGCGTCGAAGTTCTCGAGACCCAAGCCGATAGGATCCATCGCGTCGTGACAGCCAGCGCATGACGGATTGGAGCGGTGGTTGGCCATACGCTGGCGCAACGTGCCTTTCGTGGCATCCAGCGGCTCGAATTTCAGGTCTGCCGGAGGCGGAGGCGGAGGTTCCTGGCACAGCAGGTTGCTCAGCACCCACATGCCGCGCTTCACGATGGAGGTGCGGTTCGGATACGAGGTCATCGCGAGCAGCGCCGCCTGACCCAAGATGCCACGCCGTTCGGTCGCGCTCAGATCGGCTCGCCCCCCTGTCATCGAAACGCCGTAGAACTTGGCCAGCGGCTCTTCGACGAAGCTGTAGTTAGCGGTGAGAAGCTCGGTGGCTGGCAAACCCTCCGAGAGCACGTGGTCGAACAGGCTCAGCGTTTCCTTCGTCATCGAAGCCGCGAGCGCAGGGGTGAAGTCGGTGAACGCGGCGTCAACCGCGTGATCGGTCCCCAGACCCCGCAGAGCCAACCATTGCGCCGCAAAGTTGTCGCTCAAACCGGAAGCCTTTTTGTCGCTCAGCATCCGCGTCACCTCGCGAGCCACGTCCGCGTCGCTCGTCAATGTGCCGGCGGCTGCGCTTTGGCTGAGCGCCTCGTCGGGCATGCTGCTCCACAAGAAGTACGACAGGCGCGTCGCCAGCTCGTGCGCGCTCACGCGATAGCGGCCGGCGGTACCGGCGGGGGGCAGCTTTTCCACGCGGAACAAGAATTGAGGGGCGAGCAGGATCCCGCGTACCGCGAGCGCCACCTGCTCGTCGACCGAAGCACCCGCGGGGGCGGCGCTGGCCGCAAGCGCGACCAGCTGATCGACCTCTGCTGGCGTCGTGGGCCTGCGCCAGGCTTTGTCGGCAAAGGTTTGCAAGACTTTGCGACGACAAGTCGCATCGGCCCACTCGGAACAGACGGCAAGGTGCTGGCGAGCCGGCGTGCCCGCCGTCACGGCACGGGTCGCGAGCGAATCGGCGGCTCGCTCGAACACGCCGAGCTGGTCGGTCACTATGCCCAAGGAGGCCGCGACGTTGTCGAAGCCGTCGGTGCTTCTCCCGTCGGCCGGAAATCCCACCAAGAGGCTGCCGACGTCTTCACCCAGCAGATCGCGCACCGTGTAGGTGTACTCGGTCACGGTGAGGCGCCGCATGGGCGTGCGCCCTGGGACATTGTCCTCGGGACCGACGCCGGGCCCCCCAGCCCCCCCGGGGCCGGGACCACCCGAGCCGCCCCCGGTACCGATACCAACGCCAGTCGGGCTCCCGTCGTGTCCAGCCGTCTCGCCCGTGAGGGAGCCCGTGCACGCGAGCGCGAGCGGCACCGCGATGAGGGCAATGGAGCGCCTCACGTCATTTCCTCCCGACAACTCATCGAGGTCATGCTCTCTTAGTACGGCGACGGCCCAGCTCCGGTCGGACAAGATTCGCGTCGCCATGCCGCGAGTTGCCCCCACGAAGCTGCGGCAGCGCGAACCCCCATGTCTCGCCTTCGGTCCTTCTGACCTCCCTGTAAAAATCTCGTTCTTCTGCGTTCCCCGGTTAGCCGGAGGCGCCGGGGATGGCTTCGAAGCTGAACGCAGGCCCGTCGACGCGGAACGTGGCGCGCTCTTTCAACGCGGACCGTTGAGACGAGCCGCCAACCAGCAGCTCGAACTCACCTGGTTCGACGATGCGCTTGCCGTAGGCGTCGACCAGCGACAGGCGCTCGTAGGGAACGAACAGCCTCAACATGCGCCGTTCGCCTGGCTCGAGCCGCACGCGCTGGAACGCCACCAGCGACTGGCTCACCCAGGTCACGGAGGTGACCTCGTCGACCACGTACACCTGCACGATTTCCGTGCCCGCGCGCTCGCCTACGTTGCCGAGCTCGATCTCGAGCTCGACGGATTGTCCGTCGCGCACCAGCGGCGTGCGCACTCGCAAATTCTTGTACTCGAAGCGCGTGTACGAAAGGCCGTGCCCGAACGCGAATAGCGGCTCTTGCGTCATGTCGGCGTAGCGATTGCCGTGTTGGCCACGGACCTGACTGTAGAAGATGGGCTGTTGGCCCACGTGGCGCGGGTGCGAGATGGTGAGCTTGCCGCTCGGGTTCTGATCGCCGAACAGCACCTCGGCCAGGGCCGTGCCGCCCGCCATACCCGGGTTGAAGCATTGCAAAATGGCACAGGCACGGCTGGCGCTGTCGGGCAACACCAGCGGCTTGCTACCGACTAACACCAAGACGAAGGGCGCGCCCAGCGCGGCCACCCCATCGATCAGCGCGTTTTGGTCGCCCAAGAGCTCGAGCGTCGCCGTGCTGCGCGTCTCGCCGATGAACGGAATGTCGTCACCGACGACCACGATCGAGAGCTGCGCCGCCTTGGCCAGTGCGAGCGCTTCGGCCAAAGCGGCCGGGTTCTTGCCCCACAAATCACCGGTGGCCGCGTGCGTGACCTGGGCCCCCGGCAAACGCGCGCGAATGCCGTCCAGCACCGTGGTCGTGAGCTCGCGCGGCTGGCTGCCGTACTCGGGCCCGTACTGGCTCGCGCCCAGCGACCAATCGCCGAGCTGCGCGAGGGCGTTGTCGGCGTTCGGGCCGACCACGGCGACGCTCGTCCACTTGGCCGCCTCGAGCGGCAAGCTGCCGTCGTTCTGCAACAGCACGAGCGATTCGCGCGCCGCACGCAAGTTGAGCGCGCGATGCTCCGCGCAGCTGACGACACGCTTTTGCGCTTCGCGATCGGGGCGCCGCGGATTCTCGAACAGGCCCATCCGGAACTTGAGCAGCAAGATGCGCCCGACGACCTCGTCGATCTCGGCCTCGAGCAAGAGCCCGCGCTCGACCGCCTCCTGCGCGGCCTCGAAAAACCCGGGCGTTGCCATGATCAAATCGTTGCCACAACGCACCGCGATCACGGCCGCCTCGACCAAGGAGGGCGCGATGCGCTGCTCGTAGACGAGGCGCCCGGCGTTGTCGTAGTCGGTGACCAAAATGCCCTGAAAACCCCATTGGCGCTTGAGCACCTCACGCAAGAGCCAGTGGTTGGCGGTCGAGGGCAAGCCGTCCATCGACTGGTAGCCGGTCATGAACGTCATGCAGCCGGCCTGCACGGCGCGCTCGAACGGCGGCAAAAAGAAGCTCTGCAGCTTGCGCCGCGAGATGTCCGCTTCGGACGCGTCGCGACCGCCCTGCGTCTCGGAGTAACCGGCGTAGTGCTTGGCGCACGCCAGCACGCCGTCGGCGTCGCTCAGACCTTTGCCCTGGTAGCCGCGGATCATCGCGGCCCCCAGCTCTCCAATCACGAACGGATCTTCGCCGAACGTCTCGCCGGTGCGGCCCCAGCGCAGATCACGTGTCAGGCACAGCACCGGCGAGAAGGTCCAGTGCGCGCCGGTCGTCACCATTTCGCGCGCGGTAACGCGTGCGACCTGCTCCAAGAGCTCCACGTCCCACGAAGCAGCCAGCGCCAGCTGCGTCGGGAAGATGGTCGCGCCGGGATGAAACGAGTGCCCGTGAATGCCGTCTTCACCGATCAAGAGCGGGATGGCGAGACGAGTTGCCGCCGCCGCGTCCATGGCCTCCGCCAGGCGCTCGTTCAAAATGTGGAACATGGAGCCGGGCTGCTTTTCTTGCACGGCTTTGAGCGGGTCTTTTTGCCCGTCCAATTGCAGCATTTGACCGACCTTTTCCGCCAAGGTCATGCGCGCCAATAGGTCCGCGACGCGCCGTTCGGGCGGCTGCGTTGCGTCTAGGTACAAGGCTTTTTCGGAGCTAGGCTGGGTGCTCATGACTGCGTGCTCGTCTTCCGTGCGCTCTTCTGCTTGCCGCGCAGCAGCGCGTCGTCCAAAAGCCGGCTAACGAGCTGTCGTGCCGGCACGCCGCTCGCCTCCATCAGCTTGGGGTACATCGAGATGCGGGTGAAGCCGGGGATGGTGTTGATCTCGTTGACCCAAAGCTTGCGCCGTTGATCCAAGAATAGATCGACGCGTGCCATGCCCTCGCATTCCAAGGCTTCGAACGTACGCCGGGACAACTGCTGGGCTTCGGCTATCTCGGCCGGGCTGAGCTCGGCCGGGATGCGGGTGGTGGCGCCTGCGTCGTCCAGGTATTTGGCGCCGTACGAGTAAAACCCGTCAGGGTGATTGACGACGATCTCGCCCGGGACCGAGACGAGCGGCTCGGAGCCGCCCAACACCGCGCACTCGATCTCGCGCGGATGATCCAGCCCCTGCTCGATCACGACTTTGCCGTCGAACTCGAACGCGAGATCCACCGCCGCGCCCAACGAAGCCGGGGTGAGCACGCGACTGACACCCACCGAAGAGCCTAAATTGGCTGGTTTGACGAACACGGGAAACGTCAGCTTTGCGACCTCGGCCAAGCTGGCCTCGCGGGCCTGCGCGTAGCGCGCCTGGCGCAGCGTGACGTAGGGCAAGAGCGGCAGACCAGCCTCGGCCAACAACCGCTTCATCACGTCTTTATCCATGCCAACCGCCGAGCCCAACACGCCCGCGCCGACGTAGGGCAGGCCGGACAGCTCGAGCAGGCCTTGCACGGTGCCGTCCTCGCCCATCGGGCCGTGCAGCACCGGGAACACGACGTCGATCCCGAGGCCGGCGCGCGCCTCGACGGAAAGCGCGAGCGCCCCGCCCGTCGATGGTCGCGGCGCCAGCGATACCTGCGGCAACCCGGCCGACAGACGGACGACGTTGGCGCCATCGCCGGCGGCCAGCAATGATTCGCTCGACTCGAGCTGCCAACGGCCCTGCTTGTCGATGCCGACGAGCACGGCCTCGAACCGTTCGGGATCGAGCGCTTCGACCACGAAGCGCGCCGACAAGAGAGAAATTTCGTGCTCGGCCGAGCGGCCACCGAACAGCACGAGCACACGCAGCTTCTGGGTCATCGTTCTTGGCGCGCAGCATAGCGGAGGTTCGCCGCACCGCACCCGCCGTTTAACAACCCCTTGGGCTGCCACCCCGCAGCCTTCCTCGCAGAAACTGCCGTGCCGGCCTTCGGTCTCGACGTGCGATCGAGCAGGAAACAACAGGAAGGCGGGAAGGCGGGAAGCGAGAGTTTGGGGTTTCGCGCGCTGCGCGCCACGAGCCAGAGGCGCCATGGACGAGCGGTTCAGGTCGCAATCTTCTGCTCGCTTCCAAGGGAATATTTTTGGTTTTGGTCCTCCAAAAACAAAAATGCGCTCTCGCCTCCCTGCAGACCCTTCCCGCCTTCCCGCCTTCCTGTTGATTCGCTCTCGCTCGCAAAAAATGGCCTGGATTCGCTACGGAAGCTTCTGCGAGTCAGGCTGCAGTTTGGCAGCCCGAGGCGTTATGGGTCGAGCTCGGCGCAGACGGGTGAGCCGGCGGGCAAGGGGCGTAGATCTGCGACGACGGCGTCGAGCCGGGCGCGCGTGGCGTCGCTGCCGTAGCCTTGGCCAATTACCAGCATGCCGGTTCCGCCACAAATCGGCACGAGCAGCAGCCGCCCGCGGATCGGCGTGCCGTCGATCTGCCACACGCGCTCGGTGGCCTTGCCGACGGGCGTTTGCGCGCTGCCCGACGGGACCACGACGCTCACCGTCTGGTCCGGGTCGAGCGGCTTCTTTAACGCTTGCTCGAAGGTGTCGAACGAATGCCGCACCGCCTTGGGCGAGTAAGCGAGGTCCGAGATGGCAAAGATCAGCGACGCGAAGCCGCCGCCTTGTGCGCTGAAGCTGACATCGTCTTGGTCGATTCTAGGCTTGAGGCCCGGGGCGATCGGAATGCTGAGACCGAGCCGCGGCGCTATCAGCCGGGCGCCTTCGATGAACGGCCGCGCCACCGGCGCCGCGTGACGAACGGGCGGGATCGTGATGGCACCGAACGGCGGCGTGGCCGGAATACGCCGTCCGACCAGCTCCGGCAGGCCGCCGAGTAGCTGTCGCCCGAGCGACGCCGCAAAGCCGCGCGCGACGCTCACCGTGCTGCCCTCCCGGCGGACTTGCGTGGCGTTGCGAAAGATTTCGCGCGTCGCGGCCGGCGCGTGATCCCAGCAGTTGACGGTCGCGCGTAAGGCGCGCTCGAACTCTTGCGCGTCGACCTCGCTGTCCCAGGTCGTCACCAACAGTAGTCCGCCGTGGTCGCCGTGTCCCACGACCGTGAACGCATCGCCCCCCCAACCCGCCGCCGCCTGCAACGCGACTGGTCGCTCGTTGCAAACCTCGAGCATGGCCCGCAGCAACAGCTCACCGACGTGACCGGAGCGAATGCTTTGAAAACCGGGCGGCGTGGCCGGCGACCGCACCGGCACCGCCAGCTCGCCGGCCAGGTACTTCTCCGGATGCAAGATCTGCTCGGTCGACGCCGGCGGTACTTCATACAGACGATTGACGAGCGCAAAACCGCCCGCGCGGTGCACCTGCGCCACGAAGCTTGCCCCCGACTGATATGGAAATACCAGCCGTTCTCGCTGAAATGGCGCCGCGCTCTTGAGCTCGGGGCTGTTTTCGAGGGAAGCCTTGTAGTCCTTGAGGCTGGCCTCCAACGCCCCGCGCGCCATGCGCACCAGCACGCGTGACAATGGCTCGTGGTTCTCGTCCGCGGCAAACGCCGCCATGACCAGCATGGCGTCACCTTCCAGCAAGCTCAGCCGCGCCAACCTTGCGTCTTCGTCGATCACGTTCGCCACTTCGGGCATGCGAAAGTGTTGGAACTGCAGCGAATGCCCGAGCTCGTGCGCCACCACGAAGGGCAGATCCGCGTCTTTGCGCGCTTTGTCGCGAATGTGCACTTCGTGCAAAAATTCGTCGTAAAAAGCGATCATCTGGCTACGGTGCAGTGAGCCAAAGCTTTGCGCAGGCGCCGCCCCCTTGGCCGCGAAGATCAACCCGAGCGAAAGCTGCACGGCGGGTAAATCGATCGGCGTGGGCAAGATTGCCTCACGCTGGGCCTTCTGATCGGCAACGCGGTGAAAAACCGTCTCTTCGTCGAACAGCACCGGCGTGGGCTTGAGCTCGCTCAGCTCTCGCAGACGCGCCACTCGCGTCACGAACGATTCCGGCCGCTGGGCAAGCGCCTCGCCCGGATCACGCGCGGACCTGGCCTGCGCTGCGCAACCGACACCGCAAACAAGACAGACACACGTCGTGAGCCACCGCACAAGCTGACCCATTGAACCCGCGTTTTATCATCGGACGAGGTGCGCTATAAGGGGGAGGGTGAGCGCCTTGGGTTGCGAGCCGTCGTCACGTCCCTGGACTGTACAAGCAGTGCTTTTGGCCCTTGCCGCCATGAGCTCTGGCTGGGGTGTGCTGGCTCTGGGCTGCAGCTCTGGCGGCACCGTCGCCCCTCCCGAGCACGCCCGAGCCGAGCACGCCGCTGCCCCGTTGGTCGCAGCTCAGCCGGGCGCGTGGTTCGACGCCAACGGCAACCTGACCGTCGTCGGTGCGGGGCGGCGCTTGCGCCTGATCCTGTCCGCGCCCATCGCGGCCTGCAGCCCGGCTTTCGAAGCTCGAGGCAGCGCCGCCGAAGTCGCCACGCGCGCCAGCTTGCCCTTTCAAGTCCTCAATGAAGCTTGCCGCGATCAGCACCCCAACATCCTGCTCGCCGAAGAGAGTGAGACGGCTTCGCCCAGTGAGCTGGAGCGCAGCTACCACGAGGTGGCTCACTGTGCGGCCACCGACTTCAGCCTGACCGAAGGTTGGATCCCCGACGTCGTTTCCGCCAGCGACCCCTGCCCGCTCGCGCTTGGCCTCAACTGGCGCTTGCCGCACACCAACGAGCTGCAAGCTCTGACGGTGGACGATCGCAAGGCGCTGGCCGGGGCGTTGTTCGACACGGATGACCACACCGCTTTCGGCGGGCTTCTGCTGTACGCGCGCACCGAAAGCGGAGAGCTGACGTTGGCCACGCTCAGCCCGAACTCGGCCGACCTCGCCCCAGCGCTCGCGATCGAGAAGCGCGCGCGGCCGTTCTTCGGTGCGGCGTTACGCTGCGTGCGTGACGCCTTGCCGACGCCCGGCGTGGCGGAGACGCCACCCGTCCTGCCCGGCGCCGCCGAGTGCTTGCGCGCCCACCGCCAAGCCCAGCGCCAACCGTCCCAAGTCGCCGAAAGCAAGCTGCCCGAGTTGCAGAAGCTGAAGGCCTGGCTCGACCTCGCGCAGCGCAACCCCCAGGTGCTGAACAGCCCGGCCGGCCTGAAAGAGCTCGAGGCGTTATTGGCCGCACCCGCGCTCGACAGCCTGGCCCAGCAAGCTCGGGAAGAGCGCGCATTGACCGAGCGTTACGCAGAGCTGGCCGAAGGGCTCGACGATCCTTCGGTCTCGGACGCCGAGCGCGAGCGTCGTCACGCCGAGTTTGCGCATTTGCGCAAACGCTTGGGCGGACAAATCGTGCAAAGCGCCGAAGCCTCGGGCACGCAGCGCACCGATTTTGGCGCCGCCCTCTTGCATCTCAAGAACCTGCTGGCCGCCGCACCAGCGGCGGCCAAAGGTCCCAAGAAAAGCAAAGCGCTGGATTACGCCCCGATTTTGGCGCGCCTACGCGCCTTGGACGGCGCGAAGGCGCCCTCGCCGTGAGGCGTCGCGAGGCCAAATCGGGCGACCGCTTTGGGCTGCTGTCTGCCGGTCGCTCGTGCCGAGAACCTTCGAGATTTCACAGGGAGGATGGGAGGACGGGAGGTCCGCGAGGCGAGATTTTTGGGGTTTCGAGCCGTGTAGTGTCTAGCGGAGCCTGCAGGGTCACCGCGCGCTGTCTCACGTCTCGAACCAACAAAACCTCGCGGACCTCCCGTCCTCCACGCTGCTCCCTGTGAAAATCTCGACCGCGCATGGTGGCCTGCCGCCGCCATCAGAGCGGCGGTGCGCACGCTTGGCGCAGCTCCAGCACGGCTTCGTCGAGCGAGACGACGTGCTGGACGTCTGCGTGACGCAAGCTGAGGGAGCGCGCTTGCTGCTCGCGCCGACCCACCACCGCCACGTACGGTATGCCGTACTCGTGTGCCAACGCCACGCGACGAGCCAAGGTCTCGCGACTGAAGTCGCCTGTGGCGCGCAGGCCTGCTGCCCGCAGCTCGCCTTGCACGCGCTGAGCGTAATCGTGCTGCTCGGCCTCGATCGGCAGCACCACGACCTGATCGGGCGCAAGCCACGCGGGCAGGCGGCCTTCGTGCTGCTCCAGAACGATGCCCAAGAAGCGCTCCAAGCTCCCCAGCGTCGCCCGGTGCAACATGAGCGGCCGCAAGCGCGCGCCCGCGGCGTCGACGTAGGCGACGTCGAAGCGCTCCGGCAGCACCAGATCCAGCTGGATGGTGCCACATTGCCAGCGCCGTCCCAGCCGGTCCGGTAGCGCGAACTCCAGCTTGGGGCCGTAAAAGGCCCCCGCTTTCGGCGCATGCACGGGAACGATCGCGGCGCGCGCCGCCGCTTGCTGCAGCAACTGTTCGGCGCGGTCCCAAACTTCGTCCGTACCCGCGCGTTCGTCAGGCCGTGAGGCAAAGCTTACCTCGACCTGTTCGAAACCCAGCGCGCGGTACACCTTCACGAGCGATTGGCAGAAGCGCGCGACCTCGGCTTCAATCTGCTCGGCCTCACAGAATACGTGACCGTCGTCCTGAGTGAACTGGCGCAGTCGAAAGAGGCCCTTTCCAGCACATTGGGATCCTAAGCTTAGAATTCCACGTGGACAAGTTGTCGCG
>JADMIO010741611.1_pt1 | contig 11396 bp, 8 predicted proteins | sample 8958161 | NCBI WGS metagenome assembly JADMIO01 (sample SAMN16585339, study PRJNA669376) | soil metagenome | isolation source: Crop rotation soil | place: USA: Cullars Rotation, Alabama | collected 2011
GATCCGTGCACACTCCCCCGACCGTCGCGTCGTGATTAACCGCAAGTCACCGCCGCTCGTCGGTTGCCATGAGCGCGAAATCCCACCTGCACGGCCGATCCGCTGTCAAGCAACATCTGCACCACCTTCCAGTTTCCAGTTCTGCTTGGCCCTCAACCCTTCGCCCTTTGCCAGAGCCCCACAGGCCTTGGAATGTGCTTAGGCCAAAATGGGGAGCCTATGGGCTTTTCCTCACAGGCCAACAGTCTCCCCATACCCTTTTGCCTTTGCCGTGCAGGGCGCAGGGTTGAGGGCGCTCTCCACCCTTCGCCCATTGCCACAGCAACAAGAATCGTGTTTGGTGCCTCTGGCGCGAGCTGTCAGGCCGCATCCATCTGCACTCTCCTCTGCACTCCCCTGCTCTGCCCGGGCGGCGTCCCAAAGGCCAATCCTCATCATCTGCACTCTCCTTCCGCGTGTTCTCCACGAGGCCGAGCATTGTTCATTCCAGGCCTCTCTGGAGACCATCTGCCATACTGCAAGCTCATTGCTCATTCCACGTGCTCATTCCTTCCACGAGGCCGCTCTGAAGGCCGCTCATTCCTGGCCTTGCTCTTCCGTCACGGCATTCCGAGGTCGGAGCGGCCTTCAGAGAGCTCCGTTTGCCTGATTCGGATGGTCGCATACGGATTGGGTGGTGGCGTTGCATGCGCGTTGGAGCACTTCGTCCGCCATTTTTCGACCTCCTGCCGCGCTGGTCCTGTGCTCGCTGTTCGGATTGATCTGTGTTGACACGGCGGGCAATAATCCAAACGCGGCTCAGCACGCACACTCCAAACCACCGCAACACGCACAAGAAAAACTAAACCCTAAAAAACTAAAAACCTACAACCCTAAACCCAAAAACCCTAAACCCCAAACCCTAAAAACCCTAAAACCCTTAACTAGGCACAAGCCCAAGCCAGCAGGTCGCCCTGACCTGGGGCCAGGCCAACATTGTGAAGGTGCCCTTGCGGATTGGTAGGCGGTCACGCGCGCAACTGCAACAACGGATGGCCGGGTCAGCGACGCAATGGGCTATTACTTGTTGCCAATGGTGATTCGAAAGATGAGCTGGGTGTTGATATGGATGCCCTCTCGATCGTCATGTTTTCCTGTTGAGCTTGTTGCGCAGAATACTACCTAGCAGCTGAAGAATGAGCCATGCGATGAAACATTGATGCCATCGGGCCAGGCTAAAAGAATTACACGGTCCTGTTTGGTAGCCGAACAATGGCAGAGGCGCATCAACAAACATACACCCAGAGTCCACAGACCGAGCCCACACCGAGAGTCTGCAGAGCGAGAGTCTGTAGACCGAGTCTACACCCAGAGTCTACAGAGTTTATTGACTGTGTCTACACACCGGTGCTGGCCAAAGGCCCTGCTTTTGGCCCTGTTGGTGGGCAGGCAACCGCATCATTTGAAAAGGGCAAACGAGGGACTATACTGATGCAGTTTGTGAGCAGTTTTTGAGCAAATAGGAACAGTTTTCCAACTCGGCCAACGCAATTTCCGATCAATAATCAGTATAGTCCCCCTTTTGCCCTTTTCAGCGCATCATTGCTCTTCAGCATCGTCCAAACAAGCCCACCATACCCTCTAAGGCTCAAGAGCATTCTAATACGTTGATGCTGCTCTGTTGTTGCTACTGCTGAAGCCTATTGTCGCACTTGAGGCGTGGGCTGCCGCTGCTAGCCGTGCACCAGTCACTCCGGCGTTTGATGAACTGGTTTGAGGCTATTGCGGACGGCATTGGCGTTGTGTGGAGCTTGCCGCCCTGTTGCTAGAATCGTATGAGTGCACAGACCGGGCCATCTAGCATAGTTGTAAGCTTGTCAACCGATGAACATTTTCCATTTGCAGGCTAATTGCGAGCCAACCCCTCTCATGCTGGATTGGCTTCTGCCGTTTGAGACCCCCCGCTGCTGTATTCGCTTGTCCGTCTGAAATTGGCATTGGCTCTCATATGCTGGACTGGCCCGGTTGGTGGCGATGACCTGTGATAGTTTGAGGCTGGTGCAAAGCGTTTTTCCCTTTGACGGTGTTTTGATGTTGCAGTTTTACCTGTTGGTTCAACATAAGATCGGCACTGACATTATCATCCTAAGCGGGCTAATTTCTTCCAACATAATCTCCTTCCGCAGGAGCACGAGGCCGCCGCCATGTGTCCACGACGAAGACCTCTCCACGAAGCACGTCGTTCCGAAACCAAGCAAGTTGCCAAGGGGTGCGGCCGCCTTTACGTTATGACATCCGCCATTCTGGGCCAATGAAATCCACATCCAGGCTCAACCATTTCCCTTAAGGACGAGCAACTTGTTGAAGCCATGTGAGTGTAGGGCCGCGAGTCGAAGCAGATGCGATGCACCTCCACCCGCCTTTCCGCATGCTGATGAATGTGCTGATGAATCCAAGCCGGACCATAAACAGCATGGCTTTTATTGTGGCAGCTGGTCCTCGACATCACATCCATGAGGAGTTGCAGCAAGCCCACATCAGCAGGTTGTTAATCACCTTTTCGACAATAATAATGCTCGTGCTGGATGTCTCGCGGGACTGAGCACAAGAAGCCCGGGACTGTGGACAACCCGAAATATGCCAATACACTCGAATGACTTGCTCCCCAAATGCGTGTGCATCCCACCTACCGTTTCACATTCTTTCATTGTTGACGTTTGAATTTCAATTGCAATGGGGATTCGCATGAAAACGCAACGAGTAGCAAATAGCAAAATAACGGGCTGGAATATCGTGTGCGTGGTCCGATAGTCCTCAACAACATTTCGCATAACAACCCTGGCAACTGTAACAACCCAAGTTCAATCCACCATGCAGTGTGTTCGACGACCGTCTCCCTCGATCTCAGTACATTGAAGGAAGGAGTCAAGTGGAGGGCCGGTACTACAAAAACGAGCAGTTGAAGTCAATGCGAGACAGCTCCGACCCGAAGCATGAAGAACAGCCGGTTATGGTTTTTGATTTTGGTTTTCGTTTTTTTGGTTTTTACGATGATGTTTCGATGATGATGTTTCTTTTGATGCTGATGTTTTGATGATGTTTTGATACAAGTGATGGCCAGTGATAGTCGAAACCCTGGTCAGTTCCATCGAGGATCGCTCCACCATGCCATGTCACGTCAGGTGATGTCCATCAGTTCCATGCCCATCATAGAGGATCGCTCCACCAGTTCCATCAGGGCATCATCGCCCAGCTTCCTGCAATGATGCTGGCGAAGCAACTTGTTAAAATCTGTGGCTACGAGGGCATCGAATGCCAGTTCAACACTGGCATTTAATGTCAGTCCCCGGTCGGCTAAAATAGCGACCAATCTCGGTTCACGTGCATGCTTGCGACACAGCAGCAACGATCGTCCACACGTTACGACGTGATACGAGCACCAAACAGCCCAATGAAGATCTGGAATGTAGATGTCCAACTTGCGGTAGGCCGAAGGTGAATGTATAGGCAATCTGCAGCTTTGGCAATGCAGCGAAGCGACAAGCAGGCCGAATCCTTGTCGGGTTCACAACGCGAATCAAGCATTGGCCGATCGACAATTGGTTGTTGATTGGTGATTGCTTCATTAGGTGGTACTTTGGAGAAAAACAACGAAACTAACCAACATGAAATCATGGCTCTCCGTGCTATGCTGAAATTCCTCTTCTTCCAACTCGAATAGCATGTGGCTTGGTATTGCATCCTGTGCCGCAACATGAGGCGCAGAAAGCGGGGCACACAAATATGCTCTGCTTCCACGACTGCAGCGCCATTGGCTCATCCATGTGCTTTGCTGCCACGAGTGCTGCAACAAGTTGCGTTGCTCTGTCCACGTCCGGCAGACAGACGCATGTCAATTTTAACTGCTTGTAGGACAAATGATCCGAGAGGCGGACCAATGGCAGCATGGCCACGGCTCGTAACAGAAACTCGCTCTCAGTGTCGATTGCTTTACGTATTGTCGAGGCCACGATTCGAAAGTGCAAGATTGGTCAATTCGTGGATTGGTAGTTGGTTTGAGAGAGTCGTTTCTCCGGTGCTTGCTTGAGTAATCATTGATTGGCTGATAGATTGGCCTCGACCATGCATATTGGAACAACTGAAGCGCTGCCTGCTCACTTCCAGCTGCCTGCCTTCGAGATAACGCCAACATGCTGAAGTACGTGTTGCTCCCTTTCACTTTACTTCGTCACACCGGAACCTTTCCTGGCAGCTGAAAATTGTGCTTTGCGTGGGGCGGTGCCGCAAACGAGGCGGGTGGCCGAAGAAGGCACTGGTGCTTCCCCCTACAGTTCGATTGCAACATGCACGGCTTGAAAGAAAACTCGCTTCGGGTGCATGCTCGTTCATGCCAGGAACAAGCCGCTTGTCGTGAATGTGACTGTCTTGCGGCATTGCGGGCATGGCTTGCTCCGCAAGTCCGGGGCGCATTCTTGGCACACCGTGTGCCCGCAAGGAACGAGTGCCACGCCGGGCTTCTTCTCGAGGCATATGGGACAGTGGATCGGTGAGCCCGCGGGGGCCGTCGGCTGTTCGGTCGTGGTTTTTTCTTTTTTTGCCCCGTCCCATGCCCCGCAGAGCCTCCACCTGCAATAGTCATTGCGGCCCGTTTCGCCATCCTCCCCGCACAATTCAGATGACATGGAGCAGTCAGTAAAGGCTAGGGGGACCAACTTCTCTTCGATCTGTTGCGTGATTTTGGCAATTACTTCATCAGGTGTGGACCATGTGTAGTCGTCATCCCTGTATAAAGGCGACAACGTCAGGATGGAAGAACACATTGAGACGGAAAACTTGCCTCGATCTGCCGCGAATATGCATTCCTGCTTGAAGCTCTCCAGAAGCTCATCAACAAAGTCTCTCATGGTGTCATTCGCCTCCTGCTGGAACCTCATCAGGGCATCAGCGGACCTCTGAGCCAAGAAACTTGCAAAGGACATCTTGGACCGCAATCGTGTCAAGGGTGCATTCAGCCCGGAACCGCCGAAGGTCTCGGCGGCGTGGTTACCGCACCATTCTAACTAAGCCCTTGGAGGCAGTGCCTTGAACAGACAGATGGCAGTAACGGAGCTTGATTTCACCGGGAGCATTATTCACGAAGCCAGGATTCCAACTGCATGCTTTCCCTACTTCTTGCACGTTTGTGCACGTGGAACCCAGAAGATCAAAAAACCAGCGGCTCAGTCAATAATCCAACAATAGGTTTCCGCTCTCTGCACAAATCAATAAGTAAACACGAGCGGATGAACGCCACAATCTGCATCCAGCCGCACGACTGCGCTCCATTGTGGCACGCCAGCAAGCGTTGTGCATAGCGGTGTAAAGATGCATGTACCCTTGTGCCCCACAAGTCACTGAAAACCAGACGGCACAGGCAGGCGCACCGTCCGCCTAAATGGTCGACCCGATGGTAGCTTGCAGACTGTGTACACATTCGATAGCGGGCAACTACAGGCCAAAGTTTGAAGGGAAACACGCACGGAATCAATCCCACATGTGAGGGCTCAAGGGCTTGTATCTCAAAGGTGTTGCCCGCAATGCGTACCGACCAGACAGTGTTGTCTGAGTATGCTCACTTGGGATGAGCACATGCAAGTAAACCCACCTGCGCCGATTCGCTGTTTATGCTGCGTGTAGCACGGCCGAGCATGCCATGCACATTGCAAAAAAAGAAGCACCACCTGCTCAGTTCTAGCTGCCTGTCTTTAGACCTGCATACCAATGGTGCGAAGCTAGCATGAGACCATGACACATCACTGCCATCATTTTGGAGGCTTTGCTCCGTGCCTGTACGCTCCAATGGGAGCATGTACGAAGCCCCATTCCATCACCATTTGCTCAGAGTAGAAGCTGAGTCGTGTTGCATGCGACTGTCTTGTGGCACAGTGGGCGTGGCTCGCTTCGCTCATCCGCGGCGCATCCATGGCACACCGTGTCCCCACAAAGAAGGAATTGCCGCTCATACGGAGCAATCAATCAGTCTCATCTAGCCAATAGAGCATCCTTCTTTGGCCAGCCTCCGTATGGCCAGGTGGCATACTGATTGATTTGTCAATCAATCGACTGACTTGCCATACTGATTTGGCTGGGATCCATGGCCCCGACGCCCCATGGCTCCAAACATAAAAGACATCTGTGGGTGGCTTAACAGCTTGGCCCGGCGTCTTTTTACATACGGAGCAATCAATCAGTCAAACCATTGGAGCTGGGCATCATTGCAGCAGTATATTGGCTGGGTGAGGCACAGACATCCGCTGGTGCCGGTTTGCTGGCCCTCTCCCATCCGCCTGTCAGGGGCCACTTGCAATAGCCAGTGCCCGCCGCACCAGCCAGTCCGCACTCCAACGCAGTGACTGTGGAACGGGGAAGAGCCAAGGCGGCCAACTTCTCTTCAAGCTGTTGCGTGATGTTGGCGATCACTTCTTTAGCTCCAGACCTGACAGCGTGAGGATGCGAGTTTCAATTGTGGCTGATATTCCGCCGACGTGTGCTTCCGTTTTGCACTGCTGTTCAAAGCTCTCCACAACCTCAACGACAAAGCGTTCTACGGTCTTGTTTGCATATTCCTGCAAGTTGACCCTGACGTTCGTGCCAGGGAATCACCGAAGGACATCATTGGAAGGGAGCGGTCTGGAGGCCCGCAGGGAGATCAGTATCGGCAACTTTGATATGATAAAAACACTTTCAGGCTTTCGGCAATTTCTCGATAAAGAAAATTGCAATTAAACTTCGGTTTTCGGGCTTCGGGCTGCATGGCTTGCCAAATTCGTGGTGCTCGCAACAATTCGCCGAACGGCCGCACTCTTGGAACTGCCAAGCCCTGTTGTTTTTCGAGCCTCCCTCAAGTCCATGAGTTTTGTGATAACGGGCGCGCACAGCGGATGAGTGCGGGCACCAAAATTGAGCCAATCCCCACGCATGGGTAACGAAACACAGGAAGAGAGGGAATGAGGAAACACGCAAGGCGAACAGACACGCACCATCCAGAAGGGGAGTTGTTGCACCTTGAATCAAGCAATATGTTCAGCTGTTGTAGGTACGCGTTCACATATTATGTTTCTTGAATGCTATGCTGCGGATTGTACGGGTGTTTTCTACTACAAATATACATGTCTGTCCAAAGCAAAAGCAAAGAGCCCTTCGGCGAGTCCCCACCCGGGACCCTGTCACAACGTTGACATGTTTACACTGTTTGTGCCTGCGTGAAACAGCGCACGCGAGCTTTGCAGCCATTTGATTGGCACGTAATGGTCGCAAAGAAGAAGCCCAAAAACCCTAAAAACCCTAATCGCTAAACCCTAAACCCTAAAACTCTGAAACCCTAAACCCTAAAACCCTAAACCCTAAAACCCTAAACCCTAAAACCCTAAACCCTAAAACCCTAAACCCTAAAACCCTAAACCCTAAAACCCTAAACCCTAAAACCCTAAACCCTCAACGTTGTAGCCACTCGGGCTGCGAAGCAGGCAGCAGCTACAAAAGGAGCTGGGAGTCAACATGCCAAATGGCGATTCCAATGTTTTAGACGGCAATGCGCTGACGGTCCAAAGAAATGGTGGGGCGCGCGACTAGAAAAAACGATCTCCCGTAAACTTGATCATTGAAACATATGAGTCCTGCTAATTTCGGCGTGAAAAGATTGGTTGTGGCCCTGCTGCATGCGGCTGCCGCGAAAGAGCGCGTGGACCCTGACCCTTTGGCCCTCATAACGCTCTTGGTGGCAGGAGGCGCATCTCCTGGCGGTACCAGGCCTTGGGATGGACGTGCTGGATGCTACCACATTGCGCCTGTTGTGGCAAGCTCTCCAAAGAGCTCCACACGTGTGGCACTTAAACCTGCTTAGAGATAACGTCCGACAGATACATTAGGTGGTGTTTTGAGCAGATTTTCGCGCACTCTGCGGAGGCAAATACAGAGCTAAGCGCGACATATTCCCAGCCAATCCCCGTCGCCCTGCCTCGTCGGTGGCATGGGCTCCGCTCACCCACTTGAACGACCGGCGCTGGAAGTTCTGAAACTCGGCCATGGCACTGATTGATGCTATTAATGCTTGAAGTGAGGCAACTCCTTAGTGGCATCGTGCCTTGTTGTCTGATTAGGTTAGTTCAATGTCCTAATGATTCGATGAAGGAGTGAAACAAGCTAACACAAGCACTGTTCATGGGGAAGCAATGCCCATTTAGCTAGTGATGTTCTTCGAAGAGCTGAACGGAGCGGGTACACTTTCCTACCAAAAAAGTCACCTTAATGGTGCTTGTGAAGAATGTCAACGGTGGAATGTCGATGTCGATGTTCTTCCAGTCGACGGTAGTGATCTTCCAGTGTGTACTTCCAGTCATGCCGACTGTAATGTGTCACAAAGATTCTGGTGCGGGCCTTCCCCTTGAAGTCTGTGCCCACGCCGCCTTGGTTCGCGGCTGGCGGTAATAGTTACTGATTCCGACAGACGGCGGGTTAAATGATGGGGCATCGTATGAACAGTGGGCAATTCCAGGTGCATTGTTTTGAAATCGAAAGTGATAGTCGGAATCAGTAGTAATGGTGGTGTTTGGTGGTATCAGCAAGTTGGTAAGGGTTCGTGGTTGGTTATTGGTTACCATTCCTGCACTTGCTCATCCATGACTCCATATATTTCCAAACGATGGTCAACAGGTGTTTAAGTCGTAGCCAGCTTGTTCTGTGCGTAGCAATGAGCTCCATGTCGTCTTTAATGGCAAGGTGGGAGTGTGCAGCACCACGTCATTTGATTATTCGACATGATAGCCAGCGCGCAAACAATGTGGTCATGGTGACCAAACCATATTGATGCCTGACAGTTGATATAAAAGCATGAAGAAGGAAACACGCAGTAAAAGAAGATTCGGAATGCAAGAAAGCGTAAACAATGCCATGGCAGCCTCTACTGGTGCTCGTCGCCAGTGTCGACACAGTCCTTCTCTCCTGTTCCGCAAAGGGGCTTGCTGATGTTTAGCTGGTGGTAATAGTGGTGTTTGGAGGTTCTTGCCACCAGCTAAACCTCCAAACACCTCCAAACACCAATGTTACCACCAACTAAACATCAGCAACATGGACTATACAGTGGTGTCATTCGCGACATCTGATGCCAGCCTATTAAAGCCCTTGAGATTATGCAGTAGGCTGTGCCCTGTGTAAGCACAGTCGAACTTGGTGCATGACATCGTGGGCGCCCTTCATCAGTTTGGGTGCGTCTGACAAATGAACAATGCGCCTCCACGACATAGTCGCTTACAGCCTCAACGCGCTTTGCGGCAGAAAACGTGCTCCGACTTCTAGCATAACGGCAATGTTGGGATGTGCAAAACGATCGTATAATGGAGGGCCTACAAGTGGTTTGACAACAACATCGATTCGTGGCTAAGCCGCCAGGAATCAAGAGGCTGAAAGTAGCACTGGCCAAGGGTCCGACCTGTGGTCCCCGCTGTTGCTCAGGGCATGGCCACCTCGTCAGTGAAACGCAAAGCGTATGAGTCAGTGAAGGCTGTAATCCGTGAAGGCTCGGTACTATTCCCATTACTACTATTCCCATTACTATTCCCATTACTATTCCCATTACTTTTCCCATTACTATTCCCATTACTTCACGTCGTCAGTGAAGGCTCACCGCTCTGCGCGTCCGTGAGAACAGTAATGGAAAGTAATCACGCAAAGCAGACGAGTGCTCAAATCGGGCCTTTAAGATTGGAAAGTAATGGACATTTTTTGGCTAAGATCGTGAGGGCCCAGCTGATGGTTGGAAAGTGATCACACAAACGAGCTCTGAGTATCAGGCTTGTAGGGGACGCCATTGTCCCCCCTGCTGCTATAAGACAAGGCCTGGCTCGGGGCCGGACAGCTTGGGAGTTCCACTTATTGCCATTCTCCATATCTTTCATGCGATGGCTCCGGTGCCACACTCAACGACTCAACCTCTTGACTGAACAGCATGCGACATACGGCACAGTGGGAATGAGGACAAGGCTTCAAAGGCAGGCTTCATTTGCAGACTACAAAAAAACCAACGGCGAACATACACTGCACGTGTGTTTCCACGTTGGTCGAAACTGCTCTGGCTGCCTGTTGTGCATTCTGCACCGTAGCAATCTGCGTTTTCGCCGCGGCGATGGTCTGGAGGACAGCGTGCTTAACCTGTGATAGAACTTACACAAGCAATCGGATGTTTCATCAACGACGCTCAGAAAGAATCCGCTATTGTAGGTATCTGAATCTTACCGCCGTGTATTGCGCCTATGCAAGTTGAAGTGCTTTGCACATTAATACCGGGGTAATATCCTGCCTTCATATCCGTCACATCATCGCACAATGCACTTGCTTCCTTCGCCGCCTCCAGCTTGACAAATGTGGCAAGCAGGTCTAGCTTGACTCCGGCACGTGCGGCTACTCAATCGGACGTGTAAATTGCGCATGGCTAAGGCATGTTGGAGAAATGGAACATTACGGTTGCGAAATGTCAGTAAAGGCATAGTAAAGTCTCATCACTAATCCACGCTGACAGCCATCACAGCATGTCTCGGGGCTGACCATCGACGTGAACCAAATTTCGGCATGATTCGTAATGGTGTGATCAGGCTACTTCTGATAACAGCGCCGAGTCTGAGCATGCTTATGGTCAAGAACGCTTATTAACAGCTGGCCTTTTGGCATCATCAGAACAACGATCATCCGCACGGCCACTGTGCTTAGCTACGTACACACGGCGAAAGTCTTTTCGGCCTTGTGGGTGACTGCCCTGCAATGAACCTCTTGCAGCTTCAGCACGTCAAACATCCTCTGGACAACTTGGATGAACGCGCGGAGAACGGATTCATGACCCTCCAGTTCCCACAACGGGCACAGACACCAGTTTTACGGACAGGGACTGAGTGTCCTTGCTGATCTGTGCGGTCACAGCATCTGTCACGCACGTGGCAAGGCAGCACCCGAACCAGAGCCCAAACTGTTCCATCGTGTGTGGGTTGTGGGTCCTGCACGCCGTCGGCCCTGGGCCAGCGGCGTCCATGCCAACTCGACGCACGTCCCGCAGATCCACTAGCGCAGCCCCGATGCGTCATTTCTTGCAGGACCCAAACCAAGGTAGTACCACACTGACCAGTGTATGGCGTATCTGCACATACGTTTCGAGCAGTGACATCGCGCGTTGCTAAGATCCCAACGGTGGCACACCAAAGTTACATACCTAGTCAAAAGCCTGTGTAGCAACCCTCAGCAGAAAAGAGAGCGCCAACGCAGTGGACGGGGCCTGTTTTCTTGGCAGCTCAGTTCCTAGGCACTTGCCCGCAAAACATAAGCGCGTCTCCGGGAGCGAGCACTTCCAGCCCTCCCCAGTGCGTGTCAAGTTGTTCGACGAATTCGGACCCGAA
>JADMIO011227398.1_pt1 | contig 11396 bp, 10 predicted proteins | sample 8958161 | NCBI WGS metagenome assembly JADMIO01 (sample SAMN16585339, study PRJNA669376) | soil metagenome | isolation source: Crop rotation soil | place: USA: Cullars Rotation, Alabama | collected 2011
CCTGTTGCCGCCACTGCGCGACGTTTTGGAGAACCATCGGCTCGAAATCGAAAATGGTTGCCCGGTAGAAGATCTGGCTGGATGGTTCAAGACCGAGCAGCCCAACTTCGATGTGGCCGCCTATGGATTCCAGCAATTCACCGAGTTCCTGAATTACGCACAGGACAAAACGGTGGTTCGCCTGGAGCCGCACGAAGATCAAGGCACAGTGCTGGTGTATCTCGGCGCGGAATTCTATCCGCCCGCCGAGCCGCCGAAGCCGGAACCGGAGGCCGCGGTCGAAGAGGAGATTGAAGAGGACGAGCCGCAGCCTTACGTCGAAGGCCAGCCGACCATCTTCGAGCCCAATCCGCCGCCGGCCAAACCCAAGCGCGCGCCGGCGCGGAAACGCATTTCGAAGCCTGCAGCAGGCGGGGGTGGCGGACAGCGCCGTCCCGTGCGCCGCAAGAAGACAGACAAATAAGGCGGGACTCAAGCCAGCATCAAAAGCTGCGTCTTTCCCCCTACTCGAGCGATTCCTGGAAGCTCACCTGTCCCACATGGTGCAGCTTGATCAGGTTTGCGCTCCCCGACATGCCGAAGGGCGCGCCCGCTACCAGAATGACGCTGTCGCCGATGCGCGACCAGGCTTCACCCAGCAGTTTCATATCGCACACGCGCAACATTTCTTCGATGGAATCCACGCTCACCGGCGCCACTGGATGCACGCCGTAAACCACGGCCAGCTCGCGCGCGACGGCTTCGGTTTCGCAAAACGCAAAAATCGGAACGCGCGGCCGGAAGCGGGCGATCAGGCGCGCTGTCTCACCCGAGGTAGTGAACGCCAGCAGAGCCTTCACGCTGGCGGAAAGTCCTGCGTGATACGCGGCTTCCGTGATAATCTGCGCGTGCGTGGGATTGATCACCTGCGGCGGCTCGGGAAAGTGCCGCTGGCTTTGGTAAGCTTCCGCCTCCACCGCGATGGTTGCCATCATCGAAACCGCCTCGCGCGGATACTGGCCGCTCGCTGTCTCGGCCGATAGCATCACCGCATCGGTGCCATCGAAAATGGCATTCGCCACATCAGTCACCTCCGCCCGCGTCGGCGTGTTTCGCGTGACCATCGACTCCAGCATCTGCGTCGCCGTGATGACGAACTTGCCGCGCATGCGCGCACGCTCGATAATGGTCTTTTGCGCGCCCGGCACGCGGGCCAGCGTCATTTCCACACCCAAATCACCGCGCGCCACCATCACACCATCGGACTCGGTAAGAATATCTTCGAGATTGTCCAGCGCATCCGGTTTCTCGATCTTGGCGATCACCGGGATCCTGCGTCCCCGGTCTTTCAGCCGCCGTTTCAGGCCCGCCACATCCTCGCCGGTACGGACAAACGAAAGCGCCACCATATCGACGTTCTGCGCTAAGCCGAATTCGAGATCCGCGCAGTCTTTTTCCGTCATAGAGGGGATGCTCACGCGCACACCGGGCAGATTGATGCCTTGCTTATCGCGAATGGTTCCGCCCGAGACTACAGTGAAGTCGACGGACACTCCATTGGTTGCAGCCAGGGCGCGCAATTCGACACTGCCGTCGGCCAGCAGCACGCGGTCGCCCGCCGTGACATCGCGCGCCAGCGCCTTATAACTGGTGGGCGCGAGCGTGGCGTTGCCGATCACATCTTCGACCGTGATGCTGAAACGCGCTCCGGTTTCAAGCGTGGCCTCGCCGCCTGCCAATTTACCAAGGCGGATTTTAGGGCCTTGCAGGTCCAGCAGAATCCCCGCCGCGGCGCCGCATTCCGCCGCAATCTCACGAATCACATGGATCACTCCGGCGTGTTCGCCGTAAACACCATGGGACGCATTGATACGGAAGACGTCGACCCCCGCCTTCAGCAGCGCCCGCAGCATTTCGGGGGAGCGCGAAGCAGGCCCAATGGTGGCGACAATCTTGGTGTTGCGCATATACCATGTTATAGGTTTTGCGTCCGGATTTTATGACCGGCCATCGCTCAGCAGAGCGTGGCTACCGACGCGGTCCACGTTCAAGATCATGTTTCCGCTTCCATCGATCTCGAAGGCGGGCTGGAATTTTGCCTGCCACCTCAGTTCGTCGTAGCGATAGGAATAGCGCGCATGAACCGCCTGGCTAAACGTATCGTCGAAGGCCTTGATCAGAACCACGAATTCCGCCTGCAAACGCTCCAGATCGTCGGCGGTTTTTCCGAACAGCGGACTGGTTTCGTCCAAAGGGTGCACGATGGTCCAAGTGAGTGCCAGAAAATAAATCGTGTCTCGTTCCAGTTTGAGGGGCTGAAAACGCCGCTTCAGGTTGCCGGGCGGACCTTCCACGGTCATCAGCACTAGATTGGCTTCGAGTTCCATTAAGATGTTGGGCCGCAAATTGACGATGCGGAGTTGCAGGCTGCTCTGCTCCTGGTAGGGAGCCATCAGAATATAGTCACTAAACGCGATCTTCGCGGAGGGCCGTGAGAATCGGCCGAACAACAAGCCCGTGCCCAGAGCCACCGCCATCAATCCTGCAATGGCTTCCAGCGAAGCCAGGATATTCGTCGCCAAGGATGCCGGCACTATGTTTCCATAACCCACCGTCGTCAGCGTATGCGTGCTGAAAAAGAAATCGTTGAGGAAACGGTCCATCTCCGACACGCCGTCAGCGCCGTGCAAATGTCCCGGTCCTAGCGCGAAGTAGGCGAGGGCGAATAAGAAGTTGAGAAGCAGATAACCGCTCAGGATCGTCACGAAAAACTGCGGCCAGCTCATGCTGAGCATCTGCAAGTAAGGGTGAAAGTCGCGCCAGGTCCCGCCGCGCCGGTAGACGTTGAAGCTCCCGTCCTTGTTGATGCTGCGCCGCAGAACGCCACTGAACTGCTGTGTTAAGCCGGGATCGAATGTGGGCTTTTCCATAACCCGATGGTAGGCGAAGCCCGCCCGATTATGCGCGGCCCCAGAACGCGAACACTACCGCTCCGAACAGGCACACACCGGAAAACGCGTAATTCCAGCGCAGATCTTCGCCCAGATAAAGATGTGCGAACACCACGAAGACCACCAGCGTGATGGCCTCTTGAATGATCTTCAATTGGTATCCGGTAAAACGGCCGTAGCCGAAGCGATTGGCGGGGACCTGAAAACAGTATTCGCCCAGCGCAATCAGCCAGCTAACAACGATGGCTTGCAACAGCGTCCAAGACCGATGCTTCAAGTGGCCGTACCAGGCGAATGTCATGAAAGTATTTGAGATGACTAACAGGATGACGGTCAACATTTAGCGTCATCCTAGCATTCGAGAACGGGAAAAGAGGAGCTACACAACCCGGCAGCCCGAGGCCCGCTGGGGCACCCCCAGCCGCTGACGCGGTACAATTTAGTGTTACATGCTGGATCTGATCAAGAAGCTCCAGGACGAGATTGCGGTGCTCGAAAACGAGTTCCGCGTCGAGCTTCCGCGAGAGATTCTGAAGGCGCGGGCCCACGGCGATCTCAGTGAAAACGCTGAGTATCACGCGGCCAAAGAGCGCCAGGCATTCGTCAATGCGCGCCTGGGGCAGCTGCACGCCCGCCTGCGCGACATTTCAATGATCGACATGTCCAAGATCCCGCATGACCGCGTCGGATTAGGGTCCATCGTGGTGGTGCTGGATGTCGACAAAGACGAAAAGGTGCGCTACAAGCTGGTCACAAGCGAAGACGTGGACGTCGCCAATGGTCTAATCTCTACCGTTTCACCCATCGGCCGCGGACTCCTCGGTAAGCAGGTGGGCGATACCGTGCGCATTACTATTCCTGGTGGCGTGCGCGAAATGGAAGTCATCGAACTCACCACCATTCATCAGATAGCTGATAAGCTGCAGGCTGCCGACCCTGCGCCTGCCGGTGAAAAATGACCATCACTCACGCCATCGGCTACGGCAGCAACAAAATTATTCGGCTGATTGTGCGCGCGCTGGCGCTTTCGCGAATTCATCCGAACGTGCTCACCTTCCTGGGGCTGGTGATTAACATGGTCGCCGCCTACATGCTAGCGGTGGGGCAGTTCCGCTGGGGCGCGGCCGTGATCATCGGCGCAGGGCTCTTCGATATGGTGGATGGCCGGGTCGCGCGCGAGACCAATCGCGTGACGCGCTTCGGCGGGTTTTTCGATTCGGTGCTGGATCGCTACTCGGATTGCGCGCTGCTGGTGGGCCTGCTGGTATGGTACGGATCCATCAACCGGCCGTTTTATGTTGTGCTAACGGCAATTGCGATGGCCGCGTCAATCATGATCAGCTACACCCGGGCGCGGGCGGAAAATAGCATCCCCATGTGCAAGGTCGGCTTCATGGAGCGCCCCGAGCGCGTGGTGCTGGTAATCATCGGCGCGTTGTTCGACGTCATGGCTCCGGTGCTATGGGTGATCGCGGTGCTGGGGAACCTGACGGTGGTTCACCGCATGATTTTTACCTGGCAGGAAGCTAAGCGCCTGGAGGAAGCCCAACTCAAGGCCGCTCCCAGCGCGCGGGCCGCCAGCAAAGTGTAAATCGCTTAAGCCGAGCGCAGCACCAACTCTTCTCCGTTGATGGCGCGGAACCCAGCCAGACGCACGCGATCGCTATCGCGGAATGAGACCAGCGGCATCAGCCCCAGATCGATCAGCGCCAGCACTTCGGTTTCCGTCATCCAAACCTCTGCGCACGGCGTCATGTGCCACTCACCATCCGCCTCATAGGCATGCACCGGCAGTCCCTCAATATTGAGCGCACCGCCCGCGCAGAGCAGTGTAAGAAACGCCAGCGCCGGGTTGCCCCATAAGTAGCGCGCGTGTGCCGGCGCAGCGGGCATTTCCTCAAACGGAAATGACTCGACAGTGGAAGTGCGCGGCCCGTAGGGCAGGCGTAATAGAAACCGGGGTAGCGCGAGGCCCACGTGCGCTGCCTCCGGAATGGCTCGCAATTCGTTCCAGTGAACGCCCATATCGGCCGACCCTTCGGCAACAAAGGGCGCCCCGATGTGCGCGGCAAGCAGCGCCATGCGGCCTAGAAATTCGATGTCGGCGGTGTCAGGACCGAAATCATAAAGCCCGATCACGGCGCGCCACCTGCGGGCGCTCAGCAGCGCGTGCAGGCGGGTTTCGGCCAGCTCTTTGGCATCGCACAAATCGCGCACGGCTTCGGCCTTGGGAAAATGTGCGATGCGGATGCGGGCGGCGGAATCTTCAGCGAAGTCGCTGTGAATCACAAAGGCAAGGCCGCGCCAAGCGGCTTCCACCGTCTGAAAATGCGGATGATGCAGCAGGCCGCGCATCCGTTCGCCCAGCGCGGCATCCCGCTGGGGATCGGAGACCTCCGCGGGCAAAGCCTGGGCGCGAGCCAGATCGCGAACGTAATTCTCCAACGGATCGCCACCCCCGGCGATTCGCTCCAGCAAGCTGGAAGATCGCAGCAGGTCGCCGATGTCGGCCTTGGGGGTTGGCGGATCATTCTTCTTCTCAGGCGCAGTGTGAGGCCGGTCGAACTCGCGAAACAAGGGAAGATTGCGATACAAGCGATCGGGATGAAAATCTTCCAATTCACGGAAAGGAGCGCCGGCCAGATTCACCTGCAGTTTCGCCATCACAGCGTCGAAGTTATCGCGGTCAATGGCCAGCGGCTCCATCGCTCGGCCTCCGAAATCGCCCAAAATGAGATAGTGCGCGGGCTCCTCTTCGGCGGGGATGACGGACTTTCGCTTAAACTCGACGCCCAGTTCGATCATGGCTGATTATAAGATTTCCGGAGCGGTCGTTTCGATACCACCAGCCGGGCGGGACCAGCGTAGTGGAACCGTAGTCGAGAATCAATGCCGGACCGGCGGCACGGCGCGGAGACACCTGACTGCGTGGCAGCGCCGGGATCTTTCGCCATGCTCCTTCGACCCAGACACGACGGATTTCCGCGGAGTCTTTGCGGTATGGGCCTCGGGTCAGCTTAGGCTTTTCCACACGCTGGCGTGCGCGCACGCGAATGGTCACCACCTCAATTTCGCGCTCCGGCGTGGCGTAACCGTAAACCCGCGCGTGCTCCCGATGGAAAGCCTGGCCCGCGTCAAGCCACGGGACGTTCAATTCGTAGCTCTGCCCGCGATAGCGAAGATCGGCGGTGCGCTCGATGTCAGCCGACGGCGACTCGCGGCGCGCGCGGCGCTCGAGTATCGCGAACTGCTTTTCGAGATCGCTGCGGCCTAAGGAGCCCGCTGCATAGTCACGCACCGCGTCGGCCATCAACATTCCGAGAGCCGAAAGAGCACCGGCCTGCTCCGGGACGAGCACGGTCTCTATGCCCAACTCGCGCGCTATTTCGCAGGCGTGCAGCCCCCCTGAACCGCCGAACGCCACTAGCGCAAAATCCCGGGGATCATAGCCACGCTCGACTGAAACCACGCGAATAGCCCGCTCCATATTGGCGTTCGCGACACGCAGTATGCCAGCAGCGGCGTCGATGCGATCCAGTTTCAAAAGGCGCGCCAGGCGATCGACAGCGGTATCTGCACGCTCGACGTCGATCGACATCGCGCCGCCCAGCAACTGCGTCGCCGCGATGCGCCCGAGCACGACGTGCGCGTCGGTGACGGTTGCGTAGGTGCCAATTCCGTAGCAAGCGGGTCCTGGATCAGCGCCCGCGCTCTCCGGGCCCACGCGCAGTAAGCCGCCGGCGTCGACGCGCGCGATAGAGCCGCCGCCCGCGCCTACGGTGTGGATATCGAGCATCGGAACGCGGATGGGATAACCGGCCACCATTGAATCGGTACTCTCGCGCGGGGCGCTGTCAGCCAGACTGACGTCTGTGGACGTGCCTCCCATGTCGAAGCCCAGCACCCGCTTGAAGCCGCTATGGCGCGCAGTTTCGAGCGCGCCGACTACGCCGCCTGCGGGACCTGAGAGCACCGTCCGCACGGCTTGTTTCGCAGCCTGCTGCGCCGAGAGGAAACCGCCGTTCGATTGCATGATGGCGACGCGGTAACGGCGGGCTCGCGACAGTTCGGTCAGATACCTCTGCATCAGGGGACCGACATAAGCGTTGATGAAGGTCGTTGAGCCGCGTTCGTATTCGCGAAACTCGGGGCTGATTTCGTCGGAGGTACACAGATAGAGGTCATCGCGCAGCAGTGACGAGGCGACGCCGCGCTCATTCGCTGGATTCCGGTAGGAGTGCAGGAGACATATCGCCACTGATTTCACGCGCGCCCGGCGAAGCTTGGCCGCGAGACGTTTCAGATCAGCCACTGCCGGGCGCAACGCGATGACGCCATCGTGATGGGTCCGCTCACGCACGCCGAAGCAGAGATCGCGATCCGCCAGCAACTGCCGCGGCGCGGGTGTCAAATTGTAGAGCTCGGCGCGGTTCTGACGGCCGATTTCGAGCAAGTTTTCGAAACCGGCTGTGGTCACGAAAGCCGTGCGCGCGCCTTTCCGTTCGAGCAGCGCGTTGGTCGCGACCGTGGAGCCATGGACCACATCCACAGCGCCCCGGCCAGTCTCGGCGCGCGCTCGTTCCAGTCCCGCCAGAATTACCGCGGCAGGCTCGCGGGGATGCGAGCGGAGCTTAAAGGTTTCCAGACGGCCGTCGTCGTGCAGCACGACGAAATCGGTGAAAGTGCCCCCCGCGTCCACCCCGATGCGCATTAGTTTCTTATTCTACAAGTGCGCCATCATAGAAGCAGGTGATCCATCTCCGCGGCGTTTCCAAACAGTTTGACGGCAAGCGCAAAGTAACTGCGCTCGAACGCCTGGACCTTGATATTGCGCGCGGCGAAATGGTATCGATCATCGGCCCGTCGGGCTCGGGGAAATCCACTCTGCTGAATCTGATCGGCGGATTGGACCGGCCCAGCGAAGGCGAAATCGAGATCGATGGCGAAACGCTATCCGCGCTCAGCGACGATGGGTTAACGCGCGTGCGCCGCGACAAGATCGGTTTCATTTTCCAGTTCTTTAACCTGCTCCCCACGCTGACCAGTCTCGAAAACGTTTCGCTGCCGCTGCATTTGCGCGGATGGTCACGGAAGAAGATCGACGAGAGAGCGCGGGAGTTGTTAGAGCTGGTGCAACTGACCCCACGCCTGGAACACTTACCTGACGAACTCTCGGGCGGGGAGCGCCAGCGTGTTGCCATCGCGCGCGCGCTGAGTATTTTCCCGCCGATCCTGCTGGCGGATGAGCCCACCGGCAATCTGGACACGCACACCGGCGCGGAGATCCTGAAGCTGATGCACGGCCTGCACGATCGCCTGGACGCAACGATCCTGATCGTTACTCACGATCACACCGTAGCGGAAAGCTGCCCGCGGACAATCAGTTTGCGCGATGGACACATTGTTGCCGATGTGCGTCAGGAAGTATCGCGCACATGAGGCTGCTGCGGCTCATCAGTTGGCCATATGCGCGCAAGCACCTCCTGCGCTGGCTGTTGACTACGGCGGGAATCATTCTGGGCGTGGGAGTTTTCGTGGGCATGCACGCCGCGAACCAGAGCGTTTCCGCAGCCTTCCGCGAGACCATAGACAAAGTCGCCGGGACCACGCAGCTTCAGGTCACGGCCGGCGAACCGGGCTTCGAGGAAGAGGTTTTGGAAAAGGTTCAAAGCCTGTCCGAGGTGCGCGCCGCCTCGCCGGTAATCGAAGCGACCGTCTCCACCGGTAAAGGCAATCTGCTGATTCTCGGCGTCGATATGCTGGGCGACCGCAGCCTGCGCACCTACGATCTGGAAGGCACCGATGACGCCGTCGACGATCCGCTGGTGTTTCTGGCACAGGCGGATTCGCTGATCGTCACCAAGACCTTCGCGGAAAAGAACGGCTTGAAGATCGGCAGCCGCATGCCCATGCGCACGATGCAAGGCGACTTGGTGTTCACCGTGCGCGGCATCATGAAGCCGGGCGGCTTGGCGAGCGCCTTCGGTGGGGACCTCGCCATCATGGACATTTACGCCGCCCAAAAGTTCTTTGGCCGCGGGCGCAGGTTCGATCGCATCGATCTGGCTTTGCGCGATGACGTCACACTCGCGGAAGGCATCGCAAAATTGCGCGCTCTGTTGGGTCCCGGCTACGAAGTGGATCCGCCCAGTTCGCGCGGCGAGCAATTCGAACAGACTTCGCGCATCTACTCGCTGGCGTCCAGCATCACCAGTATTTTTGCGCTTTTCATCGGGATGTTCATCATCTACAACACCTTCGCGATTGCGGTGACGCAGCGGCGGTCGGAGATCGGGATCCTGCGCGCGCTGGGTGCGACGCGTTCGCAGATTCGCACACTTTTTCTGGTTGAGAGTCTGATCGCGGGGACGTTTGGTTCGGCGCTTGGCGTGTTGTTCGGCATCGGCATGGCGCAAGCGATAGCGGGATATATTGGCGGCATTCTGACCGACGTATATGGAGTCGCCCAGCGGGCCGACGGTCTGGAGCTCAACCCCCTGCTGCTGGGTGGCGCCCTGGCGATGGGCATAGTGACCAGCTTGTTTGCCGCGGTGATTCCGGCGCGCGCGGCGGCGTCCGTCGATCCTGTACGAGCGTTGCAGAAGGGCCGCAATCAGGCGCTGGGGGAAGTTGAGAACCGGGCGCGGCGTTGGGCGGCGGTGGCGTGCGCGGCGGCATCGGCGATTGCATTGATGTTCAGCCGCAATACCGTCATCTTTTATGCCGGATTCTTGCTCAGCGGAATCACTTCTGTGCTGCTGGCGCCCAGCTTGACCTTATGGCTATCGCGCGTGTTGCGGCCGGCGCTGGCTTGGGTGCGGCCGGTGGAGGGAGGGCTCGCCGCCGATAGTTTGATTCAAGGACCGCGACGGACATCCGGCACCGTGGCCGCATTGATGTTGTCATTGGCGCTGGTCATTGCATTGGGCGGACTCGCTCGGTCAAGCTACAATTCGCTTTCCGACTGGATGCGCATCGCGCTCAACCCGGACTTGTTTGTCACCACCGCGCAAAATCTTACCGCGCGAAACTTCGTTTTCCCGGCGTCGCTGGGCGACGGGTTGCGCCGGATCTCGGGCGTGGCTGAAGTCCAATTAGTCCGCAGCGTTCGCGTAACCGTTAAAGGCGGCCCTGTGATGCTGGTGGCTCTGGACGTGGCCTCTGTGGAGCGCCGTGCGAAACTGCCGCCGGTTGAAGGCGACCAAGCTGACATGTATCGCCGTACGGAACGCGGAGAGGCGGTGCTGGCCTCAGAAAACTTCGTGCGCTTGCATGGCGGCAAACTGGGCGAAACGCTGGAGATTCCCGCTCCCGGCGGCACGTTGCGCCTGCCAATCGCTGGCATAGTGCGCGATTTTTCGGATCAGCAAGGCAGCCTGCTAATTTCGCGCGACTCCTACATCCGCGCATGGCACGATGATTCGGTCAACGTCTTCCGTTTATATCTGACGCGCGATGCGAACTCCGCTGCAGTCCGCCAACGCATTTTGGACGCCTTCGGAAAACAGCAACGGCTTTTCGTGCTGACCAATAAAGATGTCCGCGACTATGTCACACGCCTGACAGATCAGTGGTTCGGGCTCACTTACGTGCAAATCGCGGTAGCGGTATTGGTCGCCGTGCTCGGCATCGTTAACGCCCTAACTGTTTCGATCACCGACCGCAGACGCGAACTCGGCGTCCTGCAGGCTGTGGGCGGAATGCGACGACAGATCCGGCACACCGTCTGGATGGAGGCTGTGGCGATCGGATTCATCGGGCTCGCGATGGGATTAGTGCTGGGGGCCGTCGAACTCTACTACGCGATTGAGATTTCGCGGCGCGATCTGGTGGGCATCGATATCGGTTACTCTTACCCGATTGCAACCGCTCTGGCGTTGGCTCCGGTGATTCTGGGCGCGGCATTTCTGGCGGCGCTCGGCCCAGCCGAAAGCGCCGTGCGCGGCTCGCTGGTAGAGGCTTTGGAATATGAGTAGACTCTTGGCGACCTTCTTCCTCGCCGCGTTTTGCGCTATCGCTCAGGAACCGCGCCAGATCATGGAAGAAGTCCAGCGCCGGCAGCGTTCGGAGTCGCAGCACTACGAGGGCACGCTAGAGGTGATCGGCAAAGGCAGCCGCATCGCCACCAAACGCTGGGTGTTCGACCGCATCGGCGCCTTCGGCAACAGCAAGGGTATGCTGCGGTTCACGGTGCCCGCCGAAGTCAAGGGCGTCGGGCTGCTGATCATCAACCATACCGACCGCGCCAGCGACCAATGGCTGTGGCGGCCGAACATCGGGCGCGAACAGCGCATCGCGTTGCAGGACCGCTCGACGCGCTTCTTCGGCACCGACTTCAGCTTCGAGGATCTGGAAGAACGCGATGTGGCGCAGTTCGACTACAAGCTCCTCGGCGATGAGAAAGACACTTGCTTTCCAGCACAGTGGGATCCGAAGCTTGGAATTCACGTGACTTGAAGTCGCGGC
>JADMIO010835478.1_pt1 | contig 11395 bp, 10 predicted proteins | sample 8958161 | NCBI WGS metagenome assembly JADMIO01 (sample SAMN16585339, study PRJNA669376) | soil metagenome | isolation source: Crop rotation soil | place: USA: Cullars Rotation, Alabama | collected 2011
CTTTCCCACGGCGACCTTCGGCATGGTCGCCGCGGGCGAGGCGCTGCGCCTCGTGCGCGCCGGCCGCGCCGCCCGAGGCGGCGCGACCCCGCTTCTATAATCGCGCGCCTTTCGAGGGGGTTGTTAGCTCAGTCGGTAGAGCAGCGGACTTTTAATCCGTTGGTCGCAGGTTCGAATCCTGCACAACCCACCACTGCCGGCGGACCGCCGGTCCGTTGGGTAGAATCCGCGACCTTTCGGGCTCTTAGCTCAGTTGGTAGAGCAGCGGACTCTTAATCCGTTGGTCGAAGGTTCGAATCCTTCAGGGCCCACCAGCCATTCTTCGGATCGAAGGCCTCGCGGCGACGCCGGGGCCTTTTTTCTTTGTGGTCCGACGGCCGCATCGAGGAGCCTCGCATGGATCGCTCAAGGCGCCGGACGGCTTGCGCCATGCTGTTGTCGTTCGCCGTCGTCGTCGGTGCCGCCGCGGCGTTGCCGGCACGCGGGCAGCCGTTTCCGGCCCGGCCGATCCGCATCGTCGTGCCGTTCGCGCCCGGCGGCGGCAACGACGTGTTCGCGCGCCAGCTCGGCGTGCGCCTCGGCGAGACGCTCGGCCAGCAGGTGCTGATCGACAACCGGCCGGGCGCCGGCGGCACGGTCGGCACCGATGCCGTGGCCAAGGCCGCTGCCGACGGCTACACGCTGCTGCTCGGCCATACCGGCACGCTGGCGATCAATCCGGCGCTTTATCCGAAGCTGCCGTACGACGCGAGAAACGATTTCGTCGCCGTCGGCCCGCTCGCCGAGACGCCGCTGGTGCTGGTCGTCGCGGCGGCGAGCGTGTCGAAGACGCTGCAGCAGCTGCTGGCGCAGGCGAAGACGGCGCCGGGCAAGGTTTCGTTCGCATCGAGCGGCAACGGCACCGGCGGCCATCTCGCCGGCGAGCTGCTGGAGGAACTTGCCGGCGTGAAGCTGCTGCACATCCCCTACAAGGGCACCGCGCCGGCGCTCACCGACGTGCTCGGCGGACAGGTCGACGCGATGTTCAGTGTCATTCCGCCGGCGCTGCCGCATGTCGAAGCCGGCAGGCTGCGCGCGCTGGCGGTGACCGGCGCACGCCGCAGCGCCCGGCTGCCGCAGGTGCCCACCGTCGCCGAGAGCGGCGTCGCCGGCTACGAGAGCACGCTTGCCTATGGCCTGCTGGCGCCTCGCGGCACGCCGGAGCCGGTGCTGAAGACGCTTGCCGCGGCGTTGGCGAAGGCGGTCGGTTCGCCGCAGCTGCGCGACGCCCTGCGTGCCGAAGGCGCCGAGCCGCTGGCCGGCAGCGGGACCGACTTTTCGTCCCTGATGCGCTCCGAAAACGCCAAGTGGGCGCGCGTGATCCGAGCGGCCGGCATCAAGCCCGACTGAGCATCGGCCAGGCCGGGTCGGCGTTGCACCGAAGATTGCCAGACTTGGCTCGGCGCTTTCCGACGCACCCCTTGCGCCTTGCGGCGCTGCGCATGAGCGCCTTGGCTGCCGGCGCAGGAAGCTTCGGCAGCGATTCGAGGCGCGCGTGCTCGTCCTCGCGCAGCAGCCCGAGGTCGCGCATGCGCCATGCCGGGTCACCGCCGGCGGCGGTCACCGGCCGGCTGACCGCGCCGGTCGTCGGCACTTCGTCCGCGTTCCGGCCTGTGGTTTGGCTCGGCGGCTTGCAGGGTGCCGGGCGCAGCAGGGTGACGGCCGAGGCACCGCAGGGCGCCATGCAGCATCGGGCGCCGCCTGGCGATCACGGCATCGTTGCCGGACTTGCTGTCCGACGGCTGTCGAACCAGAACGGGCTGCCTCATCCGCTGCGGGCCGCTGCCGCCGGGGCACAACGGGGCGGGCCGCCGCACCGCCGTGGCCTCGCGGCAGGGTCAGAAAGGAACCTGCGGCTGTCCGTTCCACGGCCCGGCCAGCGGCCGTGCCCGGGCCAGCGCCTGCGCGGCCTCGCACCAGCCTTCGCAGGCGTTGCGCCCGGGCCGGCGCCGCCACAGATTGAGCAGCGCCTTGCAGCGCGCATAGAAACGGAAGAAGCGCAGCACCTCGTCGCACTCGGCGGCGCTCGGCGGGCGGTCGCTGCAGACCAGTTTGTCGTCCGACATGCCGCGATCGGTCAGCGTGACCGCGCCCCAGGCCCTGACGCGCAACCGCGTGCCCAGGCGCAGCCGCGGCCCCAGCACCAGCGCATCCAGCAGGTCGCCTTCGAGCCCCAGGAGGGTCGGCACGGCGCCGTAGTTGTACGGACACGGCAGCGGCGAGACGAAGTCGATGCGGCCCGTCGAGCCGCGCTTGAGAAAGCTGCCGCGCGGCACCTCGATCACGACCTCCACTTCCGCGGCGGCGCCGTCCGACGCATGGGCGGACGAGACGACAGCGGCGGCGGGCTCGCACATAGGCCGAGCGTAACCCGCCGCGGCGCGGCGCCGTGCCGGACGCCGCCTCCGTCGGCCGGCTTCCAGCTTTCGGTCGGCGCAGTTCCTCGCAGCCTGCGACCGGTCCCGCGGCGCAGCTCGGGTGAGCGGGCAGGGGCCCGCCTCCGTCTCGCTCGTGGCCACCCCTTCGCGCCGGGACGCAGCCGCAGTGCCCGCACGCCACATGAACCAGTTCGGGACTTGTGGATTTGCGACGTGTCGCAACATGCCGGAACGTGAGGCAGATGTCCCCGACTCGATAGAATGATTCCATGCCCGAGGAAACACCCAGACCTCCGGTGCCGAGACCTTCCCATCCGGCGCCCGATGACGGCCAAGGCAGCGTCGTCGTCGAGCGCCAGGTCGCGCGGACGAAACCTCCTCGCCTGTTCCAGGTGGTGCTGCTCAACGACGACTACACGCCGATGGAATTCGTCGTGATGGTCCTGCAGCAGCACTTCGGCCTCGACCTTGAAAGCGCCACCCTGATCATGCTCAAGATCCATCATGAGGGGCGGGGCGTGTGCGGCGTCTTCCCGAAGGACGTGGCGGAAACCAAGGTCGAGCTGGTGTCCGCCGCGGCCCGCCGGCACGGGCATCCTCTGCAATGCATTATGGAGGTCGCATGATTGCGCAAGAGCTTGAAGTGAGCCTGCACATGGCGTTCGTCGAGGCGCGCCAGCAGCGGCACGAATTCATCACCGTCGAGCACCTCCTGATGGCCCTGCTCGACAACCCGTCGGCGGCCGAAGTGCTGCGCGCCTGCTCGGCCAACGTCGAGGACCTGCGCAAGAGCCTGGTGCAGTTCATCAAGGAGAACACGCCGACCGTCGGCGGCACCGAAGAGGTCGACACGCAGCCGACGCTGGGTTTCCAGCGCGTCATCCAGCGCGCGATCATGCACGTGCAGTCCACCGGCAGCGGCAAGAAGGAAGTCACCGGCGCCAACGTGCTGGTCGCCATCTTCGGCGAGAAGGACTCGCACGCCGTCTACTACCTGCACCAGCAGGGCGTGACGCGCCTCGACGTGGTCAACTTCATCGCCCACGGCATCAAGAAGAGCGACCCTCCCGAGCCCGCCAAGTCGAGCGACGGCAGCGGCGGCGAGGCCGAGAAGGAAGACGGCGACGGCAAGGGCTCGCCGCTCGACCAGTTCACGCAGAACCTCAACCAGCAGGCGCGCGACGGCAAGATCGACCCGCTGATCGGCCGCGAGCTCGAGGTCGAGCGCGTGATCCAGATCCTGTGCCGGCGGCGCAAGAACAATCCGCTGCTGGTCGGCGAGGCGGGTGTCGGCAAGACGGCCATCGCCGAGGGGCTGGCCTGGCGCATCACGCAGAACGAGGTGCCCGAGATCCTCGCCAACGCGACGGTCTATGCGCTCGACATGGGCGCGCTGCTCGCCGGCACCAAGTACCGCGGTGACTTCGAGCAGCGCCTGAAGGGGGTGCTGAAGAGCTTGAAGGAGATGCCCAACGCGGTGCTCTTCATCGACGAGATCCATACCCTGATCGGCGCCGGCGCCGCCTCGGGCGGCACGCTCGACGCCAGCAACCTGCTCAAGCCCGCGCTCAGCTCGGGCGCGATGAAGTGCATCGGTGCGACTACCTTCACCGAATACCGCGGCATCTTCGAGAAGGACGCGGCGCTGTCCAGGCGCTTCCAGAAGGTGGACGTGACCGAGCCCTCGGTCGAGCAGACGGTGGAAATCCTCAAGGGCCTGAAGTCGCGCTTCGAGGAGCATCACAGCGTCAAGTACGCCGTCGGCGCGCTGCAGGCGGCGGCCGAGCTGTCCGCCAAGTACATCAACGACCGTCACCTGCCCGACAAGGCGATCGACGTGATCGACGAAGCCGGCGCGGCGCAGCGCATCCTGCCGAAGAACAAGCAGAAGAAGACCATCACCCGGCTGGAAGTCGAGGAGATCGTCGCCAAGATCGCCCGCATTCCGCCGGCCAGCGTCTCGAACGACGACCGCTCGAAGCTGCAAAGCCTCGACCGCGACCTGAAGAGCGTAGTCTTCGGCCAGGATCCTGCGCTCGACGCGCTCGCCTCGGCGATCAAGATGGCGCGCTCGGGCCTGGGCAAGCCCGACAAGCCGATCGGCGCCTTCCTCTTCAGCGGCCCGACCGGCGTCGGCAAGACCGAAGCCGCCAAGCAGCTCGCCTTCATCCTCGGCATCGAGCTGATCCGCTTCGACATGAGCGAGTACATGGAGCGCCACGCCGTGAGCCGCCTCATCGGCGCGCCGCCGGGCTACGTCGGCTTCGACCAGGGCGGCCTGCTCACCGAGGCGATCAGCAAGAAGCCGCACGCCGTGCTGCTGCTCGACGAGATCGAGAAGGCGCATCCGGACGTCTTCAACGTGCTGCTGCAGGTGATGGACCACGGCACGCTGACCGACAACAACGGGCGCAAGGCCGACTTCCGCAACGTCATCCTGATCATGACGACCAACGCCGGCGCCGAGACGATGAACAAGGCGGTGATCGGCTTCACCAACTCGCGCGCTCCGGGCGACGAGATGGCCGACATCAAGCGCCTGTTCACCCCCGAGTTCCGCAACCGGCTCGACGCGACGGTGAGCTTCAAGGCGCTCGACGAGGAGATCATCCTGCGGGTGGTCGACAAGTTCCTGCTGCAGCTCGAAGGCCAGCTCACCGAGAAGAAGGTCGACGTCACCTTCAGCGACGCGCTGCGCAGGCATCTGGCCAAGAAGGGGTTCGACCCGCTGATGGGAGCCAGGCCGATGCAGCGGCTGATCCAGGACACGATCCGCCGCGCGTTGGCCGACGAGCTGCTGTTCGGCCGCTTGGTCGATGGCGGCCGTCTGACGGTCGACATCGATGCCGAAGGGGCGGTGCAGCTCGACATCCAGCCGAGCAGGAAGAGCGACAAGCCCAAGGCCGAGCCGGCGACAGCCTAGCGTCGCTTCGGGAGTCTCCGGCCCCCGTATTCGCGGCCGGCGCACGGCCAAGGCGCCGGCTGCGGCTTGGCTCATGCTCGTCCGTCATGAGACTGGAACGTCGGCCGCGGCATAGCGGCTTGAGGCTGGGAAGCCTCGGCAGCCGTGCCCGCGCGAAAAAGCCGGGCTGTGGTTCGCCTTCGCTGGCATGGCCGTGTCCGACCAGCGCCTTCCGGAGACGCACTGCGGGGCACACCCTCCGGCCCCGCGCTCGCCGGCCTCCAGGATCTGCGCAGCCCGCGCCTCTTGCCATATATGCCTTTTGCGCTATGCACAAAGGAAAAATGTTCTTCGCCGACATATTGAACTTGCTTAAAGTCGCGCCCTTCGCGGTGCTGTGCCGCGCCTTCCCACGCCAGCGATGTACGTCTACACCGAGTTCGACCGGCAGTTCGTCAAGCAACGCGCAGCCCAGTTCCGCGATCAGCTCGAACGCAACCTGAGCGGCTCGCTTGCCGACGACGACTTCCGGCCGCTGCGGCTGCAGAACGGCTGGTACATCCAGCGCCACGCGCCGATGCTGCGCATCGCCGTGCCCTACGGCGAGCTGGCCTCGCGCCAGCTGCGCGCCCTGGCCGGCATCGCGCGCGACTTCGACCGCGGCTACGGCCACTTCACCACGCGGCAGAACCTGCAGTTCAACTGGATCCCGCTGGTGCGTGCCGCCGACGCGATGGACGCCCTCGCCGCGGTCGACATGCACGGCATCCAGACCAGCGGCAACTGCATCCGCAACATCACCAGCGACTGCTTCGCGGGCATCGCTCCCGACGAGATCGTCGACCCGCGGCCCTACTGCGAGATCCTGCGCCAGTGGAGCACGCTGCATCCCGAGTTCGCCTTCCTGCCGCGCAAGTTCAAGATCGCCGTCTCCGGCGCTAGTGAGGACCGCGCCGCCATCGCCTGGCACGACATCGGCCTGCAGCTGCTGAGGAACGACGCCGGCGAGGTGGGCTTCAAGGTGCTCGTCGGCGGCGGCATGGGCCGCACGCCGGTGCTCGGCAGCACGGCGGCCGAGTTCGTGCCGTGGCAGCAGATCCTCGTCTTCATCGAGGCCATCGTGCGCGTCTACAACCGCTACGGCCGGCGCGACAACCTGTTCAAGGCGCGCATCAAGATCCTCGTCAAGGCCGAAGGGCCGAAGTTCTTCGGCCAGGTGAATGCCGAGTTCCGCGACATCCTGGAGCGTGACGAGGCCGGCAGCGCGCACCTGATCCCGCAGGCCGAGTTCGACCGCGTCGCGGCGTCGTTCCGCCTGCCCGCCGGGCTGCGCCCGGCGGCCGAGCCGACGATCGCGCCCGGCACGGACGACGGCGCACCCGTCGCCTACCGGCGCTGGCTCGAGCGCAACGTGCACGGCCACCGCCTGCCCGGCTACCGCGCGGTGACGCTCTCTCTCAAGCGTCCCGGCCAGGCGCCTGGCGACGCCACCGACCGCCAGATGGACCAGGCCGCCGACCTCGCCGACCGTTATTCGCTCGGCGAGCTGCGCGTCTCGCACGACCAGAACCTGGTGCTGCCGTGGGTGCGCGCCGAGGAGCTGCCTGCCCTGTGGGAAGCGGCGAAGGAAGCGGGCTACGCGACCCCCAACGTCGGCGTGCTGACCGACATGATCTCCTGCCCCGGCGGCGATTTCTGCGCCCTCGCCAACGCGCGTTCCATTCCCGTCGCCGCCGCCATCACCGAGCGCTTCGACGATCTCGACGAGCTCTACGACATCGGCGACATCGACCTGCACATCAGCGGCTGCATCAATTCCTGCGGCCACCACCACAGCGGCCACATCGGCATCCTCGGCGTCGACAAGGACGGCGCCGAGTGGTACCAGATCACCCTCGGCGGCTCCGACGGCTCGACGCTCAGCGGCAGGCCGGCGGTCGGAAAGGTGATCGGCCCGTCGTTCGCCGCCGACGAGGTGCCCGACGTGATCGAGGCCGTCGTCACCACCTACCGCGACCGGCGCAGCGCTGCCAACGAGCGCTTCATCGACACCGTGCGCCGCATCGGCATCGATCCGTTCAAGGCGGCTGCCAACGCGGTGCGCAGCGCCACCGCCCGCGCCGCCTGAACGGTCTCTGCCGCTTCGCTTCGACACCGCTCGCATCACGATCGCTCGCTCGCATGAAACTCATCAAACCGACGCAGGACCCGTGGCGCACGGTCGGCGGCGACGACGGCCCGATGGTCACCATCACGCCGCGCGGCCACCGCCTGCTCACCTACATGCAGTGGCACTCGGCGCGCTGCGCCTGGCCGGCCGACCTTCCCGTCGGCGTGATCTTTCCCAACGACACCGACATCGAGGACATCGCCGACGAGCTGCCGCGGCTGGCCCTGGTGGCGCTTCATTTCCCGAAGTGGACCGACGGCCGCGCCTACAGCCAAGCGCACCTGCTGCGCGCGCGCTGGCGCTACAAGGGCGAGGTGCGCGCCACCGGCGAGGTGCTGGTCGACATGCTGCCGCTGCTGGCGCGCACCGGTTTCGACTCGGCCGTGCTGCGCGCCGACCAGGACCTGGCCGCCGCGGAGCGGGCGCTCTCCTTCTTTCCCGTCCACTACCAGGGCGACGTGGTGGAGACGCGGCCGCTGTTCGCGCGCCGTGCCGAGCTTCCTGCGGCCTCGGCTGAGACGACGACACCATGAGCGCCGTCGAGCTGTACGCCCGCGCCACGCCGGGCCACGACGAGCGCGTCGCCCATGCGCTGTCGGTGCTGCGCGAGGCGGCGCTCGGCCACGCCGGCCGCATCGTGCAGGCCACCAGCCTGGGCGCCGAGGACATGGTCGTCACCGACCTGATCGCCCGCCACGGCCTGCCCATCGCCGTCGGCACCCTCGAGACCGGCATGCTGCATGCGCAGACCGTCGATCTGATCGGCCGCATCGAGGCGCGCTACGGGCTGCAGGTCGAGGTCTGGCGGCCCGACGCCGAGGTGGCGATCCGCTTCGTGCGCACGCATGGCGAGCGCGCCATGTACAAGAGCGTGGCGCTGCGCAAGGACTGCTGCGGATTCCGCAAGCTCGAGCCGCTCGGCCGCATGCTCGAAGGGCGCAGCGCCTGGGTGACGGGCCTGCGCCGCGAGCAGTCGAACGCGCGCGCGGTGGTGCCGTTCGTCGACGTCGAGGATCCGGCGCGCGCCAAGATCAACCCGCTCGCCGACTGGAGCTGGGCCGACGTCTGGCACTACATCGCCAGCCACGGCGTGCCCTACAACCCGCTGCACGACGAGTTCATGCCGAGCATCGGCTGCGCGCCGTGCACCCGCGCCATCGCCGTCGGCGAGGACTTCCGCGCCGGCCGCTGGTGGTGGGAGAACCAGGACCTGAAGGAGTGCGGCCTGCACGTCAAGGAGGACGACCCGGCGGCGGCCACCGAGGCGCCGCTCGCCTCGTCGCTCGCCCTGCCGCTCGACGAAACGCTCGGAGCCCACCGATGAACGCACCGCTCACCGTCGAGCAGCTGCTGCCCGCGCTCGACCGCACGCACCTCGACTGGCTGGAGGAGGAAGCCATCTTCATCCTGCGCGAGACGGCCGCCGCGTTCGAGCGCCCGGCGCTGCTGTTCTCCGGCGGCAAGGACTCGTGCGTGGTGCTGCGGCTGGCCGAGAAGGCCTTCAAGCTCAAGGGCACCGACGGCCGCTACGCCGGGCGGCTGCCGTTTCCGCTGCTGCACGTCGACACCGGCCACAACTTCCCGGAAGTCATCGAGTTCCGCGACCGCCGCGTCGCCGAGATGGGCGAGCGCCTCGTCGTCGGCCATCTGGAGGATTCGATCCGCCGCGGCACGGTGCGGCTTTCCCACCCGCTCGAATCGAGGAACGGCCATCAGACCGTGGCGCTGCTCGAAGCCGTCGAGGAGCACCGCTTCGACGCGCTCATCGGCGGCGCCAGGCGCGACGAGGAAAAAGCGCGCGCCAAGGAGCGCATCTTCTCGCACCGCGACGCCTTCGGCCAGTGGCAGCCCAAGGAGCAGCGGCCCGAGCTCTGGACGCTGTTCAACACCCGCATCAAGCCCGGCGAGCACATGCGGGCGTTCCCGATCAGCAACTGGACCGAGCTCGACGTCTGGCTCTACATCGCGCGCGAGCAGATTCCGCTGCCGGGCCTCTACTACGCGCACGACCGGCAGGTCATGCGCCGCAAGGGGCTGCTGGTGCCGCTCACCGAGGTCACGCCGGCGGAGGCCGGCGAAGCGGTCGAGACGGCGCGGGTGCGTTTTCGCACCGTCGGCGACATGACCTGCACCTGCCCGGTGGAAAGCCCCGCCGCGTCGGCCGCCGACGTGGTCGCCGAGACGCTGAAGGTGACGGTCAGCGAGCGCGGCGCGACCCGCATGGACGACCGCACCTCGGACGCCTCGATGGAGCGGCGCAAGAAGGAAGGGTATTTCTGATGAACGCGGTCCTCCAGCCGGCACCTGCGGCCACCGCTACCGCCACGGCGGCGCACGGCGCAGCCGGTGCCGGCGCGCCGGCCGACCACCGCGCGCTGCGCTTCCTCACCGCCGGCTCGGTCGACGACGGCAAGAGCACCCTCATCGGACGGCTGCTCTACGACAGCCAGGCGATCCTCGCCGACCAGCTCGACACGCTGGAGAAGAAGGCCGCCGGCGCGCCGATCGACCTGTCGCTGCTCACCGACGGCCTCGAAGCCGAGCGCGAGCAGGGCATCACCATCGACGTCGCCTACCGCTACTTCGCGACCCGCCAGCGCAAGTTCATCATCGCCGACGCGCCGGGTCACGAGCAGTACACGCGCAACATGGTCACCGCCGCGGCGGGCAGCGACGCGGCGGTGGTGCTGGTGGACATCACCAAGCTCGACCTGAGCGAGCGTCCGGTGGCGCTGCTCGCGCAGACGCGCCGCCACGCGCTGCTGGCGCACCTGCTGCGCGTGCCGAGCATCGTGTTCGCGGTCAACAAGATCGACGCCGTCGAGGACCCGCGGACGGCGTTCGAGACGGTGGCCGAGGCGCTGCACGCCTTCGCCGCGGCGGCCGGCATCGACGTCGCCGAAGTGATCCCGGTGTCGGCGCTGCGCGGCGACAACGTCACCGCCAAGCAGGCCGCCGGCTGGTTCGACGGCCCGACGCTGCTCGAACTGCTCGAGTCGCTGCCGGCGGTGCAGGAGCGCACCGAGGGCGACCTGCTGCTGCCGGTGCAGTACGTGCAGCGCGACGACGCCGCGCGCGACGCGCCGGTCGAGGGCGCCGGCCACCAGCCGCGCACGCTGTGGGGCCGCATCGCTCACGGCCGCGTGCGTGCCGGCGACCGGGTGCGGCTGTTTCCGAGCGGCCAGCAGGCGCTGGTGGCCGAAGTGCGCCGCGCCGGCGAGACCGTCGCCTCGGCCGTCGCCGGGCAGTCGGCGGGCATCGTGCTCGACCGCCAGCTCGACGCCTCGCGCGGCGACTGGATCGCCAGCGCCGCGTCGGACGGCTCGGTCGCGCCGCCTTGCGCCTTCGACGCGCTGCAGGACTTCGAGGCCACGCTGGCCTGGCTCGACACCGAACCCGCGCAGGTCGGCCGCAGGTACTGGGTGCGCCACGGCAACCGCTGGGTGCAGGCGCGCATCACCGCCATCGAGCACCGGCTCGACATCCACACCCTGGAGCCGACCGACGCGCACCAGCTGGCCGTCAACGAGATCGGCCACGTGCGGGTGCAGACGCAGCAGCCGCTGCCGGTCGAGCCGTACGAGACCAACCGCGTCGCCGGCGCCCTGATCGTCGTCGACCCGGCCAGCAATCGCACCAGCGGCGCGCTGCTGGTGCGGGCGAGGCCTTGCTGAGGCCCCGTTGCCGGGCGCCGGGTCGCTGCCGCAGGCTGGAAAAGGCATGGGCAAAGTCTTCTTCGTCGGCGCCGGACCGGGCGCCGCCGACCTCATCACCCGGCGCGGCGCGGCGCGGCTGGCCGAGGCCGACGTGGTGCTTCACGACGCGCTGGTCGACCCGGCGCTGCGCGAGCTGGCGCCGCGGGCGCGCTGGATCGACGTCGGCAAGCGCGGCTTTTCCTCGGGAAAG
>JADMIO011475851.1_pt1 | contig 11395 bp, 4 predicted proteins | sample 8958161 | NCBI WGS metagenome assembly JADMIO01 (sample SAMN16585339, study PRJNA669376) | soil metagenome | isolation source: Crop rotation soil | place: USA: Cullars Rotation, Alabama | collected 2011
CCGCCCGCCGGGGCGGCTCGGCGGTCACTTCTTGGCCGGGCTGCTGCTCATGCCTTGGATCAGGCTGATCATCGGCATGAACAGCGCGATGACGATGAAGCCGACGATCACGCCCAGCACCACGACCATGACCGGCTCGAGGATGCTGATCAGCGAGCCGACCAGCACGTCGACGTCGTTGTCGTAGTTGTCGGCCACCTTCAGGAGCATCTTGTCCAGGTCGCCGGTCTCCTCGCCGACGTCGATCATGTTGACGACGATCGCGTCGCAGACCTTGGTCGCCCGGAGCGGGTCGGCCATGCTCTCGCCTTCGCGGATGGCGTCGTGGACCTTCACCAAGGCGCGGGCGTAAACCTCGTTGCCGGCCGTCTCCTTGGTGATGTTGATCGCGTCGAGGATCGGCACGCCGGCGCTGATCAGCGTGCCGAGCGTGCGGGTGAAGCGGGCGATGGCGGTCTTGCCGAGGATGGCGCCGAGGATCGGGATCTTCAGCTTGACGACGTCCAGCGCGTAGCGCCCGCCCTCGGACAGGCCGATCAGCTTCATCAGCCCCGCGATCACGAACGGCGCGGCGAGGATGTAGGCCCAGCCGTAGTCGTTGGCGAACCAGCGGCTCATGGCGAGCAGCAGCTTGGTCGGCCCGGGCAGTTCGAGCTTGAAGTCGCTGAAGATCGCCTCGAACTTGGGGATCACGAAGATCATGATCATCGAGACGATGCCGACCGCGATCGAGATGACCACGCCCGGGTAGATCATCGCGCCGATGACCTTCTTCTTCAGCTTGGCGGCCTTCTCCATGAAGTCGGCCAGGCGGGAGAGGATCAGGTCGAGCACGCCGCCCGCCTCGCCGGCGGCGACCATGTTGACGTAGAGCTTGTCGAACGCCTTGGGGTATTTGCTCATCGCGTCCGAGAGCGTCCCGCCGCCCTCGACCTCGTCGGCCACCCCGCCGACGATCGCCTTCATCAGGCCGGGCTTCTGCTGTTGTTCAAGGATCTGGAGCGAGCGCAGAATCGGCAGGCCCGCGTCCTGAAGCGTGCTGAGCTGGCGGGTGAAGGAGACGAGCTGCTTTTGCTTCACGCCGCCGATCGCGAAGGGCATCTTCTTCGTCGGGCCGCTGTCGCCGCCCGACTTCTTCTGCACCTTCTTCTTGGCGGCCTTCTCGCGGACCTTGGTGGGGAAGTACCCCTTCTGGCGGATCTTGGCGATCGCCTCGGCGGAGTCTGCCGCCTCGATGTCGTCCTTAACCTCCTGGCCGGACGAGTTCATCGCTTCGAACTGATAGGTGGGCATAAGATGCGTGCTCCGCCGGGGTTCGCGTGATGGAGGGCCAGCGCGCGTGCGTCAGGTCGGGGTGGTCCCGCCGGGCCGATTATTCGTCCTGTCCACCGGTCGGGCGGACGGAAAACCCCGGTGTTGACGGACAGCCGGGGCGGGCATCCTAACAACGATGGACGGCACCTTCCAAAACTTCACGCCGACGCATTTCGTGATCCTGGGCGGCTTTGCGGTGACCACGACGGCGGCCATCCTGATCCGCCGGCGGCTTCCCGTGTCCAGAGCGCGTACGTTCGACCGGGCCCAGGCGATGGTCGCTGCCGTCACTTGGATCGCGTTTCAGGTCTGGTGGGCCCTCCCCCCACGCTACGACCGGACCTGGTCTTGGCCGCTCCACCTCTGCGACGTGGCCGGGCTGGTCGCCCCCATGGCCCTCTGGACCGGGAAGCGCTGGTCCCGGGTGATCCTTCATTATTGGGGCTTGGGCCTTTGCACGCAGGCCCTCATCACCCCCACCCTCGGCGGCGAACCCATGGATACGGGGTTTTGGCTCTTCTGGGGCATGCACGCCGCCATCGTCGGCCCCGCCCTCTACGACGTCTTCGCCCGCGGCTACCGCCCCTACTGGTGGCCCGACGCCTGGCTCATCTCCGTCGTCACGATCGGCTACCTGCTGATCGTCCTCCCCATCGACGTCTCCCTCGACGTCAACTACGGTTACGTCGGCAAGACCAAACCGGGTCACCCCACTTTCCTCGACTTCCTAGGCCCTTGGCCGCACCGGGTTTGGGCGATCGTCTTCGGCGTGGCGGTGGTCTACTTCATGATGACCTGGCCGTGGAGCGTCGGGCGGTGGTGGCGCCGGCGACGCGAGCAGGACGTCGCGGCAAGCACCGCTCGCCCCGTGTAGCCGGCGGGCTTGCCCGCGGTCCGGCGCGCGATTCGTACGAACCGGTAAGGCGGGTCACCAGGGAGGCACGGCAATGGGGTTATTTGATCGAGTGAAGCGGCGCCTTCTCGGCGAAACGACGTCGGGTCCCGGCGACACCGTCGACCCGCAGGCGCTGCGCGAACAGCTTTTCGGTGCGGTGGCCGCCGAGGCGGGCGACGAACAGAAGCGGAAATTGGTCGCCCTCTGCCGCAAGCACCGGTATGCGATCGCGCGTCACTACGAGAGTTGGAAGACCGTGCCGGAGCCGATCAGAACGGCCCCCCCGGCGATCGAGCAATACTTTCAGGCGCTGCTTACCGTCGCGCGGGTGTTCGAGTGGCAGTTCCACGACGGCTCGCTGATGGCGTCCCTGACCGCGCGAGGGGAGGAAAATGACGACTGCCTGACGAAGTGGGAGAACCGGCTCAAGCAGGGCGGCGGCCGGATGGCTGAGCACGACTACGACGCGGCGATCGCGATCCTCGGCGACACGCTGATCGAGACGCGCAACCTCATGGAGTTCGGCCCGCTCACCCGGCGCGGGCTCACGCACGGCACGATGGGCACCTGCTACTTCGCCAAGGGCGACCCCCGAACGGCGAAAGATCACCTCGAACGCGCACTGCTGCTCTGCCAGCAACAGAAGGACGTGAGCGGCGTCGCGGCCTACTTGGCGAGCCTCTACGACGTTCACCGCTACCTCGGCGAGACCGGCACGGCCGCGAAGTGTGCCGACGCGAGGGCGGAGGTGCTGGAGGCGGGCGTCGAGGGGCACGACGGCCCGACCGAAGCCGCGATTTGGCGGGCGAAGGCCGCGATGACCCGCAATGGCGAGCCGTTGAACCGAATGATGCTGGACATCGACGGGCGGCTGTACGAGCTCGACGATGTGCCCGCCCCCCTGCCGACGGAGACGACGATCCGAGCCGCCTTCGTCCGAAACCGGCCCAACATGGCGCTGTGCGAAGCGTTGACGAGGGAGGGAGGCGAGTTGGGATCGCGGGGGGCGTATTACGAGGCGATCGACGCGTTCAACCGGGCGTGCGCGGTCGACCCCTATGACCCGCAGCCCGCGTACGAACGGGGCGCCGCGTTGATGTGCCTCGACCGCGCCTCAGAGGCGGCCGAGGCGTTCGCACTCACGGACGCGATGGCGCCGGGCTGGTTCAACTGCCGCGGTGACAAGCGCATCGCCGAGCGCGTGGCGGCCGGTGAACTGCCGCAGGCGGTCTACATGCTGCTGCGCGCCCAGGACGCGTCGGCCGAGTCGATGCCGCACGCCGAGCGGCTGGAACTCCTCGACAACGCGGTGGCCCGCTTCCCCGACGTGTCGGAACTCCACCTCTTCCGCGGCAACACCCTCGCCGCCCAAGGCGACCCCGAATCGGCCGCGGCGGCTTATCGCGAGGGCTTGGCGCGGGAAGCGTCCGAAGGCAACCCCGACGTGCGCACCCGGCTCCTCTTCCAACTCCATTCGCTCGTCCCGCACGACGAGGGCACGCAGTTGCTCGACCGGGCCGCCGCGATGACCGAAACCGGACACTTGATGGCGGCGACGATGGCGAGGCTGGCGCTGATCAATCGCCGCCGGTAGGGCGACGGCGGCAGCGGCCGGGGACGCTGGCAGTCGCGCCGGGCACAAAACTCGATGCCCAATCAGTCGTCCGGCCCGAACGATCGTTCGGAAGAGGCGAGGCGAACACGCGCTTGGCGGGGCGGCGCGGTACAACGCGACGACATCGACAGCGTCGCCAAAACCCGCGGCGCGAACGGGCCTTCGCCTGGGGTGATGTGCGCGCGGTTACTGCTCACCGGCTCCAGTCGGCCGTCACCTCCGACAAGAAGTCCTCGTTTCCGCCCCCGCCGCCGTTGCATTGAGTGGAGAACCGTGTTGATGAGCCGGCTGGCTTCGACTAAGCGTTCGTCCGCATCACCCAGCGACACCGGTCGCACAACGTCTCGCACCGGCGGTGGACCGGTCACGCTCGTTGAGCATCATCCGCCACGGTTACGCCAGCGCTTTCACCGCCTTCAAAATCCCGGCCGAGTCGAGGCCCTGCCAGGGCATCTGTTCCCACAGCCCGCCGCACCCCTCCTTGTGGGTGCCGATGTGGTTGTACTTGCCCTTGAACCCGGCCTTCAGCAAGGCGCTGCCGAAGCGGCTCCCCAGGCCCGTCTTCACGTTATAGCCTTCCGCCACCAGCACCCACGGCGCGGCGGCGAGGCGCTTCATGTTCTCGGGGTCGTAGACGTTCAGCGTCGCCTTGTTGACCAGGCCGACCTTCGTCCCTTCCTCGCCCAGCGTGATGACGGCGTCGAGCGCGCGGTAGAGCGTCTCGCCGAAGCTGACGACGTACCCCCCGCCGGCCGGGGCCTCGCGGATTAGGTCGTCCTTGCCGGGGGCGAAGTCCTTGCCCTTGAAGAACGGGTTGCCCGACTCGTCGTGGATGTCGGGCACCGGCGACCGCGTGCTGAAGACGAACCGCAGCCCCGGGTCGCCCCACACCTTTTTCACGCAGGCGGCGAACTGGTGCTGGTCGGCGGGGAAGTAGAGACGGGTGGTGTCCACGTGCCCTTCGTGGTCGATGCCGCCGTCGGCGAACATGCTGTTGATGCCGAAGTGGCACGTGTTGTCGGCCATGTCGTCCACGCCGCTGTGGCTGAAGTGGGCCAGGACGTTGGCGTGGTTCAGGCGAGCCATCGTGATCTCGCTGACGCACATCTCGAGGAACGCGCTGAACGTGGCGTAGACGCCCTGCTTCCCCTTCTCGAACCCGAACCCGGCGGCCGCGCTGTAATTCCCGCGCTCCATGATGCCGCCGCGGACGAAAACGTCGGGGAACTTCTTGCGGACGTGGTGCAGCCCGCAGGAACCTTCCAGATCGTTGTCGAAGACGCGGACGCTGGCCAGCCGCTGCTCGGGCGAGAGCTTCTCGAGGATCTCGTTGACTATCTTCCCGAAGTCGTCGCGGTTCTTCCCGACGCCACTCGAACCCTTGTAGGTCAGCGGGCTCTTGGCCGGCTTGGCGTTCTTGAGCAGTTCGATCGCCTTTTCGTAGCCCGCGCCCCGCTTTTCGAGGTACTTGATCGCCGTCTCGGCCTTGAGCACCTCGTGGGCGTGCGGGCTCCCTTCGGCGCCTTCGATGCCGGGAGCCATCTTGCGCTTGATGACCAGCCCGAACGGCCCGGGGTTGCGGAACGCGCGGGCGAGGGCGATGTAGAGCGCGTCGAGGTCTTCGCCGAGCACCGTTTCGGTCTTCAGCCCGTGGCCGTTGAACGTGTTCGTCAGGTCGTACCCGTTCATGTACTCGTTCGGGTGGCCGGCGATCGTGACGTTGTTGTCGTCGACGAGCACCTTCACGTTCAGGTCCTTGCCGACGCTGAGGCGCGCGGCCTCGGCGTTGTCGCCTTCCATCTGCGACCCGTCGGACCCGAGGACGATGACCGCCTTGCCCGGGTTGGCCATCGCGATGCCGTTGGCCATCGCCCAGACGTGCCCGAGCCGACCCGAGCTGAACTTCACGCCGGGCGTGTAGTCGCGCTCCGGGTGGCCGGGGAGCCCCTCGTGGGCCTCGCGGTAATGGAGCAGCTTCTCGGCCGGCATCGCGCCGTCCAAGACGCTGAGCAGGTACTGCGTCGCCACGCGGTGCCCGGCCTCGTCGAGGAAGATGGGGACGATCGGCGTCCCGTGGTCGATGAACGCGCGGACGATCATCACCTCGGGGACCGTGTCGTAGGCGCCGCCGGAGTGCCCGCTGAGCCCCTTGGCGCCGGCGAGGGCCGTGAAGAAGACGATCGCGTCACGGCAGAGCTGCATGTTGAACCGCAGCGTCTCTTTCTGCTCGTCGGTGATCGTGTCCTTCGTCGGGTCCAGCTTCAGCGGCTTCAGGGCCTTGAGGTCGATGGGGAACGATTCGGCGGGAGTCGTCGTGGCAGCCATGGTGCGACGGAATATGACCGCGTCGCGCCGGGCTGGCAAGGGGAGCGGGAAAGACGGGCCGAGGGCGTACGCGGCCGTCCCGCGGCGGAAGGGCCGCCGCCGACGGACGCGGGCTCGTCCGACACGTCGGGCTACACCGCGACGCGCGGCGCGTCCTCGGGCGTCGCGTCGAACGCGTGGCCGTTGCCGTTGATGGCGGCGGCGCGGGCGGCCGCGGCGTCGATGTCGGCGAACCGGGGCGCCGGCTCGCTGAACTCGTCGGCGTACGTCGCGGCGGCGAACGGGACGCCTTCGTCCGTGAGCCCCGCCGGGGGCTGGTGGGCGGTGACGAACATCAGCAGGCTGAAGAAGCCGAACACCAGAACGGCCGCGATCAGCGAGACGATCGGGCGGGTGTCCTCGCCGAGCGTCGTCGTGACGGCGTAACGGTCGAGCTCGCGGGGCGAGATCTTCCCCTTCAGTTCCTGGTCGAGCCGGTCGACGAGCGCGACCTTCTCCGCCCGCTGCCGGTCGAGACGGGCGAGTTTGGCCTGGTCGGCTTTGGACTGCACGAACGTCGTCCTGGCGGAGGCGGCGGCGCGTTCCGCGTCGTCGAGTTCCTTGTAACTCGCGTCGCGTGCCGACTCCGCGCGGTTCAGGGCGACCTTGGCGTCCTCGAGGTTCGTCCGGGCTTGCGCGATGCGGAACTCGCGCTCCTGCCGCTGTTGGGTCGTGAGGTCTTGGGCGGCGGCGTCGGCGAGTTGACGCTTGCGGGCGTCGATCTTCGCCTGGGTCTGGGCCACCTCCGCCTCGATCGCCTGGGTGTCGTTCGATGACTCGCTCGCCGACGCCTTGAGGTACTGTTCCCGCGCGGCATTCAATTCGGCCGACCTCTGGGCCAGCGCGTGCGCCAGCCGCTGCTGTTCCGCCGGGAGGTTCTCGATCACGGGCGCCTGCCGCTGGAAGTTCTCGAACACGACGGCCATGGACTTACCGTCTTCCTCACGTTCGGTCCGCAGGTCCTTCAGGGACTGGTCGATGAAGTCCTGTTGTTCCAAGACGTCGGCCGCCGTCGCGATCGGTGCGCCGACCAGTTCGCGGCGGGCGTCGATCTGTGCGTTCAGCGCCGCGATGTCCTTGTCGAGCCTCGCCACCTGGTCGTTCAGGCCGCTCGCCGCCGCCGCGTTGCGGTGGTGCTCGCGAATGCTCAACGTCTCCTGCAGCCCCTTGAGCTGCGCGTCGCCGGACCACGCCTCCTTGATCCGCGCTTCCAGCAGTTCGCCGAGCCGCGCCTTCCTTTTGTTGAGGCGTTCGGTCCAGACCCCCTGCCGGGCAGCCATTCGCTCGAACATGTTGCGGATCGTCCGCTGGACGCCCTGGGCCCCTTCCAGATATCCGGCCAGCTGGTCGTCGCCCTTCAACCCCGACTGAGCGACCGCGATCTCTTTGTCGAACCGCGTCAGGGCTTCGTTCAGCTTCGTCGCGGCGTCGGTCGACTCGGCCGACCTCACGCCCTTCGCCCTCTCCAGGGCATCGGTGAGGTCCGCGAGACGTCGGCTCATCTCCTTCAGCTGCGAATCCTCGGCGGGGTCGGCGCCGCCGGCCGCCCCCCTCTTCGCCGACGCCCCAGCGCCACCTTCCCGCGCGTCGGGATTGTTGGCGGCGATCGCCCGCTCCAGATCGGCCTCCATGTCCTTCACGAGTTGCTTTGCGCGAGACAGCTCTTTCGACAGGCGCTCGTCGTTCGCCTTGAGTTCGTTGACCTTGAGGTCGAGCGAGGCGAGGCGCCCCTCGTCGAACTGTTGCCCGGCCTCGATCCGGAGCTTGAGGCCGTCGATCTCGCGGAGCAAGACGTCGAGGTCGGCCTTCGCCTTGGCCAAGCCGGCGGCGCTGCTCACCGCCTCGTCGCCCAGGCTTGCGTTCTTCGTCCGCAGTGCGGTCAGCAGCGCCCGCATTCGGGCCGGGTCGCCGTCGCGGTCGAAACCGTGGTGGTAGAGCGCGAGCTTGCTCGACCGGTCCTGCACCTTCACCGAATCGACGATCGCGGCGAACGCGCGGGCGTCCTGGTCGCTGCCGGCGTCGAGGAACCCGGGGTCGACCCCCTCGTCGGTGCCGATGAGCACTTCCCGGGCCTGTTGCTGGAGTCCCCGCAGGAGCTCGCGCTGGCGGTCGCGCTCGGCAAGGCGCTGCCCCTCGGTGAGCTTGTCGAGCCCGTCAAACTCCAGGTAGCCCGAGACCTCGACGGTACGCGGGTAGAGCTTGGGCTGCAGGACATAGACGGCGGCGACCGCGAGGCCGGCGCAGAAGAACATCAGCGGGAGCAGGAAGCGGACGCCCCAGCGGCGCTTCTTCGCGGGCGCGGGGGGCGGGTTGGGGTTGGTCGCCACCTCGGCCGGCGGCGGCGTGTAACCGGGCGGTCGACGGCCGCCCACGGCCGGGGGCTTGGCCGCGGCGCGGGCGGGGACCGGGGCCGGTTCGTCGAGGTCGAGCGGCGGGAATTCCGCTTCGGCGGACGACGGCGGCAGTTCGGCCAAGGCCTCGTCCAACCCGTCGTCCGACGGGACGGTTGGCGGTTCGGCGACGGTGTCGACTTGGCCCCCACCCCCGCCGTCGGTCGGCGGCGTCAGATCGTCGTCGTCCGTGGGTGCGTCGTCGGCGGCGGGTTCTTCCGGAACGGCGACGGGCGCGGCGGGCGGCGCCGCAGGGGGCGCCGGGTTTCGCGCTTCCGGCGGTGCCGGCGGTGCGGCAGCTGGGCGGCGCGACGGAAGGCCCCCGAAGATCGGGTCGGCCGACCGCCCGGAGCCGAGCGCGGAGAACGCGTCGATGTTCTCCTCGTCGTCGTCGAGCGCCAGCCCGTCGAACGCGGTCGTGAGCGGCCCGGCCGTGGGCGCCTGCCCCGGGGCGGTTCGGTTGAACGGCGGGATCTCGACGGCGCCGTCGCCCAGCCCAAGGTCGAACGGCCCGAACGCCGCGCGGCGGCCGCCGGCCGGCGGTTGCTGTTGCGGCCCGCCCCGCGGGGGGATGTTGCGCGCGGCCGGCGGGGGCTTGGGGACCGACCGCCCCTTCGACGCGTCCGCCATCGGCGCGGCCGCCGGCGCAGGCACGACGGGCACGACCGGGGGCACCTCGGCAGCCGCGGCGTCGTCCGCCGGCTCGGTCGTGAAGTCGATCGCCTCGATGTCCGCGTCGTCCACGGCATCGTCGGCGGCGGGCTGAGCGCTCGCGGCGGGGCGCGGCGGGGGCGAAGGGCGGAGCGGCGCCGCGGCGGCGGCCGCGTCGAGCGGGGGCAGCGACAGCGGCATCCCGCCGATGAACGTGCCCGAATCGCGACCCATTCCCATGAACGGGTCGAACGGATTGATCTTCGGCTCGTCGATCTCCGACGACGGTACGGCCGGCGCGGTGACCCCCGCCGCTTCGTCGGTCGCATCGGGCGTCTCTTCGAAGGCGGCGGCAGGTTCTTCGCCGGGGACGGGGGCGACGCCTTCTTCCAACGCTTCGCCCGTCGTCGCCGGCAGTTCGGCCGACGCGTCGGGCGCGAGCGCGTCGAAGTCGATCGCCTCTTCCTCTACGGCGGCGACGCTCTCGGGCAGCGCGCCTTCCTCCGCTTCCGGTCCGAGGTCGAACTCGATCGCCTCCGCCGCTTCGGCGCCGGCCAGGTCGGCCGGCTCGGAGGCGGCGTCGTCCAGGACGTTGACGTCCTCTGTCGGCGAGGTCAGGTCCGCGATCAGTGGGGGCGCGGCGGATTCGCCGTCCGGGTCTTCAAGATCGACGACGACCGGCGTCGCGTCGACGCCCGACTCGGGGTCCGGCTCGGCGACGGCCAGCGTGTCGGCCGAAAGCTCGTCGGAGACCACTTCGTCCGCTGCCGCTTCGGCAACCGGCGCGGGCGAGTGCTCGTCTGCGGAGGGTTCTACCGCCTCGCCGAAGACCTCGTCGAGCGGCGCGTCGTCCGCGGGGGCGACTTCGGCCGCGCCGCCCTTCTCGTCCGCCGACGCCGCGGCGGCGATCAGCTTGTCGGCCTGCGTCTCGTACTGTTCCTCTCCGTCGCCCTCGAACGAGATCGCCAACGACTCGCCGGCCGTCCGCGGCGCGGCCGGGGCGGCCCCGAGTTCGAAGTTGAACTTCGGCTCGGCCGCTTCGGCCTCGGGGGTGCCGAGGACCTCGTCGAGCATGTCGTCGAACGCGAGGGCGCTCGACTCTTCGGCATCGACGACGGCGGCCGGGTCTTGTTCGCCGCGGGCGGACTGAGGGAGCGACTCGGCGACGAGCGCGTCGAGCCCGTCGGCCTGCGTCTCGGCGGCGACGGCCGGCGTCTCCTCGACCGGTTCCGCGGCGGCTTCCGTCTCGGCGACGGGGAGGGACGCGTCTTCGGCCGGTTCGGTGACCGCGGCCGCCGGGGTGACGGCGACAGCCGGTTCCGTCGACTCCTCCGCCTCGACGAGCCCCTCTCCGACCGGCTCGTCGGCCGCTTCGACTTCGACCGCTTCGGCCGCGGCGACTGAGGTGTCTTCGGCGTCGGCCGATGCGGCGTTCTCAACCGGCGGCTCTTCGACGGGCGCGAGGTCCGGGTCGCCCATCGCCTCGACGGCGCGACCGAATGTCGTGTCGGACAGGGTCGTGGCGTCGCCCTCCCCCTCCCCCTCGGCGAGGAGCGGGGTCGGCGAGGCGGCGGCGTCCGGCGCCTCTTCATCGTCGGCGAGCGACAGGTCGAGCGTCGCGCCGGTCGTGGCGGCCTCGGGGAAGTCGAGGACCTCGCCGGCGGCGTCGTCGGCCGCGACCGCGGTCTCCGGCTCGGGAAGGTCGAACGCGTCGCCGGCGGCGGCGGGCGATTCGGCGACCTCCGACGCGAGTTCGATCTCGTCGAAATCGGCGGCGGGCTTCCGCGGCGGCGGCACAACTTCGGCGGCGCCGGCCTCGGGCAGGTCTACCGCGTCGACGACGCCGCCCAAGTCGAGGCCCGACCCGGTCGCGAGGTTGCTGAAGTCGAGTCCCGCCAGCGAGTCGGCGGGGGCGTTGCCGCGCCCGGCGAACTCGATCGTCCCGGCGTCCGACGCCTGCGGGGCGTCGAGGGCTGCGTCGGAGAAGTCGAGCGACGGGTCGACCGGCGTCGGCGCTTCGGCCGACAGGGACGTCAGGTCGAGATCGTCGGAGGGCGCCGGGCGGGTCGCGTCCGCCGCGGCGTCGGCCGCGAGGATGTCGTCGAGGAACGAGAGGTCGTCGCCGCTGATCGCGTCAGGACCGGCGGGCGTGGCGGCGGCGGCACC
>JADMIO011583507.1_pt1 | contig 11393 bp, 9 predicted proteins | sample 8958161 | NCBI WGS metagenome assembly JADMIO01 (sample SAMN16585339, study PRJNA669376) | soil metagenome | isolation source: Crop rotation soil | place: USA: Cullars Rotation, Alabama | collected 2011
AGGCCGAGCCGCTCCTTCAACCAGGCCGCCCGGGCCTCCGGAGTCGCCGCGGCCGCCAGGGCCGCGTTGCCCCGGGCGCAGCTGTAGTAGCTCGCCAGGGGCAGCAGCTCGTCGGCCGACCAGGTCGGGTCGCCGTGCTCGAGCAGCAGCGCGGCCGCGGCCGACGCCACCGGGGTCAGCCTCCGCGCGGCGTCGCCGCCCCCCAGGGCGTCCTGGACGACCGCGCGCGCCCACGCCCGGCCCGCCTTGCCGGCCGCCTCGACCTGCGCCTCGCAGAACACCGAGCAGGGATGGCTGTCGGCGCTCTCGCCCACGAGGACCTGGGTGAGGAGCTGGAGGCGCTGCACCGGCTTGAGCTCGCGCAGGTCGGCGAACAGGCTGATCCACTGGGCGTCGATCATCAGCATCGCCGGCGAGGGGGAGGTGTGCAGGGCCGCAGCCGCCTCGACCTGCTCCCGGGTCGGCTTCCGCTGGGTCACGCGCTGGACGAGCCCCTTCACCTTCCTCGGCTTGCCCTCGGCGGTGGTGACCGTGCGGGACGCGAGCTCAGGATCGAGGGCCATGCGCGAAGCCTACCGTCCCCGCGGCACGATGGAGCACGCACGGTGGTCCTGCTCGCCCTCGGGCCCGGGCGGGGTGACACATCCAGGCGGGCAGCAGGCTCAGGTGGCGTCTCGTCGGGCAGCTCGGCCAGGCGTCTCTCGAGGCGCCCGAACCTTCCTCGCGCCTCAGCGAGTCCGGTCGGGTGGGACGCCCGCTCGGCCGGCCTCCTGTCTCTGCCCTGGTCGCGGCAACCCGGAGCCGCCGGTCGCGTCCGGGCAATCCACGACCCGCCTCCAGAAGGCCTGAGCGGCCTTGCCGCTTCCGGCAGGGACGCACCTGGGCGGAGGGTTGGGTAGGTCGTAGAAGACCTCGATGCCGGGGGACATGGGGTAGTCCACCCTGACCCCGGGGAACTGATTGTGGAGCCAGATCAGGGAGTAGCACTGAGGCCCCGGCCGGCTCTCCATGCCCAGGATCTCGATGTGCTGCTGTGCCAGCAGGCAGCGATCGGGCCTCCAGCCGCGGTGCTCCGGCGTCCAAGAATGGCCGTAGACCCGGTCGCCATTGACGAGCGCAAGCAAGTAGTCGGCGTCCTTCCAGCTGAGCTGCTTCCGACCCAGCGCTCCGACGATGACCTCATTGACTCCAGCCTGGGACAGCGGCCGGTCGAGCGTCGAGTTAGCAATGACGGTTTTGAGAACTGCCCCTCCCGAGACGTCGGTCCGGACGAAGCTGTCCAGGATCTCCGCGGCCTGCTCACCGGTACTTGCCGCCCAGAGCTGGTCCTTGAAGGCCATGTACCGCCTGTACTCGCTGGCAGTGCACGATGGGGACCAGGCGCTGTTTCCGATCTTCGTATCAGGCAGCGGCAGCGTGCTCACCAGCCGCCAGGCTCCGTACTCGGGAGTCGGAGCTGGCTCCAGGCAAAGCGCGACGTGAGTTTTGCGATAGATCGCGGCCTCGCCCTTGCTCAGGGGAAGGGTGACGGTCTCGCCAGCCCGCAGCGGGCCGTAGATCACGTTGCCGAGCTTGACCGAGGCCTTGCCGAAGGGTTTGCCATCGTCTGCCAACTCAATCGAGTCCGTCGGCTCAACAATCGCAGCGCACCTGAAGAAGATGGTGGAGATTGAGCTCGGGGCTCCACAATCGCCCAGGCCAACGACTGTCCTCGCCTGTGCCTCATCCCAAGGACACAAGAGCCAAAGAACGCTGGCCACACCCAGGGCACCGGCTCTCTTGACGAATCCTTCGAGGGACATCGTGCCAAGTGTAAGAGCGACAAACGCCGTTTCCGCCCCCGCCGCCGAGTAGCCGCCGCCCGCCTCCGAGCCCAGTCTACCGCCTGAGATCCCGCCGAAACCGGGCCCCGGCGCAGAGCCCTGCCTGACCGGCTCACCTGTCCAGCTCGGGCGCCACCAAGGCGCTCTCGCCCTGCTCCGCCCCGCGCGGCCTCGGGCTCCTGCTCGTCCGGCGGCCCCAGCCCGCCCTCGGGGGCGGCGCCATCCCCATCGTGGTCTCGATGGTGGAAGGCTCATTCACGAAGGGTGCGTCAGGCGAAGGTGACCACGACCTTGCCGGTGGCCTTACCCGACTGCGCGAGGTTCTGGGCGTCGGCGATCTTGTCCATCGGCATCGTCGCACCGACGAGCACCTTGAGCTTGCCGGCCGCGAGCTGGTCGCGCACGTAGTCGAGGTCGGCGGTCGCGGGCTTCATGATGATGAAGTGCGCCTTCTGCGAGCGCACCGGGTTCAGCACCGGCGCGATCATGTCGCCGCCGCTGCTGATGGTGGTCACGTAGTGGCCGTGCGCCTCGAGCGCGTCGTGACAGTCCTTGAAGTGGCGCTTGCCGGCCGCGTCGAAGATGACGTCCCACTTCCTGCCGAGCTTGGCGAAGTCGGACGCCCCGTAGTCGAGGACGTCGTCGGCGCCGAGGCCCTTCACCACGTCGAACTTCGAGGCGCTGCACACGGCGGTCACGTGGGCGCCCAGGAGCTTCGCGATCTGCACGCCGAACGAGCCGACGCCGCCCGACGCGCCGTTGATCAGGACGCGCTGCCCGGCCTTGAGCTCACACTTGTCGCGCAGCGCCTGCAGCGCGGTGACCGCGCCGACGAGCGCCGAGGCGCCCTGCGCGGCGTCGACGCCGGCGGGCCGCAGCGTCGCCGCAGTCTCGGGCACCGCCACGCGCTCGGCGAAGCCGCCGTGCTCGCTCGGGATGAGGGCCATCACCTTGTCGCCCTTCTTGAAGCGGGTGACGCCCTCGCCGACGTCGACCACCTCGCCGGAGAACTCGGCGCCGACGACCATCGGGAACGAGGCGCGGACCATCATCTTCATCTCGCCGTTGCGGATCTTCCAGTCGATGGGGTTCACGCCACCCGCCTCGACCTTGATGACGATGTGGTGGGCCGAGGCCTTGGGCTCTGGCATCTCGGCGACCTCGAGGACCTCGGGGCCGCCGTACTTGCGGATGATGATGGCTTTCATACGGGCACCATAGCCCAGGCGGAACCGCCCGGGCGGGGCACTGCGCTACGAACTGCCGGCGAGCCAGGCCGAGTTGGTCCCGCTGGCGTACTGCCGCGCCCGATCACCTGGCTGGCTCCTTCGACGCGGCCATGGTGGAGGTGACCTAGCTGGTGGACGGAGGCATCCTCGCGACCGATGCCGGCCAACTGGGCGGCACCTTCGACGTGACCGACCGCTGCCCCTGAGGTCGGCGGCGCCACCTGCTCCTCGACGAACCGGTGCGGAGTCGTGTCAGGCCTCTCCAGGCCTCTCACCCTCGACGTTGGCGAGCTCCCTGGCCGTTTCGAAAGTGTAAGAGCTTCAACCGCGGTTTCCGCCCCCGCCACCAGGTAGCCGCCGCCCGCCCCGCCCTGCTCCGCCGCCTCCAGCGCCCAGTCTACCGCTCGAGATCACGCCGAATCCGGGCCCTGGCGCAGCGCCCGGCCTGACCAGCACCACCCGTCCTGCTCGGGCGCCCCTTCGGCGCTGTCGTCCTGCTCCGCCCCCTCGGGCTCCTGCTCGCCTGGAGGCCCGCGCTCGAGTCGCCCGCAAGCGCGCGAGCCTCCCGCCGCACTCCCGAGAGCGCGCCAGCCTCGCGGCGCTTCCAGGAGAGCGCGCGAAGCTCGCACCGCCTCCCGGAGCGAGCGCCCCGGGCGAGGAAGGTGGCCGCGAAGAAGGAGGCCCCGCCCACGCCGGTCGAGGCCGCCAACGACACGCCGGCGCAGGTGCCGGCGCAGGCGCCCAGGAACGCCGGGTAGCGCCGGACGGAGCCGGCGGGCCCAGGGCTGCCGGCTCCTTCTCCTTGCACGCCTCCTCGCCCGGGTTACTCATGGGGAGTGAAGGCTCCCCCCGTCAGCCGGCCGCCGCTGCGCGTGCTCGTCGTCTCCGCCGACCCGCTGGCGCGCTCGGCGCTGGCCCAGGCGCTGCTGGGCGAGGGGCTGGACGCGGTGGCCCAGCCGGGCGATCCCGTGGCGCTGGCTGCCCGACACCGGCCGGAGGCGGCGCTCTGGGACCTGGGGCTCGACGGCAAGGCCGGCCTGGAGGCGCTCCGCCAGGGGCTGCCGCCGGAGGTGCCGACGGTGGCGCTGCTGCCGGCCGGGGTCGGGGCGGGCGAGGCGCTGGCGGTCGGGGCCTGCGGCGCCCTGCCCCGCGACACCCGCCCCGAGGCCGTGGCCGCCGCGGTGCGGGCCGCGGCGCTGGGGCTGGCGGTGGTCGAGGCCGCTGCGCTGGCCGAGCTGGGCCGGGCGCCCGCGGCCGCCGAGCCGGGCGCCGAGGCGCTCACGCCGCGGGAGCGCGAGGTGCTGGCGCTGGTGGTCGAGGGGCTGTCGAACAAGGCCATCGCCCAGCGGCTGCAGATCAGCGAGCACACCGCCAAGTTCCATGTGAACGCCATCCTCACCAAGCTGGGCGCCCAGCGGCGGGTGGAGGCGGTGGTCCGCGCGGCGCGGCTGGGGCTGGTGGACCTGTAGCCCCACCTGCCCGTTCGGGCAGGGCCGGGCCCGCCCGTTCTGGCGATGTGCGGCGGCCGGGCGGGCCGCATCCTGTTCCCAAGAGACGCATCCCGCGTCGAGGAGCGAGCCATGAGCAGCCTGCTGGGTCTGTCCGAGGAGATTGCGAAGATCGTGGAGCAGCTGGGGCCGGGCATCGTCCGCGTGGACGGCGGGCGGCGGCAGAGCGCCAGCGGCCTGGTCTGGGCGCCGGGCGTGGTGGTCACCAGCAACCACGCCCTGGCCTACAAGGAGGGCAACAGCGTCGACTTCGGCGACGGCGAGCTGCGGCCCGCGGTGGCCGTCGGCCACGACCCCTCGACCGACCTGGCGGTCCTGCGGGTGGCCGGCGCCCCGGCCGCGGCGGCCACCGCCTTCGACGACGGCGAGAAGCTGAAGGTCGGCGCCCTGGCCCTGAAGCTGGGCCGGCCGGGCAAGACGGTGCGGGCCACGCTGGGCGTGGTCAGCGCGCTGGGCACCGAGCCCTGGCGGCTGCCGGGCGGCACCCAGGTCGCCCGCTACCTGGAGAGCGACGCCGGCCACCAGCCCGGCTTCTCCGGCGGCGCGCTGGTCTCCGCCGAGGGAAAGATCGTCGGCCTGACCACCACCGGCCTGCTGCGCGGCAAGAGCCTGGCGGTGCCGACCCCGACGGTGCGCAAGGTGGTCGAGCAGCTGCTGGCCCACGGCCGGGTGCGGCGCGGCTACCTGGGCGTCTCCAGCCAGCCGGTGCGCCTGCCCGACGCCCTGGCCCAGCAGCTGGGCGGCGAGATCGGCCTGCTGGTGCACGCGGTCGAGGACGGCGGCCCCGCCGCCCGGGCCGGGCTGGTGCTGGGCGACACCCTGGTCGGCCTGGGCGGCCCCGCGGTGGCCACGCTCGAGGACCTGGAGAACTTCCTGGCCGACGACCACGTGGGCGAGGCGGTCCACGCCCGGATCGTCCGCGGCGGCCAGGTCGTGGACATCCAGATCACGATCGGCGAGCGGCCGTAGTTGAGAGGCCTTGCTCGAGCATGGCCTTGTTTGACCTTGCCCGCAGGCTGAAGCCTGCGGCAAGGAAGCGGCAAGCCCGCTGGAAGCGGGCTCCCGAGGGCCGGCCCATTCAGTCCGCTTCAGCGGACTTTCCCCTGCTTGCCGCAGGCTTCAGCCTGCGGGAGCCCTCTTTGCGCCTTCGTGGTATCTGAGCGCCCATGCTCGGCCTGCTCACCGCGCTCGCGCTCACCGCCGCGGCCGCCGGCGCGGACGGCGGCCCGCCCGAGGGACCGACCCTGACCACCGTGGTCACCGGCTCCCGCTCCGAGCGGAGGCTCGAGGACACGGTGGTCGCCACCGAGGTCATCCGCCGCGAGGACATCGCCGCCAGCGGGGCCCAGAACGCGGCCGAGGCGCTGGCCAGCCACGTCGGGGTCGAGCTGGCGCCCTCGCTGACCACCGCCGGGCAGACCGTGCGGCTGCAGGGCCTGGACTCCCAGTACGTGCTGGTGCTGATCGACGGAGAGCCCGCTGTGGGCCGGGTGGCCGGCGGCATCGACCTGGCCCGCATCTCGGCCGAGCAGATCGACCACGTGGAGATCGTCAAGGGCCCCAGCTCGGCGCTCTACGGCTCGGACGCCATCGCCGGGGTGGTCAACATCATCACCCGGCGGCCGCTCCGGCCGCGCGGGGCCGGCGCCCACCTGCAGGGCGGCTCGCGGGCGGCGGTGGACGCGGCCGCCCGGGCGGAGGCGGAGCAGGAGCGCTGGCGCGGGACCTTCAACGCCGGCTTCCACCGCGCCGACCCGTACGACCTCGACCCCTCGACCACCCAGACCAGCGGCCCGGGCTACAGCGAGGCCGACTTCTCCGCCCGGGCCGACCTGCCGGCCGGCGCCCACACCTTCACCCCGCGCGCCGAGTACCTGATCCGCGACCAGCGCGGCGTGGACGCCAGCCCCAGCAAGGCCCTGCTCAACCGCCGCAACCTGACCGAGACCTTCGACGGCTCGCTCCGCGACGCCTGGGCCGGCGGCGGCGCCTGGAAGGCCAGCGGCCGGGCCGACTACTCGCTCTTCCGCGACCAGTTCTTGCTCGACCAGCGCGGGAGCAAGGCCCTGGACCAGTACCAGGAGACCCGCGAGCAGCTCGGCCTGCTGACCGGTCAGGCCGAGCTGGCCCTGGGCCCCCACCAGGCCGTGGCCGGCGCCGAGGGGCGGCTGGAGCACCTGGCCTCCGGCCGGCTCGCCGGCGGCACCGGCCAGCGCGAGCGCGCCGCCCTCTTCTTCAGCGACGACTGGCGGCTGCTGGAGCGGCCGCGCCTGCTGCTCAGCCCCGGCGCCCGGCTGGAGGCCGACACCCAGTTCGGCCTCTACCCGGCGCCCAAGCTGGCCGCCCGCTTCGACCCGCTCCCCGAGCTGGCGGTCCGGGCCAGCTACGGCTGGGGCTACCGCGCCCCCTCGTTCAAGGAGCTCCTGCTCCACTTCGAGAACCCGGGCGTGGGCTACGTGGTGGACGGCAACCCGGACCTGCGGCCGGAGCGCTCGCAGGGCGTCACCCTGGGCGTCGAGGTGCAGCCGACCGAGCGGGTCTGGCTGAGCGTCGAGGGCTACTGGAACGCGCTGCAGGACCTGATCACCACCGCCTCCGAGCCGGTCTCGCCGGGGTCGCCGCTGCAGTTCCGCTACGTGAACGTGGCCGAGGCGCGGACCCGGGGCGTGGAGCTGGCCACGCGGTTCCGGCCGGCCTCGCCGCTGACCATCGAGGCCGGCTACGCCCTCACCGACGCCCGCAGCCTGCCCGACGAGCGGTTGCTGGAGGGCCGGGCCCAGCACCGCTGGACCTTCCAGACCACCTGGCGGCCGAGGAGCTGGGGCCTGGAGGCCACGCTGCGCGGCTCGGTGACCGGGCCGCGGCGCTTCTACCACCTGGCCGACGGCACCGAGCTCACCGCGACCCACGTGACGCCGCCCTACGCCCTGCTGGAGGCGCGGGTCTCCAAGGAGCTGTGGCGCTGGCTGAGCGTCTTCGTCGGCGGCACCAACCTGCTGGGCGCGGGCGACCCCACCTTCCTGCCGCTGCCGCCGCGCGCCTTCTACGCCGGCCTCGACCTGCGGACCCCGGACTGACCGATGCGCCCCGCCCTCCTCTGCGCCCTGCTCGCCCTGCCCGCCTGCGCCGCCGACCTCCGCCAGGAGCCGACCGACGACGGCCAGGACCAGGCCTCGCTGGCGGTGACCACCGACGGCGGCGACGGGACGCTCTCCACCCAGATCGACGCCTCGACCAAGACCGGCTGGGTCTACTTCGACCTGGACGCCGCCGCGCTCACCCCCGAGTCGTCCGACCCGGCCACCGCGCCCGACTGGGACCTGGCCTTCCAGCGCTACCGGGTGAAGATGAACGGCGGCGCGAGCGGCGCCGGCGGGGTCGAGGTCGCCGTCCTGCCCGGCGCCGACTTCGACGGCCTGGCCCAGGCCCCCGCCGCCGGCTACGCCACCGACTCCGCCGGCACCGAGGACAGCCGGCTGGTCTTCCTCCGCGGCGACGGCTGGTACGCCTACGACCTCTCCGCCCACAAGCTCAGCGCCCGGGACATCGTCTTCGTGGTGCACACCACGGCCGGCGCCTACTTCAAGCTGAAGCTGCTCGACTACTACGACGCCGCCGGCACCGACGCGCACCCCCGCTTCCGCTGGGCGCCGCTGGCTGCGCCCTGAGCGCCGTCAGCCCAGCGCGGCGCGCTCGGCGGCGTCGAGGTGGGCCTCGATCAGCGCGTTGACCCGGTCGGCCTCGACGATCGGCGCCATGTGGGTCGCGCCCTCCAGGCGCTCGTGGCGGGCGTTGGGCATGGCCGCCTCCAGCAGCTCGCAGACGCGGCGGGCGGCGTTGGTGGAGCGGCCGCCGGAGAGCAGCAGGGTCGGCGCGCCAACGTGGGCGTAGGCCGAGGCCGGCGTGGCGTCGTGGCTGAGCGAGCGGACCTCCAGGAACAGCTTGCGGCCCACGGCCAGGAAGTGGTCGCGCTGCGGCGCGGGCAGCCGGGCCCAGCCGCCGGGGCCGTTCCAGTAGTCGATGAACCGCTCCAGCCAGGCCGCGTCGCCGCCGGTGGCGTCGGCGAAGAAGCGGCCGTCGGCGTCCAGCCCGTCCAGCTCCGCCAGCTCGGGCGCCCCGGCCGCGCGCAGGGCGCCGAAGGCCACCGGCTCGTAGAGCGCCAGCGAGCGGACCTGCGCCGGTCGCTGGGCCGCCAGCTGCAGCGCGAGCAGGCCGCCGTAGGAGTGGCCGACCAGGTGCGCCGGGCCGCCGGCCGCGGCCAGCACCGCCGCCGCGGCGGCCACGTCCTCGCGCAGGTCGAACGGCTCGCCGGCCGGCCAGGGCGAGCTCTCCCGGTAGCCGAGCAGGTCGGGGACCAGCACCCGGCGCCGGGCCGAGAGCCGGGCGGTGAGCTTGCGCCACTGCGAGCCGTCGAGGCCGCCGCTGTGCAGCAGCAGCGCCGGCACCCCCGCGCCGACCTCGGCGTACGAGACCTGGAAGCGCCCTGCGGTCGCGGTGGCCATCAGTGCCCCCGCACCGGGTGAGGCCGGTAGGGCGCCTCCAGCGCCTGGACCTCGGCCGGCGTCAGCTGCAGCTCCAGCGCCTTCACCGCCGCCTCCAGGTGGTCGAGCTTGGTGGCGCCGACGATCGGGGCCACCACCGCGGGCCGCGAGAGCAGCCAGGCCAGCGCGACCTCGGCCATCCCCGCCCCGCGGGCGGCGGCGACCTGCTTGACCGCCTCGACCACCGCCCAGTCGGAGGGCTGGTCGTAGAGCGCCTGGGCGAAGGCGTCGCTGCCGGCGCGGGCGGTGCTGGCGGTGTCGTCGGGCTTCTGGCGGCCGCCGGCCAGCAGCCCGCGCGCCAGCGGCGACCAGGGGATGCAGCCGACGCCCTCCTCCTCGCAGAGCGGCAGCATCTCGCGCTCCTCCTCGCGGTAGACGAGGTTGTAGTGGTTCTGCATGGAGACGAAGCGGGCCCAGCCGTTGCGGCCGGCCAGGCCCAGGGCCTTGGCGAAGCGCCAGGCGTCCATCGAGCTGGCGCCCAGGTAGCGGACCTTGCCGCTCTGCACCAGGTGGTCGAGCGCGGCCAGCGTCTCCTCCAGCGGCACCGCCGGGTCGAAGCGGTGGATCTGGTAGAGGTCGATGGCCTCGACGCCCAGCCGCTTCAGGCTGGCCTCGCAGCCCTGGACGATGTGCTTGCGCCCCAGGCCGCCCATGTTGGGCCGGTCGCTGGCGGGGAAGTAGACCTTGGTGGCCAGCACCACCTCGTCCAGCCGCACCAGCTCCCGCAGGGCCCGGCCGGTGACCTCCTCGCTGACGCCGGCCGAGTACATGTCGGCGGTGTCGAAGAAGTTGATGCCCAGCTCCACCGCGCGGCGGAAGAACGGGCGGGCCGCCTGCTCGTCCAGCACCCAGGGGCGCCAGGCGGGGCTGCCGTAGCTCATGCAGCCCAGGCAGATGCGGGAGACGGTCAGGCCGGTGCGGCCGAGGGGGGCGTACTTCAAGCTCAGGCTCCGGGGTGGCGGCCGGTTCTAACAGCCCCCGGCCGGGGTCGCCGCGCCTTTTGCCCTGGCGTTGCGGCCCGGACGGGTGGCCCGTATGGTGCCGGCCATGCTCGGCGGCGGCCTGGCGCTGGTCGTGGACGACAGCGCCGAGATCCTGGATCTGGTAAAGCGGGCCCTGGGCCACCACGGCGCCCGGGTGGTCACCGCCGCCGACGGCCAGGAGGGCCTGCAGCTGGCCCGGGCCCACCTGCCCCGCCTGGTGGTGCTGGACCTGATGCTGCCGCGCCTGGACGGCTTCGGCTTCCTGGAGGCCCTGCGCCGCGACCCGCTGACCCAGATCACGCCGGTCATCGTCCTCACCGCCCGCGAGCGCGAGGACGTGCTGCGCGACCCGCGCGCCCGCCTGGCCGACGCGGTGCTGCAGAAGCCCTTCCGCCTGGCCGCCCTGCTGGCCGCCGTGGACTCGGCGCTGGCGCTGGGGCAGCGGCGCGGAGCGTGAGAAAGGCGGGCACTGGGCACTGGGCACTGGGCACTGGGAGGCACGAAGGCCTTCACCCTGAGCTCGTCGAGGGGCCCGCGAGGCGCCCAGTGCCCAGTGCCCAGTGCCCAGTGCCCAGTGCCCGCCTTTCTCACGCTCCCTTCCGCCGCACCCCCGCGAAGTCCAGCAGGTCCGTGACCGCCGTGGGGTCGTCCAGCGAGCCCAGCACCCAGGCCCGCGGGGCCGGGGCGCGCTTGACCAGGGCCGGGGTGAAGGAGACCCGGTCGGCCTCGGCCTCGGGGCCGGTGCGCTGGGAGAGGTTGTAGATCTCCAGCTGGACCTCGTCCTCGAGGTATCCCGCCAGCACCTGGCGCAGGTTGCGCAGGGCGCGGTGGCAGTGGACCGAGCCGTCGGTGACGTAGAGGACCAGCTCGGCCCGGGCCTTGCCGACCAGGCCCTGGGCGGTCAGGGCCCGGCGCACCGGCCGGGCCTCGTGCTGCAGGAGGTAGCGCCGGGCCGCCTCGAAGTCGTCGCGGGCGTGGTCCAGCGCCGCCTGCCGCAGAGGCTCGGCCAGCGCCCGCACCCGGGACTCGAACCGGGCCAGCTGCGCCCCGCCCACCGGGATGACGCCCAGCTCCGGCGCCTCGGGCGCGTCCCGCAGGGCCACCACCCGGGCCTTGCCGGCCGCCGCCAGCAGCGGCGCGGCCCGGGCCCAGGCCTCGTCGGCCAGCACCAGGTCGTAGCGGCGCCGCGCCAGCTCCCGCGCCGCCGAGGCCGGGTCCGGCGCCAGGTCCACCTCGAACGGGGTCGGCCGCAGCGCGGCTTGCAGGGCCGCGGCCCGCGGCGGGTCGGCGACGACCAGCAAGATGCGGA
>JADMIO010803765.1_pt1 | contig 11392 bp, 6 predicted proteins | sample 8958161 | NCBI WGS metagenome assembly JADMIO01 (sample SAMN16585339, study PRJNA669376) | soil metagenome | isolation source: Crop rotation soil | place: USA: Cullars Rotation, Alabama | collected 2011
CTTTCCCTCGGCGGGGTGCTCGGGGCGGCGGCCATCTACTTCGCCGTCTACTACGTCCAGGACGTGCTCGCCCTGCCGACCCCCGGCCAGGAGCGGTTCGGCGGCTACCTGCTGATCGGGCTGCCGTTCTTCTACGTCCTGGCGTTCTGCGGCGAGGCGGAGGAGTCCGAGGCCGAGATCGCCGCCCTCTGCGCCGGGCTGGGCGTCGGGCTGTACATGCTGAACCTCAGCAGCGGGCTGAACGTGTTCGCCGGCAAGCTGATCCTGCTGGTCCCACTGATCGTCTACTTCATCTACGTCACCCGCTACCTGCCGCACCTGCGGGTGTTCAAGCACGTCCTGCGCGGGTACGGCAACTTGCACCTCGGCAAGGTCCGGCCGGCCCTGGTCAGCTTCGGCCGGGCGCTGCAACTGAACCCGCGCAGCCCCTACGCCGCCCAGGGGCTCTGGGCGCTGCACCGCCGGGTCGACGTCACCAAGCTCGACGAGCAGACGATCGGACTGCTGAACTTCGAGTTCTGCCTGGACATCGCCGACCAACTCGTCGCCAGGGGGAGCGTCCCCGCGGAGGGGCAGCGGGCCGAGGCCCTGCGGATGCTCGACCTGGTGGAGCGGAACAAGCCGGACCTGCTGCCGCGGGCCGACTACCTGCGGGCCGTCGCCCTGACCCACGCCCGGCAGTTCGACGACGCGGCGGTCTCCCTGGCCCGGCTGCTGGACCCGGAGACGCCGTACCGCCGGGCCGACCTCCGCGGCGCGGTGATGTTCCCGGCCTGGGACCTGGCTCTCCGCCTCCACCCGGAACTGGTCCGGCGGCTCGGCGAGCGGGAGCTGGCCAAGCCGGGGCGGCGGGTCGAGGCGATCGCCGCGGTCGAGCGGCGGCTGGCGCAGCAGCCGGGCGACCCGGCGGCGCTGGAGCTGAGGCAGTCGCTCTACGCCGCCCTGACGGAGGCGGAGTTCGTGGCCGCGGCGGCGACCGCCCCGCCGGCGGACTTCAACTACGACTACGCCGAGCAGCTCGGGCTGGCGCTGGTCGGCGAGGCCGAGCCGGCCCAGCAGGAGCGCGGCATGGCGTACCTGCGGATCGCCGGCCGGGGGCTGCCTCGGCGGGGGCCGGCCATCTTCACCACCCTCGCCGACCTGGCGACGAGGCTCGGCCGGGAGGACGAGGCCCGCGGCTACCTGGGCCAGGTGAAGCGGTCCGGGCTGGAGGTCGGGCCGGGGAGCCTGCCGGCCGACCAGCGGGAGCTGTACCTGGCGGCGCTGAAGAAGCTGTCCGACGACGCGGCCGCCCGGGGCCAGTTCCAGGCGGCGGTGGAAGACATGGAGTTGTACGTGCAGGGCGGCAAGGAGGACGCCAACACGCTCCGCCGGCTGGCCGAGTTGTACGACAGCAACAAGGACCCGCTCAACGCGCTGCGCATCACCCAGACCGGGCTGCTGTACGCCAAGACCGACAAGGACCTGCTGGAGAAGAAGGCGCTGTTCTACAAGGAGGTACCGGTCGAGCGGGTGGCGGCGGTCAAGGACAAGGTGTCGGGGTGGTTCGACGTGGACTACTGCCTGAAGACCGCCAACACCGTGGCGAACCAGAAGGACCCCGACGCCGAGACGATCGACTGGGGGCTGCACCTGGCCCGGCTGGCCCGGGTGCTGCGGCCGGACAGCCACGCCGCCCGGCTGGCGGAGGCGCGGCTGCTTCTGCGGAAGGGGGAGCGGGACGAGGCGCTGCGGACGCTGGAGGACATCCACGGGGAGAAGCGCGGGTCCGGCGACGAGGAGGACGCGTGGTTCGTCGCCACCAAGATCCTCGGCGACCTGTACCTGGACGAACTCGACCGCCCGGACCTGGCGATCGAGTGCTACAACGAGTTCCGCGAGTACCAGCGGAGTGGGGCCGACACCCTGTACCGGCTCGGCGAGGCGCACGAAAAAAAAGGGGACGTCCCGGCGGCGCTTAAGGCCTACCAGGTGGTGACCGCGTACCAGAACCACCCGAAGTACTGGGACGCGACCGAGGCCGTCCGCAGGCTAAAGGGCGAGGGGTAACGCGCCCGGCGGCGCCGGCCGGGGCGCCGGGGCCGGCTGCACGACCGGCGCCGGCGGCGGCGGGGTCCGCGGCGGCGGGGGCGGCGCCGGGGGCGGCACGACGGCGATGACGAACGCGAAGAACGCGACGTACGCCAGGATCAGGAGCATGTAGAGCCCGCCGACGATCGCCCCGATCAGCCCGCACACCCACCCGGCCTGGGTGATCCCCCGCCCGTCGGGGTCCATCTCCCCCGCGTCCATCCGGCGGAGGTCGCCGCGGCCCCACCGCCAGGCCATCAGCCCGAGGATGAGCCCGACCGGCGGGCAGCCGACGATCGAGACGACCAGGCTGCCGATCCCCAGCCCGAGGATGAGCCCGCCGCGGTGCGGCGAGTCGGAGTAGTCCGGCCGGTCGTACCGCGACCGCCGGCGGGGCCGGTCGTCGTCCCAGTCGTCGTCGTCCGCGGGCATGGGCGGGCTCCGGGTCACCCCTTGGCGGCGACGACCACGCCGACCACCACCAGGTAGAACGCCAGTAACAGGAACTGCACGGCGAGGAGGACCGTGGCGACGATCCCGAGCACCTTGCCGGCCAGGGTGAGCTGGCGGCCCTCGGGGTCCATCCGCCCCTCGTCCATCGCCTTCAGGTCGTTCGCCCCCATCAGCCAGGCGGCGATCCCGAGCACCGGGCAGGTCACCAGCCCGATGATCCCGAGCACCAGGACCAGCACCCCGCGGTGCGGCTCCTCGTAGTCGGCCGGCTCGCGCCGCCGGCGGGGCCGGTCGTCCGGGTCGTCGTCGCGGTCGTCGGTGTTCACGGGCGATCCTCGGGGGTTGTGTCGCTCAGCCGTCGATCAACTCCGCCGCCCGCAGGGTGTTGGCCAGCAGCAGGGTGATCGTCATCGGCCCGACGCCGCCGGGGACCGGCGAGAGGAACCCGGCCACGTCCGCCACACCCGGGGCGACGTCGCCGACCAGCTTGCCGCCGGCCGACGGGTTGGTGCCGACGTCGACCACCGCCGCCCCGGGCTTGACCATGTCCGGGGTGACCAGCCCGGCCCGCCCGGCGGCGGCGACAAGCACGTCGGCCCGGCGGCAGACGGCCGCCAGGTCCGGGGTGCGGGTGTGCGCCACCGTGACCGTGGCGTCGCACCCGGCCGGGTTGGCGTCGGTCCGCTTCTGCATCAGCATCAGCGCGAGCGGCTTGCCGACAATGTTACTTCGCCCGACCACCACCACTTCTTTACCCGACAACTCGACCCCGTTCCGCCGCAGCAGGTGGATGACCCCGTAGGGGGTGCATGGGTAGTACCGCGGCGCCCCGGCGGCGACCAGACCGACGTTCTCGGGGTGGAAGCAGTCCACGTCCTTGCGCGCCCCGACGGCGTAAATCACCGCCGCCTCGCTGATCTGCTTCGGCAGCGGGAGCTGCACCAGGATGCCGTGGACGGCCGGGTCGGCGTTCAGGTCGGCGAGCAGGGCCAGGAGCCGGTCCTGCGGGGTGTCGGCCGGCAGGTGGTGCAGGCGGCCGGCCATGCCGACCTCGGCGCACCCCTTCTGCTTGCCGCGGACGTAGGAGGCGCTGGCCGGGTCGTCGCCGACCAGTACGACGGTCAGCCCGGGGGGCCGCTTGCCGGCCGCGGAGCGGGCGGCGACCGCCTGCGCGATCTCGGCGCGCATCTGCTGGGCGAGGAGCTTGCCGTCGAGGCGCTTGGCGGGCATAGGTCCGAGTTCCGAGTTCCGAGTTCCGAGTTTCACCGAGCCGGGTTCCGACTTGGAACTCGGAACTCGGAACTAAAGCCCGAGCCGCTCGCACACCTTCGGCAGCGTCTGCCCGGACGGTCCGTACACGCCGACGTCGGCCAGGACGCTCGCCTCGGTGCGGGTCAGGTTAAACTCGACCACCGTCCCCGGGACCGGCTTGAGGCCGCGGTCCCCCTTGGCGATCGGGATCAGGTCGGCGGCCGGGTAGACGACCGCCGAGGTGCCGACCACGAGCAGCACGTCGCACTCGTGGGAGGCGAGCTGGGCGGCGCCCCAGACTGCCGCCGGCAGCGGCTCGTGGAACCAGACGATGTCCGGGCGGAGCAACTCGGCGCAGCGCGGACAGGCCGGCAACTCGCCGAGCGGCTCCAGCCCGCGGTCCTCGATCTCGCCGCAGCCGGTGCAGCGTGTGCGGTGGAGGCTGCCGTGGATCTCCAGCACGTTGCGGCTGCCGGCGGCGCGGTGCAGCCCGTCCACGTTCTGGGTGACGACCATGAAGTCCTCGCCCCACCGCTGCTCCAGCTTCGCCAGCGCGTAGTGCCCCGGGTTCGGCGCGACCTTCGACACGTTGGCCCGGCGGGCGTTGTAGAACTGCCAGACGAGTTGCGGGTCGCGGCGGAAGCCGAACGGCGTTGCGACCTCCTCGATGCGGTGGCCCTCCCAGAGCCCGTCCGAGGCGCGGAAGGTCGGGACGCCGCTCTCCGCGGACACGCCGGCGCCGGTCAGCACGACGACCTTGCGGGCCGACCGCAGGGCGTCGGCGGCGCGGTCGAGGGCGGCGTCGAGGTCGTCGGCCATCGGCGGGCCTCCCGGGCCGCATGAGGATAGCGGAAGCGATCGGGGGAGACAAGGAAGCGATCAACCCCCCGAGCCCGGGCACGGCCGTGCCGGGGCTCACCCCGTCACCAGCGCCGCCGCCTCGTCGCACAGCGCCCTGGCCCGCTCCGCGGTCGGCGCCTCGGCGATCACCCGCACCACCGGCTCGGTGTTGCTCGGCCGGACGTGCAGCCACCAGTCGGGGCCGTCCAGCCGCAGCCCGTCGAGCTTGTCCGCCGTCGCCTCCGGCCATTTCTGCTCCAGCGCCGCCAGCACGCCGGCCAGCCGGTCGCGCGGCACGGCGAACTTCGTCTTGAGCATCTCGTACTTCGGCAGGCCCGCCACCAGCTCGCTCAGCGGCCGCCGCTCGTCGGCCATCAGGCTGAGGATCAGGGCCATGCCGATGAACGGGTCGCGGACCCAGCCGACCCGGGGGTCAATGACGCCGCCGTTCCCCTCGCCGCCGATCACCGCCTTGGTGGACCGCATCCGCTCGACGACGTTCGCCTCGCCGACCGCGGAGCGGTGGAACTCGCACCCGGCCTGAGCCGCGAGGTCCTGGATCACCCGCGACGTGGACATGTTCACGACCACCGGCCCGTGCGCCTCCCGCAGTCGGTGCTTCACGGCCAGCGCCAGCGTCAGCTCCTCGCTGACGCAGTTCCCCTGCTCGTCGATCAGCGCCAGCCGGTCGGCGTCCGGGTCGAGCGCGAACCCGACCGCCGACTCGGTCTGCTTCACCCACGGGGCCACGTCCGACAGGTGTGCCGGGGTCGGCTCCGGCTCGTGGGCGAACTCGCCGGTCGCCTCGCAGTTGTGCCGCACCACCGCGCAGCCGAGTTCTTCGAGGAGCCGGCCCCCGAGCGGGCCGCCGGCCCCGCCGTTGCCGTCGAGGAAGACCCGGAACCCCCGGGACGCGACCACCGCCGGGCTCACCTGGTCGAGCGCCAGCCGGGCGTGGTCCTCCAGCACGTCCGGCGGCACCCGCACCGCCCCGGCGTGCCGCCAGTCGGCCCGCGCGAAGTCGCCGGACTCGAACAGCTTCTGCACCTGCCGGCCGCGGTCGGCGGGGAGGACGGCGCCGTCGGGGCCGAACAGCTTCAGCCCGTTCCACGGCGCCGGGTTGTGGCTGGCGGTGATTTGTACTGCCCCCGCCGCCCCGAGCCGGCGGACGGCCACCCCCACGGTCGGCGTCGGCGCGACGCCGATGTCCTCGGCGTGGCAGCCGGCGCTGAACAGCCCGGCGAGGACGGCGTGCTTGAGCATCTCCCCGCTGGGCCGGCCGTCGCGGGAGACGACGACCCGGCCGCCCTGGAGGTACGCCCCGAGGGCGGCGGCGAACCGGCAGGCCGGCTCCGGGGTGAGGCTGTCGCCGACGATCCCGCGGATGCCGGAGACGCTGACGATCAGTTCGCTCGGCGGGGCGGCCATGCCGGGGTCCGGTGGGGGGAAGGCGAGTCCGCAGGATATTGTCGGGCGGCGGCCGGGTCCGGGGAGGTGTGAAATGGGCCGCGCCGCCGGGCGTCTGGTCCGCGGGGGTTTGTTTCCCCGCCGGCGGCTGGTAACCTAGTCCTCCGGGAGACGTTCCCCCACCCGAAAGGACCGCGCTTGGCCCGCCGGCTGCTCGCCGCGATCTTGCTGGCCGTCCTGGCCGTCGGGGCCGGGCTGTTCGCCTTCGGGCCGCCGCGGCTGTCCGACGCCCCGGACCTCGTCTGGGGCCAGCACGGCGGCACCCGCGACGGGTACTTCTCGAAGCCCCGCGCCGCTGCCATCGACAAGCAGGACCGCCTGTTCATCGTCGACTTCACCGCCCGCATCCAGTCGTTCGACCTGGACGGCAACCACCTCGGCCACACCTGGACCACCCCCGACTTCCGCAACGGCCGGCCCAGCGGGCTGGGCATCGACAACGACGGCAACCTGATCGTCTGCGACTCGCACTACCACTGCCTGCGGATCTACACGGCCGAGGGGAAGGAGCTGCGCAAGATCGGCGGCGAGGCGGGGACGAACCCCGGCCAGTGGGGGTACGTGTCCGACTGCGTTCAGGACGCCGACGGCAACTACTACGTGTCCGAGTTCGGGCTCAACGACCGGATCACCAAGCTCGACCGGGACGGCAAGTTCGTCGCCTGCTGGGGCGAGCCGGGGCAGGGGCCGGGGCAGTTCAACCGGGTGCGGGCGCTGGCCCTGTCGCCGGACGGCCAGCACATCTACGCCGCCGACGCCTGCAACCACCGCATCCAGGTGCTGACGCTGAACGGGGAGTTCGTCCGCCAGTTCGGCGAGCCGGGCGACGGCCCGGGTCAGTTGCGCTACCCCTACGACCTGGCGTTCGGCCCCGGCGGCGAGCTGTACGTCGTCGAGTACGGCAACCACCGGGTGCAGAAGTTCACGGCGGACGGGAAGTCGCTCGCCACCTGGGGGAGCCCCGGGCACGGGCCGGGCCAACTGGCGAGCCCGTGGGGGGTCGTGGTGGACCGCCGGGGGCGGGTCCATGTGATCGACAGCGAGAACCACCGGGTCCAGCGGGTGAGGTTCTGAACTGCCCTCTCGTTCCCACGCTCCGCGTGGGAACGTTCCGCCGCGACGCTCCGCGTCGCAGACCTGAGCGGCCGGGGGCGTATCGGAACTCGCCGAGAGCCTACTCCCCCCTCTCCCCGTTGGGGAGAGGGGCCGGGGGTGAGGGGCAACGCACAGCAGGTTTCGGGGTGAGCTTCCCGAGCCGGTAAGCGGGCTCGCCCCTCACCCCTGCCCCTCTCCCCAACGGGGAGAGGGGGAAGGCAGGGCCACTCGGCCCCCTCGGATCGGGGCTGACTGGGCTGAGGGTGCGGCCCGCGGAGCGGGCGAAGACACGTTCCCACGCAGGAGCGTGGGAACGAGGAACGAGGAAGAGGCTGAGGTCGCATGTACCGCCTGACCGACTTCCTCGCAGTCCACTGGCTGACCGTCGCCCTGCTGGCCGCGGCGGCGGCCGGACTGCTCCACGTCATAATCCGCCGGGCTAGTGGGCGCGGCACGCCGGGAGGGTCGGCGGCGGTCGCCTACGTCTGCGGGCTGCTGGGCGTCGGGGCGGCGGCGCTCGGCGGGTGGTCGTTCCACGCCTTCGGCTACAAGTTTGCCGCCGCCGAGGCGGCCCTGCTACTCGCCGCGGTCCCGGTCCTGGCCGCCTTGTCGGTGCTCGCCTTCGCCCGGGGGTGGTCGTTCTGGGTCGGGCTGGCCCTCGGCGGCCTGATCCTCGTCGGGCTCGGCGGGCTGGCCGTCCGGCCGATCGCCGCGGGCGGCACCGAGGTCGCCAGGAGCCTCGCCGGGCTGGAGTTCGTCCGGCCGGAGTGGCTGGCGCTCCTGGCCCTCGTCCCGCTGGCGCTGCTGTCCGGGTGGCGCATTCCGTCCGGGCTGGCGGTGGCGATGTGGGTGGCGGTGCCGCTCGCCTACCTGCTCACCCTCTGGCACCGCGCGACCCCCGACCACGCCCCGTGGGCCGCCTGGGCCGTCCGCGCCGCGTGGGTCGCCGTGCTCGCCCTCGGCGTCCTCGCCGTCACACTCCGGCCGGGCCGGCGCCTCTCGACCCCGTGGGCCGTTGCACTGATCGCCCTGTACGCCGTCGGCCTCGTCCCGGCGGCGGTGTTCGGCAACCCGACCAGCCCGCGGGGGGCGTGGTTCGACCTGCTCCTGCTGTCGGCCGCCGTCCCGGTCGTGCTGGTGATCGCGTTCCTCAGCGGCCGGCCGAGCCTGTCCGGACTGAGCGTAGGCCGCAAGTGGGCCGCCATCACCTTGCGGGCCCTGATCGTGGCCTGCCTGGCGATGGCCCTCGCCGAGCCGCGCATCCGCCGGCCGAGCGAGCACGTCACGGTGCTGTTCGTCGTGGACCGGTCGTTCAGCGTGCCGCAGGACCTCGAACCGGACAAGCCGGCCACCGAGGCGGCCGACCGGCGGTGGGGCCGGGTCCGGTACTTCATCGAGCAGTCGGTGGCCCGGCGGGGGGTCGCGCACCGCAACGACCAGGCCGGGCTGATCCTGTTCGGCCGCCGGCCGAAGCTGGCCCTGCCGCCGTCGCAGCTCGGCGCCCAGGACGGTCTGCCGGTGGACGAGCGGATGGCCGGGCCGATCGACGGCAACTACACGGACATCGCCGCCGCCATCAAGCTGGCGCTGGCCTCCTTCCCGGAGGGGACCGGCAAGCGGGTCGTGCTCGTCTCCGACGGCAACGAGAACCTCGGCAGCGCCGAGGAGCAGGCCCGCATCGCCGAGAAGAACGGCGTCCAGATCGACACCCTGGCGCTGGCCCCCGAGTACCGCAACACCAACGAGGTGCTCGTCCAGGCGGTCGAGGCGCCGCCGGTCACGGCGCAGGGCCAGCGGCTGCCGGTCCGGGTGCTGATCCGCAACGCCACCGGCGACCGGGACGTGATCGGCCGGCTGGAGGTGCTCAAGTCGTCGCTCGGCGAGAGCAAGCCGATCGACATCGAGGACGGCCCGGACGTGCTGGAGACCGGCCAGCCGCCGAAGGTCCGGCTCCAGCCGGGGCTGAACGTGTTCCGGTTCCGCGACCGGGTGGACCCGCAGGGGGACTCGGCGTTCGCCTACCGGGCCACCTTCACCCCGATCGAGACCCGCCCCCGGGCCGGCGGGGCGGTGGTGGGCGGCCTCCCCGGCGACCGCCCGGCCAACAACCGCGCCGCCGCGGCGGTGGTGTCCCGGGGCCAGCGGCGCGTGCTGTTCCTCGACGAGAACCTGCCGGGCACCACCCAGACGCAGCACGAGCACCTGCTCGCCACCCTCCGCCGGGCGCGCATCCGGGTGGACCGCCTGCCGGCCGACAAGCTGCCGGCCGACAAGGGGGAGTTGGGGGTCTTCCTGTCCAACTACGACTGCGTGGTGCTCGCCAACGTCCCGTACGAGCGGTTCACCCACGACCAGGCGGAGATGATCCGCAGCATCGTCTACGACCAGGGGTGCGGGCTGATCATGGTCGGCGGCCCGGACAGCTTCGGGGCCGGCGGCTACCAGGGGACGCCGATCGAGGCCGCCCTGCCGGTGGACTGCGAGATCAAGGCCCTCAAGGCCGCGGGGAAGGGCGGGCTGGTGCTGATCATGCACGCCTCCGAGATGGCCGACGGCAACAAGTGGCAGAAGGACATCGCCAAGCTCGCCATCCAGCGGCTCGGCCCGGAGGACATGGTCGGCGTCACCCAGTACGGGTTCGGCGGCAACGGGGTGAACTGGCACATCCCGTTCCAGCGGGTCGGCGAGTCGGACTCGGAGACCCGCCGCAAGCTCCTGTCCCGGGTGGACAGCATGATGCCCGGCGACATGCCGGACTTCGACCCGTTCCTGCGCGCCGCCGTGGACACCCTCACCGACAAGCAGCACAACCTGTCGGTCAAGCACACCATCCTGATCAGCGACGGCGACCCGAACTACTCCGGCCCCGGCCAGAAGGCGGTGGCCGAGATGGCCGACAAGGGGGTGACCTGCACCACCGTCGGGGTGGCGACCCACGGCGGCGCCGAGAAGACCCGGCTGAAGTCGATCGCCAGCGGCACCAAGGACGGCGAGGGCAAGCCGGGCAACTTCTACGACGTGACCAACCCGAACCAGCTCCCGGCCATCTACATCAAGGAGAGCCGCCGGGTCAGCCAGTCGTTCATCTACAAGGAGCCGTTCGTCCCCACCGTGGTCGGCGAGGCCGGCACCTCGGACGTCCTGGCCCCCGGGCTGCCGAACCCGCTGCCGAAGCTCTACGGGTTCGTCCGCACCACCAAGAAGGAGAACGTCCTCTCGTCGATGTCGCTGGAGGGGCCGACGCCGTACCCGGACCAGCGGTTCCCGCTCCTGGCCTCGTGGCGGTACGGGCTGGGCAAGGCGGCGGCGTTCACCTCCGACGCGCGCACCCAGCCGGGGTCCGAGGTGCAGTGGTGGGACAAGGACTGGGTGGCGTCGGACATGTACCAGAAGTTCTGGGAGCAGGTGATCAACTGGGCAATGCGCGAGGCCGAGCGCGGCAAGATGACGCTGATCACCGAGTACCGCGACGGCCGGGTGCGGATCACCGCCGACGTTCGCGACGACAAGGACAAGCCGGTCGGCGGGCTCAACCTCAAGGGCGCCGTGACGCCGCCGAACCCGCCGGCCCCCGGCGAGAAGCCGCCGCAGGTCGAGTTCAAGCCGAAGGGCGGCGGGATGTACGAGGCCGAGTTCCCGGCCGAGGAGGCGGGGTCGTACTTCGTGAACGTGCAGGCGCTGGAGCCGGAGCGGGACGCGGCCGGCAACCTGGTGCTGAACCCGGACGGCACGCCGAAGATGAAGACGTTCGACGCCGCGAGGGCCGGGGTGACGGTGCCGTACTCGCCGGAGTTCGCCGACCTGGAGAGCAACACGCCGCTGCTGCGCCGGCTGGCCGACCTGACCGGCGGCGAGTTCCACACCGAGGCGGAGGCCGACCCGACCGGCCCGCGCGACTGGGGCTGGGTGTTCCGCGACGCCCCGACGACGACCCGGGCGCTCCTGCCGTTCTGGTTCTGGCTGGTGTTCGCCGCCGGGGTGATGCTGCTGTTCGACGTGGCCGTCCGGCGGATCTCGCTGGAGTGGACCGAGGTGCGGACCGCGTCGGCCCGGGTGTGGGCGAGCCTCCGCCGGCACCCGGAGACGGACGAAGAGTCGGCGGGCCTCGGCCGGTTGTTGCAGCGGAAGGCGGCGGCGACGGCGGCGATCGACCGCGGCCGGGCCGCCCGGCGGTTCGAGCCCGGCGGCACCCCGAGCGAGCCGGCCCCGGGGAAAG
>JADMIO010830290.1_pt1 | contig 11392 bp, 10 predicted proteins | sample 8958161 | NCBI WGS metagenome assembly JADMIO01 (sample SAMN16585339, study PRJNA669376) | soil metagenome | isolation source: Crop rotation soil | place: USA: Cullars Rotation, Alabama | collected 2011
CTTTCCCTGGCTGTGCGGCGTGGCGCGCATGCCCTGCTCGCCGGCGAGCCAGCGCAGGGCATTCGCGCGATCGAGCGGCGCGTCCTCCGGGAAGGCGCGGGCGAAGTCCTCGGCCACCAGTTGCCGGGCCAGCGCGGTCGACGCCGGACACGTGCTCGAATAGACGATGTCGAAGTCCACGTCGAGCGCGAAGCGGTCGCGCACCAGCGTGGCTGTCAGTCGGATCGGATACCGCCGCCAGCCACTGTGGTCGCTGGCAAGCGCCGGTCGGCGCAGGAAGTGGTCGAAGGCGACGCGGATGCGTGCGCGGCCCGACAGGCCGGCGTGGCTGGCGAGGAAGTCGCGCAGCAGCGATTCGAGCATCGCCGGCGCCAGCGCCTGGCCGGTGAAGGCGGCATCGAGCGCCAGGTACAGCCGCGACATGTGGATCCCGCGCGAGCCACCGCCGACGAGGTCGACCTCGCCCGACACCCGGGCCGGGACGAGCAGGCTCGTCGCCGCGTCACCGATGCGGATCGGCAGGTCGATCGCGTCCATGCCGACCCAGTCGAGCGCGTCGGAAGCGCCATGTCCGGCGGCGACGTCCGGCAACGCGCCCGTCGCCTCGTCGGCGCGCACGGATGCGAGTGGATCGCGGTGCTGGTCGGTGGACATCGGGGCCTCGGAACGATGCGACGGCTTCATCCGGGCCAGGGGCCGCGGTTCGCCGGGTCGCGCATTTTAACCCGGGCGGCCCCGGCGCGCGCTGCGCCAAGCCAGGAACAGTGCGTTCAGCGGCGGCATGGGGCGGTCGCGGCCGGCCGCACGTTCGCGCAGCAACCAGCCATCGAAGCTGGTGCGGGCGCGTCGATAGAGGCAGGCGGCCATCGGCCCCGAGGGCAAGGCGGCGGCCAGTTCGGCCGCCCAATCGCGGCGCGCGGCCTCGCCTTCCGGCGAGTTGAGGTCCTTCGCGGTGAAGCCGTGGCGGGCCAGCAGGGACAAGGGAATTCGGCCGCCGTCGGCCACGTCCGGGCCGATCCGCGGGCGTTCCCGCAACAGGTTCACGGCCACCGCGCGGCGCGCGTCGTCGCCGAGCTGGGCATCGAACAACGCCGCCTCCATCTCCGCGATGGCCTCCGAGAGCGGCGTGACCGACGCGAGCGCGGCCTCGCGGTCCACCGGCCGGGTCGGTTCCTCGCCGGCCATCGCCAGCAATCCACGCGCCAGGGTGGACCACGGCAACGTCGGCATGGCCAAAGCCATCGTCAACGGATGGCGCGGTGCGGCTTGCGCGCAGCGCAGGGCTTCGTCCGCCCACCATCCGCACTTGGCCTGGGTGACCCGCGCGTCGCTGAGCTCGAACGCGGCCTCGCGCCACGCGTGGACGAGTGCGCCCCAGAACGCGAAGCGCTCGCGCAGTCCACGCGGGCAGAAAACATGCGCGAACGCCATCTCGGGTTCGCGCGCGCGCCACTTCGCGACGAAGTGGGCGACTTCGCCGTCGGCCTGGTCGTGGCCGCCGTGGCCGGGGCTGCCCGGGCTCATGCGGCAACGATCATGCGGCGGCATCCATCCCGGGCCGCTCCATCAATACTGGTCGCGACCGAAACCGTCGACCAGCCCGAAGCACAGCTCCAGCGGGAAGCCGATGCGGCGGTCGGCGCCCCAGGTCAGCGGATCCTCGTGCGCCTCGCGGTAGCCCCACAGCGCGACCACCGAACGCATGCCGGCGGCGCGCGCGGCCTGGATGTCGCGTTCGTCGTCGCCGACGTAGACGCAATGGTCCGCCGTCACGCCGACCTGCGCGCAGGCATGCAGGAGCGGCGCCGGGTCGGGCTTGCGCTGCGCCAGGGTGTCGCCGCCGACCAGCACGGCGCAGCGCTCGCTCCATCCCATCGCCCGCACCACGTCGTGCGCGAGCTTTTCCGGCTTGTTGGTGACGATGCCCCAACGCAGGCTCGCGCGTTCGATCCGGCTGAGCAGGCCCTCGATGCCGTCGAAGGCATGGCCGTGTTCGGCGATGGCGGCGCCGTAATAGGCGAGGAACGGCGGCACGAGTTGCTCGCGCGCCTGCGCGTCGAGTTCGGGGAAGGCGGTGGCGAGCATCGCCCGCGAGCCTTTCGAGACCACCGGCCTCAGCGTCGACAGCGGAAGCGGTTCGCGGCCGGCATCGGCGAGCACGCGGTTGACCGCCGCGAGCAGGTCGGGGGCGCTGTCGACCAGGGTGCCGTCGAGGTCGAACAGGATGCAGTCGATGGGCAGGCCGATCATGCCTGGTTTGATCCTGCTTGGTTTGATCCTGCTTGGTTTGATCCTGCTTGGTTTGATCCTGCAGGCTTCGACGCGCAGGCGAGGTAGTTGACGTCGGTGCGGCGGCCGAGCGAGGCCGCGTGCGTCAGCGGGTTGTAGTGCAGGCCGCTCACGTCCTGCAGTTCCAGCCCGGCCTCGCGCAGCCAAGCCGCCAGTTCTGACGGGCGGATGAAGTGCGCGTAGTCGTGGGTGCCTTTCGGCAACAGTCCGGCGATGTATTCGGCGCCGACAATGGCCAGCGCGAACGCGGCCGGCGTGCGGTTGAGGGTGGAGACGAACAGCCGGCCGCCCGGCTTGAGCAGGCTCGCGCACGCGCGCACGACCGAACCGGGATCGGGGACGTGCTCGAGCATTTCCATGCAGGTGATCGCGTCGAAGGAACCCGGCCGCTCCGCGGCGAGCGCCTCGACCGACACGACACGGTAGTCGACCTTGAGTCCGGGCCGCGTCGCCTGCGCTTCCAGCAGGTGCAGCTTCGCGATCTCGACCAGCTCCGGCGCAAGGTCGAGCGCGACGACGCACGCGCCCTCGCCCGCCAGCGCCTCGCTGAGCAGGCCACCACCGCAGCCGACGTCGAGCACGTCCGCGCCGCGCAGGGACGCGCCGCCAAGGGCCATGCGATCGCGCACATAGGCCAGGCGCGTCGGGTTGAGTTCGTGCAGCGCGCGCTGGGGGCCTTGTGGATCCCACCAGCGGTGCGCGAGCTCGGCGAACTTGTCGAGTTCGGCCTGATCGAAATTGCCGGTTGCCGTCGTCATGGCGTCACTTCGAAGCCGGCGCCGTCTCGTCCGCCGGCTGCTTCGGCATGTGGCATGCGCCGGTGTCGGCGCGGGTATCGCAGATCACAACCCGGGCCATGTATTTTTCCCATGTCGCGATGTCCGGGTCGGTCGCCTGCTCCCTCCATAACCTCTGCAGGTGGTAGAAGGAATCATGCCCGCGGATGGCCTTGTGGAGGAAAACGCTGCGACCGCCATCGGAGCGCTCGCACTTCGAAAGCCAGGTGACGGCAGGATAACCGTTCTCCGGGCCCGAGGAGATCGTTTCAGCGCTGAAGGTCCTGCAGGATTCCTTCCCGGCCTTCACGTCGATGGCCTTGAACTGTTCGACTCCGAATTCCCTGTCGTTCCGGAAAATTACGGTGTCGAAATAGTTCTTCCCCGCGGCACTCCACTCGATGATGTCCATGCCATTCCTGTTGCCGGTGGAACTCTTCCAGTCCAGCTTCGGCAAGGGCAACGGCTGCAACAGGTTCTCCCCGCGGTAGGGCAGCGGGATACCGGCAGCCGTGGGAGCCGCACCGTCGAACGCGCACAGCGCCATGACGACGGCGGATGCTGCAGCGATGCGCGGCAAGACCGTATTCATGCCTTCGCCGGCCCCTGGATCGCCGCGATCCGCCCGCGCCACTGCCGCGCATTGGCGATCAGCGCACCCGTATCGATGTCGACCAGGATGCCGTCGCGCAGTTTGCGCCGGCCGTCGATCCACACGTCGGTCACGTGCTGCCTTCCGGCCGCGTAGACCAGCTGCGAGACCGGGTCGTACATCGGCTGGGTCTCGATGCGGTCCATGTCGACGAGGGCGAGGTCGGCGCGCTTGCCGGGCTCGATGCTGCCGACGGCTTCGCCCATGCCGATCGCGCGGGCGCCGCCGAGCGTGGCCATGCGCAGCACGCTGGCCGCGTCCATCGCCGCGGCGTCGCCGCTGGCCAGCTTGGCGAGCATGGCCGCCGTGCGCATCTCGCCGAACAGGTCGAGGTCGTTGTTGCTGGCGCAACCATCGGTGCCGAGCGCGAGGTTGACGCCGGCGCGGCGCAGGTCCTCGCTGCGGCAGGCGCCGGAGGCGAGCTTGAGGTTGGATTCCGGGCAGTGCGCGACCGAGACGCCGCGTGCGGCGCACAGCGCGATCTCGGCATCGCTGAGCTGGGTCATGTGGACCGCTACCAGGCGGTCGTTGACGAGGCCGAGGCGGTCGAGGCGCGCGAGCGGACGCATCCCGTGCGTCTTCACCGATTCGGTGACCTCGTGGGCGGTCTCGTGGACGTGGCAGTGCACCGGTACGTCGAGCTGGTCGGACAGCACCCGGATGCGCTCGAAGCTGGCGTCGCAGACGGTGTACGGCGCGTGCGGCGCGTAGCAGGTGCGCACCAGCGGATCGCTGCGGTAGAGGTCGTGGACCTCGCCGGCCTTGTCGAAGTATTCGTCCTGCGACGAAGCCCACGCGGTCGGGAAATCGATGATGACCAGGCCGACCATGGCGCGGAAGCCGTGGCGACGGTACGTCGCCGCACCGACGTCCGGGAAGAAATACATGTCGCTGCAGCACGTGGTGCCGCCGCGCAGCATCTCGGCGATCGCCAGCTCGATGCCGTCGGCGACGAAGCCCGGACCGATCATCGCGGCCTCGATCGGCCAGACGTGGCCGGTCAGCCATTCCATCAGCGGCAGGTCGTCGGCGACGCCGCGCATCAGCGTCATCGGGTTGTGGGCGTGGGCGTTGACCAGACCGGGGATCAGCACCGACTGCGGACGCGACACGGTTTCGCCGGCCTGGTACGCGGCGCGGGCCTGCGGGGTCGGCAGCACCGCGACGATCGCGCCATCCTTCACCGCGACCGCGTGGTCGGCGAGCACGACGCCGTGCGGCTCGACGGGGATCACCCAGCCGGCTTCGATGATCAGGTCGCAGGGAATCGGGATGACGTTGGCTGACATGCTTTTGGCTCGTCATCCCGGCGAACGCCGGGATCCATTTTGACGTTGATGTCGACGTGGAAGCTCGAAGCGAACAGCAAGATCAAAAATGGATCCCGGCTTTCGCCGGGATGACGCATCGGCAAAGGCGCGACCGCAGCGCGGTCGCGCGCCGATGCGTCACTTCACCCGGCTGACGTATTCGCCGCTGCGGGTGTCGACCTTGATGATCTCGTCCTGGTTGACGAACAGCGGCACGCGCACGACCGCGCCGGTCTCGAGCTTGGCCGGCTTGCCGCCGCCGCCCGAGGTGTCGCCGCGCAGGCCCGGGTCGGTCTCGACGATCTTGAGCTCGACGAAGTTCGGCGGCTGCACCGCGATCGGCGTGCCGTTCCACAGCGTCACCACGCAGGCTTCCTCGCCCTTGAGGTACTTGGAGGCATCGCCCACGCCGGCGGCATCGGCCTGGACCTGCTCGAAGGTGTCGGACTGCATGAAGTGCCAGTGTTCGCCGTCGTTGTAGAGGTACTGCATGTCGGTGTCGACGACGTCGGCCGCTTCCAGCGAGTCGGTCGCCTTCATCGTCATCTCGACCACGCGGCCGGACTTGATGAAGCGGTACTTTACGCGCGTGAACGCCTGGCCCTTGCCCGGCTTGACATACTCGGTGTCGGTGATGACGCACGGCTCGTTGTTGACGATGATCTTCATGCCGTTCTTGACGTCGTTCATGCCGTAAGCCATGCCAAACACTCCGTGAGCGAGCGGGCCGTTCGCGCGAACGGCTACACTGTGGGACCGATTGATGTGGGAAGACTCGACTGCCCCGGATTCCGGGACCGCACCGCGGCCCGCATCCGGCCAGGTTGCAGCCCGATATGATAACCGCTCAGGCCCATCCGGCGCAGCCGCGCTGGCAACAGCCACCCTGGCAGGAAATCATGCGCGACGCCGTGCGCGATCCGCGCGAACTGCTGCGCCTGCTCGACCTGCCCGCGCTCGCCGACAGCCTGTCGGATGCGGCCGCGGCGCAGTTCCCGCTGCGGGTGCCACGCGGATTCGTGGCGCGGATGCGCCGCGGCGATCGCCACGATCCGCTGCTGCGCCAGGTGCTGCCGATCGTCGACGAGGAACGCATCGTCCCGGGGTTCGGGCTCGACGCGGTCGGCGATGCCGCCGCGCGCGGCGCGACCGGGGTGATCCACAAGTACGCCGGGCGCGCCCTGCTGGTCGCCACCGGCAGCTGCGCCGTGCATTGCCGCTACTGCTTCCGCCGGCATTTCCCGTACGCCGAGGAAACCGCCGCGGCGGGGCGCTGGAGCGAGGCTCTCGACTACCTGCGGGCGGACGACGGGATCGAGGAAGTGCTCCTTTCGGGCGGCGACCCGCTGTCGCTGTCGACCGCCCGGCTGGCCGAGTTCAGCGACGCGCTGGCGCGTATCGCGCACGTCCATACCCTGCGCATCCACACCCGCCTGCCGGTGGTGCTGCCCGAGCGGGTCGATGCCGAACTGCTCGACTGGCTGCGCCGCCTGCGCCAGAAGGCGGTGGTCGTGGTCCACGCCAACCACGCGGCCGAATTCGACGCCTCGGTCGACGCAGCCCTGCGCGCCCTGCGCGATGCGGGCGTGACGGTGCTGAACCAGTCGGTGCTTCTGCGCGGGGTCAACGACGACGCCGGCGTCCTGGTCGCGCTGTCGCGGCGGATGTTCGAGGCCGGTGTGCTGCCCTACTACCTGCACCAACTCGACCGTGTCGCCGGCACTGCGCATTTCGAGGTTCCCGACGAGCGTGCCCTGGCCCTGATGGAGGCGATGCGGACCCGGCTGCCCGGCTACCTCGTGCCGCGGCTCGTGCGCGAGCTGCCCGGCGAGCCCGCGAAGACCCCACTCTGAAAGGGTGGCCACGGCGGCCCGCCGCTACCCCGCCGCCAACCGCCCTGAGGTACTATCGGAGGTCTCGGCACTCCTGACGCTCCGCCTGGAATCCTCGCGGAACCCATCGATCGACGTACCCAGAGCCTTGCGCATGGCAGCGAAAGCGAAAGAGACAGTCATCCGGTTGATGGTGGTGGAAGACCAGCTCGACCATGCCGAGCACCACATCAGCCTGCTTCGCAATGGCGGCATCACGGTGCGCCCGCAGCGCCCGCAGGACGCGGCCGAACTGAAGGCCCAGCTCGCCGAGGGCAACGTCGACATCGTGCTGGCGTCGCTCGATGCCAAGTACATCGCTTTCCCCGAGGTGCTGGCCTCGGTCAACGCCTGCGGCAAGGACATCTCGGTGATCGCCACGATCGGCGCGCTCGAGGAGGACCGGGTGGTCGCGGCCCTCGTCGCCGGCGCGCGCGACGTCGCCCTGCGCGACCGTCCCGAGCACTTCCGGCTGATCGTCCGCAACGAATTCACCGCCCTCGAGACGCGCCGCGACTGCCGCCGCGCCGAGGCCGCCCTGCACGAGTCCGAGCGCCGCTGCGACCAGCTGATGGCGTCCTCGCGCGATCCCATCGCCTACGTCGCCGACGGCATGCACATCCGCGCCAACGAGGCCTACCTGGAGATGTTCGGCTACGAGGACTTCGAGGAACTCGAGGGCCTGCCGCTGCTGGACATGGTCAGCGACAGCGACGCCGACCGCTTCAAGACCCTGCTCAAGAACATGGCCAAGGGCGAGCCGCCGCCGGACAAGTACGAACTGCAGGCGCGCCGCGCCGACGGCTCGGAATTCGACGCGATCATGGAATTCTCGCAGGCCAAGTACGAGGGCGAGAGCTGCATCCAGATCATCCTGCGCCAGCGCATGGTCGACGCCGACATGCAGGCCGAGCTCGACAAGCTGCGCTACGAGGACCAGGTCACCGGGCTGTCGAACCGCCGCCATTTCATGGAGCAGCTCGAGCCGATGGTCAAGGCCGCGTCCGAGGGCCGCAACGACCAGGTGCTGCTGCTGATCGAACCGGACCACTACTCCGCCCTGATGCAGGAAATCGGCATCGCCCACACCGACGAATTCCTGTCGCGGCTGGGCGCGCGCCTGCGCGAGACGCTCGCCGGCAAGGCGATCCCGGCGCGCTTCTCCGACCACACCTTCGCCGTGCTGAAGTCCGATTCGACGCCCGACGCGAGCAAGGCGCTGGCCGAGTCGATCCGGGTCGCCTTCCAGGGATTCATCGTCGAGGCCGGCGGGCGTTCGGTGAACATCACCGTGAGCATCGGCGGCGTCCAGATCGGCGAGAAGATCGCCAGCCTGCAGCAGGTGCTGGGCAAGGCCAGCCAGGCGGTGAATTCCTCCGGCAGCCTGGGCGGCAACCGCGTCGAGATCTTCGATCCGTCGGCGCGCGACCGCGCCGAGACCGAGCGCCTCGCCGCCTGGGTCAAGCGCATCGAGAGCGCCTTGCAGGGCGACGGCTTCCTCCTGCTCTACCAGCCGCTGATCAGCATGAACGGCCAGCCGGGCGAGACCTACGAATGCCTGCTGCGGATGAAGGGCACCGCGGGCGAGATCGTGCCGCCGGCGGACTTCCTGTCGATCGCCGAGGAACACGGCCTGCTCGACGACATCGACCGCTGGGTGGTGACGCGCGCGATCGAGGTGCTGGCCGAACGCAAGAAGGCCGGCAAGCAGACCACGGTGATGGTGAAGGTCTCGCCGGCTTCGCTGCAGGAAGGCGGCTTCGAGGACCTGATCACCCAGCAGCTCAAGAAGCACGGCGTCCCCGGCGACCGCCTGATCCTGGAAATCCCCGAGACCAAGGTCTTCACCAACCTGCGCGCGACCCAGGACCTGCAGAAGGCGATCCATCCGCTCGGCTGCCGGCTGGCGCTGGAGCAGTTCGGCACCGGCCTCAACTCGTTCCAGATGCTTGGCCACATCGACGCGGCCTTCCTCAAGATCGACCGCTCGTTCACCTCCGACCTGGCCAAGTCGCCCGACAGCCAGAAGAAGATGCGCGAGATCACCACCGAAGGCCACCGCCTCGGCAAGCAGGTGATCGCCGAGTTCGTCCAGGACGCCGGCAGCATGAGCGCGCTGTTCTCGATCGGCGTGGACTATGTCGAAGGCCACTTCCTCGCCGGCGCCGGGCCGGACATGAACTACGAGTTCTGAGGGGCGGCGCTTTCGCGCCGCTCTGCCGTGTTGTTTCTCCGCTTTGCTCGCAGCCCTCGCCTGGCTCGTCATCTCGCGTCGTGCTCGTCATCCCGCGTCGTGCTCGTCATCCCCGCAGGGGCGGGGATCGCTCTGCATTCTTGAACAGCCAGGCAAGGCTTCCGCGCTGTACCGCGGAAGCCTTGTTCCAGGAGTCTCCGCGCGCCAGCCCGGAAGCTGTGTCGCTGCCGTTCTCAATGCTTCAGCAAGGCCAGATCCGCGAGCAGGCCGTGATACTCGCGCGCCCGAGACGCTTCATCGCGTTGCCGCAGCACGAACGACGGATGCACCGTCGCGAACGCACGCGCGCCACCTTCGAGCTCGAACCAGCGGCCGCGATGGGCCAGCAGCCGGAACGATGGTCCGAGCAGCGCCTGCGCCGCGATCGCGCCGAGGCAGACGATGACGCGCGGGCGCAAGCGGTCGATCTCGGCGTCCAGCCAGGGGCGGCAGGCGCGCTGTTCGGCACGGTCGGGGCTCTTGTGGAGGCGGCGCTTGCCGCGCTGTTCGAACTTGAAGTGCTTGACCGCATTGGTCACGTAGATCCGGTCGCGGTCGATGCCCAGTTCGGCGAGTGCGCGGTCGAGCAGTTTCCCTGATGGGCCGACGAAAGGATGGCCCTGGCGGTCCTCCTCGTCGCCGGGTTGCTCGCCGACCATCAGCACCTTCGCGTTCGCGGGTCCTTCGCCGAACACGGTCTGGGTCGCGGGCTTCCAGAGCGGGCAGGCGCGGCAGCCTTCGGCCGCCTCGCGCAATTCCGCGAGTGTGGCCCCCTCGGGCACCGCGAGCCACCCCGCCTTCGATGTTCGTTTCCCGGGCATGAGGTCATTGCAACGGCGTTGCCCAGCGGCCACAACCGTCGGTGCACGACGGCGGCAGCCATCGTTCAGGTAGGCGAGCTGCAGCCTCCGAATGCCAGTGATGGGCGCGTGCATTCCGCACCAGCAGGCCTTTCATCCCGGCGCAGCAGGGCATGTCATCCCGAGCGCAGCAGGCATGTCATCCCGAGCGCAGCGAGGGATCCCGAAGTTGCGGTGCTGCTGCGTTACGGATCCCTCGCTGCGCTCGGGATGACAAGGTATGGGACGGAAGGTCTGGGTTCCCCGTTCCCCGTTCTCCGCTCCCCCTTTTTGGGTGTATAAATATACACCATGCCCACCGCCCGCCAGCAAGCCATCCTCGACCACCTGCACGCGCATTTCGCGGCCGAAGGCCGGCCTCCCACGCTTGCCGAGATTGCCGGGGCGTTCGCCATCCACCTGAATGCGGCGCGCAAGCACGTGCATGCGCTCGCCGCGCAGGGTTTGCTTGAACTCGCCCCCGGAAAGGCGCGCGGCATCCGCCTCGTCGAAGACCTCGCGAAACGGGCCGGGTACACAGGCGGCGTCCCGATGACCCGCCCTTCCCGGCCGCCGTCTCCCGCCCGGCTGCTCCACCTGCCCCTCGTCGGCCGCGTCGCCGCCGGCAGCCCGATCATGTCCGAGGGCAACATCGAGGCGCGCTTCGCGATCGATCCGGCGCTGTTCCGCCCGCGCGCGGACTACCTGCTGCGCGTGCAGGGTGAAAGCATGCGCAAGGCCGGCATCCGCGACGGCGACCTGATCGCGGTGCACCGCACGCCCGAGGCGCGCGACGGCCAGATCGTGGTTGCGCGCATCGAGGACGAGATCACCGTCAAGCGCCTGCGCACCGAAGCCGAACGCATCGTGCTGCTGCCGGAGAATCCCGACTTCCAGGCGATCGTCGTCGATCCGCGCTCGGGCAGCTTCGCGATCGAAGGCCTGTACGTCGGCGCGATCCGGAGAGCCTGAAGTGCGCGAGGCCGCCACCCTGCAGGATGCCCTGCGCGACGGCCGCCTTTTCGCCGGCGCCCGCGCCACGCGCACCCACGATGGCCTTGCGAGCGGCCATGCCGCGCTCGACGAGGCCCTGCCCTGGGGGGGCTTCCCGCGCGGTGCGCTGACCGAGTTGCTGGTCGAGGCCGATGGCCTCGGCGAGCTGTCGCTGCTGGTGCCGGCCTTGGCCGCATTGGCCCGGCGTGAACGCGTGGCCCTGGTGGCTCCGCCCTATGTTCCCTACGCGCCCGCTTTCGTGCGCGCCGGCATTCCACTGCAACGGCTCGCCTGGATCGATGCGCCGCGCGAGCGCGCGCTGTGGTGCGCCGAACAGTGCCTGCGCGCCGGCTGCCTCGGCGCGGTGCTGGCGTGGAGCGACGAGCGCGACGAGCGTGCGCTGCGCCGGCTCCAGGTCGCGGGGGAAAG
>JADMIO012080855.1_pt1 | contig 11392 bp, 11 predicted proteins | sample 8958161 | NCBI WGS metagenome assembly JADMIO01 (sample SAMN16585339, study PRJNA669376) | soil metagenome | isolation source: Crop rotation soil | place: USA: Cullars Rotation, Alabama | collected 2011
AAAGTTCGGCGAACTTTGCTAATACCTTGATGCTTTGTCTGATTAATAATAATAATTCTTTCGAGGGGGCCTTATCCGGTTTTTGTATACTCAATTATCTAGGGTTTAAAATCTTGGGGTGACCAAAAAAGGAGAAGGGTCACAAACAATGAACTGGAAAGTGTAACTTAATGAAGGAGACTTGCACCCTTATAGCATAGTGTCTATAACAGAGACAGAAAACAAATTCCTTAGTGAGGGAGTCGACCATGTCTAAATGGAGTTCGTCGGATGCAAAAACTTACCGTTAAAAAAGAGCAGGTAGTTTACCCGCAGATGTCTTGTCCAGGTGTGCAGGTACCTTTGTTTAGAAAACCTGGTAAGAACTTGTATGGGTCTGACGGTTGAAATCCGTGTTCATATTGCTGTCCTGGAGAAAATGACTTCTGTGGTTCCTCCTGTTTGAGACTTTAATCCTGGTGCGAACTAATTGTATTCAGTGAGAAACCCAGATACAGACTTGCTTTTTCGCACCTGTGCAACTTCATAGGCTGCTCTAACAAATAGATCCCTTGCAGCTTTCCTTTGCAAGTCAGTTTTCCAATCTTGAGATCAATAGCTTTTTCAATTAATCTGCGGGTGATTTTTCAATCTTATAAATACAGATACAGGCCTTAATCCACTAACTTTTCAAGTAAAAAAGTACGCGAAGGCAGCGAACATAGCGAACATTCAGGGAGACCGTACTAAAAAATTCGAGATTTTATTTATTTGCGGTGGAACAATTTTACATCATAATCTAATGGCGGAATTATTTGGAAATTGCGTCATTGATTGTAGTTCTACGGAAGAAATAATTAATGTTCAATCATTCCAGCCCACGGCCAATGGAATTTAGTCGGCGCACCAGGTTTTTTCTAAATTAATCGGTCGAGTCCAAAAAAATATATTCTAAGTGTAATTAACGTTTCGAATTACAAACCATAATATCCTAAACTGGAAACAGTAAGGAGGATGAAGGAAAGAGATGGGGTAACTAACCTCCATCCTCTCTAGTTATGCAAGCGTTCAACCATTTATTGTTATGGATACTTATAATGTATGATTAACTTGGTTAACTGATCGATACTCGATCGGGTAGCTGTTGATGGCTTGCAAGACATAAATAGGATATTTCAACTAGACCTATGTGGAGTCATATAATCTTCTCAAAGTTTTATCCGACAGAAATTGTGTAGGGTTATTTAATCAAATTTCTAGTAAAGGTAGTATTGATGGCGAATCTCTAATGTCATTAAGCGGCTTAACTAAGAAGCAATACTATACAAGAGTTCAAAGACTTGCATCATGTGGACTGATCAGAAGAAAATCTGGCACGTTCTCACCAACTTAATTTGGAAGGGTAATTCATAATTGTAAATTGAAAACAGATAATGCTATAGACGAGTACTATTCCCTCAAAGCTGTGGATTCATTCAATGATTCTAGAGAAATAAACAATGTACAAAAGAAAAAACTCATTGAAACGATTGTTAGAGATAGTACGATAAAGGCATTGTTGATAGACTGAGAGAAGAATGAGAAATAATTAATGTATGAATCAGGCAGTAACTACGATAACCACAGAGATAATCATAGGCCTTCTAAAGAAGTGCTAGAGGAATCAATTCAAAAAATAAAATGTCCTGTATGCGGACACGAAACAAAACCGTACTACATGAAATTCCATCAATGTCAGAAAGAGAATTTATGAAATAATATGACATAGAAGGTGCTCTGTAGAGGAGATAATGCTTTATTAGTTATCATACTCCCTGTTGACTCTACCTTATACTGAACACGACGCAATAATATTTGCAAGAGTGAGTGTGAACAGGTATTTTGCACTTGAATTCAACGTTCTATTGCAATTGGCGTATCACTTGCTCTTGCATTAATCCATTCTGAAGAACAGTATCATATTGTACCTTTAATCGATTGAAAATAACAACCACAATTCTGAGCTCTTTGAACAACTCCTGGATAATCTAACAGGCAAGGATATGATTACCACAAATTGCAAGTGTTCAGAGAGTTAAAGCAAAAAGATACTGACCATCCAACATAGAGGATAGAACCTCTTAAATACTGTCTCTCAGAATAGCCTTTGATGAGGAAATCAAGCCGATCATTAGGTTTTTTTACAGTAATTGCAATTTCCGTAATAGCAGCAGCTCTTACCAATATAATAATTCCCTTAAATTTACAATCGTCTCATGCAATTAAAGATGGCACCTCTAACACAATGATCTATTCAGGAGCGAGAGCATCAATCGCTGTATCTGATAGTAATATCTATCTTACCTGGTGGGATAATAAAACTGGCAACAACGAAGTATTTTTTGCCACCAGTAATGACGGTGGTAAAACTTTCGACAAGGAAATAAACTTAAGTAACGCTAAAGGAGGCTCAGCTGACAGTCAAGTATCTGCACAAGGAAATAATGTATATGTTACGTGGTGGGATAATAAAACCGGAGAGTGGAAAGTATTCTCTAGGTCTAGTAATGATAATGGTAAAACATTTGGTGAAGCAGTGAGTATAAAGAGTATTGGCAATTCGCCGGTGAAAACTCTCAAAGCTCCGCCATCTAACACCATCTCAGTGGATACTGTTGTAGCTGCATCGGGCAATAATGAATATGTAGCCTGGTGGGATAATACAACAGGAAATTGGGAAATTTCGTTTGCAAAAAGTAGCGATGGAGGAAAAACCTTTGGTGATTCCATTAACATAAGCAATTCCTCGGATGCTCGATCAATAGGTGCAAGAATGGCTGCTGAGGGAAACAATGTGTATATTGCCTGGATAGATATTGATAAGAACACTGGACAAAAACAAGTATTATTTAGAGAGAGTAATGATAATGGACAAACATTCGAGAAACCAATTATGGTAAGCAGTAATTCTAAATAATCCTATGACAAAAGTTTCCTTTTTTCTACTAACAATAGTTAATTAATTTCAAGGAAAGAAAAGAAAAGAAAAGAAAAAGCAAGTATGAAATTATTTCCTAGTTACTAATGCTAGCAATTTAGTTTTATTTAATAGGACCATTGGCTGAGAGTTTGACTATATCATCCTTGAGCGTCTTCCTTTTCACCGGCCACAGAACATGCGGAAATAAGTCAACCAAGTGATCCGTATCTTGGTGCACCCGAGCACGAATTCACACACAACACCCAACCCGGAGATCCATACCGTCCGGGCGATCCATATAGAAACGTACCCGGACTGCTGATTAATCTCTGATTACAGATAACTTGTTTGATACTGGCGATAGTATTACTTTGTTCACGGCCAACACTTTAATGGAATGGTTCAGTTATAACTAATACCCAAATTTGGAGGTGGGCCAGCAATTAAGTGAGTGGTCATTTGGTCCTGGTCCATCAGTTATTTTGGTCCTATATACTTAAAGTCCTTTTCCTGACGAAAACTTGACGACTACATTGGCACCAGCATCGGAAGTCCAACTATTGCCTACAATACGTCTGATTTCTGTTTTAACCCATATGTTGAGATACTCAACTTTCTGAATTGTGCTGATACTATATCAAGTGGATTAATGTCATAATCACAAAATGAAATGATTTGTAGTCTTGAATATATTTCTGCTTAAGATGGTCTACCAAATTTTGAATTTAATGGACATCATTTAGTTCATTTTATTTTTTTGTTAAGAGATTGGAAGACAAATTAAATAAACTGAAAGATTATCCAAGCTTGATTGACTTGACGCAAGTATCACAATAACTTTCTATTTGAGTAGCCGCCTACGTCAAAATATGCCATATGTGCTATACGTGTTGAAATGTTGCCACAAGTCACACACCCAGACTTTGTTTTTATCTCGCTCTCCGGTGGCTAGCTTTATAGAACGTAAGATTCTCTCTATTTTTCTTCCAGACATTATGCTATCGATCATCAAAATATAACGAATGAATATAATTTAGGCTTGTCTACTTATTATTAACCATGACCAATAAAGTACATGAAGTATCGTGGCAGGACTGAAATATTCGCAACAATTCTAAGTTCTGCCGCAGGAGAACGTTGAATACTTCCCATTCGTCTTATGTACACTTCTTTCCTTTCTTATGATCAGTCAAAAGAATATTTTGATATATTGCTTAAACACGGTCTGCTAAATATTTCTCAACCCATCAATATTTTGCAGGATTTTAATCTGTACGTCTAGCCGAATTTCATCCGGTGAGCCTATCTTTTTGTCTTGCATTGGGAATTATCAGATACAGGGCCCATCGATTTTCTATCTTTGAAAACTGAGACTTGTGTATGTGTCAGTTGACAACTTTCAGTTTTAACAGTTGGCTTTACATAGCTTTCCCAAGTACATCCGGGTTCAAGTTTTCCTCTTCCAATTACGCTATCACCTACCTTAACAAGCTCAACTCTACTTTTATCAAATGAGCGTGTTTCATCTGGAGAGTCAAAATTTTTCTTCTGTATGTTCGCCAAGTTTACCACAACAGAGATAGCTTCTCTTTCTGTCGTAGTCATGGGATATATCAGCAAGATCGTGTAAACTTTGGTTTGAGGTCACTGTCAACCCATCAACCCCAGATGCCAACTGGGCGTCTTTCATGTACGGTTAAATTAGCATTTGCTAAGCGTTAGTAAATAACTCCTGCCTAAGAAAAGTTTCTTTCACAGTAAATCGGGGTGTGTATATATATATCATTTAGATTTGACTGATTTCATGCAGTTATCGCAATATCTTTCTATTATGGTGGCACCTTCGATCTTAAACAGGGCCGTTTGTGTTGCCATGCTTCCACATCCTATACAAAAATAACTTCTCTCTTTATTTTTCTGCTCCCTTTCTATCGGCTTAAATTCAGGTTTGCTCCGAGTTATCATCTTTCCTATTATTTAATATGAATTAGAATCCCTAAAAACCTATGCCTTTTCCTTTGAAGGGCAGAATCATAGTGAGTTTCCCTAACCAATATTTCCTTCAAGGCAATCGTTAAATGATCATTGATAGTATCGCAATTTTATCATTATACAATTTTAATCATGCTCGTTCCTTCTTTGATTAACCTAAAAATGCTAAACTGAGATTCAACCATGAATTTCTCTTCTCCCATTGGACTTGTTACCTTGCTAATATAATAATCCGGAAAACCAAAGGTGCACTTTATCAATCACTATGGTCCTGTCAAGAAATCCATTTGCTATAACCGAGTGGGAGGGGAGACGCTCGGCAGCAAAAGCCTTGAATCCAAAAGTAAAATATCTAAATGTAGATAATTATGATACATTATCTTAAATCTTGCTAAGTTTTCATAAAATGAAGCTTCGTCAGAGTGGCTGATGGGTTACGTGAATATCCCATCTGTCACTTTCCAAATTAACTTTACACTTTTTTGATGCCTGGATGAGGAAATCAGACAATAAAGTCTGTTTCATAGGCCTTTGTCTATGATCCTTTATTTCTTCAAATTCTACTTTTCTTTGGTACTTTCTTCTCTGTCCCACATTCAACTCTTCAATAGTAACTACAATGACGTCTGCAAATAATCATTATGCCGGATTTGGGCCCAAAACTTCCAATGTGGTTACAAAGTAATTAAGGTAATTTCTTAAAATACTTGGCACGTATAGTTAGTTTGATAAGTCATGCTATATGCCTACGTTATGACGTCCTGTGATATAGGCTCTGCCGAGGAAGTAGTTTCTGACTTGCAAAAAATTAATGGTGTTCAAGAAGTTTCGATGGTTAATGGAATTTACGATATAGTTGTAAAGACAAGTGCAAGAAACGCGAAAGACCTTGAACGAACTAATATGCAAATAAGAGAGATCGACAAAGTTCTGAGTACCATGACGCTGATTGTTTCAAAGAGTTACTGAATTATTCGATTTCCTCCAATTACTTCACCACTATTGACAATCTCTCTGACTACGTGGTGAATTCACTAGATTCCTATTTCCTTTGCAAGTATTACAATCTTCTTTCCGTCACTAGATAGACTATTTAGGACCTTGTTTTTGACATTCTTCCTGTCTACCAATCCCATCTTATGAGCCCTTAGAAGTAATTTGTGTCCATATCCATATGCTCCTAGCTTGGTCAGTAATTCTCTCGTAGCGTGCCCTCTTCCTGGGCCTATGGTCCTCAGTAACTTCACCAATGCTTTCTGCTGCACCAATATTTTGAGTAATTTTGCATCTTTCATACTATAGTTCTAAATGGATTAATATATAATCGTTATCCTTTATTAGCAACATTGATACTGAACTTTTACACGAAATAACCGTTCCACTCTTAGCAGACTAGCTATTATTGTATGGGGTGTAGGAGATGTCTTTGAGAGTCTAGGATGATTTAATAGAAAATAGCCATCATATTAACGGTTACTGCATATAAGAATAAGCCATATTCCAAAATTCTATTTCAAAACTACACGAAACTAAAAAATGATTTTTCATATCGAATTTCTTTATTTCATCTGCATTCTTGGCCAATTTGTTTGAGTTCCTTCATCTGGCCTACTTGTTTTTGTGATTTCTTCGAAGGATAGAACTGTATCCATTGCTTGAAAGCCTTAGTTTTAATTGCCTTCTTAATTAATGATTCTGAAAATTCGTAGTATGTCCAAAGACATGGAGCGATTGTAGATAATATGATGGCCAAGTCCTGAGAATTTGAAACTCTTTCCAAATAAGAAATATAATCACGGGTAGGCTTTTCAGCAGAAACTCCAATGAGTTCTAAATTTCCTTCAAATTGATGAAGTATTTCATTCTGCATAGGCATCTTATATCTAATAGTAGTGTCCATTAGACTTTGAAACCATCTTTTTGTTTCCTTATCAACAGCAACTCTTGAAGCGGCTGCAACTAAGTTGCAAAACGATCCTAGAAATATCCGATCCTGTTTCATATAAAAAATAAACTTACTTATCGGAAGAATATCTTCCACAATCTCAATGATGAATTTGTGGTTCAGAATTTTGTTCCATTTATCAATGTTATTTTACTTAAGATGTTCCGAAAATGATATATTCGAATCCTTATAGTGTTGTATAGCCAAGTATAAAACATATTTCATAAAATAAAAAATTGCGAATATTTCTCATAAAGATAGAAAGATAACAGCGAGGAGCCACCGCGATATTTTGTATTGTTTAGGACATTCAACGATATTGGCAGTTTGTTTAGTCCACAATTACTTGGATTGCTAATAAAAATAGTTAATATGAATGGTATTTGACCTTGTGGCTCTTAAGTTCTTTATAATTAGAAAGAGGAGTATTACATTTATCACATCTCCATGAATACAATCTTGCTTCTCGATAACTTGAGTAGGTACCTTCTCTATTTTCCCAAATTCTATCCTCCAGATTATACGTAATGCGCCTGTAATTGATTCTGCCTCTAGAAGGTTCCAATATTATATATTGACTGGTGAAATTGGCTTTCATAAATAGTCTTGGTTACTTTATAGAGTAAGAACAGACAATTCTAATTGTAGAATACCAGCTAAGACCTTATTAATTGTAGAGATTTTGGCTTGTTCTTCTTCTGAAGAACCGGACTGCTTTTCCGGTGGATCTATCTTGATAAGACTGCTAAAATCATCATCTGGGAAGGATTTTTTGTCCATGTTGTGGATACCAACTGCGTACTAAACGCTTCCATGGATTATCAATATATGAAGTAAATTCACCAATTTACCTTTAAAAATTCTTTACTGGTTTCACGTCGCAGTCTTTGTTAGTAAACCCTTTACATTTATAGCTATGGCACGACTGACCATTCGCATTCCACTTTGACAGTCATTCTTATGTCCATTAACTACAGCCTCTAAGTCGTAGGTTGCCAAAGTATCAATATTCATGTGTTGATTGACTTTAAGCTGAGTGTTATTAACCGTCATGTTATGTGAAAGTAGATAATTTATAAGATCATTTCTGTAGGCAGTATTGGAGTTATCTAATGAACTAGATTGACCAAATGCTTGCTTGAATAAGAATAAGGCTAGAACTAATACAGAGCCAATTATAGCAATCACCACATACTTGTTCATATCAAAGCTCTAATTCGAATGACTCTTTAGCTCTATTAAATTCGTATACCTGCAAGTCTTGTGGATTATTTCTCATTCTTCATTAAGTCCAAAAATAGACCGATATGAGTCATCAGTGAGTTCAGTAAAACCTTAGCATAGATGGATTATTGGTTTGTGACTGAAATAATCTTGCTCGGCTATTTTAAGCTAAGTTAATTAACACTGCGCAGAGGCTGCTTAAATAGGTGTTAAATATTATAATTGGCAGTTTAGGGTAATTGAGCTATTTATTGACTTGCAACTGGTTATTTACTTTCTATACCTTGCTTAACTTCGCCGCTTATGTTACTTAACACATCTGCAATTCCTATACCTATTTTTTTGGCAATAATTTCGGCCGTGTTTAATGAACCCTCATTGAGGACACCTTTACTTTGATTTGCTATTTGCGCTGCTGTATTCTTTATTGAAGCCATTGTATTATTTAGTAGATCGGATGAATTTCCTCCTGTCAGCTTTGCTAAGCTTTTGTTAATATTGTCGGTAACGGCCTTCATGTCTGATTCATTCTGGTTAACTTGGGCCTTTGCCGCTGTTATTGTAACGCTGACAATCAGAATAATTCCCAAAAGAACTGCAATAAGTGTTGTCATATCCTTCTAGCAGCCGCTTATCTTTTTAATCTTTCCGGGTCATTATCAAGCTATATGTCGGAGTCCTTTCTTTTTAAAAATATCCCCTTTATCTGGGGTGCGGCTACGCCTTCGTATCAGGTAGAACGTGGTATTTACAATGGTGATTGGAATCTCTTTATCTCATCTGAAACCATCAAGCGAAGAATCTTCAAAATTACAAAACCCAGTCTTTTCTATAAGAGCAATATTCAGAGAATCAACATTTTAAATGCAGGCGAGGCTTCGACTAAAAGAATATAGAAGTATTATCAAGTACTTTGAATATTGTGTTCGATTGCAATATTTGTGAAGCTTCTTTTTCAAGCCAGGTAGACTTGTTTGGTCGCAAACGCACGCAGCACGGGATTGTCGTTGGTGTTGGTGTACTAGGACACTCTTGCATTGAGAAATCTTAATTTGCTTTATCCTGTTGTCCTTGTTGCTGCTTCGATTTATTTCTAGCCCTATATCTATTGAAAAACCTTGCCCTTCTAGTTTCGGCTTTTTCTGTGAAGGAATGTGGTATGACAGAGATCCTTTCCATTGTTGGAATTTCTGAGAGAATCACGATTTGTATCTCTGCAGAAAGTGACTCAATTTCCTTTAGGGGCTTGTTTCCATCAACTTCGATATGGACTTCGGCTTGATATATCATCCCTGCTGATCGCAATAGGACTGATTTTACAGATATCTGTTCGTACCCGAATTTTTCTTCGATAATCCTCTTTACTAAGTCAGTCATTTTAGGACTGTGCCAAGCATCCACAAGGATTAGCGATGACTGTCTTAGAGATAAGTAAGCTACCGAGAAAATGTACCCTGCGATAATCATTCCACCTATCGCATCTGCCTGTAAAAATCCAAACTGAGCGGCAATCAAAATACTTACAAATCCCACTACAGAGGCAGAGCCGTCTTTGATAGAGTTTTTTGCGTCGGTCTTCAGTGATAAAATTTGATACTTATTTGCTATAGTCCGCATTTGAAAGGCCCTGTACAATGATACAGCACTGGCAGCAGCCAAAACGGTCATTGTAGGGAGCGGATGTCGGATGTCGTGAGGTTGAATAAAGGATTCATAAGAATGATATGCAATAACAGAACCTATTACTACCATCCCAATAGCTGCCATCATTGCAGCAAATGTTTCAACTTTGTGGTATCCAAAATGAAATTTTTTATCAGGTGGTTTTTGGGCAACTCGTAAACCAAGAAGAACTATAAAAGAAATCATAGCATCAGACATCGAGTCAATGCCGTCTGCTGAAGCAACTACACTACCGCTTATTTGACCCATGACCAGTTCTACTATTCCGATTCCAATCAGCGTAAAAACCGAAATCTTGGCTATCCGCTGTCCTGCAATAATCCCTTCGTTAATAATGGAACGGTTCTCTGCAACTCTTCGTGACCGAACATCATTCCAGTTGGGATCTGAAGCCTCTCCGTCTCGCGATTCAGCCAATCTTATAGAATGGTACCTTTTGCGCCCGATCTTATATAAAGATTCGAAATATGCTCTTCTGGGGCAGTCAGTGCGTGCCTGTCCCGGCCGAGGCAAATAATTTAGAATAAAGACCTTCCCTTCGGGCTTCATGATTCAGGAGCATTCATTAATTATACCCATCAAAAAAGCTGGCCAATTGTGACCTATTTGAGATTTAATTAGCCCGTTTAGCAAGCTAAATAAATAGTTCTAAATTGTGTCCATCCAGATTTCTAGCATTTCATTATACGCGTAAAAAGATAGTATCAACATACATGAAAATGTAAAAAGGTTTCCAAATGATTTCATTCCAGTTCTATAATCTGTAGGGATAGTTCTTGGTTCTTGGAATTGTAGAGTTCTAATAAAATGTATGAGTTTTATAATTGCAGGATAACCGAACTGTATTTGAACTCCTCCAGACTTTTTTCTCTGTTGTATTGAATCGTACATGAGCAGTAATAACTTCTCGATAGAATCGTAATGAGTCTCACCAGAAGATCCTTTCCTATGACTGTCCTTGGTTCTACGGACTTGATTCTCGTATGCAAGATAAGCTTTAAAGAAAGTCTTCAATGTATGTTCCAAACTTGTCATTAATTCAGAGAAACGGCCAGTATTTTCATTCTCAATATACTGTTGATCAATACTTAGTGCCTCTACTATTTTCTTAAGTTGATCCATAGAACTTTTCAGGCTACCTATACTTTCCTGGTTTAGAACTGGAGATTGAAATGCCTGAATTAGGTTCCTAGCTCTAATATCAAAAAATGTCCATTCGCTATATACCAAACTAACCATTGTTTGTCTTGTATTTTCATCAGTGATGTGTTCTGTATTCAATTCAAACCTTCCTCCTTAACATTGTTGATATATGCATTTCTGTCTTAGGTCCATAGTAATTACATCTAATCGTTGATGCATAGTAAATGACTGGCCAAGACGGGAGGAGAGTGAAGAAAAACCAAACTGTGGCCTGCCTATGCACATCATAGACCCGGTATAGCAACGGACAGACGTGCATAGTGACAGGTCCGGAAATAGACATTGAAATCAAACTAATTAAACAAACTAAATCATTATTCGAAAATAAGTTAGGGTTAATGTTTCAGAATTAAGAAACAGTTCTTTAACTTAACCGTTGTCGCACAGGGGCCATTTCCTTCCAATCA